>OJNR01000978.1_pt1 | contig 16129 bp, 16 predicted proteins | sample 1597901 | NCBI WGS metagenome assembly OJNR01 (sample SAMN01915223, study PRJEB22387) | human gut metagenome | isolation source: stool | host: Homo sapiens | place: USA | reverse complement strand
AGCCCACAAAGCGTTCTTATAGGGATAGAGAATTTGCTCTATTTTTATAAAAACAAACTTTTTCTACAAGCTGAGTTGTTATCTCATAAGCGATAACAGCTTACAATACAATAAAAATACAAAAGAACCTAAAGAAAGGTTGGATATAAATGCTTTGCTCAAGATGTAAAAAAAGACAAGCGGTAGTTTTTATCTCGACAATACAGGGCAATGACAAGCGTGACGAGGGACTTTGCCTTATCTGCGCAAAAGAGCTCGGTGTTCCGCAGGTAAACGACTACCTTGAAAAAATGGGAATCAGCGATGAGGACCTTGAAGAAAGCTATAAAATGATTTTCGGTGATGTCGATGAAGAATCAGGTGCAGACGCAGACAGCGGCGCAGACGATGACTTCACACCCGGCGGCGCAGGCACAATGATGCCCTTCTTCAAGCGTTTTGCCGCAAACAAGGACAGTCAGACCGAAAGCGAAAAGCAAGACTTAAAGGACGATAAGAAGCACAATAAGAAAAAAGAGGAGAAAAAGAGAAAATTCCTCGATACCTATTGCACCAATCTTACCGCCAAGGCAAAAAAAGGCGAGATTGACCGTATAATCGGCAGAGAGAAAGAGATCTACCGTGTAATGCAGATTTTATCCCGCCGTACAAAGAACAACCCCTGCATAATAGGCGAACCCGGTGTCGGTAAAACCGCTATTGCAGAGGGCATAGCTCAGAAGCTGGCGGACGGCGATGTTCCCTTCAGACTTCAGGGTAAGGAGCTTTATATGCTCGACCTTACCTCCCTTGTCGCAGGCACGCAGTTCAGAGGTCAGTTTGAAGGCCGTGTGAAAGCGCTTATTGAGGAGATAAAGACCGCAGGTAATATTATCCTCTTTATTGACGAGGTTCATAACCTTGTCGGCACAGGCGACAGCGAAGGCACGATGAATGCCGCAAATATCCTCAAGCCTGCTTTGTCAAGGGGAGAGGTGCAGGTCATCGGTGCTACAACGTTCAACGAGTACAGAAAGTATATCGAAAAGGACTCCGCACTTGAAAGACGTTTCCAGCCCGTAACGGCAAACGAGCCGTCAATAGAGGATACTATCGAGCTTTTAAAGGGCATCAAGGAATACTACGAAGAATACCACAAGCTGTATGTCAGCGATGATATTTTAAAAAGCTGTGCCGTTCTCAGTGAACGCTACATTACCGACAGGTATCTTCCCGACAAGGCGATAGACCTGCTTGACGAGGCGGCGGCTTGCGCAAGCATAAACAGCAAGGAGCTTACCGAGTACGAACAGCTTAAAAAGAAAAACAAGGCTCTTGAAACCGAAGAAAACAACCTGTCCGCCGAAACCGAGAACAAGGATTATCAGCGTATAGCCGAGATAAAGACCGAGCTTGCAAAGAATACAGCCCGTATTGACGAGCTTGAGCCTATGATAAAGGAAGTACACGTTACAGAAAACGATGTCTGCAAGGTCATCGAGCTGTGGACGGGTATCCCCGCAAGCAAGCTGCTTGAAACCGAATTCAAGCGTATCGCAAACCTTGAAAGCGTGCTTAAATCAAAGGTAGTCGGTCAGGACGAAGCGTGCGAGCTTGTAGCCGCCGCTATAAAAAGAACACGAGTTCAGCTTTCCGCACGCCGCAGACCTGCGTCATTCATTTTCGTAGGACCTACCGGTGTCGGCAAGACCGAGCTTGTAAAGGTGCTTGCAAACGAGCTTTTCAATACGGTCGATCCGCTTATAAGGCTTGATATGTCCGAGTTCATGGAAAAGCACAGCGTTTCAAGAATCATCGGCTCGCCTCCCGGATATGTAGGATACGATGAGGCAGGTCAGCTTACCGAAAAGGTACGCAGAAAGCCCTATTCCGTAATTCTCTTTGACGAGATAGAAAAGGCTCACCCCGATGTAATGAACATTCTCCTGCAAATTCTTGACGAAGGCAAGGTGACCGATGCTCACGGCAGAACGGTCAGCTTTGAGAATACCGTTATCGCCATGACCTCAAACGCAGGCTCATCGTTCAATACAAGCGGTCTTGGCTTTGCAAAGAGCGAGGCGGATATTTCAAAGGACAAGGCGATGAAGGCTCTCGGTGAATTCCTTCGCCCCGAATTCTTAAGCCGTGTTGACGAGGTAGTAGTGTTCAAGCCCCTCACCCTCGATGCCTACAAGGGCATTGCCGGACTTATGATAGGCGAGATGAAAGAGCCTCTGCTCGAAAAGAACATAACGCTTAACGTCAGCGATGAGGCTTATGAGCTTGTTGCGAAAAAAGCGTCCGGCGGCAAGTTCGGCGGAAGAGATGTCCGCAAAGTTGTCCGTAAGGATATTGAGGACAAGGTAGCAAATATCATAGTCGAAGCCGACGGCAACATATCACAGATAGACGTTGACGCAGACGGCGACGAGATAAAGGTAACAGGCAAGTAAATAAGCAGGGCATTGCATTAACTCAGGCAGGTAATGCAATGCCCGTTTTATAATCGAAAGGATTACTATGGCAGTAATTATTACAGGCGGAACAGGAGCTATCGGCAGCGCTATGGCTCGTGCCTTTGCAAAAACAAACGATGTTGCTATAATCTACAAAAGCTCCGATGAAAAAGCCCGTCAGCTTGAAAATGAACTCGGTTGCAAGGCATATAAGGCAGATGTTACCTCCGCTGAAGAGGTGTCGGCTGCGGTAGAGCGCATAGCGGCTGATTTCGGAAAAATAGATGTGCTTATCAATAATGCCGGCATATCCCAGATTAAAATGCTGAGCGATGTCACCGAGCTTGACTGGTACAATATGATTGATGTTCACCTTACAGGAGCATTCAATATGACAAAGGCGGTACTGCCTTTTATGATAAATCGCAAGCATGGAAGCATCATCAACATTTCGTCAGTGTGGGGAGTGTACGGAGCGTCCTGCGAAGTGCCTTACTCAACGGTCAAGGCAGGACTTATCGGCTTCACAAAATCACTCTCCAAAGAGGTCGCCCCCAGCGGAATAACCGTAAACTGCATCGCACCGGGAGTAATCGACAGCCCTATGAACAATGCTCACCTGTCGCCCGATGAGATGAACGAACTTATCGCCGAAACTCCGCTCGGCAGGCTCGGAACACCCGATGATGTGGCACAGGCGGCTGTATACCTTGCCTTTGCAGGCTTCGTCACAGGTCAGATACTCGGAGTAGACGGCGGATTTTATTGATTAACTTAATACATTTTAGCTGTACCTTTTGATAAAATGGGGTCTAGGGGCGGTAGCCCCAGTAATATAGCCCCAGTAATATAGCCCCTTTCCCGGGGAAAGGGGTTTGGGGATAGGGATTGAGAACAAGCACTTTTTTGAAAAAACATACTTTTTCTACAGTTTGAAGCTGTACCTTTTCGGTACAGCCTTTTCTTTTTCCCTGACAAACAGTAATATTATGTCCCGCACCCTCATATATTGTGTTAAAACCCGTACAAGAGGGAAACAGCTAAAGGAGGATTATATGGACTTTTCCGTAAAGAAAGAGCCTGTATTTGTCACAGAAGTGATATATGACGGACAGGCGGAGCAGGGTGTCGAGTTTGATTATGTCCTGCCGGATTATTACCCCGACATTTTCAGAATATTAAGATGCACCCTTCGTCCCGGAATAGTATCCTGCAACATTTCGGGCGACAAGCTGATACTCGACGGTGTGATATGCATCACCGCACTCTATCTGAGCGAGGGCGGTGGAATGGAGTGCGTAGAGCATCGCTACAGTTATTCAAAAACGGTCGATTTGCCGAAATCAGCCGACAACGGCACAGTAACTGTCGAGCCTAAGGTGGATTATACTACCTGCCGTGCGGTTTCAGGCAGACGCATTGATGTCAGGGGAGCGGTCAGCTTCAGGATAAAGGTCGAGAACATAACACCGTTTGAGATAATAACGGATATTGAAGGCTGTAACATACAGACAAGAAAAAATAAAGTAAGCTGTACAAGAAAGCTCACCGCAGGAAAGCAGTTCGTTGTCCGTGAAGATATAGGCGTATCCGGCATTGACGGCACAGTGAAAGCCGTTGTAAGCTGTGATGCCACAGCGGTTGTGAATGACTGCAAGATAATCGCAGACAAGGTCGTGCTTAAGGGCGAGGCAAAGCTGAAAGCGCTCTATCTTGTCGGAAACGATAACGGCACATATCTTCAGACAATGGAAGCCGAGATTCCGCTCAGCCAGATAGTAGATATGCAGGGCATTGACGAAAGGCACACCTGCTACGCCCTGTTCAGAGTTCTGTCATGCGCTCTTACGGTAAAGTCCGCCGATGACGATGCGTCGGGAGTATTCGGCTGTGAGCTGACAATCGGCTCTCAGATTACCGCAACGCTTGAAGAAAGCATTTACCCCGTCACCGATATGTATTCCACGTCCTACGAATCAAGCTACACCACTTCTGCGTTAAAAACCGAATCCGACCACAGATTTATCAGCAGAACGCTAAATATAAAACAGCTTATCGAGTGCGAAAACGGCATTCCCGACAGCGTGACGGACGCTGAATGCTTCGTGTCGGAAATAATCTGCAGACCGTGCGAAAACGGCGAGCTTAAAGTGAGCGGTAAACTGCTGAGCTTCATCAGCGCCGTAAAGGACAGCGAGCCTGTATTCATTGAAAAAAATCTGCCGTTTGATGTTACCGAACAGCTTGGTATGGTTACCGAAGGTTGCGTAATACAGCCTGTCGTGAACATATCGTCCGTAAGCTACAGCATCACCGATGACGGTATCGAAATAAGATGCTCTCTTCTTATGCAGGGATGTATGTATGTTTGCGGCACAAGTCAGATAATAAAGCAGATAGAGCTTAACGAAAACGCAGAAAAGCAAAAGTGCGATGATTATTCGCTGAAGCTGTATTTTGCCGATGAAAACGAGGATGTATGGAACATAGCAAAACGCTATAACACTTCTGCGGCGGCGATAGAATCCGAAAACGAGGTCACCGACGGCAAAGTGTCAGGCCTGCTTCTGATTCCGATAATATAACAATACTCAAGATACGGCATTTTGCTGACAGATAAGGAGAATTTATGCCAAAATCAATTTATAAGGATATTTCCGAGCGAACAGGCGGAAATATCTATATAGGAGTTGTCGGTCCCGTCCGTTCGGGGAAATCGACCTTTATCAGCAGGTTTATGAACGTGCTGGTCGTACCGTCAATCGAAGACGAATTCCGCAGGGAAAGGGCAGTGGATGAGCTTCCTCAGTCTGCGGCAGGAAAAACGATAATGACCACAGAGCCGAAATTCGTGCCAGAGGAAGCGGTAAATATCACCGTTGACGAAAGCGTGGAAATGAATGTAAGACTTATCGACTGCGTAGGCTACATAGTTCCAGGTGCAAAGGGCTATATAGAAAACGAAGCGCCGAGAATGGTCAAAACGCCATGGTTTGACGAGGAAGTGCCGTTCAATATGGCAGCGGAGGTCGGTACTCATAAGGTAATCACAGAACACAGCACCATAGGACTTGTGGTAACCACAGACGGCAGTATCACCGATATTCCGAGAGAGGAATACGAGGCGGCGGAGGAGCGTGTGATAAACGAGCTGAAAAGTATAAAAAAGCCGTTTACCGTAGTGCTTAACTGCAGCGATCCCTCATCGGAAGAATCAAAAGAGCTTGCTTGCAGGCTTTCGGAAAAGTACGGCTGTACCGTTACACCGCTGAACTGCCTTTACATCACCGAAGAAAATATAAAGGAACTGCTGTCCGATGTACTTATGGGCTTTCCCGTAAGAGAGATAGGCATAAAACTGCCGAAGTGGTTAGCGTCCCTCGACAATGACCATTACCTGAAAAAGCAGGTATACGAAGCTGTAAGGACATCTGCGGAAAATATCTCCTGTATGGGTGATTTAGACAGCTTCACGGGTAAAATAGGGCAGTGCGAAAGCGTCAGCCGTTGCAGTAAGGATAAAACGGAGCTTGGCTCGGGAACAGCCTATGTCACAGTGGAGCTGGGGCAGGAGCTTTTCTATAAGGTACTTGGCGAAACAACAGGCATCGAGCTTAGCGACGAGGGCGACCTTATGCCTTGTATGATTGAGCTTGCAAGAATCAAGAAAGAGTACGAAAAAGTCAGCACCGCACTTGAGCAGGTCAGAGCCACAGGATACGGAATAGTAATGCCGTCCGCCGAAGAGCTTACCCTTGAAGAACCCGAAATTGTAAAGCAGGGCGGAAAATTCGGCGTAAGGCTCAAAGCGTCCGCACCGTCAATTCATATGACCCTTGCAAATATCAACACTGAGGTAAACCCGATAGTCGGCAGTGAAAAGCAATCGGAGGATTTGGTAAGGTATCTTCTCAGAGAATTTGAGGAAAATCCCACAAAGATATGGGAAAGCAATATTTTCGGAAAATCGCTCCACGAGCTTGTAAACGAGGGCCTGCACAATAAGCTGAGCCGTATGCCCGATGACGCAAGAGCAAAACTGCAGGAGGCGATACAGAGGATTATCAATGACGGCTGTAACGGGCTTATCTGTCTTATATTATAAAAGTCTGCCATATAAAAAGACCGCACCTCATCACAGGTGCGGTCTTACTCTGTCGATAAACCGATTATTATTAAAGCCCACGCAGTGAAATATTTCACCAACCTCGCCTCGCACCAACCCCTCCAAAAGCGCACTATCCCTCGCCTCGCACCACCACACTTGCCTCCCTTGTCAAAGGTGAGGTGCTGTCGCCCGATAAAATTCGGGCGACGACCGGAGGGATTGCCACACCACCATTCCTTGCCTCGCACCAACCCCTCCAAAACTGCACTATCCCTCGCCTCGCACCACCACACTTGCCTCCCTTGTCAAAGGGAGGTGGATTGGCGGCAAGGCACAAACCTTAACATTATTGCATTTACTTGCGATATGTCCACACTTTTTATATTGCAAACTTTTCTGCCGTCAAGACGGAGGGATTGCAACACCTACTGCGCCCTTTCCGTTTCTCTGACACCTCCGTTAACAATCCCTCAGTCACAGTGACGGAAAACGTGATTCTTCATCAACATATCTTTTACTTTAATATAAAGCAATATTGAAAAACAACGTGCTTCACTGTGCCAGCTCCCTTTACACAAGGGAGCTAAAGGTGATACTGCTTTACCAACCTTTCCAAAACCGCACTATCCATCGAAAATCGCCATCAACCTTGCCTTGCTTGCCCCTCCCGTTGCACCGACTCTCTCCATTCACACAACCATTGAAAAAGAACAACACGCCCTCGCCTCGCACCACCACACTTGCCTCCCTTGTCAAAGGGAGGTGGATTGGCGGCAAGGCACAAACCTTAACATTATTGCATTTACTTGCGATACGCTCACCATTTTTATATTGCAAACTTTTCTGCCGTCAAGACGGAGGGATTGCCACACCACCAACCTCGCATCGCACCAACCCCTCCTGTTGCACCGAATGCTGCCATTCCCACACAACCATTGCAAAAGAACAACAATCCCTCGCTCAACACTTTCCCTACAAAACCAAAAGACCGCACCTCATCACAGGTGCGGTCTTACTTATTCTAAACCTTACTGCATCGCAGGATTACCGCCAAGCAGACTGAACATATCAATCCCCGCAAGGCTCAGCAGAAAACTGACAGCAATGAACAGCACAACAGCAACAACAGCCGCTATCCATACCGTTCTTTTCTGCTTTTTCGTCCAGGTGTGCTGAGGACGGGCTTCATCGCTCACACTGAACGAAATTGTTTCATCGCTTTTTACTGCGTGCTGTGCGATCATATCGTCATTTTCGTGGTTTTCGCCGTATTCTGCGTTTGCCAATACTTTTTCTTCGCTCATATCCGTCCTTATTTTACTATATATTCCTTAGCCTTTTCAAGAATAAGCTGCTCCCTTTTAAGCACAAAGCTCATCTGATATTCCTTACACTGCTCGGAAAGAGCCTTAAGCCTGCTTACAGCCTCGTCATAAGGCATCCATTCTATTTTATATCCCAGTCTTTCCTGCGAACGTTCAAGCATCGCAGTATCGCACTTGTCCGATACTTTCTTTGCCACATAGCAGTGTGAAACCATGCAGAATTTTCTTTTGAACTTATGCTCCTCTATCCATCCGAGATAGCCTAAAAGCTCGGCAGGGTAGCCGGTTTCTTCCGTTACTTCCCTTAAAAATGCCTTGTCGGGAGTTTCTGTTATCTCTATACTTCCGCCGGGCAGCTTGTAATATTCGGAGTCTTCTATCTTCATCATGGCAATGTTGCCCTCGCCGTCTGTCATGACTCCTCTTGTGTTATAACGTGCGTCGTCATCGATGTACTGAGGCTCACCGCCAAAGAAATCGCTTTCGGTTATCTTTGCAATAAGCATTAATATGTCGTCCCTTTCATAGTGCGGAGCTTTCCGCTGTTTTTTTCATACATATAATATCACAAACGCACCTGCATTGCAATATAAAAAGGTAATTCACTTTTGTAGAAAACACCTATATATATGCCTTAATTATTGGTGATTATGCACAGTGGAACTTGACGTGCATTAGTGATATAATAACTTTATCCGACTAAAAAAATATGAGGAAAGATAAAAATGGAAAATACTGCAACCATCAGCGGCACAGAAGTTAAAAAATACAGACGTGCAGGCTTTATGGACGAGGTAAGAGGCTTCTGCATACTCTGTATGGTAGTATACCACGTCTGCTTCGACCTTAACTACACCTATAATATTCACATCCCGATAATGTTCGACGGCTGGTTTGACATTGTCCGTGACATTTTTGCGGGAGCATTCATGTTCATATCCGGTATGAGCAGCCGCTATTCGCATAATAACGCAAAGCGTGGCATACAGTGCTTTTTTATAGGTATGATAATAACCTTCATTTTCGCATTCTTTGCGCCCACCGCCCCCATACTTTTCGGAATACTGCACTTTATGGGCGTATCTATGATGATATATGCGATAGGGGATAAGTATTTCCTTAAGATTCCCGCACCGGTCGGAATAGCCGTGTGCGCCGTGCTTTTCTTATTAACAAGAGGAATTATGTACGGCTATCTCGGACCTGCGCAAGGTGTCGGAATAAAGCTGCCCGAATTTATCTACAATGCAGGACTTCTTTTTCCGCTCGGCTTCAGAGCACCGAGTTTTCAGTCAATGGATTATTTTCCGCTCCTGCCGTGGTTTTTCGTCTTTCTGGCAGGCGCTTACACAGGAAAATACGCTATCGAGGATAAAATGCCGGCATTCTTCTACAAAACACATTGCAAACCGCTTGCGCTTGCAGGCAGATATACCCTGTGGATATACGTTCTGCATCAGCCTGTAGCAATGGTCTTTTTCCTGCTGATTTTCGGAAGAATATAAAATTTCAAAAAAGTCTTGACAAACCGTTTTCGGTTTGCTATAATAATATAGCTTGACAAGTATACAACTTTGTCAACATCCCTTGCTCGTACAAGAGTACGGGCTTAATATCCACAAGGAGGTGCTTTATAATGGCAAAGCTCAGCGAAAAGTATGAGGCAGTTGTTGTATTTTCACTCAAGAACGGTGAGGATGCAGTAAAGGCTCTCGTTGCTAAGTTCTCTGATCTGATCAAGGAACACGGCACATTAGTTGACGTTGATGAATGGGGCGCTCGTAAGCTCGCTTACGAGATAAACTACGAAACCGACGGTTATTATGTAGTTTACAGCTTCGACTGCAAGCCTGATTTCCCTATGGAATTCGAGCGTATCATCAACATCACTGACGGCGTTCTCCGTTCGCTCGTAACGGTACGCAAGTAATCAAGGTTTGAAAACAGACAGGAGGAACGATAACGTATGTACAACAAGGTAATTATGATGGGCAGGATTGTCAATGACCTTGAGCTGAGATCGACACCTGCGGGTGCTTCCGTGCTTTCTTTCAGAATTGCGGTAGATCGCAGATTTCAGACAAAGGGAGAAGACAGAAAATCCGATTTCTTCAATGTTGTTGCATGGCGTAACGAGGCAGAATTCATTTCAAGATATTTTGCAAAAGGACGCATGATACTTATCGAGGGTGAGCTTCAGAACAGATCTTACCAGGATAAGAACGGCAATACAGCTTACATTACCGAGATTATCGTTGACCGTTCCACGTTCACAGGCGAAAAGGCAAACAATACACAGGGTACATCCTCTGCTTATCAGAGCTACCCCGGTAATGCCGCTAAAAACGCCGCTCCCGAACATCCTGCACAGACTTCAAACACAGCGCCCACAGTGTCGCAGGGTAACAATTCGGATTTCACCGTAGAATCCGGTGAAGATGACGATTACCCGTTCTGATCAAAATAAGGAGGATAAAACAATGTCTGAAAGAGAAAAGAACGAAAAGTCAACAGTTCGTCCTATGAAGCGTACAAGAAAAAAAGTTTGCGCATTCTGTGCCGACAGAGCTGAATTCATTGACTATAAGGATGTAGCTAAGCTCAGAAAGTGCATGACAGAGCGTTACAAGATTCTGCCCCGCAGAGTAACAGGCTGTTGTGCATATCACCAGAGAGAGCTTACAACAGCTATCAAGAAGGCAAGACAGGTAGCTCTTATTCCTTACGTTTCTGACTAAGTTATAAACAGCTTTATAAAAAATCGATGCTTAAACCGCGTCGATTTTTTTATTTTTATCTATTGATTATTTCCTTAAAATGCTGTATAATAATACAGTATGATTGTGAGGTGTGTGTTTTGGCACAGAAAAAAGGAAAAAATAAATTCGGAATAACACCGTCTATGATATTTCTGAATCTTTTACTGGTTCTAATCATCTGCACAGTGTGTTTCTTTACCTATAATATTATAAACGGCGAGGATAATACTTCATCCGAACCGCCGTTCACAGCGGTGACATCCGCACCGCCCGAAACTTCCGCTCCCGCTACTACAGCAGGCAGTACGGAAAAGCCCGACAACAACTCATCCGTTGCCACATCGGATAATGAGCCGACACTTGACTTTGATAAGGACTATTTCTCCTCATCGCTGTTCATAGGCGACAGTATCTCCACAGGCTTAAGCCTTTACGGCTTCCTCGATCAGCAAAACGTATTCGCTCAGCAGGGTCTTGCACCCTCTACTGCGCTTGACGCTGACATTGACGGAGTGACCCTTTCGGATAAGATTGCTTCATTCAAGCCTAAAAAGATATTCGTAATGCTCGGCACGAACAGCGTCGGCTACGCAGATAACAAAACGCTTGCAGGCAATATGAAGGAGCTTGTGGAAAAGATTTCGGCTCTTACAAAGGCTAAGATTTACGTTGTATCCATTCCGCCCGTAACACCGGAAGCGGAGAAGTCGGACGAGAATGCACTTACCCTTAAGGACATCACCGATTATAATACAAAACTCAAATCTGCAATTTCAGACACTTCGGCAACATTCATCGACCTTAACAGCATCCTTTCCGACAAGGACGGATATTTCAATGCCGATTATGCCGAAATGGACGGAATTCACTTTATGGGAAAAACTTACGAGGTAATGCTCAGCTACCTGCAGAAGCATTCTTCGTAAATATCAAAAGGGGCAATATATTAGAATGAAACATATAGCTGATTGTAAAACAATAGCAATATCGTTAATCTGTATATTATCAATAGTTCTTTGCAGCTGTTCGGACGTAACGGTGTCGCAGGATAGTTCGTTGTCAAAAAATGACACAACAACCCCCGCAAAAACATCATTAACCGACACCAAAACATCAACTGTAGCGACAACCGTTAAAATCGTTACTACATCGGCTACTACAGCCGCTACAACGACCGAAACAACATCGCCTGAAACTACAGCTGTAGCAACAGAGCCAAAGCCTGCTCCGACCGATCCGCCAAAAACCTCTGAAACCGCTCCACAAGTCAAACCGACAGCCTCAACAGACTTCGATACCTCATTTTTTGACGATGCGCTGTTCATAGGCGACAGCATTACCACCGGTCTTTACCTTTACGGTTATCTTGACGAGTCCCTTGTCTACGCAAAGCTCGGGCTTGCCCCCTCAACCGCATTGGAAAGCGAAATAGACGGTGTAACCATAAACAGTAAAATAAAGGCAAATAATCCCAAAAAGATATATATTATGCTCGGCACGAACAGCGTAGGCTATTCAGACGGCAATTACCTTGCAAATTGTATGGGCGAACTTGTGCAACAAATTTCACAAATTACAAAAGCAAAGGTATACGTTCTGTCTATCCCGCCGATAACATATTATGCCGAGGCAGACAATGACAACGCACTTACAACATCTGCGATAAACGAGTATAATACCGCATTAAAAAGCGTAATTAAAGGCACAAAGGCGAAATTTCTCGACTTTCATTCTGTGCTGACCGCTCCCGACGGATATTATTACGAGGAATATCACGAGATGGACGGAATTCACTTTATGGGTTCAACGTATCAGGTTATGCTAAGTTTCCTTGAGAAACATTCTTAATATAAAATGTGCATAAAAGAAAGGAATTATGAACAATGAAAAGCAGTATCACAAAGAGAATAATGGCAGGAATTGTCTGCGCTATGGTCGCAGTTTCAATATGCGGATGCTCCGAAAAACCCGCTCAGTCATCGGCTTTGGAAAGCTCCGTCACATCCGATGCAGGCTCGGTTTCCGAGAGCGTTTCCGAGGCTTCTGACAGCAGTACGGCGACCGGTACCGCCGCTGAAATCACAGCTAAGATAAAGCAAGATGTCAAGTTTCCCGGTATGGCTGAAATAGGTGCAGACCGCATGGCAGGCTACTATGACGTTGCCGCCGATAAGATAGACAGCTACAGTGCCTATATCTGCGGCTCGGGCGCTTATCCCGATGAGATAGCGGTTTTCAAGATGAAGTCCGCCGACGATGTAAATGCCGTAAAATCGGTTCTCGAAAAGCGTGTAGAGAGCCAGAGTGCGACATTCAAGGACTATACGCCTGATGAAATGTACAAGATAGACGGCAACAACGTAGTTACAAGCGGTAACTATGTAGCGCTTATCATCTGTGCCGACAACGCAAAAGCAATCGAAGATTTCAAGGCAATGGCTAAGTAAATCAGTAAAATGAAAGGAGAACCGTATGGCTATAGAGTGTCTTGTTATAACGTTTATACTTGGGGCTATAGTGTTCTCGTTCGCCAGAGCCGACAGAATCCGCTGGGTCATAGCGACCGTTCCGCTTGGGATACTGCCGCTTGCAAACTGCGTGTCCTGCTTTATCTGTACCACATTTCTGGGGTGCGAACTGCCTAAGAATATCGCTGCGGTGATACTTCTTCTTGCGGTGATGGCATCGTGTGTGTGGATAGGCATAGCGTCTGGTTTTCTGCGTACAAACCGTATGCGGATACCTTATATTAGCGTTGGCATCGGCTTCAATGTGGTTCTTGGGCTTATTCTACTGAATTTCTATATCGGATTGTTGTAATCCAGCTATGAAACGGAGATTCACAGCTATAAACAAATACCGCACCGCCGTAAATTTCTACGGCGGTATTTTTATCTTTACGTTATATCCGCATCCGTCATTCGTCAATAGACAAATTGTATAAAAATGAACCCGGATTTTTAGTTACTTATTCCTAAAAGACATATTGACAAATCGGAGATAACACTATATAATATTAAATGTATTTCGCTCACCACTACATATTGTGGTTTTACAACTAAAGTTTCAACGAGAGGGAGAAATAAATGCTGACTAAAATTCAAAAGAGGGACGGACGTACAGTACCGTTCAACATTGAAAAGATAGCCGATGCTATATATAAGGCGGCGAGAGCTGTCGGTGGCAACGATTATCAGGAAGCCGGTGAAATGGCTGAAAAGGTTTGCGATTATCTTGAGGCAAACGTAAATAAGACAGGGGAGCTTCCCACTGTAGAAGAGGTTCAGGACGCTGTAGAAAAGGTGCTTGTAGAAAGCGGCCACGCAAAGACCGCCAAGGCTTATATCCTTTACAGAGCCGACAGAACAAGGGTAAGAGAAATGAACACCAGCCTTATGAAGATCTATGAGGATCTTACATTCAAGGCTGCAAGAGATTGCGATATTAAGCGTGAAAACGCCAACATTGACGGAGATACCGCAATGGGCACAATGCTCAAATACGGCTCTGAGGGTGCAAAGCAGTTCAACGAGATGTATGTTCTTGCTCCCGAACATTCAAAGGCGCACAGGGACGGCGATATTCATATCCACGACCTTGACTTTTTAACGCTTACCACGACCTGCTGTCAGATCGACCTTATCAAGCTGTTCAAGAACGGCTTCTCGACAGGTCACGGCTTCCTCAGAGAGCCTAACGAAATCAGCAGCTATTCTGCGCTTGCCTGCATTGCTATCCAGTCAAACCAGAACGATCAGCACGGCGGACAGTCTATCCCCAACTTTGACTATTCTATGGCTGACGGCGTAAGAAAGACATATAAGCACCGCTATGCTCAGAATATCGTAAGAGGACTTGAGCTTATAGGCGGCATTGATGACCTTGCAACAGCGGAAGCCGATGTAAAGGCATATACAAAGAAGCTCGAAGAAGAAAAACAGCTTTGTCCTGTTCTCGCTAACGATAACGGCTATCAGGACGCAGAGCGTGAATGCCTCAGGGAGATTTGCCCCGATATCAGCGATGAAATAATCGACAAGATACAGAAATTTGCACTGAAGCAGGCTGAAGTGGAAACCGACAGAGCCACATATCAGGCTATGGAGGCACTTGTACACAACCTCAACACAATGAACAGCCGTGCAGGCGCACAGATACCGTTCTCATCAATAAACTACGGTACAGACACCTCTCCCGAAGGCAGAATGGTAATAAAGAACGTTCTGCTTGCTACCGAGGCAGGTCTTGGCAACGGCGAAACACCCATCTTCCCGATACATATCTTCAAGGTAAAGGACGGTCTTAACTATAACGAGGGCGATCCTAACTACGATCTGTTCAAGCTGGCTTGCAGGGTATCGGCTAAAAGACTGTTCCCGAACTTCTCGTTTATCGACGCTCCCTACAACCTTCAGTATTACAAGCCCGGCGACTATAATACGGAAATCGCATATATGGGATGCCGTACCCGTGTAATAGGCAATGTTTACGATCCCACAAGAGAAATAGTAACAGGACGAGGAAACCTTTCGTTCACATCTATAAATCTGCCCAGACTCGGCATACTTGCAGGCGGAGATATTGTAAAGTTCTTTGAGATGCTCGAGGACAGAATGAATCTTGTCGTAGATCAGCTTCTCTACAGATTCAAGATACAGTCGCAAAAGAAAGTAAAGAACTATCCGTTCCTTATGGGACAGGGAATATGGATCGACTCAGAAAAGCTCAACCCCAACGATACTATCGGAGAGGTATTAAAGCACGGTACGCTTTCTGTAGGCTTTATAGGTCTTGCTGAATGCCTCAAGGCGCTTATCGGCGTTCATCACGGCGAAAGCAAGGAGGCACAGGAGCTTGGTCTGCGTATTATAGGCAGAATGAGAGCAAGAATGGACGAAGAAAGCAAGAAGACCGGTCTTAACTTCTCGCTCCTCGCAACACCCGCAGAAGGTCTTTCGGGAAGATTTGTAAAGATCGACCGCAAGAAGTTCGGCAAAATCGAGGGCGTAACAGACAGAGAATACTACACGAACTCATTCCATATACCTGTTTACTTCCCCATCAACGCATTCAGAAAAATCAAGCTGGAAGCGCCTTATCACGCACTCACAAACGCAGGTCATATCAGCTATGTAGAGCTTGACGGCGACCCGCTTCAGAACCTTGAGGCATTTGAGCAGATTATCAGATGCATGAAGGAATCGGGTATCGGCTACGGCTCGATAAACCACCCCGTAGACAGAGATCCCTGCTGCGGATATACTGGTATAATCGGTGACGTATGCCCCAAGTGCGGAAGAAGCGATCACGGCGACAACACAAGATTTGAGCGTATCCGCCGTATAACAGGCTATCTTGTAGGCACTGTTGACCGATTCAACAACGGCAAGAGAGCCGAAGAAAGAGATAGAGTAAAGCACAGCGTTTCTGACGATGATGCAGAAATCTGACGATTTATAAAGACTGCAAAAGAATCCGGCACATCCTGCCGGATTTTTT
>OJNR01000973.1_pt1 | contig 16207 bp, 12 predicted proteins | sample 1597901 | NCBI WGS metagenome assembly OJNR01 (sample SAMN01915223, study PRJEB22387) | human gut metagenome | isolation source: stool | host: Homo sapiens | place: USA | reverse complement strand
CTTCGGTACGGTGCTGATTCCCGAAGGTCTCATCGAGTTCATCCCCGCCATGAAGCGCCTTATCGCCGAACTCAACGACTTTTTGGCCAAGAATGGTGCCGAGTTTGCCATGATTAAGAAATCGGAGCAAAGAAACTATATCATCAAACACCTCTCGCCCGAAAACTCGACAATCTACGCCAGCCTGCCCGAGGGTGTGGCCCGTCAGCTCACGCTCGACCGCGACCCCCACGGAAACGTACAGGTATCGCTCATCGAGACCGAGAAACTGCTGGGCGAGATGGTAGGTCGTCGTCTGGCCGAGATGAAAGAAGCCGGTAAATATGTAGGCAAATTCGCTACTCAATACCACTTCTTCGGTTACGAAGGCCGTTGCGCCGATCCCTCCAACTTCGACGCCGACTACTGCTACTCGCTGGGTTACACCGCATCGCTGCTCGTAGGCGAAGGCCGCACGGGTTACATGTCGTCGGTACGCAACACCACCAAACCGGCTAGCGAATGGATTGCCGGCGGTGTGCCCGTAACCATGATGATGAACATGGAGCGTCGCCACGGCGAGATGAAACCGGTTATCCAAAAAGCCCTCGTTCACCTCGACGGTGCACCCTTCAAATACTTTGCCGCACATCGCGACGAGTGGGCTATGAACACCTGCTACGTATACCCCGGTCCTATCCAATACTTCGGTCCCACCGAGGTTTGCGACCAGCCCACCAAGACCCTGATGCTCGAGCAAAACGGCAAAATCGACTAATCCCGATTTAGCAAAAGGGCGTCATGCCCGTTATCAATAAACTAATCAAAAAAATCCGCACTTGCGGCTTGCAAAAATCCCCCGACCCGGAGCGTTCCGGGCCGGGGGTATTTTTTGTGTATATATCACTCCGGACTCCACTGCCTGGTCCATTTCGCACTGCGGAGAGTGTGCCATATCGCGCTACGACGCGGTATCCAGGAATACTGGCAAAATTGTTGGCATAGGTAATATCTGCAACAGTTTCCAATGCCTTCTCTTTTCTGAACTCCGCATCGAGGTGCGGGGTGACTTGCTGTGACATACCGCGACGCGACGCGTCGAGCGGTCATTCCGCACTTGATGCGGAATCCAGAAATATGGACTGAAGGTAATACGATATGGAATATGAAAGAATTGTGTTCTGGAAATTGCGGTATAGTTAATAGAAATTTCTCGTAAGTGTAGCAGAATCTTATAAATAGCTCTTATTTTTTATAATATTGTATTTGTGGCCCCGTTTTATATACAAATACAAAATTTATCTAAACATGAAAACACAGGAGTATCGAAGTCTTGTAGGCATATTCTTGCTGATGGGAATCTTTCGAGTTGATGCCTATGACTTTCAATCGGGAGGGATTTATTACGAGATTAACGGCGAAGAGGTCACGGTCACTCGTGAATCGGCTTTTGAACCGACCTATGAGGGTGATGTGGTAATCCCTTCGATAGTGTCTTACGACGGGGAAAACTATTCGGTAACAAGTATCGGAAACTGGGCCTTTGAAGGTTGTGCGAATCTGAAAAAGTTGACGCTTCCCGAGTCGTTGATAACGATAGGCGATTATTCTTTTAGTGGTTGTAAACGGTTGGGCGAGGTGATATGGAGTGAGCGGATAGAGGTGATTGGTAAATATGCTTTCTCTGGGTGTATCAGTCTGCAATCGATAGTGATACCTGCGTCGGTGAAACGTATCAACGAAGGTGTTTTCAATGGCTGTACCGGACTGGAGTCGGTGGTTATGGGCGATTCAGTAGAGTATGTTGGGTCTTCGGCCTTTTTGAACTGTACGAGTTTAGAGTCTGTTTCACCGGGAGACGCCGTAAACTATATTGGGGAGGGTGCTTTCTCAAGTACCAGTTTGGAGTCGGTGATGATACCCGCGTCGGTGGCAACTATCGAAGCCAATCCCTTCGTGGGTAGCCTTAATTTAAAAGAGATTACGGTCTCGGAAGAGAATCTGGCCTATTCGTCGTTAGACGGTGTACTCTATAACAAGGACAGGACTACGCTTTGTGCATGTCCGGGTGGAAAGAGCTCGATAGAAATTCCCCTGTCGGTGGAGCACATCGGGCCTTCGGCTTTTTGTGCTTGTGCAGGGTTACTCTCGGTGACGATTCCACCGACCGTGGAGAGCATAGAGGCCTCGGCATTCGGCTATTGCAAGGAGTTGACTTCGGTGACCATTGGCAAATCGGTCTCTCATATCGGTGAGTACGCTTTTGACCGGTGTGATAATTTGCAGGATATATATATTTATGCCGAGCTGCCTCCTGTAATCGATGCTAATACTTTTGAGGATTATGAGGCTACCTTGTATGTGCCTGCCGGCAGTAAAAGTGCATATCAGAAGGCTTCGTATTGGAGTAATTTTACGAACATCATGGAGTCGCCAACCGGCGTGGAATCGGTCGATAACAACGATATGCGCGTCTATGCCGCAGGTCATACCCTGTATGTAGAGCATGTCGATGAGGCTTATCGGGTCTATACGGCCATGGGGCAGTTGGTTTATGCGGGCGACGAATCTACGGTATTGTTGCCGGGTGCAGGCCTCTATATCGTATGTGCGGGCAATCGGTCGCAGAAGGTTTGGGTGAAGTAAATAGGAATCTATTCGATACGATTGGGCGGCAGGGAGTATTACTCTGCCGCCTTTTTTGTGCCTGGTCCATTCCGCACCGTGATGCAGAATCCAGGGAATATCCGGCGGGTATGACAGCTATCCCCCAGTCGGAGTAAGTGGAAATAAAACCGGTTGAGGGTATTGCTTTTATTATCGGGTTATGCTATCTTTGTCTCGTGACCGCGATGGTATATCCCGGTAGCAGATAGAGTTGCTCTGTCGCTGTTGAGAGGTTTCCGTGGTCGGTCATGGCCTTCGGGGGAGGGATTTCTCTCTGCGAGGGCAGACATGTTTTTGAGAAAGCGTTTTTGCTTATCCTTTCATGGAAAATCGCCAAATTTCAATTCACGAAGGATCGGGCAGTCAAAAAAACGCTCCTGCTTGCCAACATCCACCCCGGCAAGGGGTGTTGTTATATGGCATAGCGTGGGGTGGGCTGTTTATTTCGTGAATAGGCGTTTGGCGATGCCTCCGTGAAGATAGACAGATTGTTCCCTACGCTTTCGTTTTTTAAACGTCTATCCTCAAGGGGAACAGGAAGACAGATATGAAACACGATATTATGAAATCTTATTTGCCGGAGTGACTTTTGTGAGGAATTGTTTTGGGGGCTCCGATTCGTTGCTTGTGATTCTCTATGTTATATAATTTGTGGTTGCATAGGCGGCTATGGCTATTTGACGGCCCGGCTCCTTATGCAGGTGATAGGATTGAAGCGTTCGATAAATTATATTCGGAGAGTCTATTCGGTGACGATTGTTAGAGAAAAAACTTTTTATCAATGTACGAGGGGACACCAGGTTATACCCGAATCGGGAATCTACAAGTTGTGAGAGGTTGGTCCCGATTGGGATTGCCGGGTATATACGACCACGGGACGACTGGTTTATGCTGGCAACGGTATAATGGCTTTGTGCCTGAAGTCCGGCCTATGTGGTGCGTATGAGCGATTGCTCATGAAAAGTGGTAGTGAGATAATTTCTCACTGCATCAATTCTTTCTTTTTTCAGGTGACGGTGGCAGATGGTTACATCTGCCGCCTTTTTTTGTCATACCGCGCTACGACGCGGTATCCAGGAATACGGGCAAAATTGTTGGCATAGGTAATACCTGCAACAGTTTCCAACGCCTTCTCTTTTCTGGACCCCGCATCGGGGTGCGGGGTGACGGGAAACCATAAAAAACACCCCGGCACTCGGGGGAGGTCGGGGTGGTGAGGTATGCGCGGCAGATGCCGCGTGTGGGTATTATTTGCTCTCGATTACAAGAGTAGCTTTCTTCAGTCCTTTGGCGGTAGCCTCGAGGGTGATTTTGCCCGGCTCTTCGGTCGAAGCGACGATGGCAGTCATCATGCCCGAGAATACCTTCATGCGGGGCTCCTGGAACGACTCGAGCGAGGTGGGGTCGCCGTTGGCACCGGCACGGTAGTAGCCTTTGCCTTTCACCTTGAACGAGATTTGGTTCGAGGCATTGGGGCAGAGGTTGCCCTCCTTGTCGACTACCTTGACGGTGACGAACGAGAGGTCGCGGCCGTCGGCGGCAATGGTCGAGCGGTCGGCAGTGAGTTCGATGCGGTAGGGCTTGCCGGCCGTCTTCATCTCCTTCTCGGCCACGGCGTTGCCCTGCTCGTCATAGGCTACCACCTTGACGGTACCCGGTTCGTAGCGGGTATCCATCCACATGAGGCGGTAGCGTTGCTGGCGCTTGAACTGGGCGGTCGAGATGGAGTCGCCGCTGTTGTGCACGGTCACCGAGAGATCTTTGGTGCGCTTGCCCTGGCTCTTGCCGTTGATGAAGAGCTCGGCGGTGGGGTAGTTGGTATAGACGAAGACGGGGGTTACCTCACCTTCGCGGCCCTCCCAGTTCCAGTGGGGCAGGATGTGCAGCGTCTCGGCCTCGGGGTTCCAGTGGCTGCGGTAGAGGTAGTAGCGGTCTTTGGGGATACCGGCCAGGTCGACGATGCCGAAGAGCGACGAGTGGCTGGGCCAATCGGAGTAGTAGGGAGTGGGCTCACCTAGGTAGTCGAAGCCGGTCCATACGAACTCGCCCATGCAGTAGGCCAGGTCGTCGTGCTGGATGAAGTCGTCTTCGGGCAGGTTGGACCATCCGCAGTGCTCCACGTCGTAGGAGGAGGACTGGTGGTCGGGGTATTTGGGCATGGAGCGACGCTCTACGGGGAACTTGTAGACACCGCGCGAGCTGATGGTCGATGCCGTTTCACTGCCCAGAATGATGCCTTGGGGCAGATTCTTCTGGCTCTCGATATACTTGAAGGGGCGGTAGTTGAAGCCCGGCACGTCGAGCACGGCAGCCATGTTGTTGTTCACTACGGCATCGGGAGCATCCATACCCTGCGTAACGGGACGGGTGGGGTCCTCGCGGTGGCAGATGTTCTGCAGCCACAGGGTGAGTTTGGGGCCCTGGTCGCCCGACCACTGGTCGGGTACCTCGTTGCCGATGCACCACATCACCACGCTGGGGTTGTTGCGGTAGTGGCGCACGAGGTTGACGATGTCCTTCTCGGCCCACTCCTTAAATACGAGGTGGTAACCGTTCTGTACCTTGGCGGTGGCCCACTCGTCGAACGACTCGGCCATCACCATCATACCCATTTCGTCGCAGAGGCGCACCAGCTCGGGGGCGGGCATGTTGTGCGAGGTACGTATGGCGTTGCAGCCCATATCCTTGAGGATGCGGATTTGGCGGCGGATACCGGCCTCGTTGGCGATACCGCCCAACGGGCCCAGGTCGTGGTGATTGCACACCCCTTTGAACTTCAACGGTTTGCCGTTAAGGAAGAAGCCTTCGCCCTGGCGCACCTCGATGGTGCGGATACCGAAGGTGGTGGTATATTCGTCTTTCAGTTCGTTGCCCTCATAGACCTTCGAAACCGAGGTGTAGAGGTTGGGTGTCTCGGGACTCCACACGGCAGGATTTTCAACGACAAACTCCTGCTCGAAGGTGTTGTGGTCGAAGTCGTTGCCGCGCATGCGCTCGGTCATCAGGGTCTTGCCGCTGGGGTCGACAATCGAGGTCTCGATCATATAGTCGCTCATCGATTTCCCCTGGGGCATCTCCCACGAAGTTTTCTGCTCGACCTTGGCATAGCGGTCGTTCAGGTCGGTGGTGACGATTTGCGTACCCCACACCGGCACATGAGCCTCGTCGGTCACCAGCAGATGCACGTTGCGGTAGAGGCCGGCTCCGGGATACCAGCGCGAGCTCTCGGTGAAGTTCTCGAGCCGTACGGCCAGCGTGTTGCTCTCGCCCGGACGCAGGTAGGGCGTGGCGTCGAAAAAGAAGGTGTTGTATCCGTTGGGCCAGTAGCAAGCCTCCTGTCCGTTGACGTAGACCCGGGCGTGGCTCATGGCGCCGTCGAATATCAGCGTATACTTTTTGCCCTCGATCGATTGGGGCACGTCGAACGAACGGCGGTACCAGCCGGTACCCACGAAGGGCAGACCGCCCGTGCGGCCGGCATGCTCCATGGCCTCTTTCTGGCCGTCCTGGACGATAGCCGTGTTCTGCTTGTCGTTATTGATACTGAAGGGTCCGTAGATGGCCCAGTCGTGGGGAATGCGGACCGACTGCCATTGCGAGTCGTCGAATTGCGCATCCTTGAATTGCGCGTTGTCTTCGCGGGTGAATTTCCACCCCTTCTCCAGCAGCGTCTCGGTGCGTACCTGTGTTTGTGCCGAAAGCCACAGCGGCAGGGCCAACAGCACCAGTAGTGTGAATCGTAGTTTCATAGATTTTTTATTGAGTGTTATAATGATGTCATGAGTTGAGATTCCGTATATTTCTGTTCTATTTTGTTTAAGATATTCCGTACATCCACTTCATACGGGGTGAACTCCTTTATGTTGGATTCTTTTATCCATAATTGCCCTTCCCCCGTGTTGCCCCGGTGTTGCCCTTTCGAGTAATGAGGATTGTTCACGACGTCGGCATTGGATAGTACCCAATATATGATTCGGTCTTTCCAAACCCCAATCCATACGAAAACATGGCAGCATTTCGGTTTCAGCTGTTGAAAATTCATATCAAAGCCAAAGGGGCTGCCGTAGCTCAAGGCTTTCATAATGAGGGTCTCTTTGCTTCCTCTTTTTACAGCTCTCGATGCCTTTACTTCTATTTTTATTCCGTGGTACCAAAAATCATATTCTCCCGAGTAGCCCGGATCCAATAGTGTAGAGGGGCGTTGCAATTCGGGTACAACTTCATTTAAATGACGTTGTGCCCAATTCTCTCCGAATGTGCGAGGTGCCGTAATTTCAAAGATATACAAATATTTGTTCCGATTCAAATAGGAGGAGCGAATATTGTAATAATCTTGTATGGAAATTATTTTATGGGCAATAAGATGAGAGATGATATATTCGAATTTATTGAACGGATATATGGAGTGCAGTTTGTCCAGAACATCGTCTGACAATCTGTTTTGTTCTTCCTGTGGTAATTGTGGTATTAGCTTTTTTAGTTCTATCAGTAGATTATCCATATAGAAATTTCGTTATGTAGTTTCTTTCTTCTTGCGATATATCAAAGAGGAAATATATAAAGTCTTCAATTTCTTGTCGAGCCGATGTGTTCCCGCACAATATCTCGTCGACCTGCGTACAAAGGAATCGGTCCTCTTCGGGTGTGAGTTTGGGGAAAGGTAGTTTCGAGAGGTTTCCCTTTAAGATTTTTATGTCGTTGAACTGAATCTGATAGATAAACTGGTATAGTTCGGAGTTCAGGAATGCCAATACGCTTTTTATGGAAAGCGTATCGACCGACGGAATCAGCAGGTTGGCACTATTGAGAAAGAGCCGGCCTTGGTCGTCATAGGCAAATATCAACTTTTTGGAAATAAACTTGTATGCCAGTTTTTGGGGAGCTCGGTATAAGGCGTCTTTTGCACATTGTTGCAACTGGTTTCTATCGTAGAGGATAAAGTATTTGTTCTCTTTCAGCGTGTACGGCTCTATCTCTTTCCCGGTATAAATTTTTTCGAGCGAGGGGGCCGGCTCCGTTTTCAATTTACCCTTATTGTCGCCGGTTACGATACCCAAAGCCCACATGCTGTGAGTGAGGTCGTCGTGCCGTTTTTGTTCGAGTTTCCCCAGAATGGCAGCCTCGTATGAGGTGGTAACAGGGATAGCCATGGATTTATCGGTCTGGTTGAACCGGAAAGAGACTGTATAGGAATTATTCTCTTTGCACACGGTATACTGTTGCATCGATGATGAAGGCTTCTCTTTCGACAGCTTTATCTCGAAGAAGTCGGTGTATACTCCGTTGAATTTACGATTATGAATCTGTATTTCCCGTATGGCCGTATTTTTGCAGATGAAAGTGCGTATGTCGTTGTGGGTTGATATGTTGAGTATCGAAATAGGTAACAGGAATTTGAGAGTTCCTTTCTTTTTCAAGAGCGAATAACTTTTTTCCAGGAACAGCGAGGCTCTCTCCTTCGACGATATGTGTTCCGAAGGGTAGATATTTTGGCGAGTTCCTCCCCATGGCGGATTGGTATAGATATAGTCGAATGTGGTAGACAGTATCTCTTTTGTTGTTTGAGGGGTCTCTATGGTAATGCCTTGCAGGAAATCGAAACAAAAGATACGGGGCGAGAAGGTGTTGTGGGGATAGCGAATGAGGAGATTGGTTTTCGCTATCATTACGGCCAAGGGATCGATGTCGATTCCGTATAAGTTCTCGGGATTTGATGCTGCTATTTGGGTCAGGAAGGCCCCGCTTCCGCAACAGGGATCTAAAAAGCGTTTGTCATTCGACAGGCAAATATCGCTTGTCATGTCCGATACGATATGCTCGAGCGTATAATATTTACCGCTTTTGTTTCGCTCTCCTTCAGGTGTCATGGCCTGATAGATATAGCCTAAAATATCCTTTTCGATGGTAAGAATCTCTTTCGATTCTATTTCGGGAATGTATTGGTATCGATTGTATTCGGCAAAAGTCTGCTGCACATGTTTTTTGTCGATGAGCCCAAAGATGGATAATCTGTAAACACACAACGAATAGATAATGTCGTCGATGCGATAAGGGAGTGACAGGAGATGTGATATATAGTCTTCGAGATGATATTCGGGCAGATAAGAGGTAGGTAAAACAAGTTTTCTCGACCGGCTTTTATTGGCTCGGCTGAGTAACTTGTTTGATTTGTCGACATGCAATTTTTGCCAGTTCCGTAAAGTAGCGTTAGATACTTCTTCTCTCATTCTAAAGATTGAAAATTCTTATTCGAAATACTCGTCGTCCTCCTCTTCGCCGGGGATGTGCACGATGAAGGTGGCGGCCCCTATCGACACCACGTCGCCGTCGTGGAGCAGGGCCCGCTCGCGGTCGCCCAGCAGGGTGTTGCGCAGGAAGGTGCCGGTAAGGCTGGGGTTGTCGCGCAGGGTGAGTTGCGGATGCCCCCCCTTCTCCTTGACGTGGATGATGCAGTGGCGGCGGTCCATGCTCATGTCGGTGGTTTCGATGGCGATGTCGACTTCGGTCCCCTTCGAGGCGCGGCCGATGAGGTTGTCGCCCGGGTGCAGCGGAAACTCCTGCCGGTAGCCGAAGGCATTCTCGAGCACGGTGATGTAGCCGTGCGAGGTATCGAGTCTGCCCCCTTCGGCACTCTCTATCTCGTCGAGGGTCATCACGAAGCGCTTGCGGCAGTTCGGGCAGATGAACGAGATGTTGCACGAGGTATCGTAGCGCGACTCGTCGAAGGTGAAGGCTTTATCGCATTTTGGGCAAATGACCTGTTTCATGGGCGGCAACTGTTATTTGGCTTGGTTGAAGTAGTAGTCGAGCACATCTTTGGCGGCCATGAACGAGCTCTGTTCGTTGTTCAGCACCTTGGCCTGCTTCTCCTCGAGCATCTTCTCGATTTGCGGGTTACGGTAGAAGTGGTCGCGCAACTGTTCGTTGATGGTTTCGAACATCCAGTATTTGGCCTGCTCCTGACGCTTGTAGTCGAAGTAGCCGTTTTTCTTGACGAAGGCCACGTAGTTGTCAATCATCTCCCACACCTCGGCGATGCCTATCTCGTAGTAGCCCGAGTAGGTGAGCACCTGGGGCGTCCAGCCCGAAGGCGTGGGGGGGAACAGGTGCAGGGCGTTACGGAACTGCGCCTGGGCCAGCTTGGCCTTCTCGATGTTGTTGCCGTCGGCCTTGTTGATGACGATACCGTCGGCCATCTCCATGATGCCGCGTTTGATGCCCTGCAGCTCGTCGCCGGTACCGGCCAGCTGGATGAGCAGGAAGAAGTCGACCATCGAGTGTACGGCCGTCTCCGACTGGCCCACACCTACGGTCTCGACAAAGATGTTGTTGTAGCCGGCGGCTTCGCACAGTACGATGGTCTCGCGGGTCTTGCGGGCTACACCACCCAGCGAGCCGGCCGAGGGGGAAGGCCGTATGAAGGCATTGGGATGAACCGAGAGCTTCTCCATGCGGGTCTTGTCGCCCAATATACTCCCCTTGGAGCGCTCGCTGCTGGGGTCGATGGCCAGCACGGCCAGTTTTCCGCCCCGCTTGAGCACGTGGAGGCCGAAGGCGTCGATCGAGGTACTTTTGCCCGCACCCGGCACACCGGTGATACCCACCCGCACCGAGTCGCAGGCGTGGGGCAGACACTTCTCGATTACCTCCTGGGCGATGGCCTGGTGTTCGTAGCGGTTGCTCTCGACCAGTGTGACGGCCTGGCTCAGGATACTCGTGTCGCCTTTGATGATGCCCTCTACATATTCGGCCGCGGTGAAGGAGCGGCGACGGGCTGTCCGCATTTTTTTCAGATAGGGATTGACCGTGGGCGGTTGTTCAATGCCTTTGTTTACGGCAAGGCCGGCATATTGTGCGTCGTTCTCGGGATGTTCCATAATTTTTTTTCTGTGTTAAGAGGTTATTCAAAAGAGCCTAATACCCGGATGGGTACCGACGGACGGTTGGGGTCGTCGGTGATGAGCATAACCCGGCAGTTCAGCAGGTTGGTACGGGCCAGCGAGGGATCTACCTCGACAGTCAGCTCGGCCGACTTTCCGGGATTGATGGTGTGGCGTTTCAGTTTTACTTGCAAGGGCCGGTTTTCGTTGGTCACCTTGTGTATGGTCAATTTCGATTCCCCGTTGTTGGTAATCGTCAGGGTTTGCTTTTGGGGTTTGTTCCCTTTGATGATGCCGAAGTCGACCACCTCGGTCGAGAGGGTGGCATGGCCGGCTTGCTGCCGCTCTTCGGCTGTCCATGACCCGAAGTCGTCGAGCAGGTTAGCCGATACGGTGATGGTGTTGAATGTGCTCTCGGTGTCGCTTTCGAATCCCAGTTTGAATTCATCGCGACGGAATCCCCAGTCGTCGATGGCATCGGGGTCGTAGCTTATCTTGATAATTCCCTCTTCGTCGGGGTGGAGTATGGCTGGAATCATCTCGACCGTGATATGCGAGGGTACCTGCTTGAAGATGGGAATCAGGTCGCTCTTCCCTTCGTTGCGCACAAAGAGCTGGCCTGTTTTGAGGTGCCCCTTGGGTACGTCGAAGAGTGGCATGTGCAGGCTGCGCAGCGACAGGTCGCCTATGCGGTAGGGGTTGGCTGCCCGGCGCGATTTGGACCCGATGACTACCCCCGTGATGCGCAGGGTCTCGCGGTCGGTCGAGGCGTTGGTCGTGACGTAGACCGGTTTGGAGAATCGGCCCGGACGCCCTTTGGGGTTATAGGTCACCTTGATGACGCCCGAATCGTTGGGGACCACAGGTTCTCGGGTGTATTGCGAGGCAGTACAACCACAAGTCGTGCGCACGTTGGTCACCACCAGCGGCTCGTTGCCCGAGTTGACAAACTTGAAAATGTGTGTCACCCGTCCGGTCTCCTCCTCGAAGGTGCCGAAGTCGTGCTCCTTTTCGTCGAACGTGATGCGTGGCTGGGCCAGAGCCGTGGCCAGCAATGAGGCGAAACAGAGGGTTAAGAGGGTACGTTTCATAATTACTTCTTTTTAGAGACAACAACCCCCTCGACAATAAGTTTTACAGCCGCTTTGCTGGCATTGGTGTAGACCTTGACCTCTTTGCGGAACGGACCGGGTCGTCCTGCGGGATCGAACTGGACATCGATAGAGCCTTTGCCGTTGGGGGCAATAGGTTCTTTGGTGAAGCGCGAGGCGGTACAGCCGCAGAGGCTGCGGGTGTCGACGATGATGAGCGGGGCGTTGCCCGTGTTGGTAAACTCGAACGTGTGGGTCACTTTGCCCTTCGATTCCTGGATGTAGCCGAAATCGTAGCGGGGGGACTCAAACGTAATCTTGGCCTTCCCGTTGCCGGCATGGAGCGACAGGGTAAACAAAATGGCCAGCAGCAGACACAACTCTTTTTTCATCTTCGTATTGGTTTTTCTACTCTTTGCAAATGTAGGGAATTTAGACGGGAATATAAACAGGAAGACGCGAATTTGTTTACTCGTTGTACCTCGAATTTGGGGCGGACGATTGGGGGGATACTCTCGGGCCCGACGGTCGGGAACGTGCTGCCGCTCCTCATGTCGGGGAATCGGTCGGGGTCTCCCGCCTGTCGTTGCTGTCATTGAGCTATAAACTTTATCGTCAGATAGTTTGGCAATTTTAAAATATTTTATATATTCGCAGAATATACACTGTCGTCTAATGCTGCAACTATGGGACTGTTCGATATTTTCAAGAAAGATAGAGGTTACGATATTCACTCGCTCGAATTTTGCGAGGTGGGGAAAGACGGCAAGCGCGAAACTTTACCCAGTCTCAAACATTATACCGACTCGCGTTATATCATGCCGGTGGTGAAGATGACGTCGCGTATCGACCGCACTGTCAAGATGAAAGTACGTATCACCGAGCCCGGCGGCAAGGTGCATATGTATGATTTTGACGCGCCGCTGAAACCGGGAGAAAACATGTCGGCGCAATTCCCGTGGTGGGGTTCGGAGAACCGGGATTATTTCACCACGGTGGGCACATGGCAGTTCGACGTCCTCGATGAGGACGACCGAGTGGTCATAGGCGCCCCGCTCGAGATCGCTTCATTAGATGACATTTGGGAGGACACGGGCTGGATTTATGTGACTTCGCATCTCGAATTTCGCAATATCGATTACAGCGGCAACGCAATCGACGACTGGGGGACGAGGAGTTTCGTAGAGCCCCAGTATATACAGATGCGGTGTGGGTACACTTGCTATTCGAAAGTGGAGCGGAAAGTCTCCTATCATGTGGAAATCGTGCATGAGCAGACGGGTCGAACCAAAAGCTTTGATTACACGGCCACGCTCGACCCCCGAGACGGTACCCATTGGCTGCAAATGTGCGGGTGGGGCTCGCAATCGGGCACATCTTACTCGCCGGGGAGTTATATCTATACCCTTTCCTACAAGGGGAAGCGGTTGGCAAGCGGCCGCTTCGAAGTGGCGAAATCGCCCCGCCAGCAGGGTTGGATCGAACCCGAGGCTCTGGTTCTCTATTTCTATAATACCGACGACGAATTGAAATTGTGGGTAGCTTATGATTGTGGCATGAATTTGGATTTGGCCAAAGGCGAACTGATTAAGCAGCAGACATTCAAGGCCAATGCGTATAAAAAAGCCGTAGCCGGTTTTCAATGGCGCTCTCTTGAAAAGGGGCATCGGCTGAAACTGACATTCAAGTTTTATATGGATGGCCGACTGGTCTATTCCAATTCTTCACATGTGGTCACTCATGATCCCGACCTGACCAAACAAGATATTTTTGAACAGGATTTCGAGGTCTCCGGGTCCATGCGGCTGGAAGACTCTAATGGAGAGTTGCACCCTTTCCCGGCCGGACGTTATCAAGTGAAGGTGTACCTCGAAACCCGGGAGCTCGCCGAGCATTTGGTCATGCAACAGACCATCGATTTGATGAAATAGGTCGAAAAAGGGTGACTCGGGTAAGAGCGGATCCCATGGATTATTTGTTGCTTTTGTATATTCGCATAATCACTCATTAACCTCATCTAATAAGACTTATGGGACTGTTTGATTTTTTCAAGAGAGACCGGGGCTATAAAGTCCATGCGCTCAATTTTTGTGAGGTGGGAAAAGACGGTAAACGGGATTCCCGTCCGGAGAATAGGCTTTATAACAACGCTCGCTATGTGATGCCCGTGGCGAGGATAACCTCGCGTATCGAGCGCAAGGTTACGATGACGGTGCGCATGACGGCTCCCGATGGCAAGGTGAACAGCTATGATTTCGAGGCGCCCTTGCAGATTTGTGAGAACCGGCTGGCCAATCTGCCGGCCTGGGGGTCGGAAGAGGGAACCGCTTTTAAAACCGTGGGCTGGTGGGAATATGAGCTTTTAGATAAGAAAGGAGAACTTATAATTAGTTCCCGGCTCCACATTGTCCCGGTCGAAGAACTTTGGGACGAGCAGGGGTGGATTCGCATCGAGTCGGATTTCCAGTTTCGCAACAACGACAGCGAACAGACGGTAATCGACGACTGGGGCACCGGGAGTTTTGTCTCTCCCCACTATATGGCGATGCGTTGCCGATATTCCAGCCTGTCGGATGTCGAGCGCGAGATTACATATGATGTCGAAATCAGAAACGAGCAGACGGGCAAGACGAGCCGATTTGACCACACGGTGACCCTCGACCCGGCCGGAGGCTGGTTGCAGATGTGCGGCTGGGGCAGCGATTCGGGCAACTCCTACGACCCGGGACGTTACACCTATCTGCTTTGTTACAAGGGGCGGCAGGTGGGCAGCGGGCAGTTCGAGGTCGAAAAGTCGCCCATGCAGCGTGGCTGGATTGAGCCGGTGGCTCTGGTGTTCTACTTCTACAACGACGAGAAGGAGATGACAGACTGGGTTGCTTACGATTGCGGACTCTCTCTCCTCGAAGGGGGTGTGGCCCGACAACTCCAGTTCAGGGCCAATGCCTGTAAGTACATGATTGCCGGATTTCAGTGGCGCTCTCTCGAGGCGGGTCACCCCTTGAAACTGACCTTCCGGTTCTATCTGGACGGCAATCTCATATACTCCTGTTCCAGAGACCGGGAGACCGAGCCTTTCGACCCGCAGAGCCTCTTCTATAAAGATTTCGAGATTTCGGGAACCTTTTGGTACGAGCGTTCCGACGGCTCCGTCGACACATTCCGGGCCGGGCGTTATCAGGTGAATCTCTATCTCGAGACCGATGAGTTGCACGAGCATCTTGTGATGCAGCGCACGCTCGAGTTGCGGTGAGATGGACTCTCGACAGATTTTCGTAGGATTGACGGTGTGAAATTTGTTTCGGTTCCCCGATAATACTATCTTTGTTATTAAAATTAAAAAATCGTTTATCCGTAGAAGCATGAGAAAAGAATCCTATACGCCGGCACCGCTCGATACCTCGGGCGAGGTGCTGCCCGAGGCGTTGACTCCGCTGGTCGAAGCCTTGGCAAGAAATGTGCATGAGGTGTGGGCCCAGTCGCGCCTGGCCGAAGGGTGGCGCTATGGCGAGCGTCGGGACGACGTGGCGAAGACGCACCCCTGCCTGGTGCCTTATGAAGAGCTGCCCGAAATCGAGAAAGCGTATGACCGAAATACAGCCCTGGGTACCTTGCGGTTTATCCAAGCGGCGGGGTTTGAAATCGTAGAACGGAAATGAAACGGTTGAAGGAGCTTTTCAGATACCCGGTAATCGGTATCGACCGCATCTTGTCGTCGGGTATTCGGTGGCAGTTGCTGTTTTTGGCGGTAGTCATTGTCTTTTTTATACTGCTGTTTATCGTTATCGAGTGGGTCACCGGCTGTACGCTCACCATCAAGGAGAACGAGCCGCGCAACATTCTGCTCGATGTCTATTACCATTTTGCCGACCCGGGCAACCAGTATGTGGTCGAGGGGACGGGCAACAGGGTGCTGACCTTGTTTATCTCGATTACAGGTTCTGTGTTAATGGGCGGGTTGCTCATTTCGATTTTCTCGAATATCATCGACCGCCGGGTAGAGCGTGCCCGTGAGGGACAGATAAGTTATAAATTCAAGAATCATTATGTGATTATCGGTTTTGACAGGATGGCCATTGGGCTCATCAAGCAACTGTACCGAAAGGCGCAAAGCGACAATCGAGTTAAAGATGTACCCTATCTGTTTGTAATTCAGACGACCAGCGAGGTAGAGACCGTACGCCACGAACTGTTGTCGAAACTCGATGCCGAGATAGACCGTCGCACCATTATCCTGCATGGCGGGCGCGATTCGCGTGAAGATTTGGAACGCTTGCGGTTGCCCTATTGTCAGGAGATTTTTCTCTTGGGCGAGGAGGGCGAGACCGATCACGATTCAGTCAATATCGAGAGTGTGACGTTAATCAATCGTATCTTGTTGGAAAATAAGAAGCAAGAGGAAAAGCCTCGGGATATTGACATGATGGAAAAAGCGATATTGCGAGAGCAAGAAAAACGTAAAAAATGCCATGTATTGTTCGAAGCACAATCGACCTTTGCCGTGTTCCAGCGGAACGATATCGAAACGGTGTTTAAAAAACGTACCGATGACGACGATTCGTGGTACAGAGCAATATGTGCATTGCATAA
>OJNR01000971.1_pt1 | contig 16235 bp, 14 predicted proteins | sample 1597901 | NCBI WGS metagenome assembly OJNR01 (sample SAMN01915223, study PRJEB22387) | human gut metagenome | isolation source: stool | host: Homo sapiens | place: USA | reverse complement strand
GCGACGTGGCCCGCATCTCGCTCGAAGACCAGTCGTACAACCCCGCGAGCGGTATCAACGGCGGTAATGCTGCCGTGCTGAACATCAACATGTTGCCGGGAGCCAACGCCATGGAGGTAGCCAAATCGGTGAAGAAAGAGATGGAGGCTATCAGCCGCAACTTCCCCGAAGGCATTTCCTACGAGATTCCGTTCGATATGACCTCCTACATCTCGCAATCGATCAGCGAAGTGTATCACACCTTGTTCGAGGCTCTTGTTCTGGTTATTCTGGTGGTATTCCTCTCCCTGCAGAACTGGCGGGCTACCCTTATCCCCGTGATTGCCGTACCTATCTCGCTGATCGGTACCTTCGGTATCATGCTGGCATTCGGGTTTTCGCTCAACATGATGACTCTGTTGGGTCTCATTCTGGCTATCGGTATCGTGGTCGACGACGCCATTGTGGTAGTCGAGAATGTCGAGCGTATCATGAATGAAGAGCACCTCGACCCCTATACCGCCACCAAAAAGGCTATGCGGGGACTGGGCAGTGCCATCATTGCCACCTCGCTGGTATTGTGCGCCGTGTTTGTGCCTGTGAGCTTTCTGGCCGGAATCACGGGTCAGCTCTATCGCCAATTTACCATCACCATTGCCGTATCGGTGCTCATCTCGACCGTGGTCGCCCTCACGCTGAGTCCGGCCATGTGTGCCCTGCTGCTCCGTCCGGCCTCGGGTAAAAAGAAAAACAAGGTATTCCGCTATATCAATCTGTGGTTGGGACTCGGAAACCGGCTTTACGAGCGACTCATTCGCAAGGGCCTGAAAAATCCGCGCCGGGTGCTGGTAGCCTTCGGGCTCTCCCTGATTGCCATCTGGCTGCTCAACAAGGTAGTACCGCAAAGTTTCATGCCGCAGGAAGACCAGGGATACTTCACCGTAGAATTGGAGTTACCCGAAGGGGCTACCCTCGAGCGTACCCGGACAATAACCGACCGGGCCATGAACTATTTGATGTCACGCAAGGATGTAGACTATGTGCTCAACGTAACCGGCTCGAGCCCTCGTGTAGGTACCAACCAGTCACGCAGCCAGTTGACCGTTATTCTCAAACCGTGGGAAGAGCGCAAGTCGTCGAACCTGCGCGAAATCATGGAAGAGATTCGTGAAGAGCTGAATACATATCCCGAAAGCAAAGCCTACCTGAGCACGCCGCCCGTTATCCCGGGTCTGGGTAGTTCGGGCGGTTTCGAGATGGTACTCGAGGCCCGTGGCGACGCTACCTACGAAAACCTGCAACAGGCGGCCGATACCCTGCTCTACTACGCTTCGCAACGTAAGGAAATCAGCGGCCTCTCCTCATCGATTCAGAACGATATTCCCCAGCTCTATTTCGATGTCGACCGCGACAAGGCTCAGATGTTGGGCGTGAAAATCTCCGATATATTCTCGACTCTCAAAACCTTTACGGGGTCGATTTATGTCAACGACTTCAACATGTTCAACCGCATCTATCGGGTTTACATCCAGGCCGAAGCCCCCTACCGGGCTCACAAGGAGAACCTGGGCCTATTCTTCGTCAAGGGCAGCAACAACGCCATGATACCCATCACGGCCCTCGGCACTACTTCGTACACGACCGGCCCGGGTACGATACGACGGTTCAACATGTTCACCTCGACTACCATATCGGGCGAAGCGGCTCCGGGCTACAGCTCGGGCCAGGTGATGACCATCCTCGAGGATATTGCCAAGAAGCACCTCCCCTCCAACATCGGTGTGGAATGGAGCGGCCTCTCCTATCAGGAGAAGCATGTAAGCGGACAAACCGGCTATGTGCTGGCACTGGCCCTGCTCTTCGTCTTCCTGTTCCTGGCAGCCCAGTACGAGAGTTGGTCTATCCCGGTAGCCGTGATTCTGTCCCTGCCGATTGCCGGTGTGGGAGCCTATCTGGGCAACTGGATATGCGGGCTCGAAAACAACATCTACTTCCAAATCGGTTTGGTCATGCTCATCGGTTTGGTGGCCAAGAACGCCATCCTTATCGTCGAATTTGCCAAAGAGGAGGTGGAGAAAGGCAACAACGTAGTCAATGCGGTAATCAAAGCCGCACACCTGCGGTTCCGCCCCATCGTAATGACCTCGTTGGCCTTCATCCTCGGTATGTTGCCGCTCGTCTTTGCCAGCGGTCCGGGTTCGGCCAGCCGACAAGGCATCGGTACCGGCGTATTCTTCGGTATGATTGTGGCCATCACGATAGGTATTATCTTTGTTCCCCTGCTCTTTGTATGGGTATACAAGCTGAAATTTAAACTGATGAAACGATGAAAGAGACAAAAATAGTTCTATTCATACTGCTGGCCGCGTTGCTTCTGAACGGTTGCTCCATCCAGAAGCGCTGCCAGGCGCCCGAGCTCAATCTGCCGGACGAAATCATCGCGGGAGAAAACGATACCCTCACGCTGGCCGATATGGCCTGGTGGGAGCTCTACTCCGACTCGACCCTGAGCAAACTCATCGACAAAACGCTGAACAACAACCGCAACATGCGGGCAGCCGAAGCGCATATCCGACAAATGGAGGAGTTGTACCGCGTGAGCAAGGCGTCGCTGTGGCCCTCGATCGGAGGCCAGGTATTTGCCGACCGCGAGACCAATGCCTACTACGGCGAAAAGACCAGCATCGAACCCGAACTCAGCCTGAAAGCCTCGCTGAGCTGGGAAGTAGACCTGTGGGGCAGCCTGCGCTGGAGCAAGAAAAAAGGAGCAGCCGAATACCTCAATTCGGTCGAAGCGGCACGGGCCATGCAGATGACCCTGATTGCCGAAACGGCCACCGCCTACTTCGAACTGGTTGCACTGGACCAAGAGCTCGAAATTGTGTTGCAGACGGTCGAAACCCGCGAGGAGAGCGTCAACCAGGCCCGCCTGCGGTTCGAGGGTGGTCTCACCTCCGAGACGGCCTACCAACAAGCTCAGGTGGAATTGGCCAACGCATCGGCCCTCATCCCGAATCTGGAACAGAAAATAGCCTTGAAAGAGAACCAAATAGCCGTTCTGTCGGGAGAATATCCTTCAAAGATAGAACGGAAAAAATTTGACCTCAACGCCTCGCTTCCCGAAGAGATTCCCATAGGTCTCCCCTCTACTCTGCTGCAACGACGCCCCGACGTGCGACAGGCCGAACAGCAGCTCAAATCGGCCATGGCTTCGGTAGGCATTGCCTATGCCGACCGTTTTCCCAGGCTGACCATCAATCTGGTGGGTGGTTTCGAGAACGACGAACTGAGAGGCTACTTCCAATCGCCCTTCTCCTACGTGGCAGGCAATCTGGTAGCCCCGCTCTTTACCTTCGGGAAGAAGAAGGCGCAATACAAGGCTGCCCTGGCGGCATACGACGAAAAGCGCTATGCCTATGAGCAGAAGGTGCTCGAGGTCTTTCGCGAGGTCAACGATGCCGTCATCACCTACCAGAAGAAGCGGCGCACTTCGGAGCTGCAACTCAACCTCTACGAAGCGGCCCAAAAATATGTCGACCTGGCTCAACTGCAATACCTCAACGGGGTAATCCGCTACATCGACGTACTGGATGCTCATCGTAACTTCTTCGACGCTCAAATCGGGCTGAGCAATGCCATACGCGACGAATATCTGGCCATGGTCAATCTCTACAAGGTATTGGGCGGAGGCTGGAGCACACAAGCCTATTAAACACGGGCCGAGACCAATATAGTATAAAGAAAATCCCCGGTGTGCATGACACGCCGGGGATTTTTTCTATCGAGTTATCTCTTCTACCACTTAGCAGAGCTTGCGGGCTCCGTCGGAGATGACAACGTCGTATACCTTGGGCATACGGCCATAGGTCTCTTTATAGCGGGCTTTGGCCGTTTCGATAAAGTGATCGTAGAGTTCGTTTTTCACCAGATTGATGGTGCAACCGCCGAAGCCGCCACCCATCACGCGCGAACCGGTCACGCCACATTCTTTGGCTATTTCGTTCAAGAAGTCGAGTTCTTCACAGCTCACCTCATAGAGTTTGCTCATGCCATAGTGAGTCTCGTACATCTTCTTGCCCACGGTCTCGTAGTCGCCGCACTCGAGGGCGTCGCACACGTCGAGTACCCGTTGAACCTCACCGATTACATACTCGGCACGCATGTAATCCTCGGCCGTAATCTCACCCTTCACCTCGTTGAGCATATCCATGTTGGCATCGCGCAGGAACTCTACGTGGGGGTGTCTCTTCTGGATGGCAGCCACTACATTCTCGCACGATTTACGACGGTCGTTGTAGGCCGACGAAGCCAACTCGTGTTTCACTACCGAGTCGAGCAATACCAGACGGTAGCCCTCGGGATTGAAGGGGAAATATTGATACTCAAGCGAACGGCAGTCGAGACGGATAAGGTGGCCGGCTTTACCGAATACCGAAGCAAACTGGTCCATGATGCCACAGTTTACTCCGCAATAGTTGTGCTCGGTAGCCTGCCCAATCTTGGCCAACTCGAACTTGTCGATACCACAGTCGAACATATCGTTCAAGGCATAGGCATAGGTGCTCTCCAAAGCGGCCGACGAAGACATGCCGGCACCCAGAGGCACATCGCCGGCAAATGCCGTGTTGAAGCCGGCAATCTTTCCGCCGCGTTTGATAATCTCGCGGCATACACCAAAGATATAGCGTGCCCAGCTTGCCCGGGGAGCATCCTCCTCGTTCAAACCGAACTCTACATAATCTTTCAAATCTATCGAGTAAGCCCGCACTTTGTTGGTTCCGTTTATTTTGAGCTCAGCTACCATGCCTTTGTCGATTGCGCCGGGAAATACGAATCCACCGTTGTAATCGGTGTGCTCGCCAATCAGGTTAATACGTCCGGGAGAAGCATATACCGACCCCGTAGAGCCATCGAAGTGTTTGATAAAACGACTTCTTACAAATTCTATATCCATAATACTAAATTAAAATGATTGTAATTTATATAACTGATTATTTTTGAATCGAAAACTTGAACTGGGTGTGACTTTCGAATTTCTCGTGCGGACGTAAAATGACCGACGGATAGTTCTCATGGTTGGGACTGTCGGGGAAGTGTTGGGTCTCGAGACAGAGAGCGGCCCGCATGGGATAGCGCTGGCCGTTCTTGCCAATGAAATTGCCCGTCATCCAGTTGCCGGTATAGAGCTGCACGCCGGGTTCGGTCGTATACACATCGAGCACGATGCCCGTCTTGGGCGATATGCACTCGGCACAGAAGGCAAACTCGCCCGGGTGCTTCTTGTTCAGTACGTAGGTGTGGTCATAGCCCTTGCCGTAGATGAGCTGAATGAAAGGCTCGTCGATGCGGCTCCCCACCTCGTAGAGTTTTCTGAAATCCATCGGGGTTCCCTCTACGGACGATTTCTCGCCATAGGGAATGGCTGTATCGTCGGTAGGCAGATAGTAATCGGCATCGATGCACAGCAGATGGTCGCCGATGTAGGGATCGCCCGCTCCCGAAAGGTTGAAGTAAGAGTGGTTGGTCAAGTTGAGAATCGTAGCCTTGTCGGTCTCGGCCAGATAGGTAATATCCACGGCGTTTTCGTCGGTGAGTTTGAAGGTGACCTTTACCCGCAGGTTGCCGGGGAATCCCTCTTCGCCGTCGGGCGACAAGCGCGAGAACTCGATGGTCTGGCCATCGATCTGGCGGGCATCCCATACCTGGAAGTTAAAGCCCTTGATACCGCCGTGCAGCGTGTTGGGGCCGTTGTTGATGGCCAGCTTGTCGTACAGCACACCGTCGATTGTAAACTTACCTTTGGCAATACGATTGGCATATCGGCCGCACGTAGCACCAAAATAAGGTTCTTCCGAAGAGAGGTATTCCTGTATATTGTTGTGACCGGTAACTACATCTGTCATTTTCCCCGTTTTGTCGGGAACCATAAGCGAAACGATACGAGCCCCGTAATTCGTCAAGGCCAGTTCGCATCCGTTCTTGTTCACCAATACATAGAGGGCTGTTTTCTTTCCATCGACAACTCCTTGGAAATGTGTCGGATTCAAGCCTGAAAGAGTCATATCCATATTCTTCTTTTTAAGGTTAACTGAATTATTGATTGATTGTGTAAAGTTAATGTTATCTTTTTTTCTTGCAAAAATTTTGGGCGGCTTTTACTTAAAATTATTCCGATTGTTAATATTTAACAAAATTTTATACACCAAATCTTGAAGGAACTTAGTTCCCTCACAACACCGATAGAGCTTCTCGGTCAAACGGCTCTATCTAAACAGCTTATATGAAAAGCTTTTCTCCGGGCCCATGGCCATGCCCGGTACTCTCCCACCCTCCTGACTCGGCAGAGATTGTTCTTCACGGAATATGGATGAGTTTGTGTGTCTGGAGCGAAAATCGCCACTCGGGATGCTCCTTGATATAGGCCACGGCTCCATCGAGCAGAGAGGCATTGCGGTCTGCATCGCCGGTATCGCAGGGCTGCAAACTGCGACAGGCACCGTACGAGCAGGCCATCGCCTCGTAGGGAGCCATATCCTGCCCCTCATAAACCACCTTGAGCTCATCGACCCGCCCGATTTTCACGGGCAGAGCCTTGGGCGAACAGGTAATCCAGTCGATTGCGGCGACCACATCGGGCTCCAAAGCTATCGAGCCATTGGTCTCGATTTGTACGAATTTCCCCGCCTCATGCAGTTTATCGACCAGCAGGCGAGTAAGTTGCAAGGTAGGCTCACCGCCGGTAATCACCACATGCCGGGCCGGATACGAAGCAATGGCTGCCACAATATCGTTTTCGGTATAAAGAGTATAATCGTCGTGGCGGGGATCGCAGAAACTGCAACGCAGATTGCACCCCGACAACCGGATAAAAATGGCCGCCGTGCCGGTGAACCGACCCTCGCCCTGCAGGGAATAGAAAATTTCGTTGACTCTCATAGGGCAAAATCGTCATCGGCACAGTCGTCTACCCGATAGACGGCAATGTTTCCGCCGCTCTCCTGTACCTTGGTCTTATAACATTCGGGTATCTGCTCGGTTATCCAGCGGGCTATGTTCTCGGCCGTGGGGTTGAAGGGCAACAACTCGTTGAGGTTACCGTGGTCGAGATAGCCGTGAATCTTGTCCTTGATGTGCTTGAAGTCGCACACCATGCCGTCGGCATTGAGCTCCCGGGCCTTGCAATAGACGGTAACAATCCAGTTGTGGCCGTGCAACTGCTCGCACTTGCTTTCGTATGAGAGCGTCAATGCGTGCGCTCCCGCAATCTCCATAGTCTTTGCAACGTAATACATATCGATGCTCTGTTCTTTTGTTATTCTTCGTATTCGGTAGGGTCGTCGATTCCGGCATCGCGCAGGGCCTCTTTGCGCTCGACACAGGTACCACACTTGCCGCAATGCTTCTCGCCGCCCTTGTAGCACGACCAGGTCGCGGCATAGTCGACGTGCAACTGCTTGCCCCGGCGGGCGATGTCGGTTTTGGTAATCTCGGTATAGGGTGCCAATATCTCGATGTGCTCGTAGGTTCCCTCGCGCATGGCTTCGTTCATGGCCCGAATGAAGGAGGAGCGGCAGTCGGGATAGATGGCATGGTCGCCACCGTGATTGGCGATGAGTACCCGCTTGAGCCCGTTGCTCTCGGCTATGCCGCAGGCTATCGACAGCATGATGCCGTTGCGGAACGGCACGACGGTGCTCTTCATGTTCTCGTCGGCATAATGGCCCTCGGGTATCGCCTCGCCCCCGCTCAGCAACGAACTTTTGAAATACTCCTTCATAAAGGCGAGCGGTATGACAATGTGTTTGATGCCCAACTGCTCGCAATGGAGCCGGGCAAACGGTATCTCTCTGGCGTTGTGATTGGCCCCGTAATCGAACGATACCCCCAACGCTATGCGGTCGGCATACTCGTGCAGCAGTGTGATGCTGTCCATGCCGCCCGAAACGACTATCAACGAATCTTTCATACTCTTCTTTTCATTAAATTCTCCCGGGTAAAAACTGCCTGTCCCCACAACCCGGATATAATCAGGAACTCGCGGCGAGCGACAACCGGGCCTCTTCTACATACCCAAACGGCTCACTTCAAACCTTGCCGAACGGCTGTCAACCTTCGTTATGTGCAAAGATAAACTAAAAATTGCAATACTCCCGGCAAATAGCTCATAAGCCTTTCAAAAAATAGTTATCTTTGTAGAAAAGATAAAGCGGCCAAGGCAAAGCATCACAGGCTCGTCAGACTTTTGCCGTCGGCTGCAGACATCGTTACAAAAGAAGGGGGATACTTTCGGCAAAAGGGTACCGACAGACGGGTCACCCGACCGACGACTTCCCCCCTTTTGCTTCATGTACCATCAAATTCAAACCCGCAATGAAAGCCAAGACACGCGTTCGCATCATATTCCTTACCCTCACCGCACTGGCCGTCGGTTTTCCGCTGCTGTTTCTCACGGCGCCGCCTGTCCCGCATCCGGTGGGACCCGAGGTGATTGCCATCTCGTTTGTCGAGAACCTCACCAACGCCAATTTCGACGAAGCCCGCAAACTGGTCACACCCGAATCGGTCGAGACCGTACACCTGTTCGAGACTCTGGTGGGAAGCCAAAGCGACGAATTGAAGAGCGAACCCACTCACTTCACCGTATCGCGTTCGGAGATGAATGCGACACAAGACACCCTCTTTATCGATGGGAAACTATTCTTTTCGAACAAGCATAAAATCATACGGCGCATCAGTCTCGTTCTGGTCAATCGCGAAGGACGTTGGTTGGTCGACTGTCACGACAACAACATCTTTTAGTACAACGAACCAAACGACTCGCACAGCCGTTACTTGCACGATTATATATCGATTGTTTAATACTTATTGCAATGGGAAAATTTCAGGAAATTATTGCCGGCAACACGCCGGTATTGGTCGACTTCTTTGCCGAATGGTGCGGCCCCTGCAAAATGATGAAGCCGGTACTCGAAGAGTTGAAACATAAGATGGGCGACAGACTCATTGTCCTTAAAATCGACATCGACAAAAACCAGCCGATGGCCATGGCCTACCAGATTCAATCGGTACCCACACTCATCCTTTGGAAAAACGGGCAGATTGCCTGGCGGCAGTCGGGGGCGCTTCCCCTGTACGAGCTGGAGCAAATTCTATCGTCCTATCTCTGAGAAGAGAGTCCACGGCGAGAGAGAGTTACCAAGTTTTCCATCACGGAAGAGTAGCTTTTTATCGCGTGTACCATATTATTTCGTACCTTTGCAGCGCCTAAAAAAGAGGGGCCAGGCGATTGTGACCCATAGCCTGCCCCTGTTTTGTACTCATATCGAACAGAGCAAAAGCCTATGAAAGCAGGTATATATCTGAAACTATTTACGTCGTTCCTGAAGATAGGAGCCTTTACCTTCGGAGGCGGCTGGGCCATGATACCCATTATCGAACGGGAGGTTGTAGACAAGCAGCAGTGGATCAAGCGCGAAGACTTCATCGACGCTCTGGCCATCGCCCAATCGCTGCCGGGTATCCTGGCCGTAAACATCTCGATTCTGGTGGGCAACCGGTTACGGGGCCTGAAGGGCAGCCTGACCGCTACGCTGGGCACGATACTACCCTCGTTCCTGATTATCCTGGCCATCGCCATCTGGTTCGTACAGGTCTACGACAACCCGGTAATCGAAAGCATCTTCAAGGGTATACGACCGGCCGTAGTCGCACTCATCGTGTCGCCCGTACTCTCGACCGCCAAGACAGCCCGCATCAACCTCAAAAACGTAATCATCCCTATCGTCGTAGCCCTGGGTATCTGGATGGGAGGCATCTCTCCTATCTGGTTCGTCCTGCTGGGTGGTATCGGCGGCGTCATTTATTACAATCACATCATCAGTCGCATCAAAAAGCGGTATAACGAGAAAAAGAAATAAGCCATGTGGATTGTCTATCTTAACTTGTTCTGGGCCTATTTGAAGATTGGCCTGTTCGGATTCGGCGGCGGATACGCCATGCTCTCCCTCATTCAGCACGAAGCGGTCGAGGTCATCCACTATGGCGAAAGCCAACCGTGGCTCACCCCTACCGAGTTCACCGACATCGTGGCCATTTCGCAAATGACCCCCGGCCCCATCGGTATCAACAGTGCCACCTATGTAGGCTATGTAGCCACGGGCAACAGCGTGTGGGGCTCGCTGGTAGCCACCTTTGCCGTGTGTCTGCCCTCGTTCATTCTGGTACTGATGATCAGTCACTTTATCCTCAAGCACAAAGAAAATCCTATTATCAAAAGCATATTTGCCGGTTTACGTCCCGTAGTCGTGGGGTTGATTGCCTCGGCAGCCCTGCTGCTTATGAACAAGGAGAATTTCCCCGACTACACGCTGAGTATCGCCATCGCGGTCGTCTCGTTCGTGCTGGTGCACTACACCCGGCTACACCCCATACTGGTGATTGTTCTGGCCGGTGTGGCGGGATATGCTCTCTATTAAACAGACGATCATGAACTACGAAGAGACTTTGGAATATCTATACCGGCAGCTCCCGGTGTTTCAGCAAGTAGGGAGCGCAGCTTACAAACCGGGATTGCAAAACAGCGAAGCACTCGACGAGTACTTCGGGCATCCCCACCGCAAATTCCACACCCTGCACATCGCCGGCACCAACGGAAAAGGTTCAGTATCGCATCTGCTGGCCTCGATACTGCAGCTCAACGGCTATAAAACGGGGCTGTATACATCGCCCCACCTGGTGGACTTCAGAGAGCGCATACGCATCGACGGCCAAATGATTCCCCGCCAGGAGGTCATCGACTTTGCCGAGAAGCATCTGGCTCCCACGCTCCACATTCACCCCTCGTTTTTCGAGTTGACCATGATGATGGCCTTCGACTATTTTGCCCGCCAGGCGGTCGACGCAGCCGTCATCGAGGTAGGATTGGGCGGACGTCTCGACAGTACCAACATCATCACTCCCGACTTGTGCGTGATTACCAACATCAGCTACGACCATGTGCAGATGCTGGGGCACACCCTGCCCCAGATTGCCCGCGAGAAGGCCGGCATCATCAAACACGGCATCCCCGTAGTCATCGGTGAGGCACAGGGCGAGGTCAAACAGGTATTCATCGACAAGGCCAGCGAGGTGGGTGCCCCTATCTTCTTTGCCGAGGAGTGCGTGCGCTTCGACTCGGCCCGGCAGAGTGCCCGCGGATGGGAATTCGACTCGCCGGCATATCCCCACCTCTTCGGCGAACTGGGCGGCCTCTGCCAGGAGAAGAATGCCGCCACCGTGCTCACAGCTGTGGCTCGTCTGCGCGAGCTGGGCTATCGCATCACCGACCAATCGGTCTACGAAGCCTTTGCCCACGTCACCCGGCTCACCGGATTGATGGGCCGCTGGCAGCAGTTGCAGGCATCGCCCCGACTCATCTGCGACACCGGCCACAACACCGGCGGCATGCAGTATATTGCCCGCCAACTACGCAACGAGCACTACGACACGCTGCGCATCGTCATCGGTATGGTCAACGACAAGGATATTTCGGGGGTACTGGCCATGCTGCCCAAGAAGGCTACCTACTACTTTACCCGGGCCTCGGTTCCCCGAGCCCTGCCGCAAGACAAACTCGAAGCGCTGGCTACCCAGGCCGGGCTGAAGGGGCGGAGCTTCCCCACGGTAAAAGAGGCGGTAACGGCCGCACAAAAAGAGAGCCGCCCCGAAGACCTTATCTTCGTAGGCGGCAGTACCTTTATCGTGGCCGATTTGTTGCAGTTTATGCCTTTACCGCAATAACTTCGATTTCGACCAGTGCCTGCTTGGGCAACTCTTTGACGGCGAAAGCCGAACGGGCCGGGAAGGCTCCCGAGAACTGTTGGGCATAGACCTCGTTCATGGGGGCGAAGAGCGACATGTCGGCCAGGTAGACCGTGGTCTTGACGATGTGATCGACCGTACAACCGGCCTCGGCCAGTATGGCCTTGATGTTTGCGAACGATTGGCGGGTTTGCGCCTCGATGCCCTCGGGCATGGTGCCCGTAGCCGGGTCGATGGGGAGTTGTCCCGAAAGGAAAATCATACCGCCGGCTTCGATAGCCTGGCTGTAAGGCCCGATGGCCTTGGGTGCTGCAGTCGTGGAAATTACTTTTTTCATATGTCCGTAGTTTATTTTTGCGGGAGTTCCACACGGCTCTCCTCGATTTCTAAATCTTTCAAACCAACCTTGTCGCCGGCCTCTTCCATGAGCCGACGGGTATCAACGATAACCCGCCACTCGCGGGGAAAGTCGTCCTTCAAATTATTGATGAAGTCTTCATCGCCCTCGCGATCGATAGCCCGCAACAGATAGCCTACCGACAGCTTATTGATGTCGATAGCCGGCTGGTAGGCAGGCACCCGCTCCTCCTCCGAGAGGGTTTGCGACACGACACCGGCCTCTTCCAACGTCTCGACTGTCCGCTCCACCAACTGTATGGGTATGGCATAACGGCGCGAAATCTGCCCCTTGGTCAGGGGCGGCAGCCCGTCTCTGAAACGATGCACGATGACCGTAGCAATAACCAGCACGATGTAGTCGGAGTAGCGGCGCGAAATCTGGTTGGTCTCCTTCTCGAAATTGAAATTGACTACATTCTGAGACGAATAGGTAAGCACCGCCCCGAACAGACAGATGAGCCACGAGAACTGCATCCAGATAAGCAACAGCGGCAGAAATGCGAAGCTACCGTAGATGGCATTGTACTTCGACACCCATATCTGTCCCGATATATATATGTATTGAAATATCTGGAAAGCCGTTCCGCAAATGAGCCCCGAGATAAAGGCATACTTGAACTTTACCTTCGTGTTGGGGATGAAGATATAAATGGCGGTAAAAAAGAGGGCCGTAAGGATGTAGGGGGCCAATCGGAAGACCCAGCGCAGCAGCGGCGTCATGAACTCAAACACCACCGACGAGTTGAGCATGGTAGACATGAAGAGGGAAAAACCGCTCGAGGCCACCATAAGGATGGGCAGAATCAGAAACATCGAGGTGTAGTCGGTCACCTTGCGATAGAACGAGCGACCGCCCTGCACCTGCCAAATATCGTTGAAAGCCTTCTCGATATTCGACAGCAGACTGATGAGCGTCCACAGCAGGAAGCAGAGACCTATCCCCACAAATACCCCACCCTTCATCTGGTCGAGATATTGGTCGACAAAACTCAACATATACTCCAGCGCCTGACGCTGGGCCGGGAAATAATCAAAGAGCTGGCTCTGCATGATGTGCTGGAAACCGAAACCCTTGCAGATGGCAAAGAGCATGGCCAGCGCCGGCACAATAGCCAGGATGGAACTGAAGGTCAAAGCCGAAGCCTTCTCCTGCAACTTCTCGTTCAGGAAGCAGCGGACCGACAGGTTCAGGGTTTTGAGTATATGGATGTGCAGTTTATACTCGGTAATATGCCATATATCGACCGAGACAAATTGCCAAAACCACCTCACCCACGAACTGACTCGAGCAAAAAACGAGGGTTTCTTCTTACGCTTAGCCATATATTTATATTGCTCGGAACATATTTCACAAAAAAATACAGCAGGCCTGTAAGCCGGGTTATGTACTCCCTTGCGGGAGCGTCTGTCATTTATCTCGACCCTGTGTCACCACAGGGCTCTAGCGGTTTACCCCCCGGCATCGGGCGAGCAACCCTACAACGCCGGTATACATAACCTTACAACCCATAAGACGTACGGCACTCTACATTGCTGTAAAGCCCGGTGAGCTCTTACCTCACCTTTTCACCCTTACTGCTTGCGCAGCGGTTATTTTCTGTTACGCGACTCTACCCTCACGAATAGCTTCCCGTTAGGAAATATGGTGCTCTGTGTTGCCCGGACTTTCCTCCCGCACAAGGCGAGCGACAGACCGTCCTGCTGTACGAGACAAAGATAAGCATAAAAATGGCAAAGAAGGCAAAAGTGTCAGCCGATTTTTGACAAATAGATAATTTAACAGTCAATCTGACATACCAATCACCCCTCAAGTTCGTTTTTTACTTGTACGCCGCGTTAACCCCTGTTAAGCCGTTATCCCGCTTATTAAAAGAGCTTAAAAAGAGGTTGGCACGATTATAATGGCACGAGAAATGTATTAAATTTAACGTCACAAAAACTTAAATACAACAGAATATTAACACTTAAAACAAATTGATTATGAATTCTTACGGAAAAAAATTGATGGGTATTGCTTTAGTGGCAATCCTAAGTTCCGGGGTTACCATCGGAGCATTCAGTTTAATCAATAGATCCGCCAATTCAAAAATCGAGGATCAACCACTCGAAAGCGGTTATGCACAGCCCACCCGCTTCACACGAGTTGCCAACCATCCGGCTGTCGAGACCGACTTTACCATAGCGGCCGAAAACACGGTCAATGCCGTGGTAAGCATCAAGTCGACCTCTACCCCCAAGCAAAGCCAGATGGGCGGATTTACCGACCCCTTCTTCGAATACTTCTTCGGACAAGGCGGCCGTAACATCGAGCCTCAACCCCGTACGGGTCTGGGTTCGGGTGTAATCATCACCCCCGACGGATATATCGTGACCAACAACCACGTGGTCGAAGGGGCCGACAAGCTCGACATCACCCTGAACGACAACCGCACCTTCAACGGCCGGGTAATCGGTACCGACCCCTCGACCGACCTGGCCCTGATTAAAATCGATGCCAAAGACCTGCCCATCGTCAAATTCGGCGATTCGGACAATCTGAAAGTGGGCGAATGGGTATTGGCCGTAGGTAACCCGCTGGGACTTACCTCGACCGTGACGGCCGGTATCGTCAGCGCCAAAGCCCGTAGCATCAGCGCACTCAACCCCCACAGCCAGAAGATGGGTATCGAGGCCTTCATCCAGACCGATGCAGCCGTGAACCCCGGCAACAGTGGAGGTGCACTGGTCAACACCGCCGGCGAGCTGGTAGGTATCAATACCGCCATCTACTCCGAGACCGGTAGCTATGCAGGCTACTCGTTTGCCATTCCTACCTCGATTGTGAGCAAGGTCATTGCCGACCTCAAGGAGTACGGAACCGTACAACGTGCCGTGCTGGGTATCGGATATGTCGAAATCAACTCCGACGTAGCCAAGGCCAAGAACCTCGAGGTGCAAGAGGGTATCTATGTTGGCGAGGTTTATAACCGCAGCGCTGCCATGGAGGCCGGTATCAAGGAGGGCGATGTAATCACCTCGATCAACGATGTAAAAATCAAGAACGGTGCCATGCTCTCCGAGCAGTTGAGCAAATACCGTCCCGGCGACAAAATCAAAATCGGGTTGCTGAGAGGCAAAGAGTCGAAGACCGTATCGCTCACCCTCAAGAACAGCCAGGGTAATACCGAGATCACCAAAATCGCCGGTATGGACTCGCTGGGCGCCGGATTCAAGGAGCTCGACGCCAAGAGCCTGAGAGAGATGAATATCCGCTACGGTGTACAGGTTATCGGCCTGAAGAACGGCAAATTCAAATCGGCCGGTATCAGAGACGGGTTTGTCATCCTCGAAATCAACAACACCCCCATGAAATCGGTAAGCGATCTGGAGAGCATGTACGACTCGATTGTGAAGTCGAACCAACCCCAGAAAGTAATGTTCATCACGGGTGTATACCCCAATGGAAAGATGATGTACTACGCCGTAGATTTGGCTGACTAATCATACCGGGGATAAGGCTCGCGAGGGCCTTATCCCTGTTTCTGTATCCAAATTCCAAATATCATTAACGAGGGAAACAGAACGAACCATCGAGCGTTGTATTGATGCGGATGATAAAGCCTCGGTTCTCAAATCGAGGATTTTACCGACACGCGTTCAAAATTAAACATTTTTTGTTACGTTATTAACAACAAATATACTATATTTGCAATCCCAAATCTCTATATTGCAAGATGAGACAATTAAAAATTACAAAATCGATTACCAACCGGGAGAGTGCATCTCTGGATAAATACCTGCAAGAAATCGGACGCGAGGACTTAATTACGGTAGAAGAAGAGGTAGAGCTCGCCCAACGCATCAAAAAAGGCGACCATGCAGCTTTGGAGAAGTTGACGAGAGCCAACTTGCGTTTCGTTGTTTCGGTTGCCAAACAATATCAAAATCAGGGATTGAGCCTCCCCGACTTAATCAACGAAGGAAACTTAGGATTGATCAAAGCCGCCGAGAAATTCGATGAAACCCGAGGTTTCAAATTCATCTCTTATGCCGTATGGTGGATTCGTCAGTCCATTCTG
>OJNR01000966.1_pt1 | contig 16385 bp, 16 predicted proteins | sample 1597901 | NCBI WGS metagenome assembly OJNR01 (sample SAMN01915223, study PRJEB22387) | human gut metagenome | isolation source: stool | host: Homo sapiens | place: USA | reverse complement strand
TCGAACAGGAGGGCCGTAAGCACACACCCCATGTTATACCACCGGGGATTGGCCTGTTGCGACACAATCGAATTATTGGCATATATCACCGATTGCTTCAAGGCATCGAGTCCCAACTCCTCGACCGACAGCCCCTCCAGATAGTCTACCATACACTTGGCGGCCAGAGCTGCGGCTATTTCGCCCCCTTCGTGCCCACCCAGGCCATCGACCACGACAGCCAACAGATGACTGTCGTCACCCACAGGCTGAAGAAGATAGGTATCCTCGTTGTTCTGTCGACAACGCCCCACATCGGTCGCTCCATAACATACACTTTTCATCACATATTCGTTTTACATTTTACACCGGCTATCCGTTTCGTCCTCTCCCCGATTCCCCCTTGCGGCCACACACCGAATGCCACAGCGGAGCGTCTCGCGCCCCTTCTTGCCAAAGCCTGTTATCTCCTATGCTCCTTGTGCAACCAGTCCGTAAAATAGAAATGATTTTTCCCTTATCCCCTCTGTTTCGAAACAGAAATATCCATGTGGTAAATATAGCGAAAAAACAGCAGGAAACCAAGTTTCCGAATTTGAATTTTGCCTACGGCCGAAAACAGGAGCCATTCAAAGAAATAGGCCGGCCCCTGCAATAAAGCCGCACAAAGTCCGTTTTTATAATACTATGAGAGCGATAACCGTTGCCATCTTTTCGCTATGCCTGCTGGTGGCCACGCTGCTGACCGGCTGCATCGACGACGACTTCACCACGAGCCCGTCGCACGTGCTTGCGTTCTCGACCGACACGGTCGCCTTCGACACCGTATTCACCACGATAGGTACCTCGACCCGCTCGTTCCGCATCTACAACCCCAACAAGAAATCGCTCAACATCTCGAGCATCAAGCTGGCCGACGCCGAACACTCGGGATTCCACATCAATGTCGACGGCATGTCGGGCGACTACTTTACCGATGTCGAAATCCGAGGCAAGGACAGCCTCTATGTCTTTGTCGAGGCCAACATTGACCCCACCAACCAGGACAACCCCATCTTTATCGTCGACTCCATCGTCTTCCTCACCAACGGCGTGCAGCAGGATGTGAAGCTCACCGCCTACGGACAGGACGTCATCATCAAGCGGGGTGAGACCCTCACTACCGACACCCGGCTCACGGCCGACCGCCCTTACCTCATCTACGACAGTCTGGTGGTGGCTCCCGGTGCCACACTGCAACTCGACCCGGGCACCCGGCTGCACTTCCACAATCGGGCCTCGCTGCTGGTGCAGGGACGCCTGCAGGCCGAGGGTACTCAACAGGCTCCCATACAGATACGGGGCGACCGGCTCGACCGCCTCTTTGCCGACCTGCCCTACGACAATCTGGGCGGACAGTGGGGCGGCATACGCTTCTACCCCGAAAGCACGGGCAATGTCATCTCCCATGCCTATGTGCGGGGCATGAGTTCGGGCATCGTACTCGACTCGTGTGCCACCGAAGAGATGCGCCTCGAGATTGCCAACTCGCGCATACGCAACTCGTCGGGCAACCTCATCACCTCGAACTACAGCCGCCTCTACTGCTGGAACAGCGAGCTGTCCGATGCTGCCGGGGCTGTACTCTCGCTCACGGGCGGCATAGCCGACTTCACCCACTGCACCATCGTCAACTACTACTTCTACGACGTCATCTCCTCGCCCATCGTCACGGTGAACTACTGCGCCGCAGCCGACTCAATCGACGGCGGTCTGCCCCTGCTGCGGGCCAGCTTCAACAACTCGATTCTCTGCGGCAAGACCTCCGAGGTGTCGGGCATCGACTTCATGGGCAGCCACGTCTTCTTCCGCTCGTGCCTCTTCAACTCCATGGGTACCGACGACGACAACTTCATCAACACCGTGTGGGGCGGCATGCCTCTCTTCAAGGCCACCGGCGAAGAGCATTACTACTACAACTACGAGCTGGGCTCCGAAGAGTCGCAGGCTATCGGCAAGGGCGACCCGGCATTTGCCGTACCCCCCCTCGACAAAGACATGTATGGCAACCTTCGTACCGACCGGGTCGACATCGGAGCCTACCAGTATGTGCCCCAGGCCGAGCCTCAGGAGTAGAACCTGCACACCGGTTTTGCAAATGCGCAACCCGGGTTATTACCTTGTCTACCTTTTCTTAATAAAAGTTACAAAATAGAATCGTCTCTTCTATTTTTTGTTGCATTTTTCTTTTTTGCTCTCTCATTTTGCTAATTTTGTAAGAGTTATTTAATCCTCTTTTAAACATTTGCACTATGAGCGAAGAGATAAAACAGATAGCCGAACGGCTGGTAGGGCTGCGAGATGCACTCGACCTCACGCCCGAAGAGATAGCCGCCGCCTGCCACGTCGACGTGGAGACCTACCGCGGTTATGAGTCGGGCGAAAAAGATATTCCCGTGAGTTTTCTGCACCAGATAGCCCGCCACTACGGCGTGGAATTGCCGGCACTCATGTTTGGATACGAGCCCCGCATGAACGCCTATTTCCTCACCCGTAAAGACAAAGGGGTAGCCATCGAGCGCACCAAAGCCTACAAGTACCAGTCGCTGGCAGCCGGGTTTGCCAACCGCAAGGCCGACCCCTTCATGGTGACCGTAGAGCCTACGGCTCCCGAAGCGCCTTTCACCCTCAACACCCACCCGGGACAGGAGTTCAACATCGTGATGGAGGGGAGCATGCACCTGCGCATCGGTGAAAAAGAGCTGGTACTCCACGAGGGCGACAGCATTATTTTCGACTCCACCCGGCCACACGGCATGAAAGCTATTGGCGAAAAGCCGGTCAAGTTTCTGGCCATCATCTTCTGACGGTCCACGAAACGACCTATTTATTTATAAACATCAAAACGAAATCGAAGGGGACATTCCTCTCTCATATACACGATTATGTTAGAACGCTTTTTAGATAAGACCTCTTTCTCATCGCAGGAAGACTTCATGCAGAATTTCAAGGTAAAGGTACCCGAGAATTTCAACTTCGGGTATGACGTCGTAGACGAATGGGCCCGCATCGAGCCCGACAAGCAGGCCCTGCTCTGGACCAACGACCGGGGCGAACGCATCGACTTTACCTTTGCCGACATCAAACGCGAGAGCGACAAAACGGCCGCCTACTTCCAATCGCTGGGCATCGGCCACGGCGACATGGTGATGCTCATCCTCAAACGCCGTTTCGAGTTTTGGTTCTCGATTATCGCCCTCCACAAGCTGGGTGCGGTGTGTATACCGGCTACCCACCTGTTGACCGAAAAAGACATCATCTACCGTTGCAACGCCGCCGACATCAAGGCCATCGTAGCCTGCGGCGACGAGATTGTGCTCGGCCACATCAACCGCGCACGTCCCGAATCGCCCTCGTTGCAGCACTGCATCTCGATAGGCCCGATCATCCCCGAAGGGTGGGACGACTTCCACAAGGGCATCGAGGCGGCTGCCCCCTTCGTACGCCCCGAGCACCCCAACAGCAACGACGACATCTCGCTGCTCTACTTCACCTCGGGAACTACCGGCGAACCCAAGATGGTGGCTCACGACTTCACCTACCCGCTGGGCCACATCATCACCGGCTCCTTCTGGCACAACCTGCACGAAGGCAGCCTGCACCTCACCCTGGCCGATACGGGTTGGGGCAAGGCCGTGTGGGGTAAGCTCTACGGACAGTGGATTGCCGGGGCCAACGTCTTCGTCTATGATTTCGAAAAGTTCAAACCGGCCGACGTGCTCGACATGATACACAACTACCACATCACCTCGTTCTGCGCGCCGCCCACCGTCTTCCGCTTCCTCATCCGCGAAGACCTTACGAAATACGACCTCTCGTCGCTGCAATACTGCACCATCGCCGGCGAAGCCCTCAACCCCAAGGTATACGAAGAGTGGCTGCGCCTCACGGGCATCAAGCTGATGGAGGGATTCGGCCAGACCGAGACCACCCTTACCATTGCCACCTACCCCTGGGTAGAACCCAAACCGGGCTCGATGGGCATACGCAACCCGCAGTACGACATCGACCTGCTCACGGCCGACGGTCGCCCCGCCGAGGATGGCGAGCAGGGACAAATCGTTATCCGTACCGACCACGGCAAGCCGCTGGGCCTCTTCAAGGAGTATTACCGCGACCCCGAAAAAACTCGCGAGGTCTATCACGACAACATCTACTACACGGGCGACGTGGCCTGGCGCGACGAGGACGGCTACTTCTGGTTCGTAGGCCGTGCCGACGATGTTATCAAATCGTCGGGCTACCGCATCGGCCCGTTCGAGGTAGAGAGTGCCCTGATGACTCACCCCGCCGTAGTGGAGTGCGCCGTCACCGGTGTACCCGACGAGATACGCGGACAGGTAGTCAAGGCCACCATCGTGCTCTCGGCCGCCTATAAGGAGAAGGCCGGCGAGGCCCTTGTCAAGGAGATACAAGACCACGTAAAACGGGTGACCGCTCCCTACAAGTATCCCCGTGTGATCGAGTTTGTCGACGAATTGCCCAAGACCATCAGCGGCAAGATACGCCGGGTAGAGATTCGCGACAAGGACAATAAGGAAAAAGCTCAATAACCCCATAAAAACCGAGACCATGCAAGCAAGCAACGAATGGTTCGTGGCCGATGCCGAAAGCGAGGGGATGCCCCTCATCGTACGGGGCCGGCTGTTTCTCGACGCCCTCAGGCAGTCGGGGCGGTATACCACCCGCATCGCCCTCGTGTGGCCATACGGCGGCGACGGCAAGGGACTGCCGACCGACAAGGAGACCCGGGGGCTCGACCTGCTCAACGAGCAGTTGCGCCAGAAGCTCGAAGATGAAGAGGCGGCCATACTCACCGCCATCTTCATCGGCAACCGGGCTGCCCGTTACGAATACTACGGCACGTCGGCCGAGGAGTTCGGCCGCATCGTCGAAGAGACCTTCGCCCAATATCCGCCCCTGCCCATACGGATAGGAGCCGAGAGCGACCCCGAGTGGAAGAGCTATATCGAGACCGTACAACAATTTGCCATACAGCCATGAGGTACAACCGCAAACGCATTGCCGTGAAGATAGGCAGCAACGTGCTCACCCGACCCGACGGCACGCTCGACATCACCCGCATGTCGGCCCTCACCGACCAGATTGCCGACCTGCACAAGGCCGGCCTCGAGGTGATTGTCGTCTCGTCGGGGGCCGTGGCCTCGGGCCGCAGCGAGCTGCACATCGACCGCAAGCTCGACTCGGTATCGGCCCGGCAGCTCTTCTCGGCCGTGGGGCAGGCAAAGCTCATCAACCGCTACTACGAGCTCTTCCGCGAGCATCACATCGCCTGCGGACAGGTGCTCACCACCAAGGAGAACTTCTCGACCCGGCAACAGTACCTCACCCAAAAGCAGTGCATGGAGGTGATGCTCGAAAACCGCGTCATCCCCATCGTCAACGAGAACGACACCATATCGGTGACCGAACTCATGTTTACCGACAACGACGAACTGTCGGGCCTCATCTCGGCCATGATGGACGTCGAGACGCTCGTCATCCTCAGCAACATCGATGGCATCTACAACGGCACACCGGGCGAGCCGGACAGCCGGGTCATCACCGAGGTGCGACCGGGCGAGGAGCTGTCGCAATACATCCAGTCGGGCCGCTCGTCGTTCGGGCGGGGCGGCATGACGACCAAAAGCCACATTGCCCGCAAGGTAGCCGACGAGGGTATCGAGGTAATCATCGCCAACGGCAAGCGCGAGAACATCCTGCCCCTCCTGCTGTGTGAGGGGAGCACCGAGGTGTGCACCCGATTCATCCCCTCGCCCACGCCCATCTCGAGCATCAAGCGGTGGATAGCCCACTCCGAGGGGTTTGCCAAAGGGCGGCTGCACCTCAACGCGGGGGCCGTCGAGGCCATTCACTCACAACAGGCGACCAGCATTCTGCCCATCGGGGTGACCCGGGTCGAAGGCGACTTCGAGCGCGACGACATCGTGCGCATTGTCGATGCCGACGGCCACACCATAGGGGTGGGACGTGTCGCGTTCGACAGCGAGTCGGCCCGCCAGCTCATCGGCAAGCAGGGAGCCCGACCGCTCGTCCACTGCGATTATCTCTACCTCGAGCAACTTTAACGGCAATCTTATTCCCGTACTCGAAAAAAAAGATTACTTTTGTTCAAATACACATATCACAGCCATGACTACCGATCTGTCACATATTCTCGACAATGCCCGGGTGGCCGCCAACAAGCTGAACCTCATCGACGATGCCACGATAGCCCGTGTGCTCTGTGCCGTGGCCGACGAGGCCGATCGGCAGGTCGACTACATTCTGCAGGCAAACCGCCGCGACCTGGAACGGATGTCGGAGAGTGACCCCAAGTACGACCGGCTGATGCTGACCCGCGAACGGCTGGCAGGCATCACTGCCGATATGCGACGCGTGGCCTCGCTGCCCTCGCCGCTGGGACGCACGCTGGCCTCGTACGACCGGCCCAACGGCATGCACATCGACAAGGTGTCGGTTCCGTTCGGCGTCATCGGCATCATCTACGAGGCCCGGCCCAACGTGACGTTCGACGTCTTCGCCCTCTGCATGAAGTCGGGAAACGTCTGCGTCCTGAAGGGTGGCAGCGACGCCCACGACTCCAACACCGCACTTATCAACATTATCAACAGGGTGTTGATAAGTCATGGAATAGACTCTAATACAGCCGTTTTACTACCCAACGACCACCGTTATACCGACCAGTTGTTAACAGCTGTGGGTAAAGTCGACCTGGTTATCCCCCGGGGCAGCAGCCGACTTATCAACTATGTGCGCGAGCATGCCCTCGTGCCGGTCATCGAGACCGGAGCAGGGATATGCCACACCTACTTCGACGAGGCGGGCGACCTGGAGAAGGGACGCCGCATCGTGTGCAACGCCAAGACCCGCCGGGTGAGCGTGTGCAACGCCCTCGACTGCCTCATCGTCCATCAAAAACGGCTGACCGACCTGCCCGCACTCTGCGCTCCGCTGGCCGAGAAGCACGTCATCATCTATGCCGACCCGCAAGCCTACGAGGCCCTCGCCGGACGATACCCCGACGAACTGTTGCAACCGGCTACGGCCGAGAGCTTCGGCACCGAATTTCTCGACTACAAGATGGCCATCAAGACCGTCGCCTCGTTCGACGAAGCTCTGGCACACATTGCCCGCTACTCGTCGAAACACAGCGAGTGTATCGTAACCGAGGACGAGGAACACAAGCGCCGCTTTACCCGGCAGGTCGATGCCGCCTGCGTCTACACCAACGTATCCACGGCCTTCACCGACGGCGGTCAATTCGGCTTCGGCGCCGAGATAGGCATCAGCACCCAGAAACTGCACGCCCGGGGGCCCATGGCGCTACCCGAGCTGACGACCTATAAATACATCATTTCCGGCAACGGACAAACCCGCGAATAAACTACGATTATGAGACACTTCACCAACGTACACGACATAGGCGACTTGAAAACTGCCGTCCGCGAGGCCCTCGAAGTGAAGGCCAACCGCTTCGCCTACAAACATCTGGGACAGGACAAGGCCCTGATGATGATCTTCTTCAACTCGAGCCTCCGCACCCGGTTGAGCACCCAGAAGGCTGCGATGAATCTGGGCATGAACGTGATGGTGCTCGACGTGAACCAGGGCGCCTGGAAACTCGAGACCGAACGCGGCGTGGTGATGGACGGCGACAAACCCGAGCATCTGCTCGAGGCTATCCCCGTGATGGGCTGCTACTGCGACGTCATCGGGGTGCGCTCCTTTGCCCGCTTCGAAAACAAGCGCGACGACTACGAAGAGAAGATTCTCAACCAGTTTATCCAATACTCGGGACGCCCCGTCTTCAGCATGGAGGCGGCTACCCGTCACCCGTTGCAGAGCTTTGCCGACCTCATCACCATCGAGGAGCACAAGCAGACCGAACGCCCCAAGGTGGTACTGACCTGGGCGCCTCACCCCAAGGCGCTGCCGCAGGCGGTACCTAACTCGTTTGCCGAGTGGATGAACGAGACCGACTACGAGTTTGTCATCACCCATCCCAAGGGATACGAACTCGACCCGCGCTTCGTGGGGAAGGCCCGCGTGGAGTATGACCAGCGCAAAGCCTTCGAAGGTGCCGACTTCATCTACGCCAAAAACTGGGCGGCCTATGCCGACCCGCACTACGGCAAGGTGCTGAGCACCGACCGTAGTTGGACGGTCGACAGCGAAAAGATGGCTCTCACGAACCACGCCTTCTTCATGCACTGCCTGCCCGTGCGGCGCAACATGATCGTGACCGACGACGTCATCGAGAGCCCCCAGTCGCTGGTTATCCCCGAAGCGGCCAACCGCGAAATCTCGGCCGAGGTCGTCTTGAAACGCATACTCGAATCTCTTTAATCAATAAATTCTACTCCTATGAAACGGTTTTTGATTCTCCTTTTGACAGTGCTCTTGCTCCCGGCATACACCCGGGCCGAAGAATTTGCCGACTATAAGTTCTGGAACGAGGGCAAGTTGACCTGGGACGACTTTCAGGATACGCTCAGCCTCAAAAGCGTACCCTCGGCTTTCACCGCCTTCCTGCGTATCGAGAAGACCAAAAACCGCGACGGAAACACCAGCACGGTACGCAACGAGGCCCAGGCCTGTTTCGACCGCCGGCACTCCTTTGCCGACTCGACGATGCGCACCGACAATCAACTGCGTTTCTTCCAGCTCAAATACGACCTGCTCGAGTTATATCGCCGCCGGTTGCAGACCGAGCTGAACCTGGGCGTGGTGGGCATCGAGGCCGACAACCGCACCCGCCAGTATATGGACCTCTACAAGGAGCAAAGCCAGAAGGCCGAAGAGGAGACCGAGCACGGACAAAACGAGGAGAAACTGCAAGAGTGGGAGTTTTACGTAACCAAAGAGCTCATCGAGAATCCCGCCCCGTCGATACCTCGCATCTCGCCCCGCCGGTTCGGCTACGGCTTCTACCTGGGTACGGGAGCATCGTGGCCCGTGGGCGACATCGAACACTATTGGGACCCCGCCTGGCAGATACACTTCGGATTCGACCTGGGCTACGTCAACACCCACCTGTTGTGCGACTTCTCGGCCGGTATGGCCCGCACGCGCCGCGACATCCGGGTACAAAAGGGCAACATCCACGACGTGTGGCTGCGCAACGGGCACAACTCCTACACCTCGATTTCGCTCAGCCTGGGCCAACAGTTGATTTCGACCAAATACTTCGCCCTCATGCCCTACGCCGGCTGCATCTGGTCGGGCTACTCCGATCAGGTGAAAATCCCCGAAGGGAGCAACGAACGGGCTACGCTGGCCTACGCCAACTTCAACTGGACGGCGGGCATCTGCTTCGACTACCGTTTCTCCAACACCATATCGATGGTTCCCTCGTTCTGGCGCGGACACCGCGAGATATTCACTGCGTCGATTCGGACCAAAATCTTTATCAACCGCGAACAATTCAAGAATTTCAATGCCATACAGGGCGACATGATTCGGGGCTGCAAACTGGGATTCTCCATCTCGTGCCTCGGCTTCAGCCGCTTGCTGCAAATCAAATAAGCATAGATACACGACATGAAACAATACCTCGACCTACTGCAACATGTGCTCGACCACGGCCTGCTCAAGGAGGACCGCACCGGCACCGGCACCCATAGCGTATTCGGCTACCAGATGCGATTCGACCTGCACGACGGGTTCCCCCTGCTCACCACCAAGAAACTGCACCTCAAGTCGATTATTTACGAACTGCTGTGGTTTCTCAAAGGCGACACCAATGTGAAATATCTGCAGGAGCACGGCGTACGCATCTGGAACGAATGGGCCGACGAGAACGGCGACCTGGGCCACATCTACGGTTACCAGTGGCGTTCGTGGCCCGACTATAACGGCGGGCACATCGACCAGATAACCGAGGCCATCGAGACCATCAAGCACAACCCCGACTCGCGACGCATCATCGTGAGCGCCTGGAACGTGGCCGACCTGCCCCAGATGAATCTGCCCCCCTGCCACGCCTTCTTCCAGTTCTACGTGGCCGGCGGCAAACTGAGCCTGCAACTCTACCAGCGCAGCGCCGACATCTTCCTGGGTGTACCCTTCAACATCGCCTCGTATGCCCTGCTGCTTCTGATGGTAGCCCAGGTCACGGGGCTCGATCCGGGCGAGTTTGTCCACACGCTGGGCGATGCCCACATCTACAACAACCATCTGGAGCAGGTACACGAGCAGCTCACCCGCGAGCCGCGTCCGCTCCCCAAGATGAAGCTGAACCCCGACGTGAAGAGCATTTTTGATTTCAAATACGAAGATTTCGAACTCACCGATTATAATCCGCACCCCCACATTGCGGGAAAAGTATCTGTATGACGCCCATGAATTCGATAGCCCTCATCGCCGCCGTAGCCGACAACGGTGCCATCGGTCGCAACCAGCAGTTGCTGTGCCATCTGCCCAACGACCTGAAACATTTCAAAACCCTCACCTCGGGCCACACCGTGGTGATGGGGCGCCGCACCTTCGAATCGCTGCCCAAAGGGGCTCTGCCCAACCGACGCAACATCGTGCTCACCCACAATCCCGGGCTCTCGTGGCCGGGGGTCGAGGTGGTGCACAGCCTCGACGAGGTGGCTCCCCTGTCGCCCGACGAACGTATCTTCATCCTCGGCGGGGCCACCCTCTACAACGAGACGATCAATCGGGCCGACACCCTCTACATCACCCACATACACCACACCTTTGCCGACGCCGATACCTTCTTCCCCCCAATCGACGAGGCCCTCTGGACAAAAGAAGGGGTGCAGGAGATGCCTGCCGACGAACGGCACGCCTACCCCTACACCTTTGTCACTTATCGACGCAAACGGTAAACCTGCAAAGGAATTGCCCGAAAGAGAGGGGGTCAACGCCCTCCGCCGGTCGTGGTCACCTCGCCGTCGTTGTTGAACTTCACTTCGGTGACGGGCGCCGTATTCAGTTCAATCTGGTATCCCCAACTGTAGCGCGACACCTCTACGATGCCGGCATCGGGGTACTGCGTAGCCGTATAGGTGAGCAGATTGCCCGGCAGGATACCTATCTGCAACGCCGAAGGCAACACCTGCAGATTGCCGTCGACCTCTTGCCAACCGCCGTCGCGGTAAAACTTCAACTCAAAACCGTTGCTCAACCACAATTTATAGCGGGGCTCATCATCCTCCTCTTCGGCCTTGAGCACCTGCACATCGGCAAAGTAATTGTCGACAAACTGGTGAATGGCAGCCGGCAGATGCTGATAGTCTACCCGCTTGTCATCGTCGCAAGAACTCATCGCTACCCAAGCGAACAAAACCATAAAACTGCACAAGATTTTCTTCATAAGACTCTTTTTTGAATGAATGACTATACAGCATCATAACAATATTAGAGGGTAATGGGTCATCTTTTTATGCAAAATTTTAGCTCGAAAGAGCACAAAGAGCAAAGCATTTTGTAACACGTTTGTAACAATCGCCTGTCATATTGCCACAAAAACCCATGATTGTAAAAATAATGTTAAATACCAGCGATTTTTTTCTACTTTTTGCTTGCATATAAAATTATATGCGTACATTTGCAATGTGTTTTTCATGGTATTAGAATTAAGGTTAACAAAGATTGGTTGTCGTGATGACAATCAATTTTTTTGTTTTAAACCTTTTGCGCCGGAATCGAGGGGTTTTCGTACCTTTGCCCCACCTAAACCAAAACTCGATTTCCCATGAAACTTCGTCTATTATCGTTTATCATCTTACTCGTTTCTATTCTCCCGGTTATGGCCGGTGACGGCAGTTCGGCCCAATCGCCCCTCACCGTATCGCAGGCCCTCGCCAAGAAAAACGACCAGAAAAGCTACTACGTGAGCGGATATATCGTAGGCGAATATCGCGACTACTCCAACAACAAGCATTTCTACTACCTGGCTCCGCCCTTCGACGGTACTTCGGCCTACCTGATTGCCGACGATGTAGACGAGATGGACCTGAGCCGAATGATGACCGTACAGATAAAAGACTATGTCGACAACTACAACCTCGACGAAAACCCGCAATACTGGCGCAAGCAGCTCACCGTGAAAGGTACGCTCACCGACTACTTCACACTGCCGGGCATCAAGAACCTTACCGACTGGATTGCCCCGGCCGAACCGCTCGACGACGAGTCGCACTACTGGAATTTCTACGAGACTTTCGAGACGAAAAAAGCCTATACTCCCGCCGGAGAGCAAATGTACAGCGGCGGCACCTACACCAGCAGCGAGACCTGCCGATGGGAATTTGCGGGTGCTACCTACGGCGACAGTTCCAACGACATGAAGTGGGACAACGCCGCTGCTCACCTGCGCCTCACCCAATCGACCAGCGGCGAACCGGGCTATATCTGCATGCTCGACGACAAGACCGACGGCATAGGCTACATACGACTGTGGGCCGCCCGCTACAAAGAGGACAAAGGAGCCGCCTCGTTCGGCATCTTCCTCTCCAACGACCAAGGAAAAAGCTGGGAGACCGTGCAAACCGGCATTGCCATTGAAAAAGAACTCACCGAATACCAGTTCAAGATTATGCGCCCCGGCACCTGGCGCATCAAGATTGCCAAGACCGACCCGTCGGCCAACGGCATAGACATCGACAACATACACATCAGCGACTACTACACCCCGTCGGCCGTTACAGCTACCTCTACCGAGGCCACAACTCGCCTGTGGGGTACCCAAGGCACTCTCTGTCTCGAAGCCTCACAGCCTGTCAACCTCCGCATCCATACCCTCGACGGCACTCTCGTAAGCGAGCAACATATCGCCGGCCACGGCTCCCTGCCACTCCCTGCAGGCTTCTACCTGGTATCGACACCGACCAGCACCGTGAAGGTGGTGGTGCGATAGTACGCCAACTTGTTTGTCGATGCAATCGATTCGAAATTCAAATACAAAAAAACGCCACATCGCATGATGTGGCGTTTTCTATATTCGGTAACCCTATCTCTTGATTACTCCTCGTTCAGAGTAACACGCTTGAAGGCAACAGCCGTAAGCTCTTTGTTGCTGGTTTGGAGATATTGTTGAATGTTGTGCTTCGGATCTTTTACGAACGATTGCTCGAGCAGACAAACCTCTTGATAGAATTTGTTCAGACGACCTTGAGCAATCTTGTCGAGCATCTCTTCCTTCTTACCCTCTTGACGAGCTTTCTCTTTAGCGATTTCGAGCTCTTTAGCTACCACGTCGGCAGGAACATCCTCGCGACGAACAGCCAGAGGACTCATAGCGGCAGCCTGCATGGCTACGTCGTGAGCAACTTGATAGTCGGTATCAGCCAAGTTGAAACCTACGATGGTAGCCAGTTTGTTACCCGGGTGAACATATGCCGTGGTATAGGGAGCCGAGATAGCCTCGTAGTAACCGAGTTCCATCTTCTCGCCCGTTTTACCAATCTCGTCAACAATCAGGTTGGCAACGGGAGTACCGTTGATTTCCAAAGCCTTTACAGCGTCCATATTGGCAGCTTTTGCATCGATGGCAGCGTTGAGGATAGCACGGGTCAACTCTACGAACGATTCGTTCTTAGCCACGAAGTCCGTTTCGCACTTCAAGGCAACGATAGCAGCGAAATCGCCTTTAGCGGCAGCCAAAACACAACCTTCAGAGGCTTCGCGGTCTTCGCGTTTTGCAGCGACGGCCTGACCTTTTTTACGAATAATCTCTTTTGCAGCTTCAATATCACCGTTGGTCTCGGTCAATGCATTTTTGCAATCCATCATACCGGCACCCGTCAGTTTACGCAGCTTGCTGATTTCAGCCATTGTAACAGCCATATACTTAATCTCCTATTCTTTAAATTAGAAACAAACAAAGAGTGGAGTCGGTTCTTTGACTTCACTCTTTGTCTTTTGATTATTTTTATTCTTCTACTTCTTTAGCTTCGGCTTCAGGAGCTTCCTCGGCATCGGCAACCTCGGCATCATCGGCTTTCTTGCGCGAGATACGAGCTTTGCGCTCTTTCTTTACAGGAGCCTCCTCGCCTTCGGCAGGAGCATCTTCTTTCATAGCTTTGCGCTCTTCCAGACCCTCGGCAATAGCACCGCAAACGGCGTCGAGGATAACTTCGATCGATTTCGAAGCATCGTCGTTGGCAGGAATTACGAAATCTACGTCATTGGGGTTGGAGTTGGTATCGACCATGGCAAATACGGGGATCCCCAGACGGTTGGCCTCGCGTACGGCGATATGCTCTTTGAGAACATCGACAACAAACAGGGCCGACGGCAGACGGTTCAGGTCGGCAATGCTACCCAGCGTCTTCTCCAATTTGGCACGTTGACGAGAGATTTGCAGTTTCTCACGTTTCGACAGGTTGTCAAACGTACCGTCTTTTTCCATCTTGTCGATGGTCGACATCTTCTTCACAGCCTTGCGGATTGTGGGGAAGTTGGTCAACATACCACCCGGCCAACGCTCGATCACATACGGCATATTTACGGCAGAAGCCTTGTCGGCAACCACTTGTTTAGCTTGTTTCTTCGTAGCTACGAACAGGATTTTCTTGCCCGATTTGGCAATCGATTTCAAGGCAGCAGCGGCCTCGTCGATTTTGGCTACGGTTTTGTACAAGTCGATGATGTGGATACCGTTACGCTCCATGAAGATGTAAGGAGCCATAGCGGGATTCCATTTTCTTTTCAAGTGTCCGAAGTGAACACCGGCTTCCAATAATTGGTCAAAAGTTGTAATAGACATTGGTTTGATTTTAATTTGTTTACATTCTACTTATACAACCTCAAGGTAGCTTACCCCACAATAGAGTAAAGTCCTTGCGATTTGGATACTAAACACAAATATATCTTCGGCACAGGGCCGTCGCATATTAACGTTTACTGAACTGGAATCTCTTACGAGCTTTGGGACGTCCCGGTTTCTTACGCTCAACAGCACGCGGGTCGCGAGTCATGAAGCCTTCGGCTTTGAGGGCCGACTTGTCTTCGGGGTTGATTTTTACCAAAGCACGCGAGATAGCCAAGCGCAGAGCCTCGGCCTGGCCTTTGAAACCACCACCGTTCAGGTTTACTTTGATATCATATTTCTCGGCAACGCCCAGTTTTTCGAGCGGTTGCTTTACAATGTATTGAAGTATCGAAGAGGGGAAGTAAACGGCCAACTCTCTTTTGTTTATGGTTACTACACCCGTACCTTCGCTCACAAATACTCGTGCTACTGCGGCTTTACGTCTGCCTAATGCATTAACTACTTCCATATTACTTATTTAAGGGTGTTAATATCAATTGTTTTGGGGGTTTGTGCAGCGTGGGGATGCTCGCTACCTGCATAGATATATACATTTCTCAGCAGTTGAGCGCCCAGTTTGTTTTTGGGAAGCATACCTTTCAGCACACGTTTGAATAATTTCGATTCTCCTTTTTTCATCAGAACAGCAGGAGAGAGCTCTCTCTGACCACCGGGATAGCCCGTAAAGTTCAGATAAACCCGATCAGTCCATTTTTTACCCGTCAATTGCACTTTGTCAGCGTTGATGATAATCACGTTATCACCGCAATCTACATGAGGAGTATAGCACGGTTTGTATTTACCACGCAATATCTTAGCAACTTTTGCACACAGACGACCCAAAACTTGGTCGGTTGCATCTACTACAACCCACTCTTTCTTAGCGGTCTCTTTGTTTGCAGAAATGGTCTTATAACTTAAAGTATCCACCGTTTATTGTTTTAATAATTAAACACTTAAATAACAGCAGTGCATACATTCCCGGCCAAAGGAATAACGACTGCCATTCAAATTTTCTCAAATTTGGGTAATAATCGGACTGCAAAGGTACACGCTTTTTATTTGAAAAACAAAAGATTTTGATTTTTTTCTTCGTAAATGGCCTTCAACCCCACAACATTATAATAAAACCAAACTATCCCCACGCAAAAATCGACTAACCAGCGCCAACCCGTCGGTCTATTAGAAAAAAGATAGAAGAGCAAAGGGGGGGCGCTTCTTTTGTGTCACCCCGCACTCGATGCGGGGACCAGTTCATGACATAAGAGGAATAGCAACAGTAACTCTCCCCCCAGATATTTATGGATACAGCGTCAGAGCGCATGACCAAGGGGGTCACCCCGCACGCGATGCGGGGTCCAGAAAGGGGCCGTAAGGGGAGTGTATTTTGCAAGTGCTTCTGCCGGTATTTCCTGGATTCCACATCAATGTGCGGAATGACAAAAGCGGGTATTCCTGGATCCCGCATCGGAGTGCGGGATGACCAGATAACCGCGTCGGGGTACAGCATGACTAAAGCTCGCTGCCCAGTCCGGCCTATGGGAGAAAGCGGAAAGAAAAATGGCGGAGAGGGACGAAC
>OJNR01000957.1_pt1 | contig 16459 bp, 19 predicted proteins | sample 1597901 | NCBI WGS metagenome assembly OJNR01 (sample SAMN01915223, study PRJEB22387) | human gut metagenome | isolation source: stool | host: Homo sapiens | place: USA | reverse complement strand
CCAGTTCAGCCACATCGGTGCACACGTGATGATACAGGGCGGCTCGCACGTCAACAAAGACATCCCCCCCTACATCAAGGTAGGACGCAACCCCATCTCCTACGCCGGCATCAACTCCATCGGTCTGCGCCGTCGCAACTTCAGCAACGAGACCATCTGCAACATCCAGGAGATTTACCGGCACCTCTACCTGTCGGACATGAACAACAGCGACGCTATCGAACGCATCGAGGCCGAACTGCCTGCCACCAAAGAGCGTGACGAAATCGTCATGTTCGTGCGCAACTCCAAACGCGGTATCATCAAAGGCTATCTTTAACAGCCTGCACGATAAAGCAATGGCAGAGGCCGACCTCATAAAAATGTTGGGGTCGGCCTCTGTTTTTTCAGCCCTGTCGTCTATCGGCAAACGGCTCTTATCTCACCTTAAAAGGTCAATCGTACTCCCAAATCACCGGTTTGAGGAGCGACCAGACTCAAACGGCAATCATAGCTATTCCGCTTATTGATAGTGTTTTTCCCGTACCGCTACTCATAAACATCACTTCGTCCGTCTGCAAATCGACAATATCTTCCGAATAAAATTTTAAAATTCGATAATATTTTAATGAAATAATTTTACAGTTCGAAACTTTTAAATATATTTGCATATTGTAGAATAATATGATGGGGTATCCGAAAACCATTGAAAGAGTAGGAAAAACGAAAAAAAGAAACCATGAAAAAGATTTTCTTAGCGGCAGCTTTGGCAGCCCTGGTACTGACAAGTGTGAATGCACAGGAAAAGTACAAGCCCGAAGCCATGACAGTCTCGACCGAATTGAACTATTCGCCCGGCGGTGCTACCGATGGGGGCTTTACTCTGCCCGAGTATGGAGCCAAAGTGCGTCTGCACTTGAACGAGAAGATGGCCGTCCGCCTGAGCTTGGGACTGAACACGACTACCGATAAAACGACCACATTCTACGATGATGCCAATCAAAAAGAACAAGAGTCATACGACAGAACGACTCGTACCACATTCTCGATTATGCCCGGTTTTGAGTACCATTTTACCAAATACGAGAGAATCTCTCCTTATGTAGGTGGTGAAATAGGGCTGTTGGCTTCTGCTTCGAAAAGTAAAACCGACAATACCGAAAACGATAACTACACAGAGACCTCACGTCCCGGGTTGGGATTCGGAGTAAATGTATTCACCGGTGTAGACGTGTATCTGTGCAAGGGTCTCTACCTGGGCTTCGAACTCGGTTTGGGCTATAACTCGCTCAACACCAAGAGAGGTTCTACCACCACAGTTACCGGCTCGACTACCAACGAAGACAAAGGTACGACCGCCGATTTGGTTAGCTCTTTCGGCTTCCACGCCACCCCGTCGCTGCGCGTAGGCTGGTGCTTCTAATCGACCATAAAGAGCTTATCGGCTTGTATATCAACAGCGAGGCATATCAACACGGTATGCCTCGCCTCTTTTAAATATAGGTATCGCCCTACCCTCGACGGCCGACAGCTGCCGAAATATAGATGTCGCCTCCATATTTTTACAGGCATTATTTGGTAAGCGAAAGTTTTTTACTACTTTTACATATCCAAAAAAAGAACCTAATTACACAACATCATGATCTATAAATTCAGAATTGTTTCGGACGAAGTTGACAATTTCAGACGGGAAATCTGCATAGACTCCGATGCCACCTTTCTCGATTTGCACGATGCCATACTCGACTCGGTGGGCTTCACCAAAGATCAAATGACCTCGTTTTTCATTTGTGACGACGATTGGGAGAAAAAGACCGAAATCACGCTCGTAGACATGGGCAAAGATTCCGACGAAGATACCTGGATTATGTCCTCGACCCGGCTGAGCGAGCTGATCGAAGACGAGGGCCAACGTCTGGTTTTCGTATTCGACTACATGACCGACCGCATGTTCTTCATGGAGTTGAAAGAGATTGAGCCGGGCAAAGACCTCGATGCCCCCATCTGCACCCGCAAAGAGGGAAATCCCCCGCAACAGACCATGGACTTCGAGGAACTGGAGAAGAAGAATTCCGCCAACAACACATCGGACCTCGACGAAGATTTCTATGGCGACGAAACCTACGACCCGTCGGAACTCGACGACGAAGGCTTTGCCGACCTGAACATGGACGACGATTACACGCTGTAACCGATTCGCCCCCGAGGGCAACCGTATAAACGCATTGCAGGGCTGCTTCGCTATCGCGCGAGGCGGCCCTTTTCTTATACACAAGAGAGGCGAGACATCCTGCTCGGCTCCCGTTACTCGACGATAGTGGCGGCAATGTGGCGCACCCCGCCGTCGTTACGGAACTCACACAGATAGATACCCTGCCAGGTACCCAGGTCGGGACGGCCGTTGCGAATGGGTATCGTCAGCGACGGACCCAACAGCGAGGCCTTGATATGGGCCGACATGTCGTCGTCGCCCTCGCAAATGTGGCGGAAGTAAGGAGCACCGTCGGGGACTGCCCTGTCGAAAAACGAAGCGAAATCGCGACGTACGTCGGGGTCGGCATTCTCGTTGATGGTCAATGCCGCCGAAGTATGCTTGATAAACAGATGGAGCACGCCGGCTTGCGGCAACTCGGGCAAGCGGGTAAAAATCTCTCGCGTAACCAGATGATAGCCCCGCCCGTAGTGAGGCAATGTAATCTCTATCGTTCGAACCATAATACAGTTATTTTATACAAAGATAGTGAAAAAGGGGACACAGAAACAAACTGAAAATCCTCTCTCCCAGGTTAGAAATATTATATAGACACATCTAATTAAAATCAGTATACAATCGGTCTTTCGACAGATCCAATTTTTCCTCTAATAAAATTTTTTTATCATCTAATGTCGTTATCTTGAGTAAATATTCTCCCTTTTTTAGAAGAATCTTGGTAAATTTATTTTCTTCTATACTCATACATAGTTCTTCATCTATATACACATTACAAGCCCTTGTATACTTAATTTTAAGATTGGCGCTATCCAAAACTAAATTTTCATCTGTACGTTCCTGAGGGGCTTCATATTTTAAAGTTCTTAGCCGATTAGTCAACCTTTCCATTGCAGCCCGGAAATAAGTTCCCATTTGAAATGGCAATTGCTCTAAATCTTTAATTTCACTCAAATCTTCAGGAAAGTTTTTGGGCCAACGCCATACTGTATTTCCCTCTCCGTTTTCAATAACAACAGGAATTATATGCGATTTATATTTCAATGCAGTTCTAATTTCCCTGGCTACCCAATCCCCTTTTTTATGACACTTCTTCATAGACTGAGGACTCAAAACCAAAATAAAATCCTTACAAGAAAAAATCGCATCAATAATTTTCAGATTAAACTTTCCATCTTGAATGGATGTATAATCAAAGAATACATTTGGATAATGGTCTTTTTGTAATGCTTGTTCTATTGTCCTCGCTACATCACGTCCATCAATTCTCCTATAACTAATAAAAATATCGGTATTATCCCTTTGTGGTACATATCTATCTAATGCGTCAATTTCCAACGGCGTTTCTAAGATTTTTCTAATTAAATTACCTAAATATATAAAAGGGGAAGAAATAATTTTGAATGGGGAACTCAATCTCTGTCTCTTCCACAGCACATTAAAATCAATATCAAGAAGTCTTGCTAACACCCTTATAAAGGCTGCTTCACGACCTTCCATCTTGGCATCAATTCCGAGTATTTCATTATAACGCAGAGCTTCAGGAAGATACTCTTTATCTGCGCCATAATCTACTATAAAAGGTATAATATGATTAGAACGGCCTAAATCTATAAATTTCTGTACTTCACAATTTACCCAATGTGATTTCGCAGAATTAGGAGAACAAATTACAATTAAAAATTTTGACTTCTCTAATGATTTTTGAAGTGTATCAGACAAGAGTCCCGAAGACAACTCATTTACATCCGCAAAAATAGGTGTTAATGTAGCCCCAGGATTACCTCGCTTAATATAGTTTGGCAATTTATAGGTTTCCAATCGCTTTTGTAACCACTTAGCCCATTTAATATCAGTACGACTATAGGTTATAAACGCTAAATACTTATATTGTAATTCCATCATTTTTAGTAGTACATACAATAATAGAACAAGTCCCCTCAGCGGCCCGTATCGTGAAAAAACCTGTACTTAATCCAATAGTAAAAACGCTTGAATACGTTCGAAGGCTCGGGTTTGAAATGGACGGTTACATCTACCTCGTCGCGATTGAAAAACAGAATATAGGTCGACGACACCAGAGCCACATGATACTCAAACTTCTCAATCCCGTAGATATTCCGCAACAGAATCGTGCGAAAGGGGTTGTCGTCGCTCATCTGTGCAAACGTAAGGGAATCGTCGGTCAACGTAACGCCATACAGCGTCCCGCAAAGAGTCATAAACTCATCGAGATTCAAATCGGATAAGGTTTTAGGCGGGCTCGAATACTTCTTATACAAAGCCTTAATGACACGTTTAGAAATCATAGCACCACAAGAATATGAATATAAGCACTTTTTCCTTGGATAAATATAAGAAAGAATAGGTATACGCCCTAATTCCCATTAAGAATTCTTCTTCTAATTAACATATAGACATACAACAAAACAAATATTAGCCATTCAAGCGTTAATAAATGCTCATTCTCCCTTCACTTCTTGACTCGCCAAGCGGCATAGCACCAGTACAAGACCAAATAAATAGGACCTGCACTACGAAAACAGATTGGTCACAGTTGATCGTACACCTTTCGATCGACAAAAAAGGAAGCGTGCGGATGACTATTTATTCCGCACCCAAAACGAAGAGCAAAAATATTCGGTCACGACAACCGATCTTTGAGCGACTGAAAATCGTAACTGCCGGGCGACTGATAGATACGCAGCCCGAACTCACGAGTGATGCCCAGGGTATGGTCCATAAGGTCGGCGGCTATGCCTTCGTAGATTTTCCACACCTTTTCCGACGAAAAGAGATAGAGCTCTACGGGCAATCCCTTCTCGGCCATGGGCAGATAGCGCACCATGTAGAGCATATCGGGGTTCGACTTTCCCATCTGCCGGATATAGTTCTCGAGATAGACCCTGAAGAGCAGGGTATTGGTGACTCGCAACTCCTCGACCAGAAACCGGTTACCGGCCGCACGGGCATCGGCAATGGCCTGCAACCGCTGCGATACGAACTCGCCAATGAGGAAATTGGACTCGAACTGGTGCAGCTCCTCCTCATCGAGAAAGGTAATACTGTTCACATCGAGCAGAATCTGCCGCGTGATGCGGCGGCCGCCACTCTCGAACATGCTGCGCCAGTTGGTGAACGAACCCGAAACCAACGCATAAGGGGGTATGGTCGTGGTCGTGTTGTCGAAGTTTCTCACCTTCACCGTGTTGAGGGTAACGTCCTGCACGATACCGTTGGCATTATGCGCCGGGGCGGTAATCCAGTCGCCCTTGTGCAGCATGTTGTTGGCCGACAGCTGTATACCGGCCACAAAGCCCAGAATCGTATCTTTGAATATCAACATGAGTACGGCTGCCGAGGCTCCCAATCCGGCAAACAACCGGGCAGGCGACTCGTCGATGATGGTACCCACGATACTGATAAATCCAATTGAGAAGAGTATCACTTGCAACGTCTGAATACCGCCCTTGATGGGGTAGTGGCGCAACTCCTCCTTTTCGTTGAAGATGTCGAGAAAGGCATTGAGCATGCCGTTCAGGAAACGGAGTATCAGCGCAATGATATAGACCTTGCAGATGCGTTCGGTCAATACATACCAGCTACCCTCCGGCTCGAATGCCGAAGGCAAAAAGGCATAGAGGATAAAGGCCGGCGCCAAGGCTGCCAACCGGGCCACCACCTTCTTGTCGTACAGATGGTCGTCCCATTCGAACTTGGTACGGCGAATAACCGGCAACAACAGTTTGTTGATGAGCAGCTTGCAAACCACATCGCACACCACGGCAATGAGTACGATCAAAATCACATAAATCAAGGTATACCCTATCTCGGTGGTATCGAACATGAGACCGGCTACGGCATGCAACGAATTTTCGACAGACTCCAACATAACAATCACTTTTTCATTCTACAACCGGCTGGGCTTCACTCTTCTTGCTCTTATCCTTCTTACCGAACGAGAAGCGATACCCTACCGTATAGGTAAACCCAAAGGGCGAACCCTCGGGACCGAAGCCCGGGATAAACCAAGGCTGAGAATCGGCATTCTTCTTGTAGCTGAACATCATGCGGTAGCGCACGGTCCAACCCATATAGAAGTTCTTATAGACCTGAACACGCAAACCGCCCAACAGTTCGCCCCAGTGGGCCCACGACTTCTGCCCGGTCATGCTCAGTTGCTCGGTCTCTTCCCAGTACGACGACTCCATCGTGATGTTGTCGATGTCGTAGGTAAAGAACGAAAATCCATATCGCACACCGATGTAGAAGAAGCTCATCTCCTCCTTGTTGTAACCGAAGTTGTAGTTCATGCCTATGCGGTTGTAAAGCGATGGCTTGGTGCGATAGGTGAAATTCAGCTCCTCGGGGGTATTGTCGGCATAGCCCAACCCAATCTCCCACACCGGGAAAAATCGATTATGCAGGTCGAGCTCGGCCGCTATCTCGTAGTTGCCGTAACTCTGACCGAAGAGTTTGGTCACCCCGTCGAGTATATTTACATTCACCGTCAAGCCGTTGAAGAGAGGATAGATATACCCTTTGATTTTGGGCTCCTCGGGCTCGGGGGCCACCACACTGTCGGGTTGTGTGGTCACCGGATCGCGCCGGGCCGTAGGGTCGACCGGCGTAATGCGACGTTGGGCCACCGACGTCAGGGCCACCAGCAAGAACAATATGAACAGTTTACTCCTCATCGGGTTCGGGGGTTTGAACGGTATAATACAGGCGCACGCTCTCTACGTCGTCGTTGGTTATCTCGTGCACGATTACGGCTACCGAATCGAGCACATGGCGGGTATAGCGACAAGTCTCGATGCTGAAGTTATACATGGCACCGCAGTCGATCGAAGCAAAATAGGGATAGGCCCGATAGACAAACGTGAGCGTGTCGTTGTTGCGGGGCGACGCGAGCGACTGTTGCAAATAGCGAATGACATATTGCGTGGAGTCCTGGGTAAAGCGCAACGGCAGATAGACCTGACTGACCGCGACGGCCGAGTCGAGCAGCATCGAATCGTTGGGCTGCCCAATCCCGTATATCGAAATCGAGTCGATGGCCAGGGCCTGCTCGTTGATATTGTAGGCATAGAACTGAGCCCGCGGTATGCTGTTGCGGTTTTCCACACAACCGTCGCTGCCGCAACTGCCCAACAGCAGCGCGCAGCCACACAGCCACAGCCACCAGGCGGCCCGGGATCTTCTCAGAAGCGCTCCCATTTCACCACATCGTTAAACGGTTTACGCTTCCGCTCCGTTTCGGCAGCATCGGCCGGATAGCCTACGGGCAGAAGCACAACGGGTTCCCACGTAGGAGGCAGATTCAGCACCTCGCGGCAACGGGCCACGTCGAAGTTGCACACCCAGCAGGTGCCCAGCCCCTGCTCAACGGCAGCCAGGGCCAGATGCTCGGTAGCAATGGCGACGTCGACATCGCAGAAGTCCTTGCCGTCGGAGGCCCGTTTCCACGAAGCCTCGTGATTGCCGCACACCACGATGCAGGCCGGAGCCGCCGCAAACCATTCGCGCGGGTAGCACTCGTACAGCGCCTTCAGCTGCTCGGCCTCGCGCACCACCACAAAGCACCACGGTTGAAAATTCACGGCCGACGGTGCCAGCCGGGCGGCTTCGAGCATATATTCGAGTTTGGCACGTTCGACCTTGGCCGGAGCAAAGGCGCGCACCGACTTGCGGGCCTTCACCAACGCAAGCAAATCGGGATATTTATTTTCGTTCATACTATTCAAAGAGTTTCGACAGATTCGATTTTATTTCAGCTCGCTCTCTATCTGGTAGTTGTTGCGTTCACTCGAGTTGCGCGAAATCAATTCGCCCACAAAACCGGCCAGGAACAACTGGGTGCCCAGAATCATGGCCGTGAGAGCCAGATAGAAATAGGGCGAGTCGGTCACCAAACGATAGGGCAACCCGCTGTACAGGCAATAGAGCTTGTTGGCCCCCACCACAATCACGGCGATAAAGCCCAACACAAACATCAGGCTGCCCAGCAACCCGAAGAAGTGCATGGGTTTCACCCCGAAGCGAGAGAAGAACCACAGGGTAATGAGGTCGAGATAACCGTTTACAAACCGGTCGATCCCGAACTTGGTCTTGCCATATTTGCGGGCCTGGTGATGGACCACCTTCTCGCCTATCTTGTCATACCCGGCATTCTTGGCTAGGTAGGGTATATAGCGGTGCATGTCGCCGTAGACCTCGATATTCTTCACCACCTCCTTCTTGTAGGCCTTCAATCCGCAGTTGAAGTCGTGCAGATTCCTGATGCCCGACACCTTGCGGGCCGTGGCGTTGAAGAGTTTGGTGGGTATGGTTTTGGAGAGCGGGTCGTAGCGTTTCTTTTTCCACCCCGACACCAGGTCGTAACCGTCGACCGTAATCATGCGGTAGAGTTCAGGTATCTCGTCGGGGCTGTCCTGCAAATCGGCATCCATGGTGATGACCACATCGCCCTCGGCCCGCAGGAACCCGGTATAGAGCGCCGGCGACTTGCCGTAGTTGCGACGGAACTTCACCCCCTTGATGCAGGGGTTCTTCTCGCGCAGCGACTCGATGACCTGCCACGAGTTGTCGGTACTGCCGTCGTTGATAAACCAGATTTCGTATGAAAACTTGTTGGCGGCCATTACCCGCTCGATCCACGCTGTCAGCTCGGGCAGCGATTCGGCCTCGTTATACAAAGGTACGATTACCGAAATATCCATATTCCTATTGTTTTGTATGATTTGACTTTGCACGCAGTTTCACGAGCCACGCTATCGCAGCCGACAGCAACGACCCGAAAAACAGATTCACCCACATGCGCTCTACCACCACCGACATCGGCGTGGGCACGTTGCCCTTCTCGAGCCCCTCCTTCATCGCATCGAGCAACGAGGGGTCCTTGGCCATCAGATTCAGAGCCTCCATCAGCTCGACAGCCGACTGGAACTGAATCTTGATGTACTCGGGGTTGATATAGACATAATAGATATACTGGGCCAGACTGCTGATGAGCGACGTGAAGAAAAAGAGCATGATACCCATCATCCACAGTTGGGCGAAATAGGCCTTCGTCCCGCTCATCACGTCGTACTTGCGCATGGCATAATAAACCACTACGGGGATACACAACAGCATGAGCAGAGAGACTGCATTACAGAAAAAGGAGTCCATGCTACACACCTCGAAAACAAACTTGACCACAAAGTAGAGCCCCATATACACGCCCCACTCCATGGCAAACTGCACGATACTTTTCGGCTCTTCGTTTTTTACCATCAGAAACTCTTTTTTCGAATATTCGTTAGCGTACAAAGGTATCACTTTTGCGACAATATTCATAGACGACAGTGCCAAAAATCGTTGCACCGCATTCAAAATAGCCGGCCCCGACCGCTCCCCCGAAACCATAAGAAAACCTAAAAGCGGCGAATGACTTGGCAAATCGAGCCATTCTCACTACCTTTGTGGCCCTTTTATAAAGAGAGTATGAAGAGACGATATGTAATGATTATCACCGCCCTATGCGCCGCCTGCTTCTCGCTGATGGCCGACATGCCCCGGGACTACTACCCCAATACCCTCGAGGGGAAGAGCGGTGCCGAACTGAAGACCGAGCTGTACAACCTGCTCAAGAACCACACCCGCATTGCCTATGGCTCGCGCAACTACGACGGGGCCTGCACCTGGACCGTATTCAAGCAGAGCGACGTAAGGCCCAACGGTAAAGTGTGGGACATGTATTCCAACAACACCTACAGCTTCTCGAGCGGAGCCGCCAAAGGGATGAACATCGAGCACAGTGTGCCCAAAAGCTGGTGGGGCGACAGCAACTACGACGATACAACGCCGGGCTATCCCTACCAGTACGACGCCAGCTACGACCTGCATCACCTCACGCCGGCCGATGCCAGCGCCAATATGGCCAAAAGCAACTACGCTCTGGGCGAGGTGATTACCCCCTCGTTCGACAACGGGGTGAGCAAGATAGGCACCGGCTATGCCAACGGCAAGGCCACCAACCTGTTCGAGCCGGCCGACGAGTACAAAGGCGATTTCGCCCGCATGTATCTCTACTTTGTCACCTGCTACCAAAACTACACCTGGCAATCCCTGGCCAACACCATGTTTGCCCAGAACGCCTACCCCACCCTCAATGCCTACGGCCAAACCCTGCTGCTGAAGTGGCACCGACAGGACCCCGTGAGCCAGAAGGAGATCGACCGCAACAACGCCGTCTACAGTTTCCAGGGCAACCGCAACCCCTACATCGACTACCCCAATCTGGTGGAGTACATCTGGGGCGACTCAATCGGCTATGAGTTCAGCTTCTCGGGCGGACAGACCTCAACCCCGGCCATCACCGTATCGAGCAACCGCATCGACTTTGGCTACATTGCCGACGGCACCTCGAAACATGCCGAGGTTTACCTCAAGGGGCGCAACCTTACCTCGCCCGTCACAGCCCAGATTCTCAACGACGATCGCGGCGAATTTACCATAGCCTCGACCTCGTTTGCAGCCGATGCGCTCAACACGACGGGCATCAACCTCACCGTCACCTTCTCGCCCCAGACTACCGGGGCACACAACGCCACGCTGCGCCTCACGAGCGACGACCTCGAGTCGGCTACCGACATCGCCCTTTCGGGCTCGGTACTCTCGTCGCAAATCACCTATCTCGAGATTGTGGGGTTGAAATCGTCCTACAAAAAGAGCGACAGCCCCGTGACCCTGCAACTGAACACCGATGTGGCGGTCGAATGGACCATCGATGGACAAAAGGCCACCCAATTCAACCCCGCCAACCTTACGCCGGGGCTCCATACGGTCCGGTTCTCCACCTCGGCCTCGCGAGGCAAGATGCGTGTACAAATTGTCGAATAACCCTAAATGGAACCGATTATGAAAATAGAGCAATATATCCGTTATATCGTAGCCTCCCTGATAGCCCTGTCGCTGCTCTGCGGCTGCAAGGAGGAGAAAGAAGAGAGTCAACAAACCGCGTTCAACCTGCGGGTAGATGAGTCGGTAGCCTTCAAACTGCCCAAGTCGACCACCTATACCCTGACGACCGACAACCCCATTATCGACTACACCCGGTCGGGCAATGTGCTAACGGTCACCGCACTCAAGGAGGGTAAGGCCCTGCTTACGGTGGTACTCGACTCGGGCGAAAGCCGCAACTACACCTTTACCATCACGGCCAATGCCTACCAGATAGGCTTCACCATCAACTCTACCCCTCGCGTGGAGTCGTGGACGGGCTCCTCGCTCGAGACCGAAAAGACTGCCGGCCTACAGGTGAGCTGCGAACCGGGTCTCGACATCACCGGCTCGACAGCCAGCGCCACCACTCGCTCCTACGCCTTCCTCTACCCCGAGACGGGCAAACTGCTGCGCTTCTCGGCCGAGGGCGACTTCACCCAAAAGGGCTCCCTGAGCAACGCCATTGTGGCCACCCGCGAAAGCCACAACGACCCGGTACAGTACGAGAGCTGCACCGCCACCATCGAAAAGGTGAACAGCGAGGGCAAAATCTGGTTCACCCTGCAATTTGCCGATCGCAGCGACATCCGCATCGTCACCGAGATATTCTAAATTTCAACTATAATCCTAAACAAGCGGCCCCGACGCCAATCGTGCGTCGGGGCCGTCTCCTTTATATAACTACCTCTCTCAAAACAAATGCTATTTCGAAACCGGCCGGTCGTTCCGTACCGTTCTGTGCAACCGTTCGACCATGCACTTCAGGTGGGCTTCGTTCTCTTCGTCACTAATCGTGGGATCTTTGGTGAAACGTCGGCAAGGCAATTCGGGACAACCACCACAATTTGTCCGCCCCTGCTCCCGGCAACAGCGATAGACGGGGCACTCGTCGTCGCCGGTATACGACAACCAAAAGACCTGTCCCTCGATAACCCGGCATCCCCGGCACGATGCCGGATAATTGCCACACTCGGCACATACCGCACCACAGGGCGAAGGGTTGGCCACCTCATCTTTCCACAGCCACCATTTGCATTTGTTCCTGTCGGGGTGCCCGGTATTGACAAAATAAGATACGGCCCGGTAGAGATAAAGCTGACAACGGTCGATGGTGCAACCTCGCAAGCGGCACTCCTCGACATACAACTCCTCTCCGCTCTTCCCGCGCAACGACTCTATCGAGGTATATCCCATGGCCAAGAGGTCTTGCTCGGTCCGTTTCCCTACATTGGGTATCTGGCGCAATTCGGTCATAACTATCTGTTTCTATTCTATCCGTCTATACCACTCGTCCGAAGTGATTTGCATAAAATGTTCAGTACGCACATCGCCCAGCGGAGAGACTTTTCCCGTCTCAGTATGGTGGTAAGTAAACCCACACTTCTCCATCACCCGGCGCGACTTCATGTTATCATCGTAATAACCACACCACACCCGCCGTATCCCCAGAGTCTCGAAACAGCGGTGCAACAGAAAGCGCACTGCCTCGGGGATAAGTCCTTGTCCCCAATAGGGGCGACCTATCCAGTAGCCGATTTCGGCATCAGCAGCCTCCATGGCGGCACTGTGCACTCCATCGCCAAACATGATGCCCACACTCCCCACCGGCTCACCTGTCGCCTTGAGCACTACGGCATAGGTCTCTGGAGCCGAGAGCACACTACGGATAATCTCCTGACTGTTCTCCACCGAAGTATGAGGAGGCCATCCGGCCACAGGCCCCACCTCCGGATCGCTGGCATAGCGATAGAGCGACGGAGCATCGGCTTCGCTCCAACGGCGAAGCACCAGCCGCAAGGTTTCGAAATATAGATCATTGTCCGGCATTATTTCAAGCATGTAACGTTGCACAATGGGCAAGCATGTAAAACTCACTATTCCGTCTTCCTCCCCATAACAATACAACCCGTAGTATGGACCGATTCGTACGATATGTCTCCAAACGAAGCTTCGCTCAACAGATGAACAATCTCTTTTCTGGAATATATGCGAACGTCTCCATCACGTCCAAAGCGAATAAACAGGTTCATCAACTGCCTCAATGGGAAACCGACGTGATAGTCGCTTATCAACAGACGGCCTTCAGGCCTCAGCACCCGACGGAACTCCGAAAGGGCTTTTGCCGGAGCAGAATAGTGATGAAATGAATCGTTGCATATCAACAGGTCAAAAACGCCATCATCAAATGGAAGATATTCAGCATCGCCCCAAAACAAGCTGGCCTTTTCTCCCAATTTCGAACGGGCTGTATCGAGCATCTTTTCCGATATATCAATACCATACAAATTCATGGCCGGACATCTGGAGCGAATTAAATAGAGCATCTCTCCAGTTCCACACCCTACATCCAACAAACTACTTATTCCCTGTAACGAGACTACTCGTTCCAATATCGAGCGATACAGTCTCCTCGCATGGGCTCCATATCGAGTCGTATCGTAAACGGCAGCCTGATGGTTAAACGAAATTCGGGAATTTTCCTTAGCGTTCATTAGATTATCATCGACAGAATTTTTCCCGTTACTTCTCTATCTTCACCTTGGCAATCATCTTGCGAATCTTACCCTCGCCGATAACCGGGGCATGAGCATCTTCGGGAAAGAAGACGGCCACCTGTCCGGGCACGAGGTGCAGCCACGAGGTGGGGCGGTCGGCATAGAGTGCGCAATCGCCCTCGGGGTCGTAGGGTTTCACCTCGTCGATCACATCTTCGAGCGCCTTCCACCCCATGGTTTCACGACCCTCGAGCAGAATCTGCACATCGATGTAGTCGCGGTGTACCTCCAGCACCTGCTTTTCGGCCGGCATGCACTCGGGGTTGACGTTGTTGATGAAGAGGTTGTCGCCGTCGAGTTCGATGCGGCCGCACGGTGTGTGCAGGATGTCGTGGCTCTTGACGTAGTCGAACAGCATCTTGAACCGCGGATGAAGCGCCTCGATACGGGCGGTATTCTGTAAATTGGTAAGTATCATAGCTTTTTGTTTTAATTTGAGTTTCAAGTTTCGAGACCGGCTACTCCATGTTGTCGGTCTTGGGCCGGAGGAAGTAGAGCTGCAAGGCCAGTGCCACGGCTACCACAATGGCCAGCATGGCAAAGCCGCTACCCAGGTTACCGCCGTCGGTCCATCGGCCCAGCAGGCTGGTAATGAAGGCTCCGGCAAAAACGCCCACCATATTCATAATACCGTAGGCCGTGGCCTTCTGCTTGGCCGAGACGAACTGGCAGAGGATGGGCATGTTGTTGGTATCGAACATGCCATACCCGATGCCGAAGAGGAGTCCGGCGCCCACCACGGCCACGATGCTGTGGCCATAGCCCAGCAGGAGCAGCGACGGTATGGTGAGGCCCAAACCGATGGCTCCGGTGTAGACCCGACCCCGCAGATTCTTCTGTACCCAGCGGTCGGAGAGTGTTCCACCGATAATGACACCCAGAAACGACGACACGGCTATGGTGATGGTCGAGAGCGGACCGGCCTGCGACATGGGCATATCGAGATTCTCCTCGAAGAGCGTGGGCAGCCAGTTCTTGGTAGCCCATCCCGGGAGACTGGGAGCGGCGAAATAGAGCAGAATCACCCAAAAGGCGACGCTGCTGAAGAGCGACTTCAGACTCACCCACACCGGTTCTTTGGCCGGTGCTGCCGTCTCGGGCACCGGCTTCTCCAGATTCACATCGGGCTTTTTATCCCGCAGAAAGAGGGTCAACACCACGGCATAGGCGATGCCGATGATACCGAACCAGTGGAAAGTCGTGTGCCACGAATAGGCTGCGGCCACCGTAGCACCGAAACCGCCGATAGCCTGGCCGGTATAGAGCCCCGTCATGTGAATGCCCACTGCCAGCGAGCGCGATTTACCCGTGTGATAATCGGCTATGAGCGAAAGCCCCGCCGGAATATAGAGAGCCTCGCTCACCCCCATGAGGGCCCGAAGCCAGAAAATCTGATTGAAGGTAGTGGCAATACCCATGAGGTAGGTCACTGCCGACCACACGAACAGGCTGCCCACAATGAGCCATTTGCGGTTCAGCCGGTCGGCGATAATGCCCGACACGGGGCTCATGAATCCGTAAATATAGAGGAAGATGGCCATAAGCCAACCGAAGTTGGTGGCCGACTGCAGCTCGACAATATCGACCTGCATGGCATCTTTCATGGTACTCAGCATCTGCCGGTCCATATAGTTGAGCAGAGCGACACCCCACAAAAGAGCAACAACAATCCAAGGATAAATTTTTGAGGTCTTCACGATAAAGATTTATAAACAAACTATTAAAAAAAAGCTACGACCGGGAAGGACAAGTAGTCCCCTCTTGTGCTCCCGGTCGTGCTCAATTATCTATTCAGCATTTCCTGGCACAGTTCATACCCCTTGGTCATCATGCGGGGGATATGGAACGGGCCTTTGAAGAGATTCCCCTTAGCGGGCTGGGCCACACTGCCATCGCGATGCAGGTATCCAAACCACTCACCATACAGAGCGTCGGGGAAATGGGCGTATGTCCAGTCGCTTATCTGCGTGTGTAACTTCAAATATTTTTCATCGCCGGTCACCTTGTAGGCATAGAGCGTGGCGATGATAGCCTCGGTCTGGGGCCACCAGAACTTCATGTCCTGCGAGTAATCTTGCGGCGGATAGTTCTTGCAGTCGCGGAAGTTGATGATACCGCCGAACTGCTTGTCCCAACCCCACTCCCACGACCATTCGAGTATGGTGAGGGCCAGACGGGCGATTGCCTCGTCGCCACCCCGGTCGGCTGCCACGTCGAGCAGGAACCACGAGGTCTCGATGCAGTGCCCGGGATTGATTACCCGGCCGTTGATGGTATCGATAAATTCGCCACGGGGACCTACCGTCTCGAGCAGAGCCTTGAACTCGGGGTGCATGAAGTAGTGCTCCAGCGCATAAAGCGAGGTGGCAATCTGCTCGTCGAGTTCGGGATCGTCGATTACCTTCTTGATGCGCGAAGCCACGTTGATCATAATCATCGTGATAGAGTGCCCTTGCGCCTCGACCGTGGGCAGGTATTTGGGCTCGAGTATGCCGGGAGTCGAAAGGAAACGGCGCATGGCCTTGAAGAGAGCGAGAGCCTTCTCGGCATACTCCCGGTTACCGGTAGCCAGGGCATACTCGGCCATGGCTATGGCGGCGAAACTTTCGCTGAAGACGTAGCGGCGTTTCCGCAACGGAGTACCGTCGGCGGCCACCTCGAAGTACATGCGGCCGTCGCTGTCGAAACAGTGGGCCTCGATAAAGTCGAGCGTACTCTTGGCGGCATC
>OJNR01000952.1_pt1 | contig 16583 bp, 17 predicted proteins | sample 1597901 | NCBI WGS metagenome assembly OJNR01 (sample SAMN01915223, study PRJEB22387) | human gut metagenome | isolation source: stool | host: Homo sapiens | place: USA | reverse complement strand
GGGTTCTGCTGCCTTATGCAAGAAATAAAAAATGGAATTGATAGAACCCACCTTTTATGAATAGACGTAGCGTGAGTTGTCGCTCGGTCCCCTCTTTTGTTTAGCCTGTGTGCCGTGCCGGTTGCTGCCGGAGGCGGGTGGCGGGCTTGTTTTCTCAGTCGTTTGTTGATATAGAGGCGTGAGGTGGATGATTTCTATCTACCCCCGGCCGATTTTTATTTACCGGAATAGCGAAGGGGGGCAAAAGCGCAAACGGGGTGGCGCTTTATGCCGGGCCGAATCCTGTCGTCGTGACACAAAGATGATAAAAAGATGACCGATGGAAAAGTCGGTGAAAGGGAAGTGTATGAAATGGCGGCGGGGGTGTATGAAATGGACCTTCGCCTGGCATTTGATACAAGGGGTGCGGGGTGGTGCGGATTAGCGTTTGCGCCAGAGGATATAGCTGGTGTTGGCGGGCATGCGGTACGACTTGCGGCCGAAGGTGTGGCGCTGCCCTTGGGCATCGGTGCTCCAGCCGTAGGAGAGGCTGCCTACCAGGTAGATGGCGTGGGTGACGCCGAGGTCCTCGAGGGCTTGGGCGAAGTCGTGGAACGACTCGTTCGAGAGGGTCTCGACGACCATGATTTCGCCGTTGCGGTCGCACAGCGAGCGGCGTATCGATTTGTTTTTGGGTTCGTTGTCGACCAGTTTGCCGTTGTCGACGAGCGGATATTGGCGGAAGAAGTAGCCGCCGGTCTCGGTGGCTCGCTCGAAGAGCGGGGAGTTTTCGGCCACGCCTACGGTGATGGTGTCGTGTATGATGGCACAGTAGCCGATTTTGGCTTTGCCCCAGGCCAAGGGTTCGCCCTTGAGCACGAAGGCGCCCACGATTTTACGGTTGTCGCGACGGATGTCGGCAGCCTGGGCTACGAAGATAATCGACGAATCCCGTTCGTCCAGTGCTCCTACCTGCAGCGAGGGGATGGCCTCGTGGGGGATATGGATGCGCAGCGGGATGTCGTTGATGGTGGTGTCGATTGTCTGGGTATAGGGCGTGGCAAGGGTGTCGGGGCAGGAGCCCAGCCGGTCGACCACCCGGGGCTCGGGCACCGTGGTCGTGGAGGGTTGCTGCTCGAAGTAGGAGATGTTCTCTTCGTCGGTCTCGGGTGCCTCATTTCCGGGCGAGAGCAGCAGAAGCAGCGCAATGACCACCCCGATGAGGATAACGATGGCAATCACCCAGCGCAACCATCGGCTGTCGTTTTGGGGACCGTTGGGGGCCGTGGCTCCCGAGTCACCGATAATCCGTATTTCGTCGTCTCTGATATTGTCTTTGAAGTCTGTCATCTTTTATTCCCTTTCCGATTCAACGAGTTCTTTCAACTGTTTGAGCGCCTCGCGCGAGGGCGTCACCGTATATTTGTTCGAGCTGTTGTCCGACAAGATTAACTGCTGTTTGGGCAGGTTGATGTAGTAGATATACCTGCGGTTGATAATCAGTTGCTTTCCTATTCTGATGAAGGCTTTGCCCGACGAACTGCCCAGTTGTTCGGCAATGAGTTTCTCGATTTGTCCCAACTGATAGGTCACTAATCGGGCCTCCCCGTCGGCCAGAATCAAGGTAGAGTAATTCCCGTCCGACGAGATATAGATGATGCGGTCTTGTGCGATGCGCACCAGATCGGTCGAAGTCGATATGATGAGGTAATCGGACATCTCTCTTTCGTCGAGAACAAATGTAAAGAAGAAATCTTTTCGGGACAAACGAATCGGTCGCGAATGTATCAACCGCGGGGTGGAGTGTATGAAATGGCCCCTCGGGCGGACGAAATGGCCCGGAGCGGTCGCGCTCCCCCCCCGATGTCGGGCTACTCAGTGGGGAGTAGCTCTACATCGACGTAGATGGGCAGATGGTCCGATGCCTGGGTGACGTCGCCCGAGTGGAATCGGGTGGCGATTTGCGAGTCGGTCACCCGGCAGGGCACGCCGTTGTTCAGTTGCAATACGTAGTCGATGCACATCTTCGGCTCGCGCGACGAGTAAGTATTGCCTTCGACCGAGAGCACAGTCCAGTGCTGCTTGAGGGTCTGCAGGGTCTGCGAATCGGGTTGTGCGTTCAGGTCGCCCAGCAGGAATACCGGCTTGTCGCTCTCGCCGTACCGTTCGGAAAAGATGCGGTTGATATACTCAGCTTCGCGCACCTGGGTCTCGGCCTGCAGGTCGAGGTGGGTAGAGGCTACAATGCAGTCGTCGAGTTCGACTACCGCCACGGTGCGAGGTTCGCCGCCCGGCGGCAAGGCGATGGTGTAGTGGTGGCCGATGCGGTTGCGGCATACCACCCCGATGCCGTACGAGCCACCCCGATAGGGCATGGCCGGGGCATAGGCATAGTGCCACTTCATGAGGCGGGCCAGGCGGTCTATCTGGAAGATGCCACCCGTGCGGGTGGTGCAGCTGTCGAGCTCTTGCAAGGCCACGGCGTCGGCATCGAGCTCCAGCATCATCCGGGCTATCGAGGCGTAGCTGCCCGAGGTGTATTTGGTGAATGCCCCCACGTTGTAGCTGACGAGCCGTATTGTGTTCGGGGCTTTGGGGTAGAGTGCGGTGGCTTGGGGGCTGCCGGGGTTCGCTTTGTGCACTTCTTGGGCCTGGCCCTGCAGCGGGAGAACGAGCAGCAGAGCCAGCAGGAAGGCCATCCGTATATCGGTTGTTTTCATGGTTGTACGGGTAGGGGGTTAATAGTTCGACATGTCGGTGACGGCCGTGGGGCAGAGTATGGCGGCGTGGGCGGCGTGCTGGGCGATGGCGGCCTGTTGCTCGGTAACTCCGTCGGGGCGATAGGCGATGCCAATCGACGATTCGCCGAAGAAGGTCTCGAACCAGGCACAGGCAGCCGTGTAGCGGCCATACTTCAGATTCAGGTGGTAGCCGTCGCGGCAGAGGGTGTCGCCCAGGCTGCTGCTGCGGGCATTCTGTATGGCGGTGCCGGTGGGGATAACGATGGTTATGTGCTGACGCTTGGCCACCTGGTCGTAGGAGAATACCACGTCGTCGTACATGGCCTGCTGGTTCTTACCATAGCGGAAGAATCCCGGGTGTGTCGAGTTCTTGGCGTAGGCCCAGGTCTGCTGCAGGGCATATTGTACGTGGGGGTTGGTCGCATGGGCACGAACGTAGTCCATGAGTTCGGCCAGGTCGGGGAAGTAGGTGCTGTACTGCCCGGCCAGGGAGCTCACCTGCTGGAATACGATGTAGTCCCACTCCTCGTCTTTTAGGGCTTCGAGTAGGGTTGTGCCACGTTCTTCGGAGTATTGACCGTCGACATTTTTGCGGTAGCGATAGGCGGGGCGGTCGTGGCGGGCGTTGTCGAGGTGGCGCTCGATGGAGCATCCGCCTATGTAGGTGTTGGCCACGATGATATGTTTCCCGGCTGAGCGGGCTACCTCGTCGAGGTACTCGATGCCGTCATCGGCAAAGCTGTTGCCGATGGCCAGTATCTTTACGGTGTCGTTTTGAGCCTGAAGTGCTGCCGACAGGAGCAGGCACAAGGCGAGCAGAAGGGTGTGTTTGGTTTTCATAAGTGATGAATGTGTTTTATTGGATTTCGGGGAGCCAAATTACACAATTTTTTTGTCACGACGATACAAATGGACCCAATTTTTGAACCGAAAAAAGCGCGGCGTACCGGAGTGAGAGTCGTTGTCTTGCGGGTGCGGGCGAGTGCGATTACGCATTATCCCAGCGTAATCGAATAGCGGCCGTGACGCAGGTCTTTGATAATCTCGAAGACCAGTTGCAGAATCTGGGGAATGGCTCTCCTGATTTCGGGCGAGAGGTGCATGCCCAGGCTGTGGCAGTTGCGCACGCTCACGGCCAGCAGTTCGATTTGCGGAGCCTCACCCAGGAGCAGCATGGCGTCGATCATCTCTTTCAGTCCTATTTCGTGGGCGCTCAGCAGGGGCGGGTAGTCGCGGGAATATCGGGGAGAGAGTCTTCGTATGGTCCCGACCGGACGGTTGTCGAGGGCTGCATCTACGAGAATGATGCGAGGATAGCTTTGCAACGTCTCCAGCAGGGCCAGTCCCCCGGTCCCCCCGTCGAGGACATCGACGCCGCGAGGCATCTCCATTTGGCTGAGGGTATGTACGATGTGTATGCCTATCCCCTCGTCGTTGAGCACGAGGTTTCCTATCCCCAGCACGAGGATAGGTTCGCTGTCGGGGGCCGTTTGGCGGGGCCTATTTTCGTTTCGTTTCATGGCTTATCTCTTCTTTTTGTCGGTGTATCTGTTGTTGCTGGTTTTGCTCGGTTTCATACTCCTCGGCCAAATCTTCCCGGATGAACTTCCACCCGCCGATAATCGACGAGGCGATGCCGTTGCGCTCGATGTAGTCGTGGTAGAAGACCAGATAGATGTGTGCTATGGAGAAGAGGATAAAGGCCCACATGGCCAGGTGGTGAATCTGCCGCACGACGAAGAATCCGCCGCATAGTTGGAGTATCCACGAGAAGAAGGGCTCCATCACGTTGTTGGTCGATACGCAGAACATGGCCAGACCGGTGACAGTCTGGATGATAAACAGCACGAATACCCCGAAGTAGGTAAAGGCGGCCAGGCTGTTGTGTCCGATGTCGTAGAGGGGTTTGGGCGAGAGTAGCAGCACGTCGACCTTGGTCGTGTCGCGTATGCCCCGCCACTGCTTTCGGGTGAGGGGCAGGTAGTTGTTCCAGCGTGCAAACGAGTTGCCGGCAAAGGCCCAGTAGAGGCGTACGAGAAAGTTGAGGATAAAGACAAAGGCGGCTACGAAATGGATAAACCGTACCCAGCCAAACCAGTAGTTGGCCTCGGGGGGCGTGGCGTGCTGGATGGCCGGTGGATTGCCTATGAGGTAACCGGTCACACACAGTACGACAATGGCGACTGCATTGGCCCAGTGGAAGATACGCACGGGTAACTCCCAGACGTATATCTCGCGTAAGGATTTTCGACGGCTTATCATAACAGTTTCTTTTTTTTGAGGTTATCGTTATATCAGTTCACAGCGGTGTATGTGTTCGCCCCGCTCGTCGTAGAGATGTACGGCGCAGGCCATACAAGGGTCGAACGAGTGTATGGTGCGTATGATTTCGAGCGGAGTTTGCGGGTCGGCGACCGGGGTGCCGATGAGCGAAGCCTCGAAGGCCGACCGTTGGCCGCGAGTATCGCGGGGCGAAGCGTTCCAGGTGGTGGGCACAATCATCTGGTAGTTCGACACTTTGCCATCCTTGATGTTTACATAGTGGGCCAGCGAGCCGCGGGGAGCCTCGGTGAGGCCTACGCCCTGTGCCGTCTCGGGCCAGGTGCGGGGTTCCCACTTGACCCCGTTGAACATGCGGTAGTCGCCGTTCTTGATATTTTGCAGCAGGGCAGTGTAGAAGTCGGTTTGCCAGTCGGCCAGCAGACTGGCTTCGATGGCTCGGGCCAGGGTGCGACCTGCGGTGGAGTACATGGCTTCGTAGCCGACTCCCAGCTGGTCGAGACATCGGGTGGTGATGGCTCGGTAGGTTTCGTCGCCGCAGGCGTGTGCCACGATGTTGCGGGCCAGGGGACCTGTCTCCATGGGCATGCCTTTGTAGCGGGGGGTTTTTATCCAGCTGTAAGGCTGGTCGCGATCGAGGTACTGGTAGGGGGGTGTGGCTCCGGTGTAGTCGAGATGCGTTTCGCCTACCGAGGGGTGCAGGCCCACCTCCTTGCCCTGCGAATAGGAGTACCACGAGTTGTTCACAAACTCGAGCAGACCGTCCATGGCCCAAGGGTCGAACTCGACAACCCGCGACAGGTCACGGTCGACGACGATACCTCGGGGGCTCTTGTAGGTCGACAATTCGCCGTAGTGCCCCATGGGGTAGTCGCCGTAGGCGATGTAGTTGTGCAGGCCTCCACCGATGCGGGTCCACTCGGGATAGTAGGAGAGGATGGCCAGCACGTCGGGCAGGTATACCTGTTGCACGAAGGTCTGAGTGCGTTCGATAATCTGGGTTACGTAGTTGAGCCGCTCCATGTTGAGGGCGTTGGGGTCGTTGATGTTGATGGCACAGGCCATACCTCCCACCAGGAAGTTGGGGTGCGGGTTCTTTCCGCCGAAGATAGTCTGTATCTTCACCATCTCCTTTTGCACGTCGAGAGCCTCGAGATAGTGAGCCAGAGCCACGAGGTTGACCTCGGGCGGCAGTTTGTAGGCGGGGTGTCCCCAGTAGCCGTTGGAGAAGATGCTGAAGCGGCTGGTCTCGATGAACCGCTCGATGCGTTCCTGTATCTCGACAAAGTAACCTATCGAGTTCTTGGGCCAGGGCGAGAGGCTTTGGGCCACCTCGGCCGCTTTGCGGGGATCGGCTTTCAAGGCCGACATCACATCGACCCAGTCGAGAGCCTGTAACTGGTAGAAGTGGGTCACATGGTCCTGTATGGTTACGGCCGACTGCATGAGGTTGCGCACCTGCTCGGCATTGGGGGGTACGACGATGCCGAGGGCATTCTCGACCGCCCGTACCGAACAGAGCGAGTGTATCGAGGTGCATACGCCGCACACGCGCCCTACATAGGCCCACACGTCGCGGGGGTCGCGATCTTTGACAATAATCTCGATGCCGCGTATCATGGTGCCCGAGCTGAAGGCGTCGGTGATGACGCCCCCTTCGATGTCGGCCTCGATGCGCAGGTGGCCTTCGATTCGGGTGATGGGATCTACAACAATTCGTTTGGTCATGGTTCGGTGTTTTTAGCGGTTAGTCTTTCTCCTGTTCCAGGTGGTGCGCCTTCCGTTCGAGAGTTCTCTCCTGTTGCTCGATTTGCCGTTCGTCGGCGGCGAAAGCCTCGCGGTTGGGTTCGTCGTTGTCCATCTGGTTTTTAATGAGTTTACGTTTCTGTATATTGGTTACAACGGCATGAGCCGCCACACCGGCCGCAGCTACGGCGGTGAGCCCCAGTCCTATCTGGTCGGCTGTGGCTTCGATGCCGAATCCGTTGACATCGGGCAGGTGGTGATACAGGGGTTCGGCATCCCAGAATCCGGGTTCGGCACAACCGATGCAGCCGTGTCCCGACTGGATGGGATAGCTTACCCCCTCGTTCCATTTGATGACGGCACACGAGTTGAAGGTGTTGGGGCCCTTGCACCCCATCTTGTAGAGGCAATACCCCTTCTTGGCATTCTCGTCGTCGAAGGCTTCGACAAAGAGTCCGGCATCGAAGGCTGGCCGGCGGTAACAGGTGTCGTGTATGCGGCGTCCGTAGAAGGTGACGGGTCGCCCCATGGCATCGAGTTCGGGCAGTCGGTCGAAGGTGAGGATGTAGGTGATGACCCCGGCCATGACATCGGCGATGGGCGGACAGCCCTGCACGTTGATGACCGGTTTGCCCGATATGATTTTATGCACGGGTTTCGTATCGGTGGGATTGGGATAGGCACCCTGCACGCAGCCCGACGAGGCACAGTTGCCCCAGGCGATGATGGCGCTCGCTCCTTGGGCGGCCTCGTCGAAAATCTCTTTGGCCGAACGGCCGGCAATGGTGCAGTAGCCGGGATTGCCCAAGGGTATGGAACCTTCGACAATCATAATGTATTTGCCCCAGTTGGCTTTCATGGAGCGGTCGCGCACGGCTTCGGCCTGGAAGCCGCTGGCCGCCATGAGGGTGTCGGAGTAGTCGAGCGAAATCATCTCGAGCAGAATTTGCCCCACGAGCGGATGCGACGAGCGCAGAAACGACTCGCTGCAGCAGGTGCACTCCTGAAAGTGAAACCAGAGTACCGGTTTGCGGGGCTTGGACTGCAGGGCATCGACCACCTGGGCCAGACCGCTTTGCTGCAGTCCCAGCATGGCTCCCATGATGCCGCAGAATTTGAGAAACTGGCGGCGGGTATAACCCTTCGCCTTCAGCTCTTGGTAGAATGTTTTTTCTTTTCCCATGACAGATAGGTGTTTGGTCGTTTCAACAAATGCGCGGCAGTTGCTCACCGCTCAGCATATCGAGAACCCGGGTTTGCCCCAGGGCAAGTTGCAGTAGTACTTCGGGCCGACGGTCGTCGGTCACGTGGCCGATGAGGCGGGCCTCCTTCCCGTGCGGGTCGTTGTGGATGAGGCGCAGGGCCTGTTCGCTATACTCGTCGGGCAGGAATACGAGCAGAATGCCTTCGTTGGCCACATAAAGGGGATCGAGCCCCAGCAGGTCGCAGGCCGCCCGTACCGACGGGGCAATGGGCAGAGCCTCTTCGTCGAGGGTGATGGTTACGCCGGCCCCCTCGGCTATCTCGTTGAGGGTGCTCGACAGGCCTCCCCGGGTGGGGTCGCGCAGCATGTGCACGTCGGGGACTCCGGCCAGCAGGTTCGACACGATGTGGGTGAGGGCGGCCGTGTCGCTCTCGATGGTCGTCTCGAATCCCAGATTTTCGCGCGTGGAGAGAATCGACACCCCGTGATTGCCTATCGGGCCGGTCACGATTATGGCATCGCCTTTCTTCACTCGGTGAAGGCCTATTTCGATATTGCCGGGTACGACGCCTATGCCCGAGGTGTTGATGTAGAGTCCGTCGCATTTGCCATGCTCCACCACTTTGGTATCGCCGGTGACAATCGACACTCCGGCTCGTAAGGCAGCCTGGTGCATGGCTTCCACGACTTTCCGCAGAGTGTCGAGGGGCAATCCCTCTTCCAGGATGAAGGCGGCCGAGAGGTAGAGCGGCGTCGCTCCACAGCAGAGCAGGTCGTTTACCGTGCCGTTTACGGCCAGGTCGCCAATGTTACCTCCGGGGAAAAAGAGGGGCGACACCACAAACGAGTCGGTGGTGAACGCTATGCGAGGTGAGGCGATGGTGAGGGTGGCTCCGTCGTGAGCCTGCTCGAGCCAGCGGTTGGCAAAGGCCGGATAGAAGAGGGTCTCGATGAGCCGGCCGGTCATGCGTCCGCCCCCGCCGTGAGCCAGGGTAATGCAGTCGTTGGGCTGCGTGGGTAGAGGGCAATCGGGTATATTCATATTCTTCTTTTTTTTAAGCGGTTCGGTAGCGGTAAAATGCGGCGCAGGCACCTTCGCTCGATACCATCGAGGGGCCCAGCGGGGAGTCGGGGGTACAGCCTCGACCGAAGAGCGGACATTCGCAGGGCGAAATCTGTCCCTTCATGATTTCTCCGGCCCGGCAGGGCGAGGTGTCGGCAGAGTTTTGTATCGCACAGTGAAAACGGTTTCGTGCCTCATATTGTTCATAGGCTGGGCGCAGTTTCAACCCGCTGCCGGCAATGGTTCCCAACCCTCGCCAACGGGCATCGCAAGGGGTAAAATAGCGGGTTGTCTCGCGGCGGGCACGCACGTTGCCCTGAGGGGCGACAGCCCGAGGGTAGGCGTTGACGACCCGGGTCTCTCTCCGGGCCCGGAGTTGTACGGCCCGGTAGATGCCGTAGAGCAGATCGGCCGGTTCGAAGCCGGTAACGACGATGGGACGTCCCGTCTGCCGGGCCAGTTGCCGGTACTCTTCGAGGCCGGTAATCGAGCAGACGTGTCCGGCCGCGAGCAGGGCGTCGATACGGCATTCGGGATCGCGGGCCAGCTGTTCGATTGCAGCGGGCAGGGTGAAGAGCGAAGTGAGCAGCGAGAGGTTATCACGTCTGTCGGCGATGGTTTCACTCAGCAGCAGGGTGTAGAGCGGGGTAGTGGTCTCGAAGCCGACAGCCAGAAATACCACTTGTCGGTGCCGGTTCTCGCGGGCAATCTTCAGAGCGTCGAGCGGTGAGTAGACGATGCGGATGTCGTGCCCTTCGGTACGCAGATGTTGCAGGCTGATGCCCTCGGTATCGGGCACACGCATCATGTCGCCGAAGGTGCAGAGTATCGTGTCGGGCATGCGGGCTATGGCCAGCGCCTGAGCTACGGTCTCGGCCGGGGTGACACATACGGGGCAGCCCGGGCCGTGAATCATCCGTACGGTATCGGGCAACAGCTCTTCGATGCGGTAGCGCGACAGGGCATAGGTCTGTCCGCCGCACACCTCCATGATGCGGATCGGCTGTACGGCCTCCTGCCGGATGGCCCGAAGCAGGGCAGTGAGGTTGCGGGAATCCCGGAAGGGGCTGTCATACCACATGGCTCTCGGGGTTCAGGTGACGGGCCAGTGTTTCGAAGTCGGTCAAGGTGGCTTCGGCCTCCTCCCGGTCGAGCCGGGCAATGGCCATACCGGCGTGGGCCAGGATGTAGTCGCCTGTCGAGACGTCGGTATATTGAATGCAAATCTCTTTGTACACGCCGCCGAAATCGACGGTTGCCATACGCAGGGTGGGTGAGTTGTCGATGGCGACAATCTTCCCGGGAATAGCCAGACACATGTTCGTTCGTTTTTTCGAGTATGCCCCATGAACAACTTACCGGCCTCGATTGTTTAAGGAGGAGTCTGAAAAAAACATTTGCAGATGAATCAGTATCACATACATGTCAGGGGGCTTGTACAGGGTGTGGGATTCCGCCCCTGCGTCTATCGCCTGGCTACCGAAATGGGTTTACACGGCTATGTAGATAACAGCAACGACGGTGTACTCGTTGTATTGCAGGCGACCGAGGAGCAGAAAGATTGTTTCGTGAGGGCGTTGCCCGAAGCGGCTCCGGCAGTCGCTACCATCGAGCGAATCGATGTCGAGACTCTTCCGGCTACTACGACGTACGATTGCTTCGAGATTGCTCCCAGTCGCAGCGACGGCAACGAGATTACCCGCATTAGCCCCGATATAGCCATCTGTCCCGAGTGTTTGCAAGACCGTCGTCGACAGCCCCACCGTATCGATTACCCCTTTATCAACTGTACTCACTGCGGACCCCGCTTTACTATCATCAAGGCTCTGCCCTACGACCGTGGGGTGACCACCATGAGCGACTTCGAACTGTGCGACACCTGTCGCCGCGAATATGCCGATGTGAACGACCGCCGGTTTCACGCCCAGCCTATTGCCTGCAATCGTTGTGGCCCCGTGTATACGCTGCGCGACTCGAGCGGAGAGCTGGAGCGCGACTACCGTCGTCTGGTAGAGCGTGTGGCATCGACCCTGTCGGGCGGTGGACTGGTTGCCCTGAAGAGCATGGGCGGGTACAACTTGTTGTGCGATGCCGACAATGCGCAGGCGGTGGCCCGCCTGCGCAAGTTGAAGGGGAGGTACGCCAAACCGTTGGCCGTGATGTATCGCGACGAGGCTACCGCCACCGACGACCTGGCCCTCACCGACGAGGAGCGTCGGGCCCTGACTTCGTGGCGCCGTCCCATCGTCGTGTCGCACGAACGGGCTCACCATGCCTCCTGGCTCAACGAGGGGTATCGCTCATTGGGAGCACTTTTGCCCTATATGGCCATTCATTACGACCTGTTCGAGGCGGCCCCCCGGTTGCGGCGTATGGTTGTTACCAGTGCCAACCTGAGCGGAAATCCTATTGTCATTGCCGATGGTGAGGCTCATGACCAGTTCGACTCGCAAGTAGAACTGGTGGTGTCGTACAATCGCGAGATTTACAACCGGATAGACGATTCGGTGGTGTGCGAGTATGACGGCTTGTGCCGTCCCGTGCGTCGGGCCCGGGGGTATACGCCCGAACCGTTGCACAACCTGCAACCCACCGAAGGCATTCTGGCCGTGGGGGCCGAGCAGGTTTCGAGTTTTGCCGTGGGCAAACACGACGATATTCTGCTGGGGCAGTACATTGGCGAGTTGTCTTGTCGCGAGAATCTTGCCTTTTTCGAAGAGTCGTTTTCGCATTTTGCCACGCTGTTTCGTTTCACACCCCACTGTGTGGTGTGCGACCTGCACCCCGACTATGCGGCTACGATGTGGGGCGAACGGTATGCCGCCGAGCAGCATATACCCCTCTATCGGGTACAACACCACCACGCTCATGCCGTGGCCGTGATGGTCGAGTATGACCTCGAGGGCGAGGTGTTGGCCTTGTGTCTCGACGGCACGGGTTATGGCGACGACTGTACGATTTGGGGCGGGGAGCTGTTGCGCTGCTCGCGTACCCGATACCGCCGTCTTTCGCATCAGCCCTATTTGCCTATGCCGGGAGGCGATGTGGCTGCCCGTGAACCGTGGCGCATGGCCGTGTCGCTGCTCTATTCGCTCTACGGCGAGGCGATGCCTTTGCCTCCCGATTTCGTGGAACGGGTAGGAGCCGACCGTATCAAACTGATAAGTCGCCTGATAGCCCGCCGTATCAACACCCCGCTGAGTTCGGGTGCGGGCCGGCTCTTCGATGCCGTGGCTTCGCTTCTGGGGGTAGCCGATTACAACCGCTATCAGGCCGAGGCTCCGCAGAAGCTGGAGCAGTTGGCCGACGAGTCGGTGACGAAGGTCTATCCCTTCGACCATAATAATCCTCTCGATATCTCGTGGCTGGTGGTGGCTATGGTGAACGACCTGCGTAACGGCGTATCCCGGGGTGAGATAGCCATGGCCTTTCACAACACCTACGCCGCCATGTGGTGTGCCGAGGTGGCCCGGCAGGCTGCCCGGCAGAAACTGTCGCGGGTGGTTCTCTCGGGAGGTGTTTTACAAAACAGGCTCTTGACCAATCGGCTGATGGCCCTGTTGCGTCAAGTAGGGTTGCAGCCCTATTTGCCGGCTCTCGTGCCATGCAACGATGCCGGTATTGCCGTGGGGCAGATGGCTGTCGCTGCGGCGTGGCTGGAGCGGAGTGCGATTTTGAAAACCGATTGAAGAGGGTGACGTTATGCACGAATTGTCGTTGGCTTGCAGTGTGGTCGAGTTGGTCGGTAGCGAGTTGTGCCGGCATGGCGGCGGTACGCTACGAACCGTCGAGGTGACGGTGGGCGAGCTGTCGGGGGTCGATAGTGAGGCTTTTGCCTATGCCCTGCAGATGGTACTCGATCGCAGTGACTATGCCGGTGCCCGGGTGGCACTCACCCGGGTGTCGCCCCGTTCGCGATGCCGGGCTTGCGGTGCTGTTTTCGCTCCCGCATCGCTCTATGCGCCTTGTCCGCAATGCGGTGGCTACGATACCCGGTTGGAGGCCGGGCAAGAGTTTCGCCTCACGTCGTTGACGGTCGAGTCTGATGAAGATAAACCTTAAAAACAAAACAATAAAACTATGTGTACCACTTGTGGTTGTGGCCATCGGGAGATGAGCCACGAAGAGATGCACCGTCGGGGGTTGCCTCATGGGCACGACACGGCGGTCGATATTGCCGTAGAGCAGGATATATTGAGTGACAACAATCGGGTGGCCCGGCAAAATCGGGCTCGCTGGAGTTCGATGGGGTGTGTGGCCATCAATCTGGTCAGTTCGCCGGGTTCGGGCAAGACCGCATTGCTGGAACAGACCCTCGTCCGTCTGGACGAGCGGGGATTCCGGCGAGTGGCAGTTATCGAGGGCGACCAACATACCGACAACGATGCCGGCCGTATCCGTCGACTGGGTGTTCCCGCCGTCCAAATCAATACCCACAACGGTTGTCACCTCGATGCCCGCATGGTGGCCGAGGCGTTCGACGAGCTGCAAGTCTCCGACTCGCTGCTCTTTATCGAGAATGTAGGTAATCTGGTCTGCCCCGCCATGTTCGATTTGGGTGAGCATCTGCGGGTTGTCTTGCTGAGTGTAACCGAGGGCGACGACAAGCCGCTGAAGTATCCCTATATGTTTGCTGGGGCCGACATCTGTGTAATCAACAAGATCGATTTGTTGCCCTATGTCGATAGTCGTATAGACCGGCTGAAAGAGAATGCCTTGAAAATCAACGCAGATATTCGGTTTTTTGAAACATCGGCCACTCGAGGAACGGGGCTCGACGCGTGGTGCGACTACCTTGGCTCGTGTCTCGAGAGAAAGGAGGCAATATGAATTTCTTCGACGAGATGGCCGGCGTGTGGGACCGCACCAGTCGCCCCGATGCCGCAAAAATAGCGTCGTTGCTGTCGCTCTTGAGGCTTTCGCAGGGCGAGACGGTGCTCGATGTAGGTACGGGTACAGGTGTGATGATACCCTATATTCGTGAACGGGTAGGCTCCTATGTGCCGATTGTGGCCGTAGACAGTTCGGCCAAGATGTTGCATGAGGCTTCGTTGCGCTATGCCGGCGAAGGTGTACATTTTATTCAGGCCGATGTGGAGCGTGACCGGTTGGCCGGTCGCTTCGATGCCATTCTGCTCTATTCGGTTTTTCCACATTTTCGTTATCCGGTCGACACGATAGCCCGGTTGGTAACCGACAATCTGCGTTGCGGCGGGCGTCTGCTCATTGCTCATGCGCAAGGGCGTCGACATCTCAACCAGATACACGAGCGACTCGTCTCGCAGGTCTTTTCGCGCAAGCTACTCCCCGTAGCCGAGCAGGTCGAGCAGTTTACCCGGGTGGGACTCACGGTCACCTCGTTCGATGAGACCGACGAGAGCTATCATATCCTGTTGCAACGGGTGGGAGTAGGAGATGAGTTGAGTGTCTCGGTGGCCGAGGCTATTTATGAGTAGGTCCGTTAGGTTTGCTGGCTCGCAATATCTCCCGCTTGCCGTGGGGTGGGCCCGGCAGTCGCTCGACGGTGAAGCCGATGGACTGCAACCGTCGCCTGATTTCGCCTTTGGCGCAGTAGGTGGTGAGTATGCCGCCTGGAGCCAGATGGTCGTAGAGGGTGCGGAATATCGACTCGCTCCACATCTCGGGCTGTTTCTCGGGGGCAAAGGCGTCGAAGTAGACCACGTCGTAGAGCCCATCGACCGGGGTGCGGGTGAGGTCGGCGTGACGTTTGAGCAGGGTGAAGTTCGGAGCAATTTCGACCGGGCGGTCCCACTCGCAGCGGTGCAGCCGGGCAAAGGCCGGGCTCTGTTGCGGGGCGATGCGGGCGGGATAGTCGAGTCGGTCGGCAACCTCGGGGTCGAGCGGATAGAGCTCAAATGCGGTGTAGCGGATGTGCAATCCTCGCTCCTGGGCCTCGAGCAGGGTGAGCCAGGCATTCAGGCCGGTGCCGAATCCCACCTCGAGCAGGTCGACATTGCGTTTGTCCCGGGCCCGCAGAGCCATGTCGATGTAGACGTGGCGCGCCTCGGTCAGGGCCCCTTTGGTCGAGTGGTAGTGCTCGTCCAGCCCGGGCAGGTAGAGGGTAGGCACCCCGTCGTCGGTCGTTTGTATGACTATCGTGTCGCTCATCGGTCGGTTGTGTACAGATGTGGAACAAAAGTAAGACAATCTTTCCGATAAAGCGAGCCGGAGAAAAAAAATTAGGTAGTGTAAAAATTTAAAACAAATGTAATATCCTGTCTATCTTCGACCAGCTATCTTTGTAGCGGACAATCATACAGCGAGTTTTCGCCCTCGCTTTGTCTCGAAGGGTATCGACCGATGCTCTCTTGAACATAGACAGTGTTAAATATCTATACAATACGACGATGAAAAATTCCTTTTTTAGCCGATTCACCCCCAAAGAACCCAAGTTTTTTCCTTTGTTGAAACAGTTGTCCGAGGTGCTGGTTGCCTCGTCGGCCGTACTGGTGGAGAGTATGGACCACGACAGATCCGACGAGCGCGATGCCTACTACAAACGTATTAAAGACCTGGAGCGTGAGGGCGACCGCCTGGCGCATCGTATCTTCGACGAACTGGGTACCACCTTCATTACCCCCTTCGACCGGGAGGACATACAGGCGTTGGCTTCGCACATGGACGATGTAATCGACGGCATAAACAGTTGCGCCAAACGTATCTCGATTTACAACCCGCATGCCATTGGGGCAACCGGCAAGGAGTTGAGCCTGCTGGTACAGCAGGAGGCCGATTGCATCTGCAAGGCGATGGACGAGCTCGAGCGTTTCCGCAAGAACCCCACCCGGTTGCGCGAGTACTGCTCCCGGTTGCACGACATCGAGAACCAGGCCGACGATGTGTATGAACTCTTCATCAAACGGTTGTTCGAGGAGGAGAAAGATTGCATCGAACTGATCAAGGTGAAAGAGATCATGCAGATACTCGAGAAGACTACCGACTCGGCCGAGCATGTGGGCAAGGTGTTGCGGACGTTGATTGTGAAATATGCCTAACGACCGGGTGCCATGGAGTTGCTGATTATTATCATAGTTCTGGCGCTGTTGTTCGACTTTATCAACGGCTTTCACGATGCCGCCAACTCGATAGCGACCATCGTATCGACCAAGGTGCTCACCCCCTTTCAGGCGGTGTTGTGGGCGGCCTTCTTCAACTTTGTTGCCTTCTTCATAGCCAAGTACATCATCGGCGGATTCGGTATTGCCAACACCGTGTCCAAGACGGTAGTCGAGGAGTTTATCACCCTGCCTATCATTCTGTCGGGTGTCATTGCCGCCATCATCTGGAACCTCTTCACCTGGTGGAAAGGCATCCCCTCCTCGTCGTCGCATACCCTTATCGGCGGGTTTGCCGGGGCGGCCATCATGGCCAGCGGCTTCGGGGCCATACAGCTCAACATCATTCTCAAGATAGCCGCCTTTATCTTCCTGGCTCCCTTTATCGGTATGGTGGTGGCTTTCGGGTTCACGATACTGGTGCTGCATATTTGTCGCCGGGTTCATCCGCACAAGGCCGAGGTTTGGTTCAAGCGGTTGCAGCTGGTCTCGTC
>OJNR01000913.1_pt1 | contig 17008 bp, 12 predicted proteins | sample 1597901 | NCBI WGS metagenome assembly OJNR01 (sample SAMN01915223, study PRJEB22387) | human gut metagenome | isolation source: stool | host: Homo sapiens | place: USA | reverse complement strand
GGACCTTCAGTTTGCCCCGAAGAAGACTTTTTTCATACGGACTCGTCGCTCTAACAAATAATTTTGTCAATACGACGCAATCACAAAAAGAATAATTTGTAAAAATGCCGATATTGATTATTGTATTGGTTATTTTACTATAATCAGAATCTTCCGATTCCGGAACCTCTTTTGCAAGTAGGCATATTCCTTCAATACACTCGGAAAACTCGTTTATATATTTATCCGATTCTTTGCAAAACTCTGTCCGTTCTTGCTCTGACAGGATTCTATTATTGTAAATTAGTTCACGAATCATAGGAATCTTATTTATTCGTCTTTCCCTTTCTGCATTTTGATAGCTCGGTCGAAATCGCTTTCGAACAGATTCATTTCGCGCCGACGGTATATGTCGAACTCCTTTTCTGTTTTTTCTATCGCCTCTTTGTGAGTTACCTGTCGGCACTTTGCGTTTATTCGCGATAATTTTAATGATTAACAACCTTATCTTTTCCTATCCAAGTCTAGTCGTATAAGCATAGTAGTTATTATATATCAATTTTTATTAAATGCTTTTGGTGAAATCCATGAAATATGATCGGGATGAATTAATTTCCATTGTTTGAAATCTCTCAATAACGACCATTTCTCAACAAGGCGTTTCAAATCGGAAAATCGCTCATCTAACACACATACATAAAAAAGCCACAATACATCTATTTCTGTTAATTGGCTTAAAATAATTGTCATATATCTATATTTTTCGTCTGTTGAAAACGAACTCGCATCTACGTATTTTATAATCGACGATAAAGAATTAAAATAGGAGATGAAGTCTGTAACGTTATTCTCGATTAATAAAAAATAATTGGTCCGAGTTAATCCAATATCTCTTTTGACTTCCTCTGTTTTAAATCGTTCCTGAAAATTCGGACTGTCAACACATTGATATAACTCTATATCCATGCGCCGTTTAAAATCATCCCAAGTGGATGTAAAGCCATCAAGACCAACCGAAACATAATCTATATCAACTTGATACTTGACTTGATTATGTATCTTTTCAAGCCTATCCAGCAAACTAAATAATGCATTCTCGAAATTTTGCCTTTGCAGTTCAATAAATTGCTTTCTACTATTTACAATCGTAACAAACGTAGCAACTGCCATTATGCCAGTTGCTATTGCACTTATCGCCACCCAATCTATTTTGTGTAAATCGAATGTCATCTATTCTTTGTTTTCAATTAAATCTTTCGGACTCACTTAAAGAATTCTTAGTACCTCCAAACTCGGCTGATGGCGGTTATAGACATAAAATTAACTACGCTGAAACTCTTGCCGAGCTTCTTGTCCAGCTAAGTCTGTTTTAATGCCTTTTTTTCCGTCAATACTTCTTTTATACGGTTCATATGAAACTGAATTTCTGCTATATTTTACGATAAAGATATGAAAAAATATGAGAAAATAAAAATCCTTCCTTTTTATTTTCGGCTCTTTGTCAATGCCAAATACTGGAAGCAACAAAAATCGAAGATGAACCATACTCATATAGTGTTTGTTCGCAACTTGTGATTTATAAACGAAAAGATTGGCGAATGCAATCTGACACGCTTGTTACGGAACAAATTTATCTACCATATAACTAACGCAATTTTTTCTGTTATACAACCTGACAACAGTCAAGGAAGCATAACCCCATCAATGGAGCAACAGGTATTTTCCTAAAAGAGATGAAAATAGATTCAGCAAGAAAGGATTATCGCAGATTTTAACTACTTTTGTACCAGAGAAAGAGAGAGCTCTTTCCAAAGACATATTAGAACAAGAAGCGTTATGCTTATCTCGAAGTCGGGAACGTAGGAAATTCAAGACTATTCAGAGAGAAAAGTGTAAGGGTTTCTCACGCAATAATGCGTGGGCTGCTATTACTATATCCTCTGAATTAAGGTTTTTCCTACGACCTCCGACTTAGGGTATGGCATTGCAGTTCCACGCTTTGTCATTATTAAATGGAACCGGAAGAGAACTGGCGGTTCAGCCAAATTTTAAATCATGAAAAAATTATTTCTTACGATGATGCTATGCATCATGACATTACCGCTCTTTGCGGCAAGTAATGGAGACCCTGTCGCCATGCATGTCGATTATCTGAAAAAGTACAATCCCTACAAACTCAGCGTTGTCAATTTCTATGGTTTTCTTTACATGGACGACATCTCCTGCGAACCGAAAAGCATCGTTCCTGCCGAACTGGATTACATCATTTCTATAAACGGTCAGAACACAGAAGAGATAGATCCGGCAAATATCTACCCCATCCTCAACGGACGAGACGGAAAGGTAACCCTTCGCATGCACTCGATCGTACAGGATACAGACTATACACTGCAATACACTCCCGTCAATCTAAATAAACGGGGATTCGACGAAACGTATGAAAATCTAAATGGTGTCTTTGTATTCTCACAAGCGAATATCGACAAAGCAAAAAGCATTAATCTTTTTCTTGACGAAAATATTGCCGATTGGAGTCAATATCGCAAAATTTCGGTCTTGCTCTCTTCTTCCGATCCCCTATTGGAAAAAGAGTTTGCCCAGACCGCCCTCGAATACCTCAAACAAAGCCGGTTTCCTTTCATAATCGACGATGAAGATCCCGATCTTATCCTAAAAGTTTCGTTCGACGAAAACGAATCGGTCACCACAACTTATGTCCCGCAAACAACCACTTACATCGACCAGGGCTGCAACACCTACGTCACCCGAGGCAAATACGGTATCTACGTAAACTCCTTCAAACGTTCGCCTAAAAAAATCACAGAAGGCGGATATACCCACGAAGATGTGTCGAACCGCCATTTTTTAGAAATCGCCCTGCTCGACGCCCGAAAAATGCTCGATCCGAACCAAACTGTTCCACCCATAGTCTGGCAACTGCGATATGCCAAACAATTGGACTACAAGCAAAGCCTGCGCGATGCAAGTCGCAATATACTGAAAGCCTGTCGGGCATTTCCCGGAAAAGACCAGATCTCTCAACCTTGTGTCTGTTGGTCGGGAATCTGTTGGGATGAAAACCGCCCTATCGTGACCGACATCTACAAAGGCAGTCCGGCAGAAGAATTAGGACTGCAACCCGGCGACAAAATCCTCAAAATTGATGGCAAGACTTGTATAGAAATAAAAATGAAAGGGTGGCTCAACGGGAAATTTGCAACTGAACGGACTCCAATATCCATTCCTTTCAAATACAGAAGTATAGGGAAAATACTTACCGCTCGATGCAATGACATCAAAACTCCTTACTGTTTTCAAGAAACCGTGGGAGAATACCAAAGCAATAACCCCTATTACAATTATACCGAACTCCATTTCCCCGATTTCCTCAGCCCGTACCACACTACGACCGTGGAAATCAAACGGAACGGAAAGAAGATGAAACTGACCGGACACCTCTACCGAAAAACAAATTTATTCCAAATCGGAAACGCTTTAAAATAGAAAGAATAATATCGGGAACATACCCGCTGCATCGGAACAAAACAACAAGTATTCCAAACCAAACGAAAGAGGGAGGATCACCGTATCGTGTCCTCCCTCTTCCTCTATAAAATCGAGCGTTTCTCTCTATTTCTTCGGGCATGGTTTATTACCCTGACAACCGTGCTTCCCGGTATTGGCGCACTGACCTTTCGCTTTCGGACAGTCGGCTTTCATCGACGCACAGTTTTTATTGCAAGATTCTTTCTTCGGGCAATTGGCACAAGTACAAGCCTTGCCGTCTTTCTTGCATGCGCAATCTGCCGGACACGCTTTCATACACATCGCATCGCCCTGAGCGCATTTCGCTTTCGGACAGTCGGCTTTTGCCGGACATTCCTTATCGGCTTGACAGCAGCCCTTCGATTTCACACATTCGGTCTTGCACGCACCTTCCTTTGCCGGAGCCTGCGCCATAACCGATATACCTGCCATCGATGCGACGGCAAGAGTTGCCATAATAAACAATCGTTTCATTCTCATTCCGATTAAAATTAAATATTCTCCCGACAAATATACACGTTTGAAAAAATATTCCGTTCTTAATTAAATCTATTTTTTCAAACAATCTGTTTATCATTCCACGATGCCACGTTTCGCAACTCGATAAAAAACACTATCTTCGTCTCTCGAAAAGAGAACAAAATGGAAGAGTGGCAATCGAGAACCGGGCTTCTGCTCGGCGAAGAGAATCTGGAACGGCTACACCGGGCAAACCTGCTGGTAGTGGGCGTAGGAGGTGTAGGTGCATACGCCGCCGAAATGTTGGTACGGGCAGGCGTAGGCAATCTGACGATCATCGATAGCGACACCGGCACCCCGTCGAACATCAACCGGCAGTTGATCGCCCTGCACAGCACAGTCGGGAAAGCCAAAACGGAGGTATTGGCAGAACGGTTGCGCGACATCTCGCCCCGGCTGAACATCACCGCCCGGCAAGAGTACCTCGAAGCCGAACGGGTTGCCGAGCTGTTCGCCGACGAGACATTCGATTTTGTAGTCGATGCCATCGACACGGTAGCTCCCAAAACGGCTTTGCTCACCTACTGCCTCCGGCATAAAATCCGGATCGTTTCGTCGATGGGGGCAGGCGGACGGGTAGATCCGGCACAAATACGCATTGCCGACATTGCGGAGACCCGTCACTGCGGACTTGCCCGTGCCGTACGTCATCAGCTCCGCGCAAACGGATTTTCCAAAGGGTTGAAGGTTGTGTTCTCTACCGAGCAGCCCGACCGGAATGCCGTCGTGGCAACGGAGAACGAACGGAATAAAAAATCGACCGTAGGCACGGTTTCCTATCTTCCCGCCCTGTTCGGTTGTTATCTGGCATCGCACGTCATTCGCAAACTTACCGATCTATGATAGAGATAAAAAACATACACAAACATTTCGGCTCGTTAGAGGTATTGAAAGGTATCGATGCCGTAATACACGATGGCGAAATCGCCGCAATCGTCGGACCGAGCGGCGCGGGAAAAACGACCCTGCTCCAAATCATCGGCACTCTCGAACGTCCCGACAGCGGTGAAATACGGTTCGACGGGAAGCGGATAGACAACCTGCCCGACCGCGATATGGCGGAGTTCCGGAACCGGAACATCGGATTCGTATTCCAGTTCCACCAGTTGCTGCCCGAATTTACCGCTCTCGAAAATGTCTGCATTCCTGCCCTCATCGGCGGGGAAAAAACCGTTGCGGCAGAGCATCGTGCCAAAGAGGTTCTCGACTATTTAGGATTGAGCCAACGCATGCAACACAAACCGGCACAACTCTCCGGAGGCGAAAAGCAACGGGTTGCGGTAGCTCGTGCATTGATCAACCGCCCCTCGGTGATCCTTGCCGACGAACCGTCGGGCAGCCTCGATTCGCAGAACAAAGCCGAACTGCATAACCTGTTTTTCGACCTGCGCCGCGAATTCAACCAGACGTTCGTCATCGTCACCCACGACGAATCGCTGGCTGAAACGACCGATCGGGTCATTCACCTGCGCGACGGTGAAGTATTCGCCACCTCGCAAAACGACACGGCACAGCTATGAAACCTCTGTCGCACATCCTACGTATCGCATTATTGCTGGTCGCAGCGGGTTTCTCCGCCTGCGAGGACGAAAAAGATCGGTACGGCGATCTCCGGCTCGACCTCGTCACCTGCGACTATACCGACGGCACGCTGCACTTCAAACGTCCGCAGACCGACAACCGGGAATACACGTTGGTTCCCGTTCCCGAATACTCGGCACAGGTCGTACAGGGAGAGCGGGTCGCGCTATACTACGAGCCTTCGACAACGGTTTCGGGAATGGAGATACCCGTTACGGTACGGGGTATCGCGCCAATCCACTTCGACACCCTGCAAGGCACAAGCCGGATGGACCTGCTCGCCGACGATGAAGTACGGTTGCAAAGCGTTTGGAAAACAGGCGACTTCCTCAATTTCCGTTACCAGATCGAATACCTCTGCGGACCGCACCGTATGCTGTTGGTCGCCGACCGGAACCGGTTGGACGAAAGCGACACCCTGAAAGTGGAGTTGAGACACGACCGGAGGAACGATCCGGAGGGTTATTGGTCTACCGTCTACTCGTCGTTCAATATCGAGTTTGCCCGACGGAACGACTATAAGGTATTGCAGGTATATGTAAACAACATCAACTATCCGGACAAACTCTATTTTTTCGATCTAAAACCATAGCAGACAAGACCGTGTGCCGAATGTCCGGTCCCGATACATCGTCACCGGAATCCGAGTCAAGTCGTCTACGCAAGCAAACGCCTGTCATCCTCACGCCACCTTAATCAATCTGTTGTACCGAACAGGGGGTATGTCGAAAACTTACACTTCGGCATACCCCCTGCCACTAACCTTACAATCTAAACCCCTATTTTTTCACAGGCAGGAACAACACGGCATCGGCAGCCACTACATTGTCCGCACCGGCATTCGATATTTCGACATAAGCCTCTTTGCCTTGCGGCAGCGAATAGCGTCCGATATGCACCCATTCTCCGCCAGTTTGTCCCACGACCTCTATTTCGTCCTTGTGCAACCGTTTTTCCGACACGGCATTCCCGTCGAATACGGAGACGGCGGTAACGGTCGAGCCCTCTTTCAGGTGCGGGAAGAAGGTATAAATATCGTATTCGCCCGGCGTAGGCAACGCAGGTGTGTATCTTACCGACTTGCGCACCTTGCCTTTCGTATCGTCCACAAAGAAATTCAGACCGTAACCCCGGAACGTATCGTAGTTGAAACTCCAATCGCCGTTCAGCGCGACCCGGTCGGGATCGTCGTTATCCACCAATATCTCCGGCGTACTGCCATCTGCCAACGGATTCGCCGTCAGAATCTCACGCAGCCGCAACATATCCACATCCTGCACCGGCACATTGCCGTCGATCGCCAGACAGGCTGCTACCGCCGCCGATTGTGCCAACACCATGAACACCGGCTCCATACGGATAGAACCGTAGGCGATATGCGAAGCGGACAGGCATACCGGCACCAGCAGGTTCGACACCTCGCTGCGGCGCGGCGTAATGGCACGATACGAAATCGGATAGGGCGGAAAACCGCCGACCTCCACATTCCCTTCGTTTTTCACATCGCCGTCGATCACGATACGGTCGCAGTTATGAGAGTCCATCGTATAGGCTGCCCAGCCAATCACATCATCGACCGTCGTCCTGCCCGTACAATGGTGCTCGGTCATGACCAACTCGCCGATCATCCGGCGTGCCTCTCTCACGTACAGCTGGTGGCTCCAATGTCCGTTGTCGGTATATTCATCTTTCGGATAGCCCCATTTCAACATTTCGGAACGCATGAACTCCGGCACACGTTCGTCGTGTCCCAAGAAATAAAACAGCCCCTTCGTATAATCCTCGTGCGCTTTCCAAATCTCCGCACGACGGGCATAATCCGCTTCGGGGTATTCCCAGTTCATCCCGATCATATCGGTAGAGATACCGCCGCCGTTATTAATATCGGTTTTGGAATTGGGCATACGGCTCCAAATGAAGTAATCGTACACCGATTTGCGCGGCGACACGTCGTGCAGCCGGAGCACCAGTTCATAGCGGGCTGGATCGTAATTATCCGGTTTCGTAATCGGAATCCGGTTATCGGGATCGTCGGTAAGACAGACCCGGAAATTGTAAGCCTGTATTTTTTTATCGCCCGACCCGGCAGGTTTCAACGGATTGCCGCTGACTCCCCAGATAAGTCCGCTTGTCGAATCCCCCGGCACGATATACGGGTCGATCGGATCCCAGAACTGATGCCCGCGCATCACCTGCACCCCGTTGTACGTCTCCCCGTACACCGAGTTATCCTCGCGTCCCACCGTATAAGCCGCTCCGGCTCGTGCCAGCAGGTCGCCCTCGTACGAGCAATCGATAAACATTTTCGCTTCGATCCGTCGGTTGGTAATCGTCGAAGGGGAGTCCGAATTTTCCACGACAATTTCCGTAATGCGGCAGCCGTCTTTCTTCACATCGCACAGCCGGTGCGAATAAAGCACCTCCACCCCGGCACATTCGATATATTGCCGGAATATCTTTTCCGCCACCGACGGTTCGAATATCCACTGCTCGAACTTACCGTAATGCGCTCCCACCCGACGGTAGAAATCGCGTGCCAAGCCGGTCACTACGAATTTGTTTCCGATATCGGTATAACCCAGTCCGCCCGAGGTCATGCCGCCCACGTGCCGTCCCGGCTCCACCAATATCACTTTCTTTCCGTCCATCGCCGCAGTGTACGCAGCGATCACACCGGCAGATGTACCGCCATAGATACAAATATCCACCGACTCGACACTCTGCCGGCAACCGGCAAGAAGAATCAGCGAGAGCATCGCCGGGATGAGTTTCAAACGTTTCATGAATTTCTTTATACCTTATTATATTTATATTCGTTTATTTCGTCACTTCCACCTCTGTCGTACGCCGGATATCGCGCGAAGAAGAGGCAACGGCGATCCGGTATTTGTCCGCCTCCACCGTCCAGCCGGGCAGGGCATCGTGATAGAAAGCAAATGCAGCGACCGGAATTTCCAGTGTCACGTTTTTCCGCTCTCCTTTTTTCAAGAATACTTTCTTAAATGCTTTCAGTTCTTTGACGGGACGTTCTTCCGACGGCGATTTCTGACCGACATACACCTGCACGGTCTCCGCACCGTCCATCGCTCCGGTATTCGCCAGTTCGAAACGGATTCTCACCGTGTCGGAAACGGCATACACCCGTTTGTCGGTGCAGACTTTCCCGTAGTCGAAACGGGTATAGGACAACCCGTGCCCGAACGGGAAAAGAGCCGGGATCTTACGGGTATCGTGCCAACGGTAGCCCACCAGTATGTCATCGCGATAAACGACCGTAGTACCGTCGCCGGGGTACGACATCTCACCGAAATGGTGCGCACCGTTATCCTCCAACCGACGGGGAATCGAGAAAGGCAGTTTGCCAGACGGATTCACCTCGCCGCAAATCACTGCCGCGGTAGCATGACCCGCTTCCGAGCCGAGATACCACGACTGCATCACTCCATTCACCCGGTCGAGCCACGGCATCGACACGGCATTGCCGCTGACGATCACCACACCTACGTTCTTATTCACTTTCAATATCTTGTCGAGCAATTCATCTTGCCCGAATGGCAATTCCATACTTTCCCGGTCGTCGCCTTCGCAATCCTGACGGAAGTTTTTGTTCAAGCCGCCGAAGAAGAGCACCGCATCGGCATCTTTCGCAGCCACCACCGCACACCGCACCAACGAATCGGCATCGTATCCCGAAGGCAAAGCCCGGTTGTAATCGGGCGCACCCGAAGCATACCCCATGCTGTAAACAATCCGGTCGGCACCATACACTTCGATAAGCCCCTGCAACGGAGAAACCTCATTACGCGCTTTCAACTCCGACGAGCCGCCACCCTGCGTAAGACGCTTCACGGCATTCTCGCCGATAACGGCAATTTTCCGGTAACGTTCCGGACGTATCGGGAAGAAATCGTTTTTGTTCTTCAACAACACGATACCCTCCTCCGCCACCTGCCGGGCTACCGCCGTATGCTCCTCCGCCAGTTTACGCCCATAGGGGCGGTTGCGGTCCATATTCGTCCGGTAGCAGAGGCGCAGAATGCGCCGTATCTTATCGTCGAGCAACGACTCCGGAAGCTCCCCGTTCCGGATCTTACGCAGGAACGGTTGCGCCAGATAATACTGGTCGTAGGCGGAGCTAAGCCCCCACGTCAGTCCGTTCGTCCACGTACCCATTTCCAGATCGAGACCGAAACGGGCAGCCTCGTCCGTATTGTGTGCCGAACCCCAGTCGGTCAGCATCACCCCGTCGAAGCCCCATTCACCTTTCAGAATGCGGTTTATCAACGTATCGTTGTGCGAACAGTATGTCCCCTTGTATTTGTTGTACGATCCCATGACCGCCCATACGCCGCCTTCCGTGACAGCCGCCTTGAAAGCCGGGAGATAAATTTCGTTCAACGCCCGCTCGCTCACGACGACATCGATCGTATCGCGCCATTTCTCCTGATTGTTCAATGCAAAATGTTTCACACAGGCAGCGACGCCGTTCTGCTGCACGCCCCGTATATACGGCACAACCATGACCGACGACAGATACGGGTCTTCGCCCATATATTCGAAATTTCTGCCGCTCAACGGGGTACGGTAGATATTGACACCGGGACCCAGAATAATATCTTTCTTGCGGAAGCGGGCTTCCTCGCCCAACGCATATCCGTAGCGGTAAGCCAGTTCGGGATTGAACGTAGCCGCCAGACAGCTCAACGCCGGGTATGCCGTACACGAGTCGTTGGTCCAGTCGGCATGCACCCAATCGTCCCAGACATGCTCCATCCGCACGCCGTGCGGTCCGTCGCTCATCCAGATTTCGGGAATACCCAGACGCGGGCATCCCGGCGTACTGAACTTGGACTGCGCATGGCACATGGCGATTTTCTCCTCCAACGTCATCCGCGACAAAGCATCTTCGATCCGTTCGTCCACCGGCTTGGTTTCGTCCAAATAGACCGGAGTCTGTGCCATGCCGCCCCAGCAACAGCCGATCCAAAGAGCAATAACTGAATATATTCTCTTCATAACTCGATTCAATAAATATCCTGATAAGCCGATTCCGAACCCCAGCCCGGATTAGCGGTCAGCACGCCTTTCGAAAGTTCCATTTCCGACAGGGGTATCTGCAAGAATCCGTTCGTTTCGGGACGATAAGTGATCGTCTTGGTCACCGTCTCCGTGCGGCTGCGGTAGATCGTTATCTCTTTTTGGTTGTCGTTCAGCACCCGGTCGGCATCGTGCCAACGCAACAGGTCGTAGAAACGTACGCCCTCGAAAGCCAGTTCGAAACGGCGTTCAGCCTTGATATTTTCCAACGTAGCCGGAACCGAAGGCAAATTCACGCGCGAACGTACCCGGTCGAGGTATGCCTGCGCCTTGCCGGTAGAAAGATTCAGCTCGGCAGCCATCAGCAACACATCGGCGAAACGGATCAATACCAGATCCTGCGTATTGTTCAGCATGTAATTCTCGACCGTATTGCCATACAGTTCCTGACTGTAATTCTTTACCACCGTATGCGTGCCGTCGGCATACACATTGATCGGAATATATTTCTTCTGTACATACGAAGTTTCATCCACGTGGTTATCGGCGCCAAAAGTGTACAGGCGCACCTCGTTGCGATTGGTTACATTGAATATCGAACCCGTCTTGCGCAAATCGTCGTCCGGCCACTCTTCCCAGATTTTCGGATTCACCGTACCGAATCCCCAGCCCTGTCCGAACGGGAACGTACGCAGGTAATCCTGTCCGCGCAAACCGAGATAAAGACAGATCTGGTTGCTTTTCTGGAACGGATAGTCCCAGTTGGCAAACTGGTTGGAATATTTAATGGCAAAGACCGTCTCCTTATTGCCGTCGCCCTCCCATTTCAAATTGTTCTCTTGGGTGAACTTGTAATCCTGTACATAAGAGTAGGGCCACAGATTGCGGAAATCGCTTACCAGATCGTGCCCGCTGACAGCCGTCGCCGTACACTCTTCGAGCCACGCGATCACTTCGTCCTTCGTCACTTCACCGCCATCGGGCAAAGGCAACGACTCTTTCCCGTAATATCCGGTATAGAAAAGGAACACACGCGCCATCAACGCTTCGGCAGCCCATTTGGTTACCCGTCCCGACTCGACGGCATCGTAACGCTCGGCAGGCAGCAGCTCTTCGATAGCAAGTTTCAGATCGGAAGCAATCAAGGCATAAGTATCTGCCGCCGGCGAGCGCGGCACATTCACCGACTCGGACGAGGTGACCAGACAAACGTCGCCGAACATCCTCGACAGGTCGAAATAGTAGTGGGCACGCAAGAAGCGGGCTTCACCCTCCATACGTTTCCGGTCGGCATCGCTTTTCCATGCGATCCGATCGACCGCATCCAAAAAGACATTCGCACGGAACACACCCATATAGTTTGCACGCCAAGCAGTAGCGAAACTGCTTTCACTCCATTTCTGGCATTGTGCGATCGCTTTGGTCGATATATCGGTCGGACCTCCGCCGCCCAGCATATTGTCGGAACGGAGTTCCGAACTGAGGAACGAACTTTGCAAAGGATCGGGACGCGACAAGATCGAATAGATACCGGTCAATACCTGATCGGCATCCTCCTGCGTAGCCGGGTAATCCTTGTTGGTTTTCAGATTGGTAGGATTCGAATCGAGAAAGTCCTCGCATCCCATCATACAAAATGCCGCAAATAACAATATAATTATCTTTTTCATGATCTGACTATTTTTATGTAGCTACTGCATTGTTCAATCAATAATGGATATTCACGCCGAACAGGAACGAATACGCTGCCGGATAGTTACCCAAATCTATACCTCTCGCCCACGACTGCGCTCCGGTGTAAGCCGAAACTTCGGGATCGAGACCCGAATAGCGGGTAAACGTGAACAGGTTCTGCCCCGAAACATACACGCGCAGTTTCTGCAACGGCAGATTGCGGAAGCCCTTTTTGAAATCGTATCCCAATGTGATGTTGGTAATCCGGAAATAATCGCCGTCCTCGACATACAGGTCCGATACATATTGCCAGTTGGTAGCCGTACCGTTCAAGGCAGGCAGGAAATTCGACGTTCCTTCGCCATGCCAGCGTCCCAGCATATCGGTGGTGTAGTTGCTCGTATTGAGCACCGAATTGACACGATACGATTTCACGATCTGATTGCCGGCAACGCCGTAACCGCCGATCGAGAAGTCGAAACCCTTGTACGACAGGTTGATATTCACACCATAATTGAAATCGGGATTCGGGTCACCGATCATCTCCCGGTCTTCGCTCGTGATTTTCCCGTCATGATCGAGGTCGCGGAAACGTACGTCGCCCGGTTTGGCATCGGGCATGATAGGCAGTCCGGTACGCGGATCGACATAAGCGTCGATCTCCGCCTGATTCTGGAATATACCGTCGTGGCGGTATCCGTAGAAATAACCCAGCGGCATACCCACCTCGGCACGGTAGAAACGTCCCGTTCCGCTACCGAGTATATTTTCCGAACCCTCGATATATTGGTCTTCGTTAGCGATACGCATCACCTCGTTCTTGTTGTAACCCATGTTGGCGGAGATGCCGTACTGGAAGTCGCCCACCCGGTCGTTCCAGTTCAACTGCACTTCGACACCCTGATTCAGAATGTCACCGCCGTTCACCCACGGACCGCTGGGAGTACCCCAGATACCCAACGCATTGGTCTGTACCAACCAATCGACCGTCTTTTTGTGATAGTAGTCGAAATTGATTCCCAGACGGCTGCCGAAAAGCATCATGTCGAAACCCACGTCGGTCTGGCGCGAAGTCTCCCACGTCAGATCCTCATTCGAGTTGTATTCGATGAACGACCCGATAAACGGGCTGTTGCTCTTGTCTCCGAAATAGTAATAGGCGGCATTCGACGAATTAGCCAATGCCATCGTCCCTAAATAGCGGAACGCATCCAGCCGGTTGTTTCCGTTCTCACCCCAGCTTGCCCGTATCTTCAAAAAGTTCAGTACCTCTCTGGCATCTTCCATAAACGCCTCTTCCGTCACGTTCCAGCCTGCCGATACCGAAGGGAAGAAACCCCAGCGGTGCCCGCGGGCGAAGTTGGACGAACCGTCGGCACGAACCGTCACCGTAGCCATATACCGGTTGCGATAGTCGTAATTGGCACGGGCGAAGAACGAAACCAACCCCGATTTGCCCCATGCCGAACCCGAAAGCGACGTACGCCCTTTCTCTATGCTTTTGGCATTGCCCAGATAGGCATGGAAGAAATCATCGAATTCCACATTCTCGTTCGAACCGGAGAAGTTCTCGCCTAACCCCGAACGTTCGATCGTCGTACCGATCAACGCCGACAGCTTATGACCGCTGCGCCACTCGTAATCGTACGACAATGTGCTTTCGAACTGCCAGCCCAGTCCCATGCCGCCCTGTTGCGTCACGGCATTGCGGTATTTCACCTCCGTACTTCCGTTCAGGTCGTAGGCAGGAACATATCCGCGGTACGACCAGCTGCTGTACCGCACACCGAAGTTATTGCGCCATTTCAGATTCTTAATCGGTTCGAGAATCAGATAGAAGTTACCCGAAAAAGCGTAGTTCTTGCTCTGCTTCATCGCACTGTTGTAATACATTTTGGCAACCGGGTTGAACTCGTCCTTGTTGATTTTCACCGGATCGCCGAACTCGCCGTTCTCGTCGTATGCCGGGAAAAGCGGACTCGCCTTGAATGCATTCCGGAAATCGTTCCACGTCGTATGACCCGTAGCCTGATCGAGACCTTTCTTGTCGGAATACATGAACGACATGGTCTCGCCCAGTTTCAATATATCCAGATTCTTATATTTTATTAAGGTATGTTCCGAATTGAGACGAAGCGTATAGCGGTCGAAACCCGATCCCACTTCGTCGTCGGGAACGGCAACGGTCGGTTTCTGCGACGTATAGGAGAAGCCGAGCGAGAAAGCCGAACTGTCGGTACCCTTATTGATGTTCACCGCATGGTTGTGTATCGGGGCATCTTTCCGGATCATTTCGTCGAGCCAGTTCGTACCGTCCCACGTACCGTCTTCGATACGGTTCCACATCGGGATCCGCTCCGTATTCAAATCGGCTTCCGACACCAGTCCCGCCTCCTGCATCAGCATCAGGTAATCGCGTGCACCGGTCGTCTTCACATTGTTGCGGATATTCTGGAAACCGGCATACCCGTCGTAAGTAATGCTGGTCTTGCCTTTCTTCGCCTGCTTGGTCGTCACCAAGATCACACCGTTCGCCGCCCGCGCACCGTAAATCGCAGCCGAAGCGGCATCTTTCAAAATATCGATCGACTCGATATCCGAAGGGTTCAACGAATTCAGGTCGCCCGTCTGCCCGTCGATAATGCACAACGGAGCCGAATCGTGCATCGTTCCCGCACCGCGGATCAGCACTTTGAAGCCCTCGCCCGGTTTACCGTTGTTTTTCACGATGCTGACACCGGGGGTAAAGCCCTGCAATGCACTCACCGGACTCACTGTATTCTGTTGCGCCAGCACATCGCCTTTCACCTGCACCGTAGCACCGGTAATCAATTTCTTCTGCTGTACGCCGTAACCGACAGCCACTACCTCTTCGAGCATGTTCACATCCTCTTCCAGTTCGAAATTCACCTGCTTACGACCGCCGACCTTCACCGACTGCGCCTTATAGCCGAGATACGAAACTTCCAGAATGGCATCTGCCGGTACCGACAGCGAATACATACCTTCGATATCGGTAACCGCGGCATGGGTCGTGCCCTTTTCGCGCACGGTCGCTCCGGTCAGCGGCTCGCCGTTCGAACTCACTTTCCCGCTTACGACATCCTGTGCCGACACCCACGCCGGACAAACCGCCAGCCCGAATAAAAATAAGGCAACCCGAATGGCGACCGACATCCGTGTTTGCAAACGTCGCCGCACAGACGGCATCCCGTCGGAACCTTTCGGGGAAACCCGTTGTTCCGGCACTCGATTAGAATCGACCTTGTTCATCGAATTTACATCCATATTATTATAGAATTAAGATTTAATTGCGTTTCGTCCGATCGGAAAAAACCTCCGATTTTCCACTTTCCAAAATTACTGTAAAAGATGTATATTAATTTGTATAAAACGCAATGATAGTTGAGCCTGCGTTTTTCGGTTTGCCGATAAGTTGCGAATGTTTTAAAAATTGTAGCCTGCCCCTCCGGCAGATATTTCCGACGGGCAAAACAGGGCTATCGGGCAACGGGAGCGCACCTGCGTCCGATCCGCCGCCCCGGATATCCGACAAGCAGGCAGGACTTCCGCACCCCCGCTTTCGCCCCTCAACCTGCCGATCGGACAAACAGGGAAAACAGTCCCCGAACGGCAAATCCGAAACGACGCGACATTCAAGCAACCAAATGCAACATAATTGAAAGCCCCGCCACAAATTCTAAAAAATCGGCATACAAACCACAAACCGCTGTCGATGAAAAGGAATATATTTGTATCGTTGAAAAAAGACTATACGACACGATTTTAAACTTAACAACAAAGCCATATCATGAAAAAGAAGTTTTTCACCTTGTGTTTATTTACGGCGGCAGCCCTCTCCTCCTACGCCCAGACACCCGATTCGTTCCAATATCAGGCTGTGGTATCGGACCAGAACTCCGTTCTGAAAAATACCGAAGTTCAGGTGCGCCTCTCCATACACGAAGAGTCGGCAACCGGAACAAAAGTATATACGGAAGTACACACCGTACGCACCAACGAATTCGGGATGGTAGCCCTGCAAGTAGGAAAAGGAGTTGCCGATAAAACGGCATTCGCATCCATCGACTGGTGCAAGGGTCCCTATTTCCTCGAAACCGAAATAGACAAGGGCGCCGGATTCGTTCCGGCAGGAACACAACAACTTATGAGCGTTCCGTTCGCCAAATATGCCGACTCGGCAAACAAAATCATACTGACCTCCATGTCGGGGAAAAAATTCGCGGTAACGATCGACGACAACGGGAACATCGCAACCGAAGAGATCAGCCAGAAATAACCCACGTCCCCCAATGACCAGAAAAAACAGACCGACAATGAAAAAGATACTATTCGCCGCGCTCCTGCCGTTAGCCCTTCCGTTCCATGCACAGACGCTGATAACCACAGCCGGAGCAGAAGGCAGCGGCATGGTGTGGTCGGTCGGCGAGGCTGTGGTAACCACCCTCTCCGATCCGTCGAACGAATACACGCTGACACAAGGATTCTTCCAGCCCGAACACATCGCGGCATCGGGCATATCCGAAACCCGCACAAACGACATGCCGCTGCGGGTCTATCCCAATCCGGTCAAAGACAGACTGTTCGTCGAAATCGGACAGCCGTTCCGCTGGAACATCTGCGACATGCTCGGCAAACAGGGAGCGGCAGG
>OJNR01000908.1_pt1 | contig 17076 bp, 12 predicted proteins | sample 1597901 | NCBI WGS metagenome assembly OJNR01 (sample SAMN01915223, study PRJEB22387) | human gut metagenome | isolation source: stool | host: Homo sapiens | place: USA | reverse complement strand
GTTCTGCTCCTTGAGCCACTCGACCATCTCGAGGGCATACTCCTTGGAGCTCCACCCCTGGTTGGCATCGACGCAGATGGGCCGGTCGGTCTCGGAGCGAATGATGCGCACCAACTCCTTGTCGTTGTCGAGCCCCATCTTTATCTTCAGGATGCGGTAGGGGGCGGCCTCTTTCAACTTCTGCCGCACCACCTCTTCGGTATCGATGCCGATGGTAAACGAGGTGGCCGGGGCCTTCTCGGGCGAGAGCCCCCAGATTTTATACCAGGGTTGCCCCATGATTTTTCCCAGCAGGTCGTGCAGGGCAATATCGACCGAGGCTTTGGCCGCCCGGTTGTCGGGGGCTACCGAGTCGACATAGTCGAGAATCTCTTCGATACGGAAGGGGTCGGTAAATTGCGACAGATCGAGCTGTCCGAGAAACCGGCATACCGACTCTTGCGTCTCGCCCAGATAGGGCGGCATGGAGGCCTCGCCGTAACCGATGTAGTTGCCATAGCGCAGTTGCACCTGCACGTCGGGGGTATGCGTGCGCGAGTTCTTGGCCAGGTTGAAGGCGTGTTTCAACTTCAAGTCATAGGGCTTGAACGAAAGTTCCAGCCGGTCGCGTCCGGTCGCTTGGGGTGCGGAGCTGCCGCAACCGCTGAAAAGGGTAGGCGCCAGGCTCAACCCCAGAGTGCCCATGGCACTTTTCAGTAAAAAATTCCGTCGGTCCATCGTCACGATTATTTTTGGTCGAAATACCACGGGTGAGCCTTTACGGCCGTAATTCCGGGTGTTCCTATTTTGGTTTTCATACGACTGATGCTCACGAAATTCGATTCCCGGTAATCGGGCGCCGCCGGGTCGAGGTTGTTGAGCTTTACCTGTCCCGAGCAGTGGATGTACTCGCCGTCGTTCAAATAGAGAGCCACATGGTCTACACGGCCCCGCTCATCGCCGAAGAAGAGCAGGTCGCCTGTCTGGCACGATTGCCATTGGTCGGCCGGGATGATGTCGCCGGTAAGTGCCTGCTGCGAAGCGTCGCGCGAGAGAATCACACCACTGCAGAAGTAGGCGGTCTTGACGAAGCCCGAGCAGTCGGCCCCTTTGACCGAAGTCCCGCCCCAGAGATAGGTCGAGCCCATCATCTGCCGGGCCGTCCGCACCACCACCTTCATGTCGAGGGGACGTGCAGCCCATTGGGCCAGGTCGCAGCACTCGTCGCTCTTCAGGAAACCTTTGCGGCCGTCGGGGAAGCGAACGGGAACGAACCCCTTGCGGGCTTTCCCGTCGGCTTGCAGAATGGCACCGGCCACGATGTCCGACACGATGCCGGCGTTGCGGTCGGGCGCATCATACACAAAGCCCTGGTAGCCGGTGTAGACATACCGGGCAGACTCTCGCCAGGCCTTCCAGCCGGCTTCGTCCTGCAGGGTTACCGAGTTGGCCGGTACCCAACTAATGTAGTGGTCGGGGGTCTGTACCAGAAGCCAGGCCTTGTCGCGTTCCAGGACGAGAAGCGGAGTGCCCATGATGGCCTGGGTCATCATCTCGGCCGCATGCCGGGGGCCACCTCTCAGGCTGGCACAGCACACGGTGACAAGTCCGCGGGTGAGCGAGCCCAGATTCTTATCGGGCAGCATCTTGATACCGTCGACACAGGCGATGCCTGCCGAATCGAGCCGGTGCAGCAGGGCTTCGACAGCCAGCCGGTTGTTGCAACGGCCTTTCAGTACACACAGCGAGTCGTTCAGCAGTTCGCCCTCTACGGCAAAGATTGCGGTACGTGAGTCGGGGGCATATTGCCGTTTCGTCTCGTCGATAGCTGTTTTTACAAAATCGGTTTGAGCTTGCGCCATAGCGGGAAGAATGAGCAGCACACAGCAGATTGTTTTGAATAGAGTTCTGAGCATAAAGTCGAATTTCAAGGTAATTAGCACGATACAAATTGTATGATAAAGATGCAAACGTCGAAAGTAAAAAAACAAGTTCATTTGATTTTTATACCAAACCGCATCTTATCTCCTCCAAAGGTAACAAGAAATCTTAAAAATCCTGTCTTTTTGTCCTGCAAAATGTATAGCCCGTTACCTTTTTGTCGAATTTAGCGGGTCAGATCAATCTGCGGTAATACCCAGAACCGGCTCTCGGGGTGATGTTTCTCCAGATAGTCCCGGAGGTACGCCTCGGTGTCGGCATCGATCAGTTCGTCGGCTTTGGGGTAGGTATTGTATACGAGTCCGTAGAGGGGAATCGCCCGCTTCTCCAGAGCCTCGATAGAGAGCAACGTGTGGTTGATGCTGCCCAGCCGGCCCGACGTGACCAGAATAACCGGCAGATGTTGGTCGGCCACATAGTCGATGGTGAGGTAGTCGCGGGTAATGGGGACCATGAGACCGCCGGCACCCTCGAGCAGAACCACGTCGTAGCGGTCGCGCAGGATGCGGGTCGACTCGCCAATCCGGTCGATGGGGATTGTCTGGTAGTCTATCTCGGCAGCCAGATGCGGTGAGGCCGGGTAGGAGTAGACGATGGGGAAGGTGATGTGCTGCCTATCCTCCTCGGTCATGGGTATGCCCATGATTTCGCGGTGCAGGTCTATGTCTTCGGAGTGGCCCACGTTGCCGGTCTGAATCATCTTTTGGGTTATGGTCTTGATGCCCTGGCGGTTCCATTCGCGGGCCAGCCAGCCGGTGGCATAGCTTTTACCGATGTTGGTATCGATGCCGGTAATGAAAAAAGTTCCTTTCATAGTTATCTCTTTTTGTGTGCAATGATATAGACGGGACAATAGGTGAGCGTGCACGAGTGAGCCTCGCCGAATGTCTCGCGATAGCGTTTGATAAAGTTGAATCCTTTGTGTCGGTTGCCCGGAGTCCCGGTTACGCCGGTATTGCGCAGGTGGCGCAGCAGGTCGACCGGAGTATCGAAACGCAGCGTGTAGCTCTCGCGTTCGAAGGTGTCGAGTTGGAAGTCGCGACCGAAGAGCCGTTGCAGGTCGTCGTATTCCCAATAGGGCATCTCGACGGAGGCCAGGGTGCGAATCTCGGGCAAGTTGCCGGCGACAAACGAGCTGAAAGCAATCGTTCCCGAGTCGGAGAGACGGGCCGAAATGCGTTTCAGGAAGCTCTCCAAATCGGTAAACCATTGGATGGTCGAGGCCGATACTATCAGGTCGTATGGTCCTGCGAAGTCGATTCGCTCGGCATCGCCGGCTACGAAATCGAGCTGTTCGAAGGGGAGCCCTTCGACATGGCGTTTCATCTCGGGCGAGAGGTCGTTCAAGGTGAACCGGGCCTGCGGGAAACGCTCGACCAGCAGACGGGTCAGTTTGCCGGTACCGCACCCGATTTCCAGAATGCGACGGCATTCGTCGGCCGGGCGGTCGGGTATCATCTCGTTCAAGCGGCGGGCTATCCGGTCTTGGATAAGTCCCTCTTGCTCGTAGGTAGAGGCGGCGCTTTCGAACCGGCTCCGGATAACCGCCTTGTCGAATCGGTGTTCGAGCACGATAGGGCGGAATGGCAGGTAGTGAGCCGCTTCGACAGTTGTGACCGGGGTGTTTTCCTTCCAGGACTTCAACTGGTTCTCGGGCGGGAATATACGGTCTTTGGTCCCGACGATGGCCCGGTCCCAGTGGAATCGGGGGGCCGGATGCCGGGCTATACCGCTACTGATAGCCATCAGTTCGCTGCGCAGACTGTCGATGCTGCGGTCGGGGAGCACCTCGAGGAAGCGGCTCAGGGAGTCGCGGTCGTTGCACATGCGGCGGTAAAACTTGTTCAGGCTTGCGGCATCGAGGTGGTCGAGGGTAGCCTGGAATATCTCGGGCGATATGCCCCGCTCCGGGTCGATGCCGCAGGGGGTGCCGTTGATGGCCGTCGCATGCCGGATGGGCAGGTCCGTATCGGGCAAGACCACCGAGGCGGCCCATACCCCGAACGACCAGGCATAGAGCTCGATATTTTTGTATCCGGCAAGCAGGCTCGTGTCGAAGTCGAGCGTCGTATAGTCGTAGCAGATGCAGCAGTCGCACCCGATGTGCTCGAGTTCGGCAAAAGGGCGGGTATCCATGCCCCAGCCGGCAAAGAAGAGAATCAGGTCGTCGCTGCCTCGGCGTGAAATGAAATGCTGTATCATAGGCTCGATTGTATCTGTTGTATGGTCGAGACAAGCCGCTCGATGTCGGCTTCGCTACACTCGGCGGTGAGTGAAATGCGCAGGCGCGACGTGCCCGCGGGAACCGTGGGCGGACGCACCGGCAGCAGGTAAAACCCTTCGCGTTGCAGCCGCAGGGCCACGTCGACGGCCCGTTCCGATTCGCCCAGTACATAGGGTATGATGTGGCTGCTGCTGAGGATGCCGCCGTTCAACGGGTTGAGTACTTCGCGCACGCGGCGGCCTATCCGGGCCAAGTGCTCCCGACGTTCCGTCATGTCGCATATCTTGTTGACAATAAAGAGGGTCCACTCGAGGTTGATTGGGGGGAGTGCCGTGGTGAAAATAAGAGTACGCATGGTGTTGACCAGGTACTGCTTCATCTCTTCGGAGCAGATGACAAAGGCTCCTACCGAGGCGGCGGCCTTGCCGAATGTACCTACCAGAAAGTCGATGTCGCCGATAACCCCGTGCTCTTCGGCACAACCCAGTCCGTGCGGGCCGCGCACCCCGAAGGCATGCGCCTCGTCGAGGTAGAGATAGAGGTTGGGGTAGCGGTGTTTCAACGCCACGAGCCGAGGCAGGTCACTCTCGTCGCCATCCATGCTGAAGATACTTTCAGTAACGACAAACAGGCGGTCGTACTCCCCGGCATTCTCGGCCACCAGCCGCTCCAGCTGTTCGTAGTTGTTGTGACGGTAGCGTATGCAGCGGGCCTTGGAGAGACCGATGCCGTCGACGATACTCGCATGGACCAGCTTGTCGGCCAGGATGAGCGACCGGCTGTCGGTCACGGCCGGCAGGATGCCGCTGTTGGCGTGGTAGCCGCTGTTGAAGACGAGGGCGCTCTCGGCCCCGTAAAGTTGGGCCAACCGCTCCTCGAGCCGGGTGTATACGGGATAGTTGCCCGTGAGCAGGCGCGACGAGGTGGAGGAGAAGCGGCATTCCAGCGGGTCGAGTGTTTGCAGAAATTCGCTCTTCAGCGCCACGTTGTCGGCCAATCCCAGATAGTCGTTCGACGAGAGGTTCAGCATTTCCTGCCCGTCGCGCACCAGATAGAGCCCTTGCGGCTCCATCTCGGGCAGTTTGCGCAAGTTCCCTTTCCGGGCCAGCGCATCGAGTTGAGAAGCGTAGCTATCCATCATGATTCCAGATTTTTAACCACATCGACCAGAGCCGAGGTGAGGAAGGTGAGCTGTTCGCTCGTGATGATAAACGGAGGCATGATGTAGACCAGCTTGCCGAAAGGTCGTACCCACACCCGGTGCTCGACAAACTGCCGTTGGATGGAGGCCATGTCGACCGGCTTCTTCGTCTCGATGACACCGATGGCTCCCAATACGCGCACATCGGCCACCTGGGGCAGGGTGGCGGCAGGGGCCAGTTCGCGTATCAACTGGGCCTCGATGGCAGCCACTTTCTCCTGCCAGCCCGACGAGAGCAGCAGCGAGACCGAAGCCCGGGCAATGGCACAAGCCAGCGGGTTGCCCATGAAGGTAGGACCGTGCATGAATACGCCCGGTGTGCCGCGCGATATGGTGTCGGCCACCTCGTGTGTGGTGAGGGTAGCCGCCATGGTCAGGTAGCCGCCGGTGAGTGCCTTGCCTATACACATGATGTCGGGGGTAACGCCGGCGTGTTCCCAGGCAAAGAGTTTGCCGGTGCGGCCGAATCCGGTGGCAATCTCGTCGAAGATAAGCAGCAGGCCGTAGCGGTCGCACAAGGCACGGGCCTCGCGCAGGTATTGGGGGTGATAGAACCACATGCCGCCGGCCCCTTGTACGATGGGTTCGAGGATAAGGGCGGCCAGTTCGTCGTGATGGGCTTCGATAGCCTCTTTGAGGGGTTCGATGCAGGAGGGGTCCCACTCACCGTCGTATCGGCAGGAGGGGGAGGGCACGAAATAGCGCACCGGCAGTGCGCTGCCGAAGATGGAGTGCATGCCCGTCACCGGGTCGCACACCGACATGGCATTCCACGTGTCGCCGTGGTATCCTGACCGTATGGTGATGAAATTGCACTTTTTCGATTCGCCGCGCGAGTACCAGTATTGTACCGCCATTTTCAGAGCCACTTCGACCGATACCGACCCCGAGTCGCAGTAGAAGATGTGTTGCATGGTCGAGGGTACGATCTGCAGGAGCAGTTTGCCCAACTCGATGGCCGGGCGGTGGGTAAGCCCGCCGAACATCACGTGCGACATGGCCTTGAGTTGCTCTTCGGCCGCCTGGTTCAATACCGGGTTGTTGTATCCGTGGACGGCAGCCCACCACGACGACATACCGTCGATGAGCCGCTCGCCGGTTTCGAGTTCGATATAACCCCCCTCGGCCCGTTTTACCGGATAACAAGGCAGCGGATTGATGGTCGAGGTATAGGGGTGCCACAAATGTTCGGCATCAAAATTGTCCATAAGCATATGATTTTAAGGGGTGACAAAAATAGAAAATCCGGCATAAGGCGGTCGTCGGACCGTTATGTCGGAATCGAGTATATACCATAGAAGCAGATACAGACCGGGCAGGGGCATCGACCGCAAGGGGCGACACCGAACGAAGAGCCAGGGCCTCCATGGCCTGGGGTTGCAGTTCGGACAACTCGGGCGAGGAGTCGTCGGGCAGACCCTCATCGTGTTCGGTCCATACGGTATCTTTCCGGTTGCAAGCATCGAGTGAAACTAGTCCCTTCTTGAGCGACTGGTCGGCTATCTCCTTGCGCACACTCCCGATGTTGATGCAGCGGCCTATGCTGCAAAAGGTCGAATAGCTGTGGCGGTTCCATCGGCGGAATCGCACACGGCGAATCAAAATGGGAGTGACGGTTTTCATACGTGGGCAAAAGTACAAAAAATAATCTTCGTTTATTGGTTGTGAAGAGAGAATTTCATAAATCTTTCTTCTTTACATTGGCAGTTTCTTCGTATCTTTGCTCATGCACAGCTATGAAATCTGATGTATCTCGCCTTGCGATGGAGCAAGGCGGAATAAGAGAAATGAAATATGAGGATAAATCTGATTTATATAACGATATTAAGCCTGCTGTCGATGACTTCGTGCTTTACGGGGGTCGAGAGTACCGGTAAAATCACCTTGCCCGAAGAGAATCGGGCCGAGAAACAGAGCCCCGAAGATGCCTTTATCGAATCGTATTTCGTACCGCAGGGGTGCGACTCGTGGCGCGTGGGGAAGGCGTTTTACTATACCGACGAAAAACTTTCGTTTGTCTTTCAGGCCGAGCGACCTACCTTCCCCGACAGCGTATCGCTGAAAGGTAAAATCTTCACTTACACGGGGAGTGTCGAAGAGAGCCCTTTCGGTGGGGAGAAGAAGGTGGTGCTCCTGTTTGAGTGCGAAGGGTACAAATTCCGCTACGATACCGACAAGACTCGGGCCGAAATCGCACGAATGAAATACACGCCGCTGATACCGCCCTTTATCGACCTCGACGACCTGAACATGGCCCGCTCGTTGTTGAAAGGGCGCACCCTCTATATCAAGACCCCCATGTGGTACGACCGCAACGGCGATGCGATAGACGGCCGCAAGCTGATACCGGTCGAGGTGCTCGACATCCGCCCGGGCAACAACGTGCTGCCGGTCGAGGTGTGGTTCAAGGACGACAAAGGCAACGAGGCCGGGGTATTCATGTCGCTGTTGACTTCGGCACGCTCGCAATACATTACGTTCGACCGGCTCTTCTCCTTCGAGAATCCCCGGTTGCAATACAAAGAGATACAGGACGAGGCTTGGGAGCAAATCACCTTGAGCCGGGTAAAGGCCGGCATGACCAAGGCCGAGTGCAAGCTGTCGCTGGGCAACCCCGACGAGGTGAAGAAGATACCCACTTACAGCGGATTGAGAGAACAATGGATATATAACTCGGGGGCCTATCTCTTTTTTGTCGATGGCTTGCTGACCGAATATAGATTATAGTATGATACGAATCGAAGAAAACTATTTTATACAGGCCTTGCATACCTTCCGTATGCCGGTGTATGCCCGTTGGTTTGTCGAATACGACCGGGTAGACGACCTGGTCTCGTTGCTGCACTCCGATTTGTTGCAGCATCACCCCTTCCTGCCGATGGGCGGGGGGAGCAATCTGCTGTTTGTTCACGAACACTACAACGGGGTACTGTTGCACTCGGCCATCCGCACGGTCGAACTGCTGAGCGAGACCGACTCGGAGGTCTTCATCAAGGTGGGTGCAGGTGTCGTGTGGGACGACTTCGTGGCCCATTGTGTAGCCCAAGGGTGGGGTGGAGCCGAGAATCTGTCGTATATCCCGGGCGAGGTAGGGGCCAGTGCCGTGCAGAACATCGGGGCCTATGGCGTGGAGGTAAAGGATATTATCGCCGAGGTCGAGACCATCGAAATCGCTACCGGGCAGCCTCGGGTATTCCAGAATGCCGAGTGCGAGTATGGCTACCGCAGCAGTATCTTCAAACACGCCTTGAAGGGGAAATATATCGTTACGGCGGTGACCTATCGGTTGCAGAAGCATCCGCAACTGCATCTCGATTACGGCAATCTGCGCAGTTCGCTATCCGGCGACCACATCACCATCGCCGATGTACGCCGGGCGGTAATCGACATCCGTCGCTCCAAGTTACCCGAGCCCGACGAATACGGCAGTGCCGGCAGTTTCTTTATGAACCCGGTCATCCCGGTCGAGCAGTACGAACAGCTGAAAGTACGATTCCCCGATATGCCGCACTATGCCGTAGACGAGGCGCATGTGAAGGTGCCTGCCGGCTGGCTCATTGACCGTTGCGGCTGGAAGGGCAAGGAGGAGGGCGGCGCTGCCGTGTATGAAAAGCAGTGCCTGGTGCTCATCAACAAACACAATGCCCGCCCGGACGACGTGGTGAGACTGGCCGAGAAAATAAGACGGTCGGTACAGGAGACCTATGGCATTACCATCAATCCCGAAGTGAATTATATTGGATAAATAGATATGATGCAGATCACATTTTTGGGGACAGGCACTTCGACCGGAATACCGCAAATCGGTTGTACCTGTCCGGTTTGTACGTCGAAAGACCCACACGATAACCGGCTGAGAACTTCGGCCGTCGTTACGGTAGGCGGTAAAAACATACTCATCGACTGCGGTCCCGACTTCAGGCAGCAGATGCTCCGTGCACATCTGGGGCGAATCGATGCGGTACTCATTACACACATTCACTACGACCACACGGGCGGTATCGACGATCTGCGCCCCTTCGGCGGTTCGCACACGTTGCCCATCTATCTGGAGCACCCGGTGGCCGAGGGCATTCGCACGCGGTTACCGTACTGCTTTGGCGACCACCTTTATCCCGGGGTGCCCAACATCATGTTGCAGGAGATAGGCGTCGAGCCCTTCTCGATCAAGGGAATCGAGATTACTCCCATACGGGTGATGCATTACAAGTTGCCTATTCTGGGCTACCGCATAGACGACCTGGTCTACATTACCGATGCCCTCACGATTCCCGAGACGGAATACGAAAAGATGAAGCAGGTAGATGTACTGGTCATCAACGCGCTGCGCAAACAGCCGCACCTCTCGCACCAGACCTTGGCCGAGGCGTTGCGGGTAATCGAGCGGGTACAGCCGCGCGAAGCCTATCTGGTGCACATGAGCCACCACATGGGGCTCACGGCCGATGTCGAAAAGGAGCTGCCGCCTCATGTCCACTTTGCCTACGACGGGCTGGTGGTCGAGAGCAGGTAAGTTATGTCGATAGTATAATAAGTAATAAAACGAGAGCGGGGTTGAAACTTGTACATTTCAACCCCGCTCTTCGTTTATGGGTTCGAACCTGTTTTAGTTCGTCTTTTTAGCTCTCATACTCATCGCCGTGAGGAAGGCAATCAGCAACAGATACATCACCAATCCGGCAATCTGCATCGTGCTTTCGCTCAACGTGTGTTGATATTTGAAGCTGGTCAGGCTCAATCCGGTGCTGACTACACCCATCAGGGCACCACCGGCAATGAATCCCGAGGCAAGCAAGGTACCGCGGTCTACACGAGCCTTGTTGAGAGCAGCATCTTTCGAGCGGCTACCCACATACCAGCTGATAAGACCGCCGACTACCAGCGGGGTATTCAACTCGATGGGGATGAACATACCCAGGGCAAAAGCCAAGGCAGGAACGCCCAGCCAGGTAAGTATCACGGCCAGAATGGCACCGATCCCGTAGAGCAGCCAGGGGGCACCTTGTCCCATCATCAGGGGTTCGATAACGGCGGCCATGGCATTGGCCTGAGGAGCTACGAGAGCATCTTCGCCCGAGAATCCGTAAGCCTTGTTCAGCAGCAGAATCACACCGCCTACGGTAGCAGCCGAAACCAAGGTACCGAGGAATTTCCAAGACTCCTGCTTGCGGGGCGTAGAACCTATCCAGTAACCGATTTTCAAGTCGGTCACGAAGCCACCGGCCATCGAGAGAGCCGTACAAACCACACCGCCAATCACGAGGGCGGCTACCATTCCGCTGGTACCTTTCAGGCCTACGGCCACGAGAATAACCGAAGCCAGAATCAGGGTCATCAGCGTCATGCCCGAAACCGGGTTGGTACCTACGATAGCAATGGCATTGGCGGCTACCGTGGTGAAGAGGAAGGCGATGCCGGCTACCACGACAAAGGCAACGACGGCTTGCAGCAGGTTGTTGATGACACCCAGGTAGAAGAAGAGGAAGGTCACAATCAGCGCTATGACGATGGCCCCGACGATGAATTTCATCGAGAGATCGCGCTGAGTGCGCGGTGCCTTGTTGTCGTCGTTATCCTTCTTGCTCGAAAACTCTTTCGTGGCCAGTCCCAGCGCACCTTTGATGATGCCCCACGAGCGGATAATGCCGATGACACCGGCCATGGCGATACCGCCGATACCGATGTAGCGGCCGTAGTTGGTGAAAATCTCTTCGGGAGTAGCGGCAGCCAGTTCACTGCCGGGCACACTGCCCAGCAGCGGGATAATGATGAACCACACGAAGAGAGAGCCCGAGCAGATAATGAGACTGTATTTCAAACCCACGATGTAGCCGAGGCCCAACACGGCGGCGCCGGTATTGACCTTGAACACCATCTTCACGTTGTTGGCCAACTCGGTGCCCCAGGGTATTACACGGGTCGTGAGCACATCGCTCCACCAGCCGAAGGTCGAGAGGCAGAAGTCGTAGATACCGCCCACGAGACCGGCCAGAATCAGGGGTTTGGCCTGACTGCCGCCCTTCTCGCCCGACACGAGTACCTGAGCCGTAGCCGTAGCTTCGGGGAAGGGGTATTTGCCGTGCATGTCGGATACAAAATATTTACGGAAAGGTATCAGGAACAGGATACCCAGGATACCACCCAGCAGCGAGCTGAGGAATACCTCCATGAAGTTGACGGTCAGTTCGGGATACTTGGCCTGCAGGATATAGAGGGCAGGCAGGGTGAAGATAGCACCGGCCACGATGACGCCCGAGCAGGCTCCGATCGATTGGATAATCACATTTTCGCCCAGGGCATTCTTGCGCTTGGCGGCTCCCGACAGACCTACGGCAATGATGGCGATAGGTATGGCGGCCTCGAACACTTGTCCTACCCGCAATCCCAGGTAAGCAGCGGCGGCCGAGAAGATAATCGCCATGACGATACCCCAGGTCACCGACCAGGCATTCGCCTCGGGATAGACTTTGTCGGGCGAGAGAATAGGACGGTATTCTTCACCCGGTTTCAACTCCCGAAACGCGTTTTCGGGCAAGTCGACAGGTTGTTTTTCGTTTGTTTCCATCTTATTTTTATTCTGTTTTTGTGTATTGCTTTTTACAAAATCGTGGCAAGTTAGTAAAAAATGGAAACATAGCGGGTATTATTGCGCTTGTTTTTTGCCACGGGGGAGCATAAAATGCGTTTTTACGTGACAGAACGAACAAAAAAATCTATATTTGCTTCACAAATAAGAAGTGTAATTACTCGATATAGAACCGATATAATGCTAAAGAATATGAAAGATATATTGACTTATTTGACTCGACTGAGAGAAAACAATAATCGGGAGTGGTTCCAAGCCCACAAAGAGGAGTATGACCGGTTGCGCCCGATCTTTATCGACAAGGTGCAGCAACTGATCGACCGCATCGCACAGTTCGACGACGAGATTGCGGGGCTGGAGGCGAAATCGTGCATGTACCGCATCTATCGCGATATTCGTTTCTCGCCCGACAAGACACCTTATAAAACCTATATGTCGGCCTACATGGCCAAGGGCGGCCGCAAGAGCCTGCGGGCCGGTTACTATTTCCATCTCGAGCCGGGCAACTGTATGATTAGCGGCGGGGTATGGTGCCCCGAGCCGAAACTGCTGAAGGCTTTGCGACAGGCAATTTACGACAACTACGACGAGTTTCAGGAACTCATCGGCCGCCCGCAGTTCAAGACGCTTTATCCCGATTGGGAGGGTGAGACCCTCAAGGTAGTACCCCGGCCGTTCCCCCGCGATTGCGAGCAGGCCGAGTGGCTCAAACGGAAAGATTATGTGATGGTCCATTTCGCCCCCGACAACTTTTTCGATGCCCCCGACTGGGTGGAACAGACGGCTCACGCATTCGAGATAATGAAACCGGTAAACGATTTCTTCAACTATACGGTCGACGAGGTATATAACCTGTAACCGTCCGAGGTATTTAGTTCAGCTCAACTACCGTAATGCCGGCGCCGCCCAACTGCACGTGCTCGTCCTGAAAGTGGGCTACGCCCGGCACGGTCTTGAGGTATTGCCGGATGACCTGCCGCAGCACACCAGTGCCCGTACCGTGCAGAATGCGCACGCGGGTACAGCCCACTTGTATGGCATCGTCGATGAAGTAGGTGACTGCCTGCAACGCCTCGTCAGCCCGCATGCCCCGCACATCAATCTCTTGTTTGAAGTTGAGCTGCTTCTCCCTCATATCTTCGGTAGTCTGTACCCCCAGGAAGGTAGCCTTGGCATTCTCCTTTTTGATCTGGCTTTTGCTTACCCGCTCCAGCCGGTCGGCCTTGACGGTCGACTTGAGCATGCCGAAAGCCACGGTTACGTTGTTGCCATTCACTTCGAGCACTTCGCCCACCGAGGTTTGGCCCTTCAGCCGCACGGCATCGCCTGCGGCGAGGGGTGAGGCGGTTGCGGCCTGCGATTGGGGCTCTTCACTCTTCTTGCGCTGTTGCTTGCGTTTCTTCCGCTCGGCTATCTGTTTGAGCTTGCGGCTCACCAGGTCGTCGGCTGCGGGTTCGGACTCTTCGCTCAGCCCGGCTTTGAACTGCTCGAACTTTTGGCGGGCGGCACGGGTCTTCTCCTTCTCGGCCTGCGCCTCCTTGATTTCGCGTATCGTGTTCTCGATGCGGGCATTGGCCTCGGCCAGAATCTGGGCGGCATCGCCTTTGGCCTGTTTCAGCAACTCCTTGCGTTGCTTTTCCAGAGCGGTGAGGTCGGCCTCGTAGCGGGCGGTGAGCTCCTCGAGCTTCTTCTCGCGCTGGCGTATGTTCTGGCGTTTGCTCTCCCAGTAGCGTTTGTCGCGCACGATGTCTTGCAGATACTTGTCCATATCGATGTAGGCCGAACCCACCTTCTCGGAGGCCGAGGCGATGACATCTTCGGGCAAACCTATCTTGCGGGCTATCTCGATGGCAAACGAGCTGCCAGGGTTACCGATGGATAGCTTGAAGAGCGGCTGCATGAGGTGACGGTCGTAGAGCATGGCGCCGTTGACGATGCCGTCGGTATCTTCGGCAAAATGTTTCAGGTTCTGGTAGTGGGTCGTGATGACTCCGTAGGCCCGCTTCTGGTTGAAACGGTCGAGCAGGGCTTCGGCAATGGCCCCACCGATTTGAGGCTCGGTGCCGCCACCGAACTCATCGATGAGCAGGAGACTGTTCTCGTTGGCATTCCGCACGAAAAATTTCATGTGCGTGAGGTGCGAACTGTATGTACTCAGGTCGTCCTCGATAGACTGCTCGTCGCCGATGTCGATGAATATGTCCTTGAAGATGCCGGTGCGGGAGTTGTCGTACATGGGCACCAGCAGACCACACTGCAACATGTATTGCAGCAGTCCGGCCGTTTTGAGGCAGACCGATTTACCGCCGGCGTTGGGCCCCGAGATGAGCAGGATGCGGTTTTTCTCGTCGAGAGTCAGGTCGAGGGGAACAACAGTCTTGCCCTGTCGCTTGAGCGAGAGGTAGAGCAGGGGATGCACGGCGTGGTACCACTCGATTTGCCGTTTGTTCTCAAAGCGAGGCAATGTCCCGCCGGTCTCCAGTGCCAGGAGGGCCTTGGCCCGGATGAAATCTATCTCGGCCAGAAATTCATAGGAGTAGATGATTTCGTCGATATAGGGACGCAGGGTGTCGGTAAAGGCGGTGAGTATACGCACGATTTCGCGTCGCTCCTCGTTCTCGAGTTCACGCACCCGGTTGTTAGCTTCGACTACCTCGGCCGGTTCGATGAATATGGTCTTGCCGCTGGCCGACTCATCGTGCACGATACCCTTGATTTTCCGTTTGTACGAAGGGGCCACCGGTATCACCAGCCGGCCGTCGCGCATGGTGGGGCTCACCTCTTTGTCGACGAACCCCTCGCTCTGTGCCGCCCGCAGGATGGAGTTCAGGTTGCGCGATATGCTCGAGAGGGTCGAGGCGATGCTGCTGCGAATCTGGGCCAGGGCGGGCGAAGCGTTATCCTTGATATGGCCGAATTTGTCGAGAATCGCATCGATCTGTTTGACCAGCTGGGGGAATGCCTCTACCTCTTGGGCCAGTTCGTGCAGGTAGGGATAGCGAATCTCCTCCTCTTCGCCGGGACGAAGAAAGCGCACGATGGCCTGAATCGTGTCGAGCGAACGCCGCAGGTCGAACAGTTCGCTCTCTTCCAGAAAGGTCCCTTCGATGCGAACCCGTTTCAGCGAAGCTCGTACGTCGAAAAAGAAATTGGCCGGGAAATCGTCGGCCTGCTCGATAATGTGTACAAACTCCCATGTGCAGTTCAGCTGCTTGCGTATGGCGTCGTAGTCGGTAGAGAATTGCATTCTATCGGTATAGTCCGTTCCCAGGCTGCTGAGACACTTCTCTTTAATGAGCGACCGTATCTGGTCGAAACCTATCTTCTGCTCGAAATTCTGCGGATATATCACACTTTATAATTTAGAAAAACGTATGCAAAAGTAATAAAAAGCGTGGGGATAATCGACATTTGTCTCTGAACAAAACACAGCGGTTAGGTGTAATAAAGCGCGTATAACCGTTAATTGAAAAAAGAGATGGATTCAATAAGCTCGATTTACAAAGATATTCGGCGGATGTTCCAGTCGGCAGTTCCGCCTTATGTAGCTACAATCAACGACGACTACCACTACGAAGTGTGGGCTATCAAACAACAGGCTGGTCAATCGCAAAGCTCGGAGGAGTTGCTGGGATATGTAGCCAAACACGACGACAGTGTGACCGTAGGCTTCAACAACAAGTTGGGCGAGGAGGCTCGAAAACGTCTCTTTTCGGCCCTGTTGCTGACCAAGATGAATGGTCACGGCCGAATCTCCATTCATCGCATGACTCACCAGTTGCATGCCGATTTGCAAGAGGCCATTGCCAACCTGATGCGCTATTACAGCGAGATGAACTGGATATAATCGGGGGCTGTACTTTTGCAAACTATTACCGACTATCTGCTATTTTTTGCTTAATAAAACTGTTTTTGGATATTTATTGTTATATTTGCGCCCTATAAATAAGCGCATTTATGACACAGATTGAAACCAATAACGAAGGAGAAGACAAGAAAAGTCTCAATTTCATAGAACAGATTGTAGAGGCCGACTTGAAGGCGGGTAAGAATGGAGGTCGTTTGAGCACCCGTTTTCCGCCCGAACCGAACGGCTACCTGCATATAGGTCATGCCAAAGCCATTTGCATCGACTTCGGTATTGCCGAGAAGTTCGGCGGTACCTGCAACTTGCGTTTCGACGATACCAACCCTGTCAAGGAGGATGTCGAATATGTCGACTCGATCAAGGAAGACATTCACTGGCTGGGTTTCGACTGGGGCGACCGGTTGTACTATGCGTCGGACTACTTTCCCAAACTGTGGGATTTGGCCATCCGCATGATTAAGGAGGGCAAAGCCTATGTCGACGAACAGTCGTCGGAGGAGATTGCCCGCCAGAAGGGGACCCCCACGCAACCGGGTATCGAGAGCCCTTACCGCAACCGCAGCGTCGAAGAGAACCTCGACCTGTTTGAGCGCATGAACAAAGGCGAATTCGAGGAGGGCCGTTTCGTATTGCGTGCCAAAATCGACATGGCTTCGCCCAACATGCACTTCAGAGACCCCATCATGTACCGCATCATCAAGCACCCGCACCACCGCACGGGCACGAAGTGGAACGTATATCCCATGTACGACTTTGCCCACGGACAGTCCGACTACTTCGAGGGTGTGACGCACTCGATCTGTACGCTGGAGTTTGAGGTGCACCGCCCCTTGTACGAGTATTTCGTGAAGGAGCTGGCCGACGACAGCTACTGCCCGCGACAAATCGAGTTCAACCGGTTGAACCTCACCTACACGGTGATGAGCAAGCGCAAATTGCTGCAACTGGTCAAGGAGGGGCTGGTAGCCGGTTGGGACGACCCGCGTATGCCGACTCTCTGTGGTTTGCGCCGTCGCGGATATACGCCCGAGTCTATCAAGAACTTTATCCAGAAAATCGGTTACACCAAGTACGACGGTATCATCAGCGTATCGCTGCTCGAACACAGCATTCGCGAAGACCTGAACAAGACCGCTACCCGCGTATCGGCCGTGCTCAATCCGGTGAAACTGATTATTACCAACTATCCCGAAGGACAGGTCGAATACCTCGACATCGAGAATAACCCCGAGGATCCCGAAGCCGGAACACACAAGATTCCTTTCACGCGCGAGTTG
>OJNR01000904.1_pt1 | contig 17128 bp, 14 predicted proteins | sample 1597901 | NCBI WGS metagenome assembly OJNR01 (sample SAMN01915223, study PRJEB22387) | human gut metagenome | isolation source: stool | host: Homo sapiens | place: USA | reverse complement strand
ATTTATCCCCTCAAATTCAAATAGTTAATTACTGTTAATATTTTATCCCCGTTTTTTCGACCTTTCCCTACAATTTGTACAAGAAGTTACTGAAAGAGATAAAAATAAACTACTTTTGCATAAACTCGTAACCACCATGTATTCGAAAGACGAACTCTACTACATAGCCACCGACCTGCTGCACCGGCTCATTGCCACCCCTTCGGTCAGCCGGGAGGAGGGACAGGCAGCCCAACTCCTGTGCGAAACGCTCGAAAAAAACCGATTCACCCCGCACCGCATCGGCAACAACGTATGGACCCTGGCCGGGAAGTACGACCCGGCGAAACCGATCCTCCTGCTCAACTCGCACATCGACACCGTGAAACCGGTGGCCAGCTGGAGCCGCAACCCTTTTGAACCTGCCGAAGAGGAAGGTCGCCTCTACGGTCTGGGCAGCAACGACGCCGGAGCCAGTCTGGTATCGCTGCTCGCCGCCTTCCTGTTCCTGGCCGACAGCGAGCAACCCTACAACCTGATTTTCCTGGCTTCGGCCGAAGAGGAGGTTTCGGGAGCGAACGGCATCGCCCGGGCCTTGCAGGAGCTGCCCCCTGTCGATCTGGCCATCGTGGGCGAACCTACGGCCATGCAACCGGCCATCTGCGAAAAGGGGCTGCTGGTGCTCGACTGTGCCACGCACGGGCGGTCGGGACACGCTGCCCGCGAAGAGGGAATCAACGCCCTCTACAAAGCCACCGAGGCTATCGAACGACTGCGGCGATTCGAGTTCCCCCTCGTCTCGGAGTGGCTGGGACGGACGAAACTCACCGTCACCCAGATAGAGGCCGGCACGCAGCACAACGTGGTGCCCGACCGCTGCAACTTCGTCATCGACCTGCGCACTACCGATTGCTACACCAACGCCCAGGCGGTCGAAATCCTGCGCGAGAACTTCCCCGACGTGACCTTCACCCCCCGCTCGCTGCGGCTCAACTCGTCGTCCATATCGCCACGACACCCCTTCGTGCGACGGTGCGTACTCACCGGACGCGAACCCTTCGGGTCGCCTACCCTCTCGGACCAGGCGCTCATGCCCTTCCCTTCGGTCAAGATAGGACCGGGCGAATCGTCGCGCTCCCACACGGCCGACGAGTATATCCTCCTCGACGAGATACGCGAAGCCATCGAGCTCTACACTTGTCTGCTCGACAACCTGCAATTCGAAAAAAATCAGTGTAACAGCCGTTCGGCCAGAATAGCCGAACCGCGTCCTCCCCACGACACATAACGATAGACCAGCGGCAGAAACCACCGCAAGGTGCTGTCGTCGCGAACCTGGTCGAGGGTCCAGTGATAAATTTCGGGCCCTCGCGGGCTCTTCTCGCGACGACACAGACCGGCCACCACCATCTGCTTGTAGAGCAAGAGCCGGTGCAGACGACGCTTGTCGGAATGGTTGCTCTGCTCCACATCGGCATGGGCATGGGCAATAGCCTGCAAAATATCGTCACTGTTGGGGGCATAGCGATAGCCGGTAATGCTGTCGGCATGCAGATAGACATGGACCAGCGGCGGCCGCTCGATCCACACCACTCGGTCAGTAGCGAGCAACAGACGCAGCCCCAGCTCCCAATCTTCCCAACGCATATACTCCTCGCGCCATCCGCCTACGGCCCGCACCAATGCCGTGCGCACCGCATAACGCTGTGTACCCAGCGTGCAATGAAACAGATGGGGCTCCACCCGATTGGAAAAGACCGCCTTGGCCCGATAGGGACTACCTGCCTCGGGCACCATCTCGACCGTACACCCCACGATGTCGACCTGCGGATGGCTGTCGAAAGCCTGCATATACCGGGCAATAGCCTCGGGCACGTAGGTATCGTCACTATCGAAGAACGAGACAAACTCCTCCCGCACGCACGACAACCCCCGGTTGCGGGCAGCCGAAGGGCCCCGCTTCGCCTCCTGGGTCACCGTCACTTCGAAGTCGTCGCTCTCATAGCGGGCTTTCAGCTCCCGGCACAGCGCCAGCGACCCGTCGGTCGACCCGTTATCGACCAGCACGACATGCAGGGGCCGGTAGGTCTGCGCTACAATCGAGGCAAACGTCCGCACCAACTCCTTCTCCCGATTATAGACGGGCACCACTATGGCTATGCTTGTCGGTTTCATCGTTTTCAAAAATAGCGAAAGGTGAGCGCAGAGGCAAAGGAAAACTGCGTTTTCAACTTCGACCATCTCGAGCTGCATTCTCTCTTTGGCAAAGATAGAAAAAGAAATTTTTCCCCATCCCAATTATAAATTCTTTTCTTAAAATTGTCGCCGATACGGCAAAAACGGTGTAACTTTATCCTCTGGGAAGGTTGCAGCAATCGGGGCGATGCCGTTTGGCTTATTCTTTTTAAAAAACCACCGTCATCCCATTGATTCACAACGATGTAACCAACTTATACTCATCTGTCGCCATGACCGAAGAGACGCTGAAGAAACTGAAGATACTTACCGAATCGGCAAAATACGATGTATCGTGTTCGTCGAGCGGCACCGTGCGGTCCAACACCCGGGGAGGATTGGGCAATACGGTGGGCGGGATAGGTATATGCCACAGTTTTGCCGACGACGGTCGTTGCATCTCGCTGCTGAAAACGATGCTCACCAACTCGTGCATGTACGACTGTGCCTACTGCATCAACCGGCGGAGCAACGATATTCCACGGGCCACCTTTTCGGTGCGGGAGCTGGTGGAGCTCTCCATCGAATTTTACCGGCACAACTACATCGAGGGACTGTTCCTCAGCTCGGGCGTGGTGCGTAACCCCGACTACACCATGGAGCGTCTGGTAGCCGTCGTGAAAGACTTGCGCACCATCCACCGGTTCAACGGCTACATCCACCTGAAAAGTATTCCCGGAGCCAGCCGCGAACTGGTGAACGAGGCCGGCAAGTATGCCGACCGCATGAGCGTGAACATCGAGATTCCCAACGAATGCTCACTGAAACTGCTGGCTCCCGAAAAAGACTTCAAAAGCGTCTACGAGCCCATGGCCTACATCCAGCAACAGACCCTCGCCTCGAAAGAGGAGCGCAAACTCTTCAGGCACGCCCCTCGTTTCGTCCCGGCCGGGCAGAGCACGCAGATGATTGTGGGGGCTACCCCCGACCACGACCGCGACATCCTGCGGCTGTCGTCGGCCCTCTACGCCCGTCCCACCATGCGACGTGTCTACTACTCGGGCTATATCCATGTCAACACCTACGACACCCGGCTCCCCATGCTGAAGCAGCCCCCTCTGGTACGCGAAAACCGCCTCTACCAGGCCGACTGGCTCTTGCGCTTCTACCAGTTCAAGGTCGACGAGATTGTCGACGATGCCAACCCCGACCTCGACCTCGAGATTGACCCCAAGCTGGCGTGGGCCTTGCGCCACCCCGAGGTCTTCCCGGTCGACATCAACAAGGCTCCCTACGAGCTCATCCTCCGGGTTCCCGGCATCGGGGTGAAGTCGGCCACGCTCATCGTCAACTCCCGCCGCTTCAATCGCATCAACAGCTCGCACCTGAAGAAGATGGGGGTAGTGATGAAGAAGGCCAAATACTTCATCACCTGCGGCGAGCTGACGTCACCTACCGTCAACGAACTCCGCCCCGAGAACGTAAGGCGACTGCTCACCCCGTCGACCTCGAAGCGGCGAGACGACCACCAGTTGCAACTACCCCTGTTCCACGATTAACGATACTCCGCCGTGTCTCTGATTATCTTTCAATACGACCGCACGTTCGACGGCATGCTCACCGTCGTGTTCGACGCCTACGCCCGCCGTTCGTTCCCGCAGGCGATTCAGGGCACCGACGAGCCGCTCCCCCTCTTCTACGACGAGGTGCACCCGGTCATCACCGACGAAGCGAAGGCGGGCCGGGTGTGGAAGGCTCTCGAGAAGAAGCTGTCGAAGGAGGCCCTCTCGTGCCTCACCGTGAGCTACCTCTCGGAGCTGCCGGAGCTGGACCTGCACCTGTTTCGCTACATCTGCAAGAATATCGACAGCCCCGTGAGCCTCGAGCGCAACCTGGCCGACGACGACATCCTGTTTGTCACCAACACCTTCCGCAAGGTACTGTACGAGCGTCTGCGCATGATGCAGTTCATCCGCTTCCAGAAGGCGGCCGACGGCACCTACTTCGGCATCATGGAGCCGCAATACAACGTCTTGCCGCTGGCCATAGCCCACTTCAAGGACCGCTTTGCCGACCAACCCTTTGTCCTCTACGACAAGAGGCGCCACTACGGCTATTACTACGACCAGCACGAGGTCACCCAGGTGACCTTCGACGAGAGCCTGCCCCACTTCGTCACCGGCAAGCTGGACGAGTCGCTCATGGCCGAAGACGAAAAACTGTTCCAGGAGCTGTGGCGCACCTACTTCAAGGCCGTCTGCATACGCGACCGGCTCAATCCCCGGAAACAGCGGAAAGACATGCCCGTGCGATACTGGAAATACCTCACCGAAAAAAACAAGTGACGGCCTCGCTCCTGCGTGCGACCTCCCGATAAAACAAGTGCAGCGGCAAACGAGAGCACAAGTCTCGGTTTGTCGCTGCACCACCTTTTTATCAATCATCACTAAAACAGCTCTATCGAAAGCGGGGGCACTCAAACAGGCTCCCCCTCAACCCTCTGCGGGTCTGTCACCGTCAGTTGCTGCCACCCCCCAAGGCGTTGTAGAGGGTGATGATGGACTGACAGTGGGTGAAACTGTCCGACACCAGGTTCAGCCGGGCATTCAGCAACGACTGTTGGGCCGTGAGCAGTTCGAGGTAAGTGGCATTGCCCGTTTTGTAGAGAGCTTCCGAAGTTTCGACCGTGCGCTCCAGTTCGCGGCACTGCTTCCGGTGAATCTCCAGATTGCGCTGGGCCGACTCGACGGCATAGAGCGCGTCGCTCACCTCCTGCCCGGCATCGAGCAGCGTCTGCTTGTAGTTGAGCAAGGCAATCTGCTCCTCGTCTTTCGATACCCGCAGGTTCGAAATCAGTTTTCCCCGGTTGAAAATCGGCTGGGTCAGCGAGGCCACGGCCGAGAGAATCCATCCGCCGGGATTAGTCACCACCTGTCCCAGCGCGTTGGTCCACCCCGCACTGCCCGTGAGGGTGAGGTTGGGATAGAAGGCCGAGCGGGCCTGGTTGGTCGTATAGTAGGCACTGGCCAAGGTCATCTCGGCTTCACGCACATCGGGCCGTTTCGAGAGCAACCGCAACGGTACCCCCACGTTGAAAATCTCGGGGAACTGCTGCCCGGCCAACTGCCCCCGCTCGATGGTCCGGGGTGTCACCCCCAGCACGGTACAAAGGGCATTCTCGGCCTCGCGCTGCTGCCGCAGCAGGTCGTTGTGGGTGGCCTCCAGTTCATACAGGTTGGCCCGCGCCTGGGTGACAGCATTCTCGGTCTCCTCGCCCACCTTCAACAGCGACTCCATGATGCTCGCCGTCTCGGCCAGCGTGCTGCCGGCAGGGGTATCGAGGCTCACGAAGATGGAGCCGGTATCTTCCGAGGGCACCAGACTGGTCTTGGTCGTTGCCATCAGATAGAGCAGCAGCCCCACCGAGGCGGCAAACGAGGTCCACACCAGCCACTTGTGCTTGATAAAGAACTTGGCCCCCTCCTTATACTTGAACACGAGGCGTTTGAATATCGCATCGAAGGCCAGCCGGAACCGGGTCGAGAACTCGGGCTTCTTCCCGTCGACCAGAATCTCGTTGGGCCGCAACAGCAGCGCACAGAGTGCCGGCGACAGGGTGAGGGCGTTGATGGCCGAGATACCCACGGCTACCGCCATGGTGATACCGAACTGGGTGTAGAACACGCCCGAAGTACCCCCCCATGAACGACACCGGCACAAACACCACCATGAACACCAGCGTAGAGGTGACGATGGCCGACGAGATTCCGCTCATGGCATCGATCGAGGCCTTGTAGGGCGAGCGATACCCCTCGTCGAACTTCACCTGCACCGCCTCGACTACGATGATGTCATCGTCGACTATCGTACCGATGGCCAGCACCAGGGCAAAGAGGGTGAGCAGGTTGATGCTGAACCCGGCCAGATAGAGCACGGCAAAGGTACCGATAAGCGACACGAAGATGCTGACGGTAGGGATAAGCGTCGACCGCGGGTTCTGCAGGAACACGTAAACCACCAGTACCACCAGCACGATGGCCTCGAGCAGCGTCTTGATTACCTCGTTGATCGAGGCGTCGAGGAAGTTCTTAGTACTCATCAGCTCCACAATCTCCATATCCTCGGGCAGGTTCTCCTGCAGTTCGTCGAGCAACTGGTCGATGTTGGTGATGATTTCGTTGGCATTCGTTCCGGCCGTCTGGTTAATCATACAGGTCGTACCCGGCGCACCGTTCACCCGGCCGGTGTAGGAGTAGCTCTGCGAGCCCAGCTCGACCGTGGCAATATCTTTCAACCGCAGCACCCGGCCGTCGTCGAAGGCCTTGATGACAATCTCCTCGAACTCCTGCTCCTTCTCGAGACGTCCGCGGTATTTGAGGGTATACTGATAGACATTCTTCGAATCTTCGCCGATAGCACCCGTCGAGGCCTCGATGTTCTGGCTCGCGAGGGCCGCCTCCACGTCGCTCGGCTCCAGCTCATACTGGGCCATCACGTCGGGCTTCAGCCAGATACGCATGGCATAGTCGCCACCCATCACATTCACCTCGCCTACGCCCGAGATACGTTGTATCTGCGGCTTGATATTGATGCTCAGGTAGTTGGTGAGAAACGCTTCGTCGTAGGTACCGTTGGGGCTGTAGAGGCCGAAAATCTTCAGCATGCTGCTCTGCCGCTTCATGGTGGTTACGCCCACCTTGGTCACCTCGGCCGGCAGCAGCGAGGTGGCGGTAGAGACCTTGTTCTGCACGTTCACGGCCGCCATGTCGGGGTCGCTCCCCTGTTTGAAGTAGACCATAATCTCGGCACTGCCCGTGTTGCTGGCGGTCGAGGTCATGTTCTCCACGCCGTTGATAGCCTCTTCGAGCGGCACGATTACACTCTTCTGCACCGCCTCGGCATTGGCGCCGCTATAGGTGGTCGATACCCGTATGGTAGGCGGGGCGATGTCGGGGTATTGCTCCACCGACAGGGCAAAGAGCCCGATCAATCCTGCTACGAGGATGACGACCGAAATCACCATCGACAAGATGGGCCGGTCTATGAAATATTGCAGCTTCATGGTCAATCCTCCTCTTTAACCTCTTGTGCGGCGACCGCAGGGTCGACTACGGTACCCTCTTTCAACAGGCCCGCACCCTCCGATACAATCACGTCGCCCGATTGCAAACCGCTCTCCACGATATACTCGGTGCCGTCGTTTATCTCAAATACCTCGATAGGAGTCGACACCGCTTTCCCGTCGACCACCTTGTAGGCAAACACACGGTTCTGTATCTCGTAGGTTCCGCCCTGCGGTATGACGATACACTGCTTGCGGTCGTAGGGTACAATCACATTGGCCGACCCGCCGCTCAACAGCCGTTTGTCCTTGTTGTCGAATACGGCCCGCAGGCTCACCGTGCCGGTGGTCTTGTCGATCATGCCGCTGATGACATCGACCCGACCCTTGGTCCCGTACACGGAGCCGTCGTTCAGCTCGAGCGACACCTCGGGGAAAGAGGCGAGGGCCTTGTCGAGCGACCCGTATTGCGCCGTGAGCGCGAGCACCTGCTTCTCGGTGAGGGAGAAATAGACATACATCTGCGAATTGTCCGATACCCGGATGAGCGGCTCGGTCATCGACGAGCTCACCAGTGCCCCGATACGAAACGAGGTCATGCCGGCATAGCCGTCGACCGGGCTCTTCACCTCGGTATACGAGAGGTTGTTCTGCGCATCGGTCAGTTCGGCCTGTGCCTGCTGCAAGGCAGCCTGTGCACTCTTGTACTCGTTCTGGGCCGTATGCAGTTCAAAGTCCGAAATCACCCGGTCGGCAAAGAGCAGCTCCTTCCCTTCCAGAGTCTGTTTGGCCGTAGCCTCGTTGGCCTCGGCCGTAGCCACTGCGGCGACCGCCTTCTGCAAAGCGGCTTTATAGGGCACCTGGTCGATAACAAAGAGCACCTCGCCCTTGCGCACATGGGCACCCTCCTCGACCAGCACCCGGGTGATGGTGCCCGATACCTGCGGGCGCACCTCCACATCTTGTTTTCCTTCTATCACAGCCGAGTATTTCACCGAGAGCTGTCGGTCTTCCGGCTTTACCGTCAGTAGCGGATAAGTATCGCCGCTACTCTGCATGCCGGCCTTTTGCTGACATCCCGCCAACATGCCGGCACAGCACAAACCCCATACTAAAAATCTTTTTACCTTCATTTTTTAGTTAATTTTGTTATTTCCCGGTGTAAAAATAGATGGTGTTGTCCGGCTACTGCTTAGACAATCGGCGCAAGGATTTGTCCAAATAGCACCCCATTAGAATTTATTAGGAAATCGTATGTCTATTTGACGTATAGAATTGTAATTTAGAGACATTTTGCCCTATTTTTGTAACGATTTAATATCGTATATATCAATCGCACCATGACACAAAAAGTGTTATCCTCCCTCTTCCCGGAGAGTTGCCGGATAGGGAATCTGATTTTGCTTGTTTCTCCCGAACAGTTTTACAAATTGGAAGGTCTCACCATCACGGGCAACCGCATGTTTATGATGCTCTGCCAGGGAAGTATGAGCCTGACCCTCAACGACCGCCCCTACGAACTTGGAGCCCACTCCTATTTCGACATCATGGAGACCACCACGGCCCGCATCGACTCGACCTCGTCCGACCTGCGGGGATGGTGCCTCTTCATCTCGTTCGAGTTTGCCAGCGAATCGCTCAAGAATCTGCGCCCCGGCCCCCTGCACTACTCGCTCGAGCACCCCAACATACGCATCTGGCACTTCTCGCCGAGCGAAATCGACCGGCTCGAACTTCAGCTCAACCTTTTGAAAGAGACTATCGCCAACCCCTCGCACTACTACCGCCGCGAACTGGCCAGTGTCTACTTCAAGAGCTTCAGCCTCGAGCTGGGCAACTGCATGCTCTCGCACCAGGAGAACCCCAACGACATGCCGCCCTATGTGAGCAAGCGCGACTTTATCACCCTCAACTTCATGACGCTTGTCTCGAAACATTTTGCCGAGGAGCACCACATCGAGTTCTATGCCAACGCCCTCTGCATCTCGACCAAACACCTCACCCGGGTGGTGCGCGAGATGGTGGGGAAAACGCCTCATGCCGTCATCTGCGACGAAATTACGCACCAGGCCATGACCTTGCTCGAAGACGACCGCATCTCCATCGGGCAGATTGCCGAGCGGCTTCACTTCTCGGACCAGGCCTCCTTCTGCAAGTTTTTCAAGAAACAGAAACAGATTTCGCCCATGGCTTACCGCCGGCAGAACAAGACGGGCATCGAGTGACGGCTGACTACTTGCCGCCAAGACGAAGGAAAAGAGTGACGACCAATAAGCCTGTTCCCGGCACACGCCCTCCGGTCGATAGTTCGTTTTTCTGAAAAAAATCGTTACTTTTGTCTCGGGCCCGTACCGCGTGATATCCACGGACCCACAGGCTTATGAATCCGCTTATCTCTGTCATCATACCGGTCTACAATGCCGAGCAGTTTCTGCCGGCCTGCCTCGACAGCGTGCTGCACCAGGACTACCCGTCGTTCGAAATTCTGGTTATCGACGACGGCTCGACCGACGGCTCGGCAGCCCTCATCGACCGATATGCGGCCCGAGAGCCCCGCATCGTGGCCCTTCACCAGCGCAACGCCGGGGTATCGGCGGCCCGCAACCGGGGACTGACCGAGGCCCGGGGCGAATACATCGCCTTTGTCGATGCCGACGACCGCGTGACCCCCACCTATCTCTCCCACCTGCTCTCGACTCCAGCCGATCTGGTCATCGCAGGCATAACGCTGCTCCATGAGCCGTCGGGACGAACGGAGTCGCACGGGTTCGACCGCACCCGCTCGGCCCGGACCGACTGCGAACGGGGCCTCCTCTTTGCCGATGCCGAGATACACGACACCACCAAAGGGCCCTGCAACAAACTGTTCAGACGTGAGATTATCGAGCAGCACCACCTTCGTTTCGACCCTCGCTACTCCTATGGCGAAGACCACCTGTTTGTACTGGAATTTGTGAAGCACTGCCACTCGATAGCCCAAATCGCCCACACCGACTACCTCTATATTCACCGCCCCACGGCGGCATCGCTCACCCAACGGCTGCTCCCCTACAAGGCACTGTCGGCCTACGCCCGCGAGGCCTACGCTCTGCGGCAAGAGCTCATTGCCCGGCTCGGTATCGACAACCGGGAGTACGACCGCTACCTGCTGGAGGAGCGGGCGCACCTCATCTACCAGTCGATTTACGCCCTCTACTCGGCCGAGGGGCACTACCCCGCCGACGAACGGTGGGACTTCATCGAGGAGGTCTACCGCTGCGACTACGACATGGTGACGACAGCTACCCGTCTGCCGCTGATATTCCGATTGATGAAAATCGCTTTACGCTGGAAAAGGCGGCCGTGGACCGACGGCACGCTGCTGCTCCTCTCGCGAGGGAAAGAGTGGATCAAGAAACATTTTTAAGAAACTTGTTGGAGAACATCCCTATCGGCATCGGGCCCAAAAGTCGAGAAAACGCCGGGCTACCACCTCGTCGCGATTGTGTTTCACCACAAACTCGCGGCTGCGACGCGCCTGCTCGGGCAGACGCTCGGGGTGAAGCACCAGCTCCTCGAGCTGTGCCTCCAGCTTTTCGTCGTCGGGGATGGCATTGACAATCGGGTGGTTCTCCTTCTCCCCGATAAAATCGTAATATTCGGGCTCGGCCCCGCTCACCACCACCAGCCCCTGGGCCATCGCCAGCAGCGCGTTGGTAGCCGGCGTGTAGCTGTACAGCTGGTCGAGCACCACATGCGACGACCGCATCAGCTCTACATATTCGCGATAGGGACGGTTCTCGACAAAGACCAGTTCGCACTTGTCGGGGTGACGCTCGGCCACCCTTCGGGCGGCAGCCCACATGCGGTCGGTACCCTTCTCGACCATGCGGTCGCGGTGTACCCCCAGAAAGAGCTTTACCCGCGAGGGAATCTCGTCGCCGTGGGCCATCGTGAACGAATCGGTATCGATGGGAATGCCGGCATAGGCCAACCGTGAGGGGTCGACCACCCGGCGGCACGACTCGTTGTATTCATACAGGGCACTCACCACCCCCCGCACATGCTCATACACATAGCGGGTATAGTCGGTCAGTACCGGAGCTTGCCAGCGCCGAAGCTCGTCGGGCTGGGCCAGGGCAAGCGGCGAGGGCCGGTCGCCTATCTGCCACTCGGTATACCGCAACGCGCCCGACAGACAAAAGTCGATGTAGTAGGTATCGGTGCCCATGGCGGTGAGATAGACCGCCCCGTTCCTGGCAAGCAGGCGGTCGAAGAGCTGGCGTAGCCGGCAAGGCTGCAAGGAGGCGAATCCGGGGGAATTGATTTGTACGATGTCATACCCCTCCAACCGCGACCGCAGCAGGGTATTCAGTTTGACCCACAACAACAGCCCGCCCACCTTGTTCCTGAACGGACGCGAGGTGTCGATGTCACGGGCCGTATTCATCCAACGCGACCCGTCGGAGGCCACCGTCACTTCGTGCCCCATGTGCCGCAACGCCAGCGACAGGGCCCGGTGGTAATTGCTGTAATCGCCTGCCAACAATATCTTCATACTTTCATACCCTCCTCGAAATACTATCTTCTTACTTGAAAAACGCCCGTTCGCCCCGCTTTATTGCATGGCTCCTACAACAGCCTCCGTTTCAACTGCCATCCGGCCAGAAGCACCCACATCGCCGTGGCTACCCAGGCACCGATCACCTGACCGCCCTGCCACAAAAGCAGCACGACGGCACACCCGGCCACGCTCAACCCCAACAGCCCGAATACCCGCAGGGGCACACGCAACCCGTACTTGACACGGCACAGCAGGTAGATACCCGTCCCCGAACAGAGATAGGCCAGCAGATAGGCTACCCCCACCCCGGCCAGTCCCCACCGGGTATATCCCAACAGGTAGAGAACGAACATCAGCGAGTCGGCCAGCACTTCGGTAATGAGGTAGAGGCGACCTGCCCCCTTGGCCAGCAGCACAAAACTGACGCTCCACGAGAAGGCGCGGAACAGCATGCCCAGGGCCGCCCACGAGATGTACCCCCCGATTGCCAGGAAATCGGCCGTATATAATATATGTATAATCAGCGTTTGCAGAACGATAAAGAGCGAGATGAAGGGCACCAGTATCAGCAGCGAGGTCTCGACCTGCCGCGACACATGCTCCGAGAGCAGAGCCCGGTCTTCGCAAACGACCGAAAGCCGGGGGTAATACTCCATCGACATGGCCGTGAAGACCAGCCCCACATATTGCATCACCAGCGTGTAACCGGCCTGGTAGTACCCCACCTCGCCGGTGCCGCTGTGGCTGTTGAGCCAGGCCACGAACAGATAGGAGTAGAGCGTGGTGATGAAGCCGCTCACCGTCATGTAGATGCCCAGTGCGGCGATGCCCCGCCCCTGCCGATAAGTCTCGCGCCAGTCGATCGAGACCGGCTCGATTTTCATGCGACGGCCCAGCAGCACCGTCACCAGAACGATGGCAAAGGTGTGGGCGATAATGGCGGGCACGATACCTGAGATGCCGTAGAAGTAGAACAACGGCAACGACAGCAGCAGTGCCAGCACCGACCCCAGCACCGAGCAACGGGCCAGCACCCGCAGGCGGTTCGAGGCCTGAATGATGGCCCGCTCACCCTCGGTAAGTGCGGTAAACAACAGCGTGCACGACAGGAAGACAAAACCCCAGATGTGTTGCGAGTCGCCAAAGGTGTAGCGACTCAGCACCGGGGCAAAGGTGAGCATAAGCACCGCCCCCAGCAGACCGGTGAACCACACCCAGCGGCGCACCACCTTCACCAGGCTGGCAAACCGGTTACGGTCGCCCGACTTGAAGGCCCGCGACAGGTCGCGCACCGAACTGGTGCCGATGCCCAGCCGGGTCAGGGCCGAAATCATGTCAACCGTGTTGCTATACAACCCGATAATGCCTACCCCCTCGGCACCCAGCCAGATGGCTACCAGTTTGGTCTTGATAATCGAACAGAGGATGGTGAACACCTGCGTCCCCCCGAAAAGGCCGGTAGCCTTCACGATGGTGCGGTATATCTTCTTGTCCTCCCCGCTGTTCATGGCTGGTTATAAAATTATCTCGTAAATGTTATAGGCGACGGCCCGACATCCGAACCCCTCCTTCTGGGTGATGAGCCCCTCGTTGAGGTAGTGGCCCATATCCTCGGTCGACTGCCCAAAGTCGAACCACTTGCGGTCGGCAAACACCTCGCCGATGATTTTCCCATAAAGCAGGTCGAGGGCTCCCGAGCTCTTCCCCTCATGCGAAGCCGAGGTGTACTGGGCATGTGCCACGATACCTGTGTCGTAGATGACACTGCCGGCCAGCACCTCGTTGCCGCGCATCGTCACCAAGTGACGGATGCGGTCGGGGAAACGGCTGTGCAGCAATTCGATTTCGGCCAGCGAGTGGACCGGCTTCACGTGGAACCGCTCCTGCAGATTGGCCTCCAGAATGGCCCAGAAGGGGGCGAAGTCGGTCGTCTCGACCACCTGCAGTCCGGCCTGCTCGGCCTTCTTGATGCGGCTGCGGCGGTCGGCCCGGAAGCGCAGCGGACGGTCCTGCTGCACGGTCGACGAGATGTTGCATCCCACCCACCGGGCATTGAGCCGGAAGAGGGCGTAGAGGTCGGCCTCCGACGGATAGCGGTGATAGATATGGGGCACGCATTTGTAGACCCACTTGACAAAACGCTCCTTGCGCAGGAAGTCGGCAATGAGCTGCATGATTTCGAGCACCTGCACCGTAGTGTTGCGGGTGGTCACGATGAGCCCGCCATAGGTGAGGCCGGCGTGCGAGTAGAGCACGTCGCCCTGGCGGTTGGCCGGCAACAGGGCCAGCAGTCTGTTATCGTCGTAGACCAGCAGCGAGTAGTCGCTGAAGCGGTCGGCATGATACTCCATGTACTCCCGCAGAAACAGGAAAGTCCCGTTCGACGACTCGTTGACAAAACCGTTCCAATCGCGGTGATAAGCCGCCGTATACCGGTGTATCTCCATGCCCATACCTTTTTCGTTTTTACAGATTAAGCCACGACTCGGGGTTCAGCTTCGTACGCTCTTTCCAGAGCTGGAAGGTGAGGATGGTGCGGTTGCCATCCTGCGAGTCGGAATAGATTTTACCCAGGTTCTGCCCGGTCTTCACCTTCTCGCCGGCCCGTACATAGACCTCGCTCAGGTTGGCGTAGATGGTCAGGTAGTTACCGTGCCGCACGATGATGGTACTGTTGTATCCCGGGGTAACGAAGATGCGCGATACCACCCCGTTGAAAACGGCCCGAGCCTTGGTACCCGGTGTAGTCTCGATGTCGATACCGCTGTTTTCGGTCTGCACGTAGCGCAGTTCGGGGTGCTGCTGACGACCGAAGTGGGCCACAATCTTGTAGCTGCCCGAGAGGGGGAAGGGCAGTTTGCCCTTGTTCTTCTCGAAACTGCCCGAGAGGGCCAGCTCCTCCTTGGTCATCTTGTAGCCCTTGGTCGAACGCTTGGCGGTCGAGGTCTGCCCGTCGGCCTTGTTGGCGCGGTCCGACGACTTGCGCTCCTCCTCGGCAATAAGCTGTTCGAGCTTGCGGTCGAGGGCCTCGGCCTGTTTCCGCTTGCGGTCTATCTCGCGTTTCAGCTGTTTCTCCTGTTTCTTGAGACCGGCAATCAGGTTGCGCTTGCTGCTCTCCTGCTTCTCCAGCACATTGGCTTCGGCGCTACGCTCCTTGAGTATGGCATTCTTCTCGGCCATGCTCTTGGCCAGCTCCTTCTGCAACTCCTCGAGCTGCTGCTTGCGCTCGGCTATCTCGGCTGCCTGCCGCTTGCGCCAGGCCGAATACTCCTTCAGATAGCGGGCCCGCCGATACGACTGGCTCAACGACGAGGCCGAGAAAATGAACATCAGTTCGTCATACTCCGACCGCCGGTGCCCCATGCGCTTCACGGCATTGGCATAGCTGCGCTTCTTGGCCGTCAAATCCTTCTGCAGCAGGTAGATGGTATCCTTGACCGCCCGCTGCTTGCGGTTGATGACGGCAATCTCCTTGTTGATTTTGGCAATCAGATTGCGTTGCTGCTTGATTTCGGCCGTGATGCTGTTCAACTCGTTGAGCGAACTCTTGGCGCTGCGCAGCGTCTTGTCGAGCTTTTTGTTGGTCTCGTTCAGCTCCTTCAATGTCTGCTCCCGATTGCGGCGCAGCTTCTCCATCTCGAGGGTCTGGGCGAAGAGAGTCGAAGCCCCCAACCCGATGATGCAACATAAGACTAACCACCTTTTCATATCGACAACTCCTTTAACAACTGCGTAGCCGAAACTCGCGTATACCTCGACAAGTCGAGCTTCTCGATGCTTACCTTCCCGTTCCAGACAATCGACGAGGCGTCATAGCCCAGATTGAGCGACAACGGCAGACTCAGCCCCGTGAGAGACAACTGCATGGTGGTGGGGAAGTTGTCGCTCGTCCCCTGCTTGACAAAGTCGGCATAGTGGCACACAATCGACTTGCTGCCATCGGCCGAACTCAACTGCGTCGAAAGCAGCTTCGTGCCGTTCAGGTCGAACCGATAGCCGAAACGGGTATCCTGACTGCGGGGTTGCAACGACCACCGCGACGACCCCGACTCGATGACCTCGAAGTCGTCGATGCGACAGGCCGACGAGCTACTGCCCAGCAGGAAGATGCGCCCCAGCAGGGCATCCTGCACCGTGGCCAGCGAGAGCTCCTGCGAGAGCCGCGCCCCTATCGAGGCCAGCGACTCACCTACGTACCGGCGCTGCATCTTGTCGATGACAAAGAGGCTGTCGCGCGTCATGTAGAGCCGCGCCACCTCGATACCCAAAAAGACTCGCACCGAAATCTGCAACGACTCACCGCGCACCATACGCACCTGCGTGTTCGTGCTCAGCGAGCCCCCTTTGCCCAGCCCCACATCGGCCGACCCCTTCGCCGAGAAGGTGGTCCACTCGGGATACGATGCCATGAGGGTCTCGAAATTGTTACGCACCTCTCGCGACACCGGCTGGTGGGTGGCCAGCTCTTTTCCCCCTTTACAGCCTGCCAGCATCGACAGCAACGCGATACAGACCGCTACGTATATAGGTTTCATTTCTCAATATATTTCTTTTGCTCGATTTTCTCTTTCAATACATCGGCCGACTCGCTCCCCAGGTCGAGGGCCTTTTGCCAATAGGTCACCGCCTCGTCCAGCTCGCCCAGCATGGCCAGTATGTCGCCGTAGTGTTCATACAGTTCGGCACTGGGTTCGGGGCTCTTGTCGATGGCATTCTTCATGTAGAGACGGGCCAGCGAGTAGTCGCCCTTCTTGAAAAATATCCACGCATAGGTATCGAGGTAGGTGGCGTTGTCGGGTTCGGCTTTCACCGTTTGGGCACTCATCCGTTCGGCCTTGTCGAGGTCGCGCCCTTCGACGGCCAGGAAATAGCTGTAATTGTTGAGCACCGGTATGTTCGAGGCGTTGTACGACAGCGCCAGGTCGTACATGGCATAGGCCTTCTCGCGGTCGCCCGACGAGTGATAGACATCGCCCATCTGCCCATAGAAGAACGACTTCGTGCCGTTGTCGCCCTCGTCGACATAAGTGAGTCCCGTCTCGAGCATCTCGAGTGCCTCGGCATAGCTCTTCGTCTGCGTGCTGGCTACCGCCACATACATGTAAATATCCTTCTGGTCGGGCACATACTGTATGGCCCGCTTGCCCACCCGTATCACGTCGGCATACTTCTCCTGATAGAGATACAGCCCGATCAGCTGCAACCAGTTCTCGGGGTTGGAGGGGGCCAGGTCGGTAGCGATGGCATACTGCTCCTCGGCCCGTGTAAACTCCTTGCGGCTCGACAGGTACATGCCGAAGAGCCGGGCGGGATTTTCCGCCAGCAACCGGGCCATGTCTGCGGCCGTAATGCGCCCCGAGGCCACAGCG
>OJNR01000891.1_pt1 | contig 17394 bp, 14 predicted proteins | sample 1597901 | NCBI WGS metagenome assembly OJNR01 (sample SAMN01915223, study PRJEB22387) | human gut metagenome | isolation source: stool | host: Homo sapiens | place: USA | reverse complement strand
ATATTATTTTCAGGTGGAAAATATGCTGGCTTTGGAATTAAAAGACGTAAACTATTCCTATTTTACAAAAGAAAAAGAAACAAAAGCCCTTCAGGATATTAATCTATCCGTAAAAAAAGGACAATTCATATCCATAGTCGGTCCGTCCGGTTGTGGTAAATCCACGCTTCTGTCCATAATATGCGGTCTTATTGAACCAACTTCGGGTGAAGTAATCGTAAATGGACGCCCGGTAAAAGACGAAATGCGTAACATCGGATATATGCTCCAGCATGACCATCTTTTTGAATGGCGCAGCGTGTACGGAAATGTTATGCTGGGGCTTGATATACACAGAAAAAAAGACACGCAAAATCTTGCCACCCACTATCTCTCCCAATACGGTCTTCTCGATTTTAAAAATTCAAGGCCAAGTGAGCTTTCAGGCGGTATGCGGCAAAGAGTTGCTCTTATACGCACACTTATGATGGAACCGGATATTCTCCTTTTAGATGAACCGTTTTCAGCTCTTGATTACCAGACACGGCTTACCGTATGTGATGATATAAGCTCTATCATTAAAAAAGAGCATAAAACAGCAATACTTGTAACCCATGACCTTGCGGAAGCAATTTCTGTAGGTGAAAGTGTCTATGTGCTTACTAAACGTCCGGGACGCTTCAAAGCGGCAATTGACCTTGACTTCTGCAACGATTTAAGCTCCTTAAAACGTCGTGATACAGCAGAATTCCGTGATTACTTTAATATCTTGTGGAAGGAGTTGTCAGACAATGAATAAAATCAAAACACACTCTGATTATCTGAAATCAGTATTCCGTCATAAAGTATTAATTCATTTCTTTCGTATTTTTCTAGCGGTTTTCTTCGTATCAGCATGGGAAATTTGTGCAGAAAAGGGAATTATCGACTCTTTTATATTCAGCAGTCCAAAACGGATTGTTAAATGTTTTATTGAACTTACAAAAAACGGTTTTCTCATACGCCATGTATGGAAAACCATTTATGAAACACTTATATGCTTTATATTTGTTATGATTGCCGCCATTACAGCTGCCGTACTTATGTGGCTTAACAGAAATATCTTCAAAGTTGCCGAACCTTTCCTCGTATTGCTCAACAGCCTTCCAAAATCCGCTCTCGCTCCGGTTCTTATTGTATGGCTCGGCAACAACACTAAAACGGTAATTATTGCCGCCGTATCCGTTGCCGTATTCGGTGCAATGCTCAGTATATACACTTCTTTTACAGAGACCGACAAGGAAAAAATAAAATTAATCCGGACCCTCGGCGGAAAGAAACGCCATATTCTGTTTTACCTTATCTTTCCGTCATCACTGCCGACAATCGTAAATGCCATGAAAGTCAATCTGGGACTTTCCCTTGTAGGTGTAATCATCGGTGAATTCCTTGCAGCAAAAGAAGGACTTGGTTATTTAATCATCTACGGCAGTCAGGTATTTAAAATGGACTGGGTACTTCTTTCCATTGTTTTACTTTCTATTCTTTCAATAATTCTTTATATAATTATCGGGATATTTGAAAAGAGGACTTCCGGCAGATAATTACTTTGCATACTTGTCGATTGCTTCCTGTATTCTTGATTTAGTAAGCTCAGCAAGTTCTGTCTTTTTCATATCTTTATATTCTTCATATGGTATCGGCTTCAGGTAATGCACCTGTGTTGTAACTTTCCTGAGGCTGTTGCCATCCATTGCTTTATAAGAATCAATAAGTGCCACCGGTATAACAGGCACTTTGGCATCCATCGCACACTTAAATACACCTGCCTTAAAATCCTGAAGGGTATTTTTATTGTCGCCATACTTACCTTCAGGGAAAAGCAGATATATTTTACCTTCTTTAAGTTCCCTGGTAACAGTCATCATGATCTTCATCTGCTGTCTGGCATCTTTAAGATTAATGCCGTGCCCCGCTACCATAGGAAGCATCTGCCTGACAATCATCTGATGTTCTCTCTTGCTGTCGATAATAATAGTAAGAGGTCTGTCATGATTACACACAATTCCTAACCCGTCATAATGTCCCTGATGGTTGGCATACATTACATAATTGCCTGTTTCCGGCAGATTTTCTTTTCCATAAACCTTTGTGGTAGTCCTGGAATTCTTACGCATCTTGTCCACAATTTTCTGTACCTCACGATACTTGTCAAGTTCGCTGTATTTCTCCGGACGTTTCATCATATAATTGCATTTATTAATTTCATATATCATAAAGAAAAACGAACGAAGTGCCATAACAATAAGTCTTAACATACTTTTATACATCCTTTCTTCTTTTTTATAAAATCACCGGTCATCCGGTTAATGCTACAATTATATACGTTAAATTTTCTTTTTTCAATAGTACGCTCATATTATCTTAGTTATATACATAAAATATACTAACCAAAAAGTCCGGAGTTTTTAATGAAGAAAATTTTTTCTTTAATTATTTCTTTTATACTTATCCTATCATCTGTCCATATCAGCGTGGCTGCCGATGAGCTTGACTTAACCTCCAAATCAGCAATTCTTATGGAAGCATCTACAGGGAAAATCATTTATGAGCATAACCCAGATGAAATTCTCCGTCCTGCCAGTATTACTAAAATAATGACACTTATACTGATTTTTGATGCCATACATGACGGCAGAATCAAAATGGATGACACAGTAACGGTATCCGAGCATGCCGCTTCAATGGGCGGCAGTCAGGTCTTTCTTGAAGCCGGAGAGACCCAGACCGTTGAAACCCTTATTAAATGCATTGCCATTGCAAGTGCCAATGATGCCTGTGTAGCCATGGCAGAATACATTGACTCCTCTGAGGAAAATTTTGTTTCCCATATGAACGAACGGGCCAAAGGTCTTTCGATGGCCAACACAAATTTTGTCAACTGCTGCGGTCTTGATGCCGATAATCATGTAACCACAGCGAGGGATGTGGCACTCATGTCAAAGGAACTTATCAACAAATATCCTGAAATACATAATATTTCAACAATCTGGATGGACACAATAACCCACGTTACAAGGCGGGGCGAAAGTGATTTTACCCTTACCAATACCAATAAACTTATCAAGCAGTACGAATGGGCAACTGGGCTTAAAACAGGTTCTACAAGTCTTGCCGGATTCTGTCTTTCCGCTACTGCAAAAAGAAACGATATTGAGCTTATTTCCGTTGTTATGGCATCCAAGGACGGCAAATCCCGTGTCGCCGATTCTATCAAGCTTCTTAACTACGGCTATTCACTCTGTCAGATGTACAAAGACACAGATATGCCTGAAATTCCTCTTCCAAAAATATCGGGCGGCATGATTAAAGAGCTTGAATGTGAATATAATGATGACTTTTCTTATCTATTTACAGAAAAATATGATGAAGCCCTTATTACAAAAGATTTTGAATTTATTGATGGGCTGAAAGCACCGGTTAATGAGGGTGATGTAATCGGGCAGCTTTGCTACAAATACAACGGGACACTTATAGGAACAATTGATATCAAATCTTCCGTTACCGTAAAAAAAGCAGGATATAAGGATTACTTCTCATTTCTTGCAAAAAATGTGTTCTGTATATAAGAAAAAGCTTCAGTCACATAGTCTGTGACTGAAGCCTCTATTATCTTACTACATATTCAAAATACTTATGTAAAATTAAGCATCCTGTCTTCTCTTCTTGAATGAAACAACAACGATTCCGCAAGCTGCTACTGCTGCGATTATTGCTGTAGCTACTGCCATAGAATCACCTGCGTTTACATTTCCGTTATTACCGCCTGCTGGCTTGTTGTCTGCTGCTGGCTTATTATCTCCTGCTGGTTTGTTGTCTCCGCCTGCTGGCTTATTGTCTCCGCCTGCTGGCTTGTTGTCTCCGCCTGCTGGTGTGTTGTCTACGACTGGTGTTACAGTTGGACCGGCATATTCTACAGCTGTAATCTGTTTTGCATCAAGTCCTGTACCGCCTGTAACATCTGTTACTTTTACTGTGAATGTTACATCGCTGGCTTTATCCAATACTAATTCGAAATTAGCTGTATTGTCACCAAATGAATTATCCTTACCAATCTGGTATTTCCATGAATATTCAGCTGCTGACTGAAGGAACTTATATATATAATTGCCGGCTGCTACATTCTGGAATGTAATTGTGTATGTATCACCATTCTTTGTCATAGTCTTACCTGGTAAATCAAATCCGGTATCTGTAATAGTACCTACTACAGAAAGTACATCAGTTACAGGAAGTGGTGCAATTTCCTGTGTCATTGCAGCATCTTTAAATAACTTCTTTGATGTTAAATCGAAATATGCTTTACCATTGCTCTGTGCTACAACTTCTGAATTCCAAGCGCCTTCCTGATATTCTGCATTAGCTGCACCATCACCATATCCAACTACCTGAAAGCCCTGTACTTCATCCGCATTGTTAATTGTAAATACTGCGTAATTCTTGCCGTCTTCTGTAACTGCATCTCCTACCGGAAGAGTTCCAGTACCCCAGCCTGTTGGCTTAGCTGCTGTTGCAGCGGTCGCTACACTTGCAGTTCCGCCCCAAACATTTCCTTTGTAATACTCTGCTGTCTTACCTGATGTCAGTTCAACATATACTTTAACTGTTGTTCCTGCTGCCTTAGCAGTCTTAGGTGCTGCAACAAGTCCTGCTGCTACGAATGCAAAAGCAGCTACTGTAGCAATGACCTTCTTAAAAATTTTCTTCATTTTTCGTATTCTTCCTTTCCAATACATTTTATTCATGTCTTATGACACTAATTTTATTTTAGTACAGGTATTTTATTTTTTCAATATTTCATTTGTTGTTTTTCCACTATAAAAATGTTGTTTTTATTAAATATATGTGCAATATCACAATTCTTAGAATATCCCATACAAAAAAGGAACCGGTCTGAACCGATTCCTTTATGTAAGCATTTCTATAAAATACTAATTAAGCTTCTACGCTTCTTCTCTTAGCTACAACTGCTACAACTGCGCTTAATGCTGCAACTGCTGCTACGATGTATACCATAACTGAAGAATCGCCTGCTGCTGGAGTCTTGTCTGCTGGAGCTGCTGGTGCTGCACTTGCTTCTTTAACTGTTACAGCTGCCTTAGTTCCATCAAATGTAATTGTTACTGTAGAACCATCTTTTGCTACATCAACTTTTGCATTAGCTCCGCCGCTTGATGCATCTCCTTCAAGGTTATATTCGCCATTATCCCAAGCATGGTTTGTACGAACCTTGAATTCATAAGATCCAGCCTTAACATCTGTGATGTCTACTGAATATGTTCCATCTGCCTGCTTAACCAAATCTGTGTCCTTATCCCAGTTACCATTGATTGATCCGATAACACTGTATGTGTCATCTGCTGCGAAAGCTGTCATAGCCATCATTCCAATTACCATTGCCATTGCTAAAACGGCTGTAATTACTCTTTTTGCAATTTTTTTCATTTTTTTATTCCTTTCCTGAATACATTATTGTGTCTTACGACTGTATTTATTCTATTACTTTAATTTTATTTTTTCAATAGCGTTTATGTTGATTTTTTAATCTAAAAATGTTGATTTTCTGCGATTATCATATGTACAGAAAATAACAAGTCCCGGAAACCTGACGTTCCCGGGACTATAATTATGCTATATTATTTTGTTGCGCCTTTTACAAGTATTGTACATGAAATTCCGTCTACAGTAATTTTACCGTTTGCTGTTCCGAGGGAATCAGTTCCTGCCTTGTCACCCTGTACGCAGATTGTCCAGTCTCCTTCCGGAAGTGTAACTGTTGTTGCTTCGCTTAATGGGTTATATATAACAAAGATCGAATCTGATACTTCTTCCTTAACACCTGTTAATTCATAAGCAATAACGCCCTTGTCCGTACCTTCAGAAAACTTATAATAACTTGAAGCGGTATCCATTATTCTTAATGAAGCATGTGCTTTTCTGAATGCTATCATTCCCTTATAGTAATTAAATACTTTCTGGTATGTAGCATCACTTAATGTGCTCCACTTAATGCTGTTTACTTCATCACCTGCATTATAACTGTCGCTGCTATATGTTCCGTCACCCGTAGGCTTGCTTCTTAATATTTCTTCACCGGCAAGGATAAATGGTGTTCCCTGTGAAGTGTATACAATAGCTGCCGAAAGAAGATTCTGTTTAACCTTAGCTTCCATACTGTCACTTGCATTAGATAAATTGATTTCATCCCATAATGTCATGTTATCGTGGCATGATGCATAGACAATATTCTGTGAGCCCTTTTCTGACCAGCCGGTCTTGCCCTGGATTGCTTTCTTGATTACATCTGCATTAGAGATGTTTCCGTTGACATATCCTTTTTCTTCTGCCTTAAATACGCTGCCTTTAATTGCATCACGGATTGTATCACTGAACATTGCGAATCCGTCTAACTTATTAACGTACATCTGTGTTGCCAGTGTTACATTTGACTTAGTAATCTTAGTTGTCATGCTCCAACCTTCACCGTAAAGGATGATAGAAGGATCTATCTTATCTAACTCTGTTCTGATTGCTTTAATTGTATCAATATCAATAAGGCCTACAAGGTCAAATCTGAAACCGTCGATATGATATTCTTTAGCCCAGTATACTACAGAATCAACAATAAACTTACTTATCATAGCTCTCTCTGAAGCTACATCATTGCCACAGCCCGAACCATTAGAACCCGGACGATAGAAATAATCAGGTACGAGTTCATTGAAGCAGTAGCTTGTATTGTATGTATGGTTATATACAACGTCCATAACAACGCTTAATCCGTTATCATGTAATGCTTTAACCATCTGTTTAACTTCACTTACACGTGTTGCTCCATTATATGGATCTGATGAGTATGAACCCTCAGGTGCATTGTAATTCTTAGGATCATAACCCCAGTTGTACTGTTTTGTATCTAACTTAGTCTCGTCAACTGTTGCATAATCATACATTGGTCCGATCTGGACATGTGTTACACCAAGTTCTTTGATATGATCAAGACCTGTTGCCTGTCCTGAACCATTAGTTGTTCCTGTTTCTGTAAGTCCAAGATACTTACCTGTATTCTTAATTCCTGATGATGAATCAGCCGAAAGGTCTCTTATATGGAGTTCATATACTGATGCATCTGTAGCATTAAGCTTCTTATTAGGATTAGTATCCTTATCCCATCCGTCAGGGTCTGTTGATGATAAATCAATTACCATTGCCCTGTCACCATTGACTCCGACTGCCTTAGCATATGGATCACACGCCCCTGTCTTAGACGAGCCAAAATCTGCTTCATATAAATAGAATACGCCGTTAAGGTCTCCTTCTGCCTTAACTGTCCATACGCCATTCTTATCAAGTGTCATATCATATGATTTAATAAGGTCATCTGTTCCCTTAACACCTGACTTGTATGTATTGACTTTAACAGCCTTGGCTGTTGGTGCCCATACTTTAAATGTTGTGGAATCCTTAGACCATGCTGCTCCAAGATCATCTCCGTCATATGTATAAGCATCTTCAAATTCAGATGTAGAATAATAATCAGGTACGGTTACGTCATATCCGACGTTTCCCAGCATTACTTTATATTTGCCAAACTGGTCTGCTTTTTCTTTAAGTTTAACAACTATCTTCTTAGCATCACTTGAGTCTTTTTCAATGCTGTCAATAGCTAATTCTTTGCCTTCTGCGTCAGTAACTTTAAGTTCATTGTCCTTGTATTCTTCTGTTAAAGCTATCTTAAGTGTCTGGAAATCTCCATCCAGCTCTGCACTTAATACACTAAGTCCTGTCACGCAATCTTCTCCTAGCTCTAATTTGTATCCTTCAACACCTGAAGTTATGTATACTTCAACTGTTCCGGCGATAACACCGTTCAATGTAATAAACTGGTCGGAATCAATATCCTTTGATTCCCATTCATTGAGTCTGACAATAAAACCTATAGTTGTTGTACCTGCAGGATATACTGCTGTTGTCTTAACACCGTGTTCATCTTTGTCTGTTCCGAATGTGTATGCCTTACCGTCACCGCCATCCGGCCAAAGCCATACATTCCAGCCATCATACGCACCGTCTTCTCTTAAATAATGGACATTAAGAGTAAGCTCTGTTGCTTTGTTGGAATTATCAGTTGTAGACTCTGTCTCTACAGGAGTTGTTGTCTCAACCAATCCCTGGTCCTTCTTCTTGCCGCAGGCTACCATGGAAAATACCATAAGTGCCACAAGAAGAATTGCACATAATTTACGCAATTTTTTCATTGGGTAATACCTCCTTCTTTGTATCATTTCTATTTTAACAAAAAAGGCATACCAATAAAATATCATTTTTCTATAATATATATCACTTTTCTTAATCGGGATTATTCACCGATATTGTTCCCTGTATATAACTGGTAATATCTTCCTTTTTTCGCAATAAGCTCATCATGTGAGCCTCTTTCAATGATACGTCCCTGCTCAAGAACCATTATGCAGTCAGCATTTTTTACAGTGGAAAGTCTGTGGGCAATAACAAAAGTTGTTCTGCCTTTCATCAGTCTGTCCATACCGTCCTGGACTATTTTTTCAGTTCTGGTATCAATAGAAGATGTTGCTTCATCAAGGATAAGAACCGGAGGGTCTGCTATCGCAGCTCTGGCAATGGCAAGCAGCTGCCTCTGTCCCTGGCTTAAATTGGCGCCGTCACCTGTAAGCATGGTATCGTAACCCTTAGGAAGATGTTTTATAAAGCCGTGGGCATTGGCAAGTTTCGCTGCCGCATACACATCCTCATCGCTTGCATCGAGTCTTCCGTATCTTATGTTATCCATAACAGTACCGGTAAAAAGATGTGTGTCCTGCAATACAATACCAAGTGATTTTCTCAAATCTGCTTTTTTTATCTTATTAATATTAATGCCATCATAACGGATTTTTCCATCCTGTATATCATAAAAGCGGTTAATAAGGTTAGTTATGGTTGTTTTGCCCGCTCCTGTTGAGCCTACAAATGCAATCTTCTGTCCGGGTGTAGCATACAAATCAACATTGTGAAGTACAATTTTTTCATTATTATATCCAAAATCCACATCAAAAAATTCCACATCACCTTTAAGTTCTATATAATCGGTTGTATTATTTTCCTTATGATAATGCTTCCATGCCCATAGACCTGTACGATCCTTAGTCTCGCTTATTACACCATCTTTTTTTACAGCATTTACAAGCGTTACATATCCCTCGTCAACCTCAGGTTTTTCATCAAGAAGTGAGAAAATTCTTTCCCCTCCCGCAAGTGCCATAATAATACTGTTAAACTGCATACTAATCTGGTTAATAGGCATATTAAGGCTTTTGCTCAGGGTGAGGAAACTTACGAGTCCCCCGATTGTTACTCCGGCTATTCCGTATATTGCAAAAAGTCCGCCCGCAATAGCTATTACAACGTAACTTAAATTACCAAGCTGTGCATTAATAGGTCCTATTATGTTGGCATATTTGTTGGCATTATATGCACTGTCAAAAAGTCTGTCATTGAGTTCTTTGAATTTTTCTTTTCCTTCTTCTTCATGGCAGAATACTTTTACAACTTTCTGTCCTGCCATCATTTCTTCGATATATCCGTTTACGGCACCCAGGTCTCTCTGCTGTGCGACAAAATACTTTCCGCTGAGTCCTGATACTTTTTTTGTAAGAATAATCATTACCGCTACCATTACAAAGGCTACTCCTGTAAGTGGAAGACTTATGGAAACCATGCTTATTACAATTCCAACAATCATAATTATGCTGTTAAGAAACTGTGGTATGCTCTGGCTTATCATCTGTCTTAAAGTATCTACGTCATTGGTATATACGGACATAATATCTCCGTGTGAGTGCGTGTCAAAGTATCTGATAGGAAGAGATTCCATATGATGGAAAAGCTCGTCCCTTGTGTATTTTAATGTTCCCTGTGTTACATATACCATTGTCTTGGCATTACCGAATGCAGCAAGAACGCCTGCAAGGTATATGCAGCCAACTCTTAATATTTCTTTCGACAAAGCAGTATAATCAGGTACATCCTGTTTTAAAAGCGGTATGATAAAATCATCAATAAGTGTTCTTATGAACATTGTTCCCTGCAATGTTGAAAAAACGTTTACCACTATACATAACGCAACAAATATGCAGGCAAATTTATATCTTTTGAATACAAGTTTCAAAATTCTTTTTAAAACCTGTGCAGGATTGTTTACTGTAGGTTTCATTCCTCTTGGTGCAGGCATTACTTATCGCCTCCTTTTGAATTTTCATCAAAGTCTCCGCCCGTTCCTGTCTGGGACTCATACACTTCTTTGTATATGTCATTACCGGCAAGAAGCTCTTCGTGAGTTCCCACTCCGTTAATTTTACCATCCTCCATTACAATTATCCTGTCTGCGTCCTGAACACTCGATATTCTCTGTGCAATGATAATCTTTGTAATGTCAGGTATCTCTGTTTTAAAGGCTGTTCTGATTTTTTTATCAGTAGTTGTATCAACCGCGCTTGTGCTATCATCAAGGATAAGAATCTTTGGGTTTTTAAGTAAGGCTCTCGCAATACAAAGTCTCTGCCTCTGTCCGCCGGATACATTGGTGCCGCCCTGCTCGATGTATGTATTATAGCCGTCAGGGAATTTCTCAATAAACTCATCTGCACAGGCAAGCCTGCAGGCCCTGATGCACTCTTCTTCCGTTGCTTCTTTATTGCCCCATCTTAAATTTTCAAGAATTGTTCCCGAAAAAAGGACATTTTTTTGTAAAACAACACTTACCTGATTACGGAGTGTTTCCAGGTCATACTTTCTGACATCAACGCCGCCGACCTCTATATCACCATCTGTTACATCGTAAAGTCTGCTTATAAGATTGACAAGGCTGGTCTTGGCACTTCCGGTTCCGCCGATAATTCCTATTGTCTCTCCGGATTTTATATCAAGCTGTATATCGCTTAACACCATATCTTCGCTGTCTTTTTTATATTTAAAGTTTACATGGTTAAAAATAATGCTTCCATCCTTTACTTCCATAACCGGTTTATCAGGATTGACTATATCAGCTTTTTCATTAAGCACTTCTGCAATACGTTCTGCACTTGACACACTCATTGATATCATTACAAATACCATAGAAAGCATCATAAGGCTTATAAGTATGTTCATGCAGTAAGATATAAGGCTTGTAAGGTTGCCTACCGTAAGTGCTGTTTCATTACTGCTGACTATAAGTTTTGCACCAATCCAGCTTATGAGAAGCATACAGGTATATATGGCAACCATCATCGCAGGATTATTGAATACCAGCACATTTTCCGCTTTTACAAACATTGAGTAAATGTTATTGCTGGCTTTCTTAAACTTCTTGTCTTCATGTTCTTCACGGACATACGCCTTGACCACACGGATTGCGGATACATTTTCCTGAACGCTTTCGTTAAGTTCATCGTATTTAGGAAATGCCTGTTTAAAATACCTGTTGGCTTTTAGCATAAGTATGGTAAGTATTCCGCCAAGAATTATTACCGCAATCAAAAATATACTTGCCATTTTTACATTGATTGTAAAAGAAATTATCATGGCAAAAATAAGGCTTGCCGGAGCTCTCATACACATTCTCAAAATCATCTGGTATGAGTTCTGCACATTGGTTACATCCGTTGTAAGTCTTGTTACAAGACCTGCCGTACTGAATTTATCAATATTTGAAAAAGAGAATGTCTGTATATTGTTATACATACCTTCTCTCAGATTTTTGGCAAATCCCGCGGAAGCTTTGGCTCCGTACTTGCCACCCATAAGTCCTGCAAAAAGTCCTACAAGAGCGGCAATAAACATAATGCCTCCGACTATAAGGATATGTCTCATATCACTTTTTTCGATTCCGTCGTCTACAAGGGATGCCATAAGGTAAGGCACCGTCATTTCCATGGCAACTTCAAGAATCATAAAAAAAGGGGTTGCTATGGATGCTGCCTTATACTGCTTTACGTGTTTTAATAAGGTCTTTATCATTTCTTTAAATCCTTTCTACATATTTCCATATTCTTCTTACTATATTAAGACTTAATTTTCTGTAATCACCGTTTTTAAGAAAACTGTTTACGTTGCCGGGATTCAGACCCAGGTCCGTATATATCCTGTAATTACTTATGGACTTTTCTCTCTGAAGTTCCAGAATTCTTTTTCTTATCTTCGCCTTGAATTCATCTTCTTTTTTGAATTCCCCGGTCTCTTCTTTATATGCATCATAAATTCCGGCATATTCTTTGCAGTCCCTTATGTAATTTTCATTATTCTTAATCTTCATACATTCCATATAAAGAGCTTCATTCTTACCGCAAAGATGTATCTTATCGGTAAGATAAGCATATAATGCAATATGGTAAAGTAATTCATTATGTTCTAAAGAATAAGAAGACAGCTTCGATATTGAAAGGCTGCCGCATCCGTTGTTTTTTATCCGTTTTTTCAGATATCCTATTAATGTAAGATTATTCATTATTGTCCTTCGTTAATACTATTAATCAAATTCCGTTTATAAAATCCCACATCACTGTGGGATTTTATCTGTTACTCTTTGTATACTGTTGTATGTAAACTCAGCCAGCTTATTAACTGAGCTGTTCGTTCCGTCAATGTAGTTATAATATGATATACGTCCTGACTTTTCTTCATCAATCAATACCGATTCCACATACTTATCCGTCCTGCTTAACATTACGTCACTGCCCAACATAAAATAGCAGTACGAGGAACTGGTATCGTCGTTGGTTACATCAACCATATACCATTTATTTTCGTAAAATACTTCGTTCCATCCGTGTGTGGTATTCACAACCATATCGCAGGGAATATCCATTGCATTCAGCATAAGCTTATATGCTTTGGCATAACCCTCACAGACACTCTGTCCGTTAATCAATGCACCATACGATGTATGGGAGGCATATCCGTCAGATACTTCCTTGTATTCCACGTTAGCGCAAAGGTAGTCATGGGCTGCTTTAATCTTGTCAAATTCGCTGCCACTGAATCCGGCAACTATCTCCTTAATCTTATTGTCAACTTCGGTCATCATGACGTAGTCCTCATAAGAATAATAATAGATAGCGTACACGGACTTATCTGTCACACGATTCACCACATCCTGCACCTTACGCATACGGAATATAGCTACACCCTTGCACATATATGTCTGATAATCCATTCCGAAAAGCTCATACAAATGGGCATCGGATGGATTCTCGCCTATAATATCATCAAATATACCTCTTGGTGCAAGTATATATCTTACGCCCTTGGTCTCGGTTATTTTATTTAAAACAGACTGTGCATAATCTGTCAGCTCAGTCCGGTTATTTACATTCTTATAGCCCTTTCTCAGCAGATACTCACTCCAGTTGTATGTATCCGGCATTCCTGCTATGTCATACTTAACAAAGGAGAATTGTGTAATATTACTCTCCACTGAAGATTCTGCTGCCGTCGGCTGTTCTGATTCTGTTGCAGTTGTGCTTTCCGTTGTATTATCTGTGGTGTTGTTATCAGGGCGGGATGTTGTCTTATCTGCGCCTGCTGTTGTCGTAATCGGATCCTGAACGGTATCAAAATTATCGTCGTCACTTGTAATATCTCCTATCTCAGATGGAGATGTTCTTCCGTTCTCTGTAGTCATTGTCTCTTGAAGTCTGTCAGATGTTGTTGCATCTGTGGTGATATGAACATATCCTCCTGTAGTCGTATCCCCTACAGCTATACCGGTTTCTGAGGAATCACCACTTGTTCTTCCGACATTCAGCAAAACAATAATCACAGTAATTACTGCAACAAAAAAAGCTGTAATACCTGCAATCGTCAATATTCTCTTTTTTTTCATATATCTAAACCCTCTTACCCGAGGATGTTATCCGGGATTATAAAGTAATTCCATTCATTACATATTTAGTATAGCATTATCTCAAAATGTATGCTATATAAATTATGACAAAAATAATTATTTTTTTACATTAAAGAGAGGACATTTTGAATGAAAAAGATTGACTTACACGTTCACTCAACTTATTCGGATGGCACATTTTCTCCTGCAGAGCTTGTAAAGGAAGCTGTCAAAAACGACATAAGTGCATTTGCCCTTACCGACCACGATACAACGGATGGAATTGACGAAGCAATCGATGCAGGTAAAAAATCCGGAATAGAGATTATACCCGGAATAGAGATAAGTACAAGTTATAAAGATAAAGAAATTCATATAGTGGGACTTTTTATTGATTACAAAAACAAAGAATTTCACGATGCAATATATGAAGAAATCAAAAGGCGTGATACAAGAAACGGACTGCTTATACAGAAATTCAACGATGCCGGTTTTCCGGTTTCTCTTGAAGTTCTTGAGAACATGTTCCCACACAGCATTATAACCAGAGCTCACTTTGCTTCTTATATGACTAAGAAAGGCTATGTAAAAGACAACAAGGAAGCCTTTTCAAAATATCTTGGTGACGGCTGTCCTTTGTATGTGAGCCGCGAACATAAATCCGTATATGACGCGGTTGATATGATAAAAAAAGCCGGTGGAGCCGCAATCCTTGCCCATCCTTTGCTCTACCACCTTACAATGGGAGAATTAAGGGATTTATGTATGGGACTTAAAGACTGCGGGCTCACCGGAATTGAATCCATGTATTCAACCTACAAGGGATTTGACGAGCTTACGGTAAGAAAGCTTGCCCATGAAACCGGACTTTTGGAATCCGGCGGTTCCGATTTCCATGGTGCAAACAAACCGGACATCCATCTTGGAACAGGAATGGGCAACCTTATGATAAGTTACGATTATCTTGATAAGCTTCGTAATTCATTACATTAATCGGCATATGCCGATACCATATAGCTTATGAATTGTTCCGCGGTTCTTCCTGACAATCCGCCGTGGGACAATTCCCATTTATTGGCTTCCATAAGAAGTGTATTTTCGTCAACTTTGATGTTATTCTTTTGTGCAAGGCCTTTTACTATTTCATTAAAAAGTTTCTTGTCAGGCGAGCCAAAATATACGGATACGCCGAATCGTGCAGAAAGTGAAAGTTTCTCTGCCACTGTATCCCTTGTGTGAAGGTCGTCGTCTCTTTCTTCTTTATCAGAATATTTTTCCCTGACAAGATGTCTTCTGTTGCTTGTCGCATATATAAGTACATTGTCAGGTCTTTTTTCCAAACCTCCCTCAATAACAGCTTTCAAGAACTTGTATTCTATCTCAAATTCTTCAAAAGAAAGGTCATCCATATATATGATGAATTTGTAATTTCTGTCCTTTACCTGATTGATAATTGCTGACAAATCCTTAAACTGATGTTTATATATCTCAATCATTCTGAGTCCGTCATCGTAATATTCATTAAGTATTGCCTTAATGCAGGATGATTTTCCGGTTCCGCTGTCACCGAATAAAAGAACATTATTAGCTTTGTTTCCTGCAAGAAATGCCTCCGTATTGTCCGTTATTTTCTTTTTCTGTATATCATATCCTATGAGGTCTTTAAGATATTTGTGCTCAACACTTATAACAGGAGTGATTACAGGTCTGTCATTATCATCATGTCCTACCCTGAACGCCTTAAAAAGTCCGATACATCCGACACCTGCATCTTTATAAAAATCACATACGGTATTTAAAAATGTATTGTCATCCACAGCCCCGGAAAGTTCTTCTGCCAGCTTAATTATTCTGTTTCTTATTCTTTTATTATAGTATTTTTCACCCTCATTATTGTTTTCAAATCCGGTAAGCATGGATAAAAATGTGCCGTATTTAGCGTCAGTCCTGCTTAAATCCGTATTGAAAAGTTCTCTGTACACAGACATATCAAGCAGCGCTGCCTTATTAATGCTGCCTTCCATTCTTCCCCTTCTTTCACAGGAAAGACTGTAAGAATTCTCGTCATTTGCAAGATTATATGCAAGATAGTCCTGCCATAAATTTCCGTTAAATCCCATTTTTTCCGATACTTCAAGAATATGCGACACAATCCGTCCTGCCGCTTTTTTTATGTCAAGTCCTTCAAATTCTTCTGAAGCTATCCTTAGCATGCAATCAAAAACCTCGCGGTTTTCCGGATTTTTGTATAATAATAATTCTGAACTGTCCATTATAATTCCTCCTAATAATTTCCTAACAGTCTCAAATAATTCGACTCTTCCGATATACCTCTCAGAGCGTTTCTTACACCGGGGTCTGCAAGATTTCCTTCAAAATCCACAAAAAATCTGAATTCCCAGTTATGCTCAGGTATAGGTCTTGACTCTATTTTAGTCATATTAAGATTATTAAACATAATATGTGATAACGCATTGTAAAGACTTCCCGATTTATGCGGAACTTCAAAACACACGCTTACTTTGTCGGCATTTTTAATAAATTCTCTTTTCCTGCTGACAATTACAAATCTTGTGGTATTGCATGCCGATGAGTTAATGCCATCTTCAAGAATCTGAAGACCATATTCACCGGCACAATTTGCAGAACCTATTGCTGCCTGATGAATGTCATTATCTTCGGCAACTTTTTTGGCACTCATTGCTGTATTAAGATATGCTTTCTGGTGCCAGTCCTTATGTCTGTCAAGAAATGCGGCACACTGGGCAAGGCCCTGAGGATGGGAATATACGCACTTTATGTCCTTAAGTGTCGCCCCCGGCTTTGCAAGTAGGCAATGTCTTATCTTCACATAAGTCTCTCCCACTATGTAATTATTAAATTCCTGCAAAAGATCATAAGTATCATTAACCATTCCTGCTGAAGAATTATCTATCGGTATAACGGCATAATCCGCCACACCGTCACTCACAGCTTCCATAGCCTCCCTGAAAGTGTCTACATTCATATTTCTGACATCGCTACCGAAAAAATTAAGCATTGCTTCATGGCTGTATGCTCCCGGCACGCCCTGATACACAACTTTAATATTGTCACGTCTTATATCATCAACAATGTCGTATGGTTCTAACCTGGAATCCGACTTTCTCATCTCAAGCTTTGAATACTGGAATTTGCGGCTCATTGCCATAATCTGCGTAAAAAGTTCTGCCACACATTTGTTGTTAAAATCCGAATGTGCAAGATGTCTCAGTGTATCAATTTTCTGTTCTTCTCTTTCTTTATCAAATACAGCTTTTCCCGTTGCTATTTTATAATCGGCAACATTGGCTGCAACATCCATTCTTTTTTCAAAAAGTTCAACGATCTGTCTGTCAATCTCATCTATCTGTTTTCTTGATTCCTGTAAGTCAACTACCATATATTTTCTCCTTCTATATGTCACTTTTAATAGTTATATCACAAATTATAATAATTTGCTTGAAAAAAAAATAATT
>OJNR01000887.1_pt1 | contig 17463 bp, 13 predicted proteins | sample 1597901 | NCBI WGS metagenome assembly OJNR01 (sample SAMN01915223, study PRJEB22387) | human gut metagenome | isolation source: stool | host: Homo sapiens | place: USA | reverse complement strand
TTCGTTTTTGTTTGCCTCTGCTCTCACCTTTCACTATATTTGTATGGATAAAATGCGGGCGAGGCTCACGGGCTGCCTGCATGAGTTGTGATAAACACCCAAACCAGAGAGTTATATGGACCACACTGCGTCTTCGAGATCAGAGAATATTGTTCTCATTCCTACCTACAACGAGAAGGAGAACATCGCTGCCATCATCCATGCCGTATTCGAACTGCCCCGCCAGTTCCATATCCTCGTAATCGACGACAATTCGCCCGACGGGACCGCCGAAATCGTGCGGTCGCTGCAAAAGCAATTCCCCGGAGCCCTGCACCTGATGGAGCGTGCCGGCAAACAGGGATTGGGCACAGCCTACATTGCGGGATTCAAATGGGCTATCGCCCGCAAATACGAATATATCTTCGAGATGGATGCCGACTTTTCGCACAACCCGCAAGACTTGATGAAACTGTTGGCGGCCTGCAAGACGGGCGGCGCCGATATGGCCATCGGCTCGCGGTACGTGACGGGGGTAAATGTCGTGAACTGGCCGATGGGCCGGGTCATGATGTCTTACTTCGCCTCGAAATACGTGCGCTTCATCACCGGCATGAAGATACACGACACCACCGCCGGTTTTGTCTGCTACCGTCGCCGGGTGCTCGAGACCATCGGCCTCGACTCGATTCGGTTCAAAGGCTATGCCTTCCAGATCGAGATGAAGTTCACCACCTACAAATGTGGATTCACCATCAAAGAGGTGCCTATCATATTTATCAACCGGGTACTGGGCGAGAGCAAAATGAACAGCAGCATCTTCGGCGAGGCTGTATTCGGTGTCATCAAACTGAAAATAGACAGTTGGTTCCGCAAATACCCCAAGCTGTAACGCGGCCAGGCAACGGAACTCCTTAAATATCTATCGGCCATGGGCAAAACAATTATCAAAAACGGAACAATAGTAAACGATGGCGAGCAATTCGTGGGCTCGATTGTCATCGACGGTGAATGTATCGAATCGATTATCCGGGGCGAACTGCCCGAAGCGGAGGCCTGTACCGCCCAACGCATAGTCGATGCCACGGGGAAATGGGTTTTGCCCGGAGCTATCGACGACCAGGTACACTTCAGGGAACCGGGTCTCACCCACAAGGCCGAAATCGCTACCGAGTCGGTGGCTGCCGTGGCCGGTGGCGTCACCTCGTTTATGGACATGCCCAACACCCTGCCCCAGACTACGACCCTCGAGGCCCTTGAATGGAAATACGAACGGGCCGCCCAGGTATCGCCGGCCAACTACTCGTTCTACATCGGAGCTACCAACGACAACTTCGAGGTGCTCCGGCAGACCGATTTCACGCAGGTTTGCGGAGTCAAGATCTTCATGGGCTCATCGACCGGCAACATGCTCGTCGACAACGAGCAGACCCTGCGCCGCATCTTTGCCGAGATACCGGCCCTCATCGCCGTACACTGCGAAGAGGAGAGCATCATCCAGGCCAATAAAAAATATTATACCGAGCGGTTCGGCAACGACCTGCCCATCTTCTTCCACCCGCTCATACGCAGTGCCGAAGCCTGCTATGCCTCGTCGTCGCGTGCCGCCGAACTGGCTTCGCAATACGGCACCCGGCTGCACCTGCTGCACCTCTCGACCGCCCGCGAAATGTCGCTGCTCGACACGGCACCACTGGCACAAAAGCGCATCACCGGCGAGGTGTGTGTGCACCACTTGTGGTTCGACGACAACGACTACTCCCAATACGGCAACCGCATCAAGTGGAACCCTGCCGTCAAAACCTGCGGCGACCGCAAGGCGCTGCTCGAAGCCCTGCGCAACGGCAAGCTCGACGTGGTGGCGACCGACCACGCTCCGCACCTGTGGAGCGAGAAGCAGGGGTCGTGCCTCAAAGCGGCCTCGGGAGGCCCCCTCGTACAGCACTCGCTGCAAGTGATGCTCGAGTTGGCACAACGGGGCGAGTTCCCCCTCGAACTGGTGGTAGAGAAGATGTGCCATGCACCGGCCCTGCTCTACCGCATCGACCGCCGGGGCCACCTGCGTCCCGGCTACTATGCCGATGTCGTGGTGGTCGACCCGCACAAACCCTATACCGTCACACGCGACAACATCTTGTCGAAGTGCGGATGGTCGCCCTTCGAGGGGCACACCTTCCCGGCTACCATCGAACGCACTCTTGTCAATGGCAACGAGGTATTTGCCGAGGGTAAACCCGTGGGTACGAGCCGGGGCAAACGGCTCACGTTCCACCACACCGAAGCCGACCGTGCGACCCGTTGAAACAGCGCCGAAACGCCCCTTAATTTTTCATAAATTCCGGCCGGTATACTTGCGTTAGCGGTCGGATGAAACTTTTTTGTTAAGAAGTTTTTATACTTTTATCCCCTGAAATCATACTATTACTTTACACCGATGAAACACATTAAGCTTATTTTCTCGACCGTGCTACTGCTGCTTTTCGCCTTGGGCGGAAAGGCTCAAACGCAACAAGACTCACTGACTATTGCTCATGCCCAATGGCAAACCGACACTTTGGCTCACGAAGCCGTATGTCTGAGTGCCCATCTGCAACTTTTCGATTCGCCCCAACAGATTGCCATCATCAAATACGATGCCCGCAAATACAAAACCCAGATCGTACAGGCGCCACACATCGCCATGACCAGCGACTTGGCTCGCAAGAGCGGTGCAGAAGTGGCCGTAAACGGGGGGTACTTCAATGTCAAGACGGGGCTCCCCTCGACTTTCGTCCAACTCGAGGGCAAGGTCTATGGCGAAACGGCTCCGGCCGAAGTCTTTCGGACCAACGGTGCCATCACGACCGACCACAACCGCATCGAGATTCACCCCTTCGACTCCATCTCGGCCAAGAAACTGAAAAAGAGATACAAAAACATACTCACCGCCGGGCCGTTGCTGTTGAAAGACGGCGTACGGCAAATGGCTCCGACCTTCGAGACCAACAACACCCAGGGTGCCAAGGGTGGCAACTCCTTCAGCTCCGACGTGCCGCAGGGCTTCTACAAACGTCACCCGCGGGCCTTTATCGGCATCACGAAAGATCATCAGGTGATGATGGTGGTTGTCGACGGCCGGTTCAAGGGGAAAGCCGCCGGCATGTCTATCGACGAACTCTCGTACCTGGCCCAGCAACTGGGCATGACCGACGCCCTTAACCTCGATGGAGGCGGCTCGGCCACGCTGTGGAACAACCACACGGGCATCATCAACCACCCCTACGACAACAAGAAGTTCGACCACGAAGGCGAGCGCGAGGTAGTCAATGCCATCGTCGCCCTGCCCCAATAAGCGACTGCCATGAGACTCCGTTTCAACCCCATTGTCCCGATTGTTCTCCTCGCCGGTCTGCCGCTGCTGTTCCACAACTGCACCGAAAAAGAGGATATGCCCGAGATTGCCGCACCCGCGACCGACACAATCGAGAGTGGCATAGAGATTAAAGACTTTGCCATCGAGGCCGAGATACACACCTGGCCCGACAGTACGGTAGTCATGCAAGGCGAGGGCTTCCTGCAGTCGGACAGCCTTACCCTGGCTGCCCCGGCGGCAGACTCCCTGCGGTTCACGCTGCCGCTTGTCGACGTTACCGCCAACCGGGCAGGAATCGTCATGCCCCGGAATATCGTATCGTCGACCTACAGCCTATGGCTCAAACGCGAGGCAGACTCCTGCCTGCTGGGCGAGACCAGACTGATCGTCGACAAGAAGGTCGATTTCAATATCCCCGACATCGCAGGCATGACCCTCAAGGGGGTAGTATATTGCGGCGACAAACCGTTGCCCGACGTAGCCGTATCGGACGGCCGACAAGTGACCCTCACCGACGAAAACGGGCGGTACTACATCGCATCGGACAAAGAGAGCGGCTTTGTATTCATCTCCGTACCGGGCAACTACGAAGTCGACATCAAGGCCAACAACCGGCCCCAATTCTTCTACCGGCTGAAAAGCGACGACTCTGTAGAGCAACACGACTTCAAGCTCACGGCGACCGACAATACCAACCATGTGCTCCTGGCTCTGGCCGACATGCACCTGGCCAACCGCAACAACGACCTCTCCCAATTCTCCGGGAAATTCCTCCCCGACCTGAAAGCCTCGATCGAAAAGTACCGGGGCGAGGGAAAGAAGGTATATGGCCTCACGTTGGGCGACATGACCTGGGACCTCTATTGGTACGACAACCACTACGACCTCTCCAACTACCTGTCGACCATCCAGTCGGTAGATATTCCCCTATTCCACAGTACGGGCAATCACGACAACGACCCCTATTGTGCCGATGACTGGCTGGCCGAACAGGCCTTCAAGGACATCATCGGCCCTACCTACTACTCGTTCAATCTGGGAAATGTCCATTACATCGTACTCGACAACATCCAGTATATCAACACCGGAGCCAGCGAGGGTACCGTGGGCAAACGCAACTACAACAAAAAGCTGACCGAAAACCAGCTCATCTGGCTCAAAAACGACCTGGCCACGATTACCGACAAGAGCCGGCCGGTATTCGTCGCCATGCACGCCCAACTCTACGCCAATCCCACCTCGCTGCCGCAAGTCAGCAGCATATCGATGAGCGGCGGGACCACCCTCGTAAACTATCTCAAGGAGTTTACCAACGCCCACGTCATTACCGGCCATACCCATATCAACTACACCATCACCCCCAGCGACCGCCTCATCGAGCACAACATAGCCGCCATATGCGCCACCTGGTGGTGGACCGGGAAGAACGGATATGCCGGCAACCACATCTGCAAGGACGGATCGCCCGGCGGCTACAAGATTTTCACCGTCGACGGCAACCTGGTGAAATGGCGATACAAGGGCATCGGCGAAGAGGAGTCGAAACAGTTCCGCAGCTACGACCTCAACCAGTGCCATATCACGGCGGCCAAGTTCGCGCCCAACTCGACCGAAGCCAAAATGGAGGATTACAGCGACGTATATGCCCAATCCAACAGCAACAACGAGATACTCGTCAACGTGTGGGATTACGACCCGCAGTGGAGTGTCGAAATGTATGAAGACGGAAAACCGCTGGAAGTCACCCGGGTCGTGACGAAAGACCCGCTGCACATCATATCCTACGAAGCCAAACGGCTGAACGTGGGCTCTACACCTACGGCCGACTTTGTCACCTGCACCACGGCCCACATGTTCAAGGCAACCGCCTCGAGTGCCACCTCGACCGTCGAAATCAGAGTGACCGACCGATTCGGCAACGTCTATACCGAATCGATGGCCCGCCCCAAAACCCTCGAATGTTCCATACAATAACCTGTCATAAACAACCGTTACCCCATGAAAAAAACCGTTCAACTCTGGATTGTAGCCCTGGTGGTCGCTCTTTGCTCGACCTCACTCTCGGCCAAAACACCCAAATACATCTTTTTCTGCATAGGCGACGGCATGAGCTTCTCGCACGTGCTGGCTACCCAACTCTACTACGAACACGGCAACTACAAGGCCGGCAACGAGTCGATTGCCTTTCTCGACTTTCCCGTGCACTCGGCCGTCAGAACCCACGCCAACAACAGCCTCATCACCTGCTCGGCTGCTGCCGCCACGGCTCTGGCCACGGGACACAAGACAAACATCGACCACGTAGGCATCTCGCCCGACAAAAAACCGCTCACCTCTATCGCCAAACAGTTGCGCGACAAAGGGTATGCCATAGGTCTCGTAACCAGCGGACAGATCGACGATGCCACCCCGGCGGCCTTTTACGCCTCGCAAATGCGTAAGGAGGCCTACCTCATCGGCAAGGAAGGGGCCGACAGCCAGTTCGATTTCCTGGCCGGCAGCGCCCTGAAGCAACCGTATGCACCCTCGCAACCCTCGCTCTACGACTACTACCGCCAACAGGGCTACACCATATGCCGCGGTATCGACGGATACAACGCCAACCGGGCTACCGGCAAGATGCTCCTGCTCGACACCGATACCGCCTCGCGCTCGTGGCTGCCCTACGCTCTCGAGCGGAAACCCGAAGCGATGGGTCTGGAATTTATGGTACAGGCCGGCATCGACAAACTCTATCGCGAAAAAGGGAAAAAGGGATTTTTCATGATGATCGAGGGGGCCAGCATCGACCACGCCTCGCACCCCGACGACCTGGCGACCGCCATCTTCGAGACGGCCGAGTTTGACCGCAGTGTGCGAATCGCCTACGAATTTTACAAGAAGCACCCCGACGAGACCCTCATCATCGTCACTGCCGACCACGAAACCGGGGGCCTGACGATGGGCGAAACCAATATGCGACCCTTCTACTGGGAATATGTCAACTACCAGACTCTCTCCAAAGAGTCGCTCTCCGACCTGTTCCGGTCGTTGAAAAAGAACGGCCAGGTAGATAGCTGGGAGAAAGCCCGAAAGGTCTTGGCCGACCATACCGGTTTGTGGACAAAGATTCCGGTCAACGCCGGCGAAGAGGCCGCACTCATGCAGTGCTACTACCGCACCGTCATTCAAAAAAGCAAGGAGCAGGAGGTCACGCTGTATGCCCAAACCGAGCCGTTGGTGGCTCAAGCCATCGCCCTGCTCGATAAAAAAATCGGGGTAGCCTGGAGCAGCACCTCGCACACCGGCGGCTTCGTGCCCTTCTATGCCATCGGCTGCGAAGCCACCCGATTTGCTACCGTGGGCGACAACACCGACATCCCCCAAACGATACGTAAGATTATGAAAATCAAATAACCCGACCGACACATCTCTCATTTGCCATACCTCCCCATGAGAAAAATCGTCGTAGCTCCCGACTCGTTCAAAGACTCCTTGTCGTCCCCTCAGGTGGCAGCCGCCATCGAGGCCGGCATCCGTCTCACACTACCCCAGGCTCAGGTCATCAAGGTACCTGTTGCCGACGGCGGCGAGGGGACGATGGAGACTTTGGTCGAGGCCCTGGGCGGAGAGTATGTCAACTGCCTGGTGAACGACCCGCTCATGCGGCAAATTCCAGCGGCATACGGCATCGTGCACACTCACGGAGAGCCGACGGCCATTATCGATCTGGCCTCGGCCAGCGGCCTCACCCTTCTGTCGCAGGAGGAGCGCAACCCGCTCGTCACCACCACCTACGGCACGGGCCAGCTCATTGCCGACGCCTGCAACCGCGGGTGCCGCCACGTGGTGATGGGCATTGGCGGCAGTGCCACCAACGATGCCGGCAAAGGGATGCTCGAGGCTTTGGGCTGTCGGTTTCTCGACGCGGCGGGTGCAGAGCTGAAACCGGGCGGCAAATCGCTCAACGACCTGACGACAATCGACACCAGCGGCATGAACCCTCGCGTGGCCGGTTGCCGCTTCACCATCATCTGCGATGTCGACAATCCCCTCTTCGGTCCCAGCGGGGCCGCCTACATATTTGCCCCACAAAAGGGGGCTACCCCTCACGATGTCGTTACCCTCGACAACGGATTAAGGCGTTTTGCCACCTGTGTAGAATCCATGTTGCATCGGGATATCAGCCAAACCCAAGGAGCCGGAGCGGCCGGAGGAGTAGGCGCTGCCTGCCTGGCCTTCCTCCAGGCCACCCTGAAACCGGGCATCGAAACCGTGTTGGAGACGCTGCAATTTTCGCGCCTCATCGACGGGGCCGACCTGGTGATTACGGGCGAAGGAAAGATAGACCGGCAGACCCTCATGGGGAAAGCCCCCTATGGTGTACTGCTCCCGGCTCGCGAAAAAGGTATCCCGGTCGTAGTCTTGGGAGGAGCGGTCGAAGACCGCGATACCCTGCTCCAGGCCGGGTTCCGGGGCATCTTCTGCATACAGTCATCGGCCATGCCGCTCAAGAGAGCCCTGCAGCCACATATTGCCGCCGAGAACCTCAAACAGACAACGGCCCAAATCATTCACCTGCTCTACCCACAGGGATAACCTCTCTTCTCCCCTCTCTTTCAGAAGCACCCCTCCACATCCATTCCAGACAAACAGGCCTACCCAGCAAGCAATAGTAAACTGTTTATCAGTAGATTACAAGACAAACCCTACATTGGTTTTAAAACAAAAAAAGAGCTAACCCTCACCGAGGGATAGCCCCAATTCTTTTAGTCTTTGCTGTAAATTATTCAGCAACAGCAGCAGCTTCAACTACAGTGTCAGCAGCAGCAGAGTCAACAGCAGCAGAGTCAACAGTTTCAACTGCAACTTCTTCTACAACGGCAGTGCTATCAACAGCTTCAGTAGATTCAGCAGCTTTATTGCCGCAAGAAGCGAAAGACATTGCAAATGCAACAGCGAAGAACAAAACTAACTTTTTCATTTCCTTCAAATTAAAGATAAAACAATATTTTTTTGCTTCAAAAACGCTACAAAGGTATACATTCTTTTTATATGTTGTACTCCTAATCTTATTTTTTTTTCAGAATATTTTGATTTTTCTGGGAAAAATCAACCCAAAAAACTCAATTATCATATAAATAGCGTTTTATGCTTCGCTTCGGGGTCTTTTCAAACTCATTCGGATAGAGTTGGATACGGGTTATTTGCTCATAGGGAGCCAACATCTTGTTCAGGTTGCACCGCACCTCCTCCATGGTCATGGGCAAATCGTGATTCGAAACGCCGTAACTGTCCATCGCCTCGTAGTCGGGACAGACGAGAGCCACCAGTTTGCCATCACGTTCGACCACCAGGCTCTCCATCACGAAAGGCATGTTGTTCAACTTGGCCTCAATCTCCTCGGGATAGATGTTCTGGCCGTTCGAGGTGAGAATCATCGTCTTGCTGCGCCCCTTGATGTAGATGGTACCGTCGGGGGTCATGGTTCCCATGTCGCCGGTGTGCAGCCAACCCTCTTCGTCGAGCACGGCTTTGGTGGCCTCTTCGTTTTTGTAGTAACCCTTCATCACATGTTCGCCCCGCACACAGATTTCGCCCGGGATATTCTCGGGGTCGAGCGAGTCGATTTTGGTCTCGACATAGCCGAAGAGCGTGCGGCCGGCCGAACCGGGACGGAACTCACGGTGCGACGTGTAGCTCACCAGCGGAGCACACTCGGTCATGCCATAGCCCACGGTAAAGGGGAATTTGATTTTGTGCAGAAACTCCTCGACCTCACGATTGATGGGAGCACCACCCACAATCACCTCTTCGAAGCGGCCGCCGAAGGCATCGATCAGTTTCTTGCGCACCTGCCCGTAGATACGGGTGTCGAGAATGGGAATATTCAAGGCCCAACGCATGGGCGTCTTGTTGAGCAAGGGTTGTATCTGTTTCTTGTAAATCTTCTCGAGAATCAGCGGCACGCAAATAATGAGATTGGGCCGCACCTCCCCGAGCGCCTTCAACAGGATTTTGGGCGAAGGAATCTTACCCAGCAGCGTGATGTGCGTACCCACGGCCAGCGGCGTGAGCAGGTCGAAGGCACACCCGTAGGCATGGGCCAACGGCAGGAACGAGATGCACTTGCTCCCCTTGTAGTGCAGGTGCGAACGCACGCCGAACATCACATTGCCCGCCAGGTTGTTGCCCGTGAGCATCACCCCTTTGCTGAAACCCGTGGTTCCCGAGGTGTAGTTGATCAGTATCACCTTGTCGTTGTCGAGGTCGGCATAGCGGATGTCCGACCGGCTGAAGCCGTTGGGATAGGTATTTTTGAACCGGCGCTTCATGTCGCGCAGGCACCGGGCTATCTCTTCGCCGTCGCGCTGTACGAGGCACGAGAAGTCTTGCAGCGAAATGGCGGCACGCACCTCGGGCAACTTCTCCATCTCGATATTCTCCCAGATGTTTTCGCCCACAAAGAGCATCACCGAGTCGGAGTGGTTGATAATGTGGTGTATATCGTGCGGATTGAACTCCTGCAGAATGGGTACCAGTATGGCGCCATAGGTAACCGTAGCCATGAAGGCGATGCACCAGTTGGGGGTGTTTTTCCCCACGAGAGCGATTTTGTCGCCCCGTCTGATTTGGCAATGGCGGAAAAGAATGTGCAGCTTGGCGATTTCGCGCGCCATATCCTGATAGGTATATGTGCGCTGTTCGTTATAGTCGGTCAACGCAGGTAAGTCCCAGTTTTCCCGAAAGCTCGACTCATATATCTTGATGAAATTTTCAGAAATCATATCCCGAATTTAATTAGTTCGGTAGCAAATATACGACTTTGTTTGTAAAATCATTCATTCTTATACAACTATTAGAATAGAGGGGCTACACATTTTTAAATGAAATGAGTAACTTTGTCGCCTATATTGGCATTTCGACCCACCGATTATGATAGACGTCAACACATTCCAGAATAAGACCGCAGCCTACTACACACTGGGCTGCAAACTCAACTTTGCCGAAACTTCCACCATCGGGAAGACCCTCGAGGCTCACGGCATTCGCAAGGCACGACCCGGCGAAAAGGCCGACATCTGCGTAATCAACACCTGCTCGGTGACCGAACTGGCCGACAAGAAATGCCGGCAGACCATCCGTCGCATCGCCCGGCAACACCCGCAGGCCTTTATCGTAGTGACCGGCTGCTATGCACAGCTCAAACCCGACGAGATTGCCCACATCCCCGACGTGGACCTGATTCTGGGTGCCGAACAGAAGCTCGACATCCTGCAATACCTGGGCGACCTGCACAAGCGGCAGGAGGTGGGCGAGGTGATTACCACCCCTACCCGCGACATCCGCAAGTTCTCGCCCTCGTGTTCGCGGGGCGACCGCACCCGCTACTTCCTCAAGGTACAGGACGGCTGCGACTACTTCTGCACCTACTGCACCATACCCTTTGCCCGGGGCCGGAGCCGCAGCGGCACCATCGAGCAGCTCACCGCACAGGCTCGCGAAGTGGCTGCCGCCGGGGGTAAGGAGATTGTCATCACGGGGGTGAACATCGGCGACTTCGGCAAACAGACGGGAGAGACCTTCCTCGACCTCATCCGCTCGCTCGACCAAGTCGAGGGCATCGCGCACTACCGCATCTCCTCGATTGAGCCCAACCTGCTCACCGACGAGATTATCGCCTTCGTAGCCCAGTCGCAGCGGTTTGCCCCACACTTCCACATACCCCTGCAATCGGGCAGCGACACGGTGCTGAAGCTGATGCACCGTCACTACGACACGGCTCTCTTCGCCCACAAGATAGAGACCATACGCCGTCTCATTCCCGATGCCTTCATCGGGGTCGACCTCATCACCGGCGTACGGGGCGAGACCGAAGAGCTGTTCGAGGAGAGCCGCCGGTTTGTCGAGGGGCTCGACATTTCGCAGCTGCACGTCTTCACCTACTCCGAGCGACCGGGTACCCAGGCCTTGAAGATAGAGCCAGTCGTGCCCATACCCGAGCGGCACGAGCGTTGCCGCCGCATGCTCGAGATTTCGGAGCGGAAACTGCACGATTTCTATACCCGGTTCCAGGGCACCACGCGCCCCGTACTGTTCGAGCAACCGCGCAAGGGTGCCCCCATGCACGGCTTCACCGACAACTACATACGGGTAGAGATGCCCTACCGCAAGGAGTGGGTCAACACCTGCCGGCCCGTGCGGCTTGGCGATTTCAACGAGGCCGGCGACGCCCTCATCGCCACCGAGATTTAAACCGAGCGACATGAAAAAAGAGACTTTGCAAAATATCATCTACTCGCCGCTGTACCTCTGGTTCAAGCTGCACGCCCTGCTGCCCATGCGGGTGCTCTACCTGCTGGCCGACCTGCTCTACTACCCGCTCTACTATGTGGTGTACTACCGCCGCCGGCTGGTGCTGGAGAACATGCGCAACGCCTTCCCCGACAAGAGCGAGCAGGAGCTGATACGGCTCGAGAAGAAATTCTACCGCCACTTCTGCGACTACATCGTAGAGACCATCAAGCTCCTGCACATCTCCGACGAGGAGATGCGCCGCCGCATGGTCTTCGAACAGACCGACATCATCGACCGCCTCTTCGACCAGAACCGCTCCATCATCATCCTGCTGGGCCACTTCGGCAACTGGGAGTGGGTACCCTCGGTCACGCTGTGGATACACCACCCCGAGGCCATCTCGGGCCAGATATACCGGCCACTGAAAAACGAGTGGTTCGACCGCTTCTTCCTGAAGCTGCGCTCGCGTTTCGGCACCATCTGCATCGCCAAGAAAGAGTCGCTGCGGGCCATCTTGCAGATGAAGCGCTCGGGACGCCCCTCGATTACGGGGTTCATGTCGGACCAGACGCCGTCGCCGGCCAACATCCACCATTGGGCCCGGTTCCTTTCGCAAGACTCGCCCGTGCTCACCGGCTACGAAAAGATTGCCCGCAAAACCGACTTTGCCGTGCTCTACTTCGATGTCGAAGTGGTGAAACGCGGGTACTACAAAGCGACCATCCGCGAAGTGGCCCTGCAACCCAACGAGCTGCCCGAGTTCGAAATCACCGACCGCTATACCGCCCTGATGGAGAAGACCATCCTGCGCAACCCCTGGGCCTGGCTGTGGACCCACAAACGCTGGAAATACAAACACGAAGATTTCCCCAATACCTGATATGAAAAAGAAAGTCGCCGTCGTCATACTCAACTGGAACGGGGCCGCCCTGCTGCAACGCTTCCTCCCCTCGGTGTGTGCTCACACGCCGGCTCATCTGGCCGACATCGTGGTGGCCGACAACGGCTCGACCGACAACTCGGTCGAACTCCTCACCCGCGAATTTCCCCAGGTGCTCCTGCTGCCCTTCCCCCGCAACTACGGTTTTGCCGAGGGGTACAACCGGGCACTCGACGAACTGGACTATGAATATGCGGTACTGCTCAACTCCGACGTGGAGGTGACGGCCCACTGGCTCGAGCCGCTGCTCGAGTTTGTCGAGAGTCACCCCGACGTGGCTGCCTGCCAGCCCAAAATACGGTCGCTGCGAGAACCCGAGAAATTCGAATATGCCGGAGCCGCCGGCGGATTCATCGACCGCTACGGCTATCCCTTCTGCCGCGGGCGCCTCTTCGGGACCCTCGAGACCGACTGCGGGCAGTACGACGACCCGCTCGACATCTTCTGGGCCAGCGGTGCGGCCCTCTTCGTGCGCACCGCCGTCTACCGCGAGGTGGGTGGTCTCGACCCCGGTTTCTTTGCCCACATGGAGGAGATAGACCTCTGCTGGCGCATCCACCTGGCGGGCTACCGCATAGCCGTCGTGCCGCAAAGCCGGGTACACCACCAGGGCGGGGCCTCGCTCGATGCGGCCAATCCGCAGAAGACCTACCTCAACTTCCGCAACAACCTGCTCATGCTCCACAAGAACCTGCCCCGACAGGAGGGGAAAAAGGTGCTGTTCATCCGCCGGCTCTACGACACGCTGGCTTTCGCCCGGTTCGTTGCCCTGGGACAGATACCTCATGCCCGCGCCATTCTGAAAGCACACAACGACTTCCGCAAGATGCGCAAGCAATACACCCGTCACCCCCAGGAGAACCTGTTGAACACCTTCCCCGAAGCCCGGCGAAACATCACGATGGAGTACTTCCTGAAAGGCAAAAAAAAATTCTGAGGCAACCGTCGGCCGCCTCAGAATACTGCTATTGCAAGTGAATATTTTCGTTATCGAAACATCTGTACTACCCGTTTCAAGGCGGCGATGAAGGCGTCGGCCTCGGCCTGGGTATTGTACACGGCAAACGACACCCGCACCGTGCCCTCGATACCGAGCGAGGTCATCAGCGGCTGGGCACAGTGGTGACCCGTACGGACGGCAACACCCAGCTTGTCGAGCAACATGCCCATGTCGTAGTGGTGGATACCGTCGACCAGAAACGAGATGACCGAACTCTTGTGCGGCGAGGTGCCGAAGATACGCATTCCCTCGATCTGCTCCATCTGCGCGGTGGTGTAGCGCAACAACTCGTTTTCGTGAGCGGCGATAGCCTCCAGCCCGATGCTGTCGACATAGTCGAGCGCCGAGGCAAAAGCGGCCGTACCCACATAGTCGGGCGTACCGGCCTCGAACTTGAAGGGCAGTTCGCCGAAGGTCGTCCCCGAGAAGTCGACATGCGCAATCATCTCGCCACCTCCCTGATAGGGAGGTATGGCATCGAGCCACTTCTCCTTGCCATAGAGGATACCTATCCCCGTGGGACCATATACCTTATGAGCCGAGAAGGCGTAGAAATCGGCATCGAGCTCCTGCACGTTCACCCGCAGGTGAGGGATGGCCTGAGCCCCGTCGACCAACACCGGCACCCCTTGTGCATGGGCGTAGGCAATCATCTCGCGCACCGGGTTGATGGTGCCCAGCACGTTGGAGACGTGAGCCACACACACCAACCGCGTGTGCTCGTTGAAGAGCTGCTTGTAGACCTCGAGTTCGAGTTCGCCCCGCTCGTTGATGGGGACCACCTGCAACTTGATTTTGCGGCGGCGCTGCAAGAGCTGCCACGGCACAATATCGGCATGGTGCTCCATGACGGTGAGAATCACCTCGTCGCCGTCGTGCAGGAACTCGTCGCCAAACGACGAGGCCACCAGATTGATGGCTTCGGTCGTGCCCCGCGTAAAGACAATTTCGGAGGGCGAAGCGGCCCCGATAAACTGCTGCACCCGGCGACGGGCCGCCTCGTGGGCATCGGTAGCCTCCTGGCTGAGGGTATGCACCCCACGATGCACGTTGGCATTCACCCGATAGTAGGTATCGGCAATGTGGTCGACCACGCAGCGGGGGGTCTGCGAGGTGGCGGCGTTGTCCAGATAGATGAGCGGACGGCCCGACACCTCACGTTTCAGAATGGGAAAATCGGCTCTTATCTTCTCAATATCCAACATAGTGGAACTCCTTTCTTCTTTTCTTCATGTTAACGGCAGGCCTGACAACCCGAACATTTGGCCAGCTCGCCGCGGAACCGCTTCTCGACCAACTGGCGCAAGCGATCCTTGAGGGCGTCGAGACGCACCTGCTCGATGACATCGTTGGTAAAGGCAAACATCAGCAGCATGCGGGCCTCGGCCTCGGTGATACCGCGCGACCGCATGTAGAACAGGGCGTTCTGGTCGAGCTGCCCGATGGTGGCTCCGTGGCTGCACTTCACGTCGTCGGCATAAATCTCGAGTTGCGGCTTGGTGTACATCTTGGCCAGCGGCGAGGCACACAGGTTCTTGTTACCCTGATAGGCCTCGGTCTTCTGGGCTCCGTGGCGCACCAGAATACGGCCGCAGAACGACCCGCGGGCCGAGTCGTTAAGCACATATTTGAACAGCTCGTTGCTGTGGCAATGCGAAACGGCGTGGTCGATATAAGTATAAGTGTCGACCGACTGCTCCTTGTCGACGATGCCCATGCCGCAGAGCGACAGTTCGGCGTGCTCGCCGTCGAAGGTCGAGTAGTAGTTGCTGCGGGTCACCCCGTTGTGCAACACGATGCCGTTGACCAGCACGTTCGACCGGGCCCCCTGGCGCACAAACACCGAGGCCACCTTGGCCGTATTCTCCGACGACTCTTCCATGTCGTAGTAGTCGAACACGGCATCGTCGTCGACAAATATCTCGCACACCTGCGAGGCGAGGAAACGCACCGACGACTCGTCGGAGTGGTCGCACACCAGCAGTTTGGCCTGGGCACCCTTGCCTACGACAATGAGCAACCGGCGGTTGACCATGAAGTCGACGTTACCCCGCAGTATATTCACCAGCTGGATGGGCTTCTCGACCACCACCCCGTCGGGGATATAGAGGAAGAATCCGTCCTGGGCAAAGGCGGTGTTGAGCGCCACCGTGCCGTCGCGTTTCATGTCGGCGGCCTTCCCGTAGTAGCGGGCTACCAGTTGCGGGTATTGCCGGGCCATCTCGCACAAGCTGCCGGCCACGACACCCTCGGGCAACTTGGCCGCAGCGGGCTGTGCCTGGGTGTAGAAGGTATCGTTCACGACAAAGTAGAGCAATGTGCTCAGGTTGGGCACATCGCAACGGAACACCTCGTAGGGATTGATTTCGATATTGACCCGGCCCAGGTTCAACCCGTAGTCGGGGGCATAGAGGGCCTCGATGTCGGTGCGGCGATACTCCTCGTCCTTGAGCGTGGGCAACCCCTTGCTCTCGAGCAGAGCCATCGCCTCGTCGCGCAAGGCATTCATCACCGGCAACGAATGGCCCGCAATCAAGTTCTTCTGCGAATGGTATAAATCTATATATTGCTGTACTGCACTCATAACGGTCTCTTAAATTTCGCCCAACTCTTTTTTAATCCAGTCATATCCGCGCTCCTCGAGCTCCAGAGCCAGTTCGGGCCCGCCCGACTTCACGATGCGGCCCTTGTAGAGCACGTGTACGAAATCGGGAGCGATGTAGTCGAGCAACCGTTGGTAGTGGGTGATGACGATGGTGGCATTCTTCTCGCTCTTGAGTTTGTTCACACCCCCGGCCACGATGCGCAGGGCGTCGATGTCGAGGCCGCTGTCGGTCTCGTCGAGAATCGAGAGGCGGGGCTCCAGCATGGCCATCTGGAAAATCTCGTTGCGTTTCTTCTCACCGCCCGAGAAACCCTCGTTGACCGAGCGGCTGGCCAGCTTGTTGTCGAGCTCGACAATCGCCCGTTTCTCGCGCATGAGTTTCAGGAAGTCGGTAGCCGAGAGGGGCTCGAGTCCGCGATACTTGCGCTGCTCGTTCACCGCCGTACGCATGAAGTTGACCATGCTCACACCCGGGATTTCGACCGGGTACTGGAAACTGAGGAAGAGCCCTTCGTGCGAACGGTCTTCGGGCGAGAGGGCCAACAGGTCCTTGCCGTAGAACTCGACCGAACCGCGAGTCACCTCATAGGCGGGATTTCCGGTCAGTACGGCCGAGAGCGTGCTCTTGCCCGAACCGTTGGGACCCATAATGGCATGCACCTCGCCCGGTTTCACCACGAGGTCGATGCCTTTCAATATCTCTTTGCCATTGATACTGGCATGCAAGTCTGTAATCTTCAACATAGATATCTGGTTTTATTTTTTTTCTGTTTTACTATTCGGCCGCAGCCTGTCGCCGATGTGGGGTACGGCAGTTTATCCTACCGAACCCTCGAGCGAAATCTGCAGCAGTTTCTGAGCCTCTACGGCAAACTCCATGGGCAACTTGTTCATCACCTCCTTGGCATACCCGTTGACGATAAGGCCCACGGCATCTTCAGTAGGGATACCCCGCTGGTTGCAATAGAATATCTGGTCTTCGTTGATTTTCGAGGTGGTTGCCTCGTGCTCGACGATGGCCGTATCGTTCTGAATATCCATATAGGGGAAGGTGTGTGCCCCGCAATCGGAGCTGAGCAGCAGGCTGTCGCACTGGGTGAAGTTGCGGGCGTTCTCGGCACCGGGCAGCACCTTTACCAGACCGCGGTAGCTGTTCTGGCTGCGACCGGCCGAGATACCTTTCGAGACGATGGTACTGCGGGTATTCTTGCCGATGTGTATCATCTTGGTACCCGTGTCGGCCTGCTGGTAGTTGTTGGTCACGGCCACCGAGTAGAACTCGCCCACCGAGTGGTCGCCGGCCAGTACGC
>OJNR01000886.1_pt1 | contig 17484 bp, 14 predicted proteins | sample 1597901 | NCBI WGS metagenome assembly OJNR01 (sample SAMN01915223, study PRJEB22387) | human gut metagenome | isolation source: stool | host: Homo sapiens | place: USA | reverse complement strand
TCCCTCGTGGCTCCCTCTTTCCTTACTCACACCCCCACCCCGTCGGGGTGTTGGCAAAACTCAAATAACCACCTGAACATTGTATATCCTGTCAATGCAGGGACGCTTAACGCTACATGTCCGTAGGTTAGTACATATATCTTAGGTTAGTAGCGTTTTTTTGAAGGGTAAATGTTAGAGCAGTTGCACTGATACACTCACGAAATTATTAATTCCCTGCCGGTACTGAAAATGTTTTCGGCGGTGTTGGCGATACATTTCATTATACTGTTTTGATAATCGGTTTTCGACAGTCAAGAGCCTGCCGCAATTGCGGCAGGCTCAATAATTTTATTTGACTTACTTTGTTCCGAAGAGTCTGTCGCCTGCGTCACCTACGCCGGGAGTGATATACAGATCCTCATTAAGACCGTCGTCAAGTGCACCGCAGTAGATCTCTACATCGGGGAATTCCTTGTGTATAGCGGCTATGCCCTCGGGAGCGGCGATAATGCACATAAACTTTATAGAATGTGCGCCGGCTTCCTTAATCTTGCGTATAGCGTGTACAGCCGATGTGCCTGTAGCGAGCATAATATCGGTAACTATTACGTCACGCTCGTTTATATCAAACGGGAGCTTGCAGTAATACTCGTTTGCGACCGTTTTGTCCGATCCGCCCTTTCCTCTGAATATACCGATATGACCTATCTTTGCGGCAGGAACAAGTGCCATAACGCCCTCAGTCATACCAAGGCCTGCACGGAGGATAGGTACAAATGCGAGCTTTCTGCCTGAGATAACATTTGACTCTGCGATAGCTACGGGAGTCTGAATCTGTACCTTCTTAAGAGGAAGATCTCTCGTTGCCTCATAGCACATAAGCATTGAAATTTCGCTTACAAGCTCTCTGAATTCCTTTGCGCCCGTGTTCTTATCTCTTAAAAGAGATACCTTGTGCTGTACAAGGGGGTGGTCACAGATGTGAAGTTTCTCGTTTGCCATAACATTCTCTTTTCTCCCTATGTATTGTTGGATTAGTTTTTATAGCCCTGCCGTGATTTTCATAGGGAAAAATCCGCAGACTTTGATTACTTACTTATTCTCAAGCGCCATCATCTTGTCAACACGGGCTGCGTGTCTTCCGCCCTCGAACTCTGTTGACAGGAATACTCTTACTATTTCTTCAGCCGTACCCGCTCCTATTACTCTGCCGCCCATGCACAGAACATTAGCGTCATTATGCAGACGTGTGTACTTTGCTGTATAATAATCCTGACACAAAGCCGCACGGATACCCTTTATCTTGTTTGCCGATATGCTGATGCCTATACCCGTACCGCATATCAGAATGCCCTTGTCGCACTCTCCGCTTTTGATTTTCTCGCAGGTCTTTTCTGCAATGTCGGGGTAATCCGCTCTCTCTCCGTTACAGCCGCAGTCGATATATTCGACTCCCAGCCCGTCAAGGAACTTCTTAACCTCGCACTTCAGCTCATATCCTGCGTGGTCGCTACCTATTGCCAGCATTTTTATTCTTTCCTTTCTTTATATGCCTCAGCATTCTTTGCCATAAGCTCACGCTGAGCCTGCGGCAGCTTAAGATACATCGGCATAAGCTGTTCGGGCGTTAACTGCGGTGCGTTTACAGCCGCAAGGCATACACCGTAGCCCGTCTGGTATCTTAACGGATCGGGGGCGATCTTCACGTTTTCCATTCCCTCGTTATCCGTTGCTTTTTTCATTATAAATGCGCCGTCGCCGACAAGCATTATATCATCGTCATATTCCGACAGCATTCTTGCCGCTTCGTCTGTTTTCAGACATTCTTCTTCGGTCAGTCTTTCAACCTTGCCGCCATTTACACGAAACAGTGCAACATACACCTGATTGCACCTTGCGTCCATTGCGGCGCAGACAACGCAGTCATAAGCCGTAACATTATACGCCATAGCCTCAAGCGTTGAAACTGCCGCACAAGGCTTAGACAATGCAAAGGCAAGCCCTTTTACCGCCGATATGCCTATACGGAGTCCCGTGAAAGAGCCCGGACCGTTCGCCACTGCGAAAAGCCCTATATCCTCCATAGAAAGCTCCGCATTTCTGACAAGATCCCTTACGACAGGCATAAGCGTCACGCTGTGCGTCAGCTTGTTGTTTATCACCGTACTGCCGAGTATCTGTCCCTTTTCCGTATCATACACGGCGGCACAGCAAGGAGCGGCGGCAGTGTCGATACCGAGTATCAGCATAGTTCCTCCTGCGGAATATATTCAATTACTCTTGAATTATCCCCTGTTTTTGTGATATTCACACCGCACCTGCCGTCAAGATACGAGGCAAGCTCAGGTATGTTCTCGCTCCACTCTATACACATTATTCCGCCTCGGTCGAGGTAGTCGAAAAATCCGATAGCGTACAGATCGTCGAGCGTGTTTATTCTGAAAAGGTCAAAGTGAAAAATCGGTACATCGCCCTCATATTCGTTCACAAGAGCGAAGGTAGGACTTGTAACATCGTCCGTACTGCCGAAATATTCCGCTATACCCTTTGTTAAATGCGTTTTTCCTGCGCCCATTTCACCGGTATAAAGCACACAGTCGCCTGCTTTCAGATAAGAGGCTATCTTTTTGCCGATCTCAACCGTTTCTTCGGGCGAATCTGAAATAAACCGTTCCATCAGAACAGACCGCTTATCTCGCCGTCTGCGCTTACATCTATCTTGTTTGCGGCAGGAACCTTGGGCAGTCCGGGCATTGTCATAATGTCGCCAGTAAGTGCGACAACAAAGCCTGCACCTGCCGACAGCTTTACATCACGGACGGTTATCGTGAAGTCCTTCGGGCAACCGAGCTTTGTCGGGTCGTCCGATAAGGAATACTGCGTCTTCGCAACGCATACAGGCAGCTTGTCAAAGCCGATAGCTTCAATTTCCTTTATTGCCTTTTCCGCACCCGTTGTATAGCTTACGCCGTCCGCACGGTAGATTTCCTTGGCGATTATATTCAGCTTTTCCTTTATTGACAGCTTCTCGTCATATATAGGAGCAAAATTCGTCTTGCCCTCGTTTTCGTTTATTGTATCTATAACAGCGTTTGCAAGCTCGATACCGCCTTCTCCGCCCTTTAAGAATACATCGGAGAATGCGACCTTTGCGCCCATCTTCTCGCAGTATTCACGGACAATGGCTATTTCAGCCTCTGTATCGGTATAGAAGTGGTTTATCGCAACAACTGCAGGCACGCCGTATTTACGCATATTCTCTATATGTGCGCCGAGGTTTACGATGCCCTTTCTGAGAGCCTCTGTGTTCTCTGCGGTAAGCTCGGTTTTCGGAACACCGCCGTTGTATTTCAACGCGCGGATAGTAGCTACTATGACCGTACACGAGGGCTTAAGTCCTGCGTAACGGCACTTTATGTCAAAGAACTTCTCCGCACCGAGATCACTGCCGAAGCCTGCCTCGGTTATGGCATAGTCGCCAAGCTTTAACGCAAGCTTGGTCGCTCTTACGCTGTTACAGCCGTGAGCAATGTTTGCAAACGGACCGCCGTGAATGATAGCGGGAGTATTTTCGAGCGTCTGCACGAGGTTGGGGTTGATAGCGTCCTTTAAGAGTGCTGTCATTGCGCCTACCGCCTCAACATCAGAAGCGAATACGGGCTTTCCGTCATAAGTATACGCAACAAGAATTCTGCTGAGCCTTGCCTTAAGATCAACAAGATCATCCGCAAGACACAGTATCGCCATTATCTCGCTTGCAACGGTTATCTGGAAGTGATCCTCTCTCGGAACGCCGTTCACCTTGCCGCCAAGACCGATTATGCAGTTTCTCAGCGCTCTGTCGTTCATATCAAGACAACGCTTTATCTGTATGCGTCTGGGGTCTATTCCGAGTACGTTTCCCTGCTGAATGTGGTTATCTATAAGTGCGCAAAGCAGATTGTTTGCGGAAGTGATTGCGTGCATATCCCCCGTGAAGTGAAGATTTATATCCTCCATAGGCACTACCTGCGCATATCCTCCGCCTGCCGCACCGCCCTTTATACCAAAGACGGGACCCAGTGAAGGCTCACGCAGTGCAAGTACAGCCTTTTTACCTATCTTGTACATACCCTCTGCAAGACCTACGGAAGTAGTCGTCTTGCCCTCTCCTGCAGGAGTGGGGTTTATAGCCGTAACAAGTATCAGCTTGCCGTCCTCTTCGCTTTCAAGACGGTCTATACATTCCTGCGAGATCTTCGCCTTGTAGTGACCGTAGGGTATAAGCTCCTCCTCGTCAACTCCGAGTTCCTTTGCTATATCCTTTATTTTTAGCATTTTTGCGTTCTGGGCAATTTCAATATCGCTGAGCATTTTTTCTACCTCTTTTTACTGTGGCTGACCGCCTGAATTATAACCTCTCACGTCATTGTAAAGACGCAATTTAAGTATAGCACAGTGGCGGGTGAATTTCAAGGTTTAAAGAATATTTTACACCGACCGCCGCTTACGGATTTACACAAATTTCAGCTGGTCAACGTCCTCGTCGTACAGCGTACCTGCAACAGGCACGGCCTTTGTCCTGTAGCTGTCTGCGTCCTTTATCATACCGTCCTTGTATTTAACCGCAGATCTGAGTTTCGCTCTGGTAAGCCTCATTACCTGCACGCCCTGCGTATCCCTTGCCGCTTTGGGGAGGATAAGCACGGTGTTGAATATCATGACCTTGCCTGCGTCCGAGCTTAGCATAAACTCGCAGTCGCCGTCAATAAGCGTCATAGATACAAGCGGCGAGCCGTCATTATATGCGTTCGCCAGCTTTTTACGTCTTGTCTTTGTTTCAAACGAAGCCATAGGCACTTTTGCACATTTACCGTTTTCAAAGAACATCACAAGCGTTCCGCTGTAGTCCTCTGCGGCTATCATCTTTATTATCCTCTCGTCCGGGTCAAGCTCCAGCTTTACAGGCAGATAGTCGCCCATCACGCTTGCCTTTCCGTCCTCAAAGTCGCAGGCTCTCGCCTTATATACCTGGAATTTATCTGTGAAGAATAAAAGCTCCGCACGGTTACTGCCGTCATAGGTTTCGACTATCTCATCGTTTTCCTTGAGCTTCTGTTCGCCGCTCATTCTCAGCGACTGAGGAGTGATTTTCTTGAAATATCCCTCACGGGTGAAGAACAGATTAACGGGATAATCGGGTATCTCCTCCTCCGTCTCGTTCTCCTCGTCCTCAGTGCCGTAGATAAACATTGTCTTTCTGGGCTTGCCGTATTTCTTCGCTATATCACCAAGCTCCGATATGATTATCTGCTTTACTCTGCGTTCAGATGAAAGAATATCCTCCATATCGGCTATTTCTTCCTTAAGGCTGTCTATTTCCTCAATGCGCTTCAAGATATAACCCTTGTTGATATTTCTCAGCTTTATATCCGCAACATATTCAGCCTGCGTTTCGTCTATGCCGAAGCCTATCATAAGGTTCGGTACGACCTCTGCGTCATCCTCTGTTTCACGGATTATCTTTATAGCCTTGTCTATATCAAGCAGTATCTTCTTAAGACCTGTCAGCAGATGAAGCTTTTCTTTCTTTCTTGCAAGCTCGAACTTTGTCTTTCTCTTTACGCAGGTAATTCTGAAATCCGTCCACTGCTCAAGAATCTCGGCAACGCCCATGACCTTCGGCATACCGCCTACAAGAATGTTGAAGTTGCAGGAGAAAACGTCCTGTAAAGGAGTTATTCTGAACAGCTTTTTCATTACCGCCTCGCTGTCCTGCCCACGCTTTAAATCAATAGTTATCTTAAGACCCGATAAATCCGACTCGTCACGAACGTCCGAGATTTCCTTCAGCTTGCCCAGCTTTACCTGCTCAACTATCTTATCTATTATAGCCTCGATAGTCGTCGTAGGCGGAATCTCGGTCACTTCGATACAGTTTGCCGCTTTGTCATAGATATACTTACTGCGCACCTTTACGCTTCCACGTCCGGTAGCATATATACGGCGAAGCTCGTTCTCGTCCTGTAATATGAAGCCTCCGCCGGGGAAATCCGGTCCTTTAAGCGTGGATACAATATCGTGTTCGGGGTTTTTCATAAGTGCGGCGGCTGTTTCACACACCTCCGACAGATTGAAGGAGCAGATATTGCTCGCCATAGATACGGCGATACCGACGTTATTGTTTACCAGTACCGCAGGGAATCTTGTAGGGAGCAGTACAGGCTCTGTCATTGAGTTATCGTAGTTCGGCACAAAGTCAACTATATCACGATCAATATCCGCAAATATCTCTGCGCAGATAGGGTCGAGCTTTGCCTCTGTATATCGTGATGCCGCAAACGACATATCTCTTGAATATGCCTTGCCGAAGTTACCCTTGCTGTCAACATACGGGTGCAGAAGTGCCTCATTGCCCCTTGCAAGTCTTACCATCGTTTCATATATCGCCATATCGCCGTGCGGATTTAATTTCATCGTCTGTCCGACAATGTTTGCCGACTTCGTTCTTGCCCCCGTAAGCAGACCCATCTTGTACATCGTATACAGCAGTTTTCTGTGCGACGGCTTGAAACCGTCAATTTCGGGGAGCGCACGGGAAACTATAACGCTCATTGCATACGGCATATAGTTTTCGGTCAGCGTATCGGTTATCGGCTGATTTTCGACAATACCTGCACCCTCTATATAAGCGTTTTTATTCGGAGCGACCTTCTTCTCGCTCTTTTCGTTCTTTCCTTTTCTCAAAATCTATACCTCTTTTTAGCTTTATACCCTGCTCAGAGTGAAAACTCTTTTTTCAGCTTTTCAAAGCGTTTCTCGTATTTATCTCTTATGGGGAGCGTTGTATTCTGTAAAACGTGTTGCAGAATATCTGCGTCTTTCAGCACCTCATCAAGCGGAAGCCCGACATTTTCCTTGTCGCTGTGGTTCGCTATCGCTCTTGTGATATTGCCTATCTCGCACACGCTGAAAAGCCCCGTCTTCGCCAGTATCGGCATTACAGCGTCAGCGCTTTCTTCTGCGTGCTTTTCGTCAACGCCCGTCAGATATTTACGGTAGTCGTGGAGCAGTCCGCTTATCTGCGCAAGCTCTGCGTTCACACCTCTGCGCAGTGCGATAAGCCCTGCCGTCTGTGCCGTGCCGAAAAGATGAATGTACGCCTTCTGCCGTCTTTCCTCGGGCAGTGTCGCTATCATCTCCGACACTACGGCAGATATTACCTCTATCCTGTTAATTTCCATATATCCTCCGCTCAAGATACGTCTATATCGTCAAGGTACTTATAGCCGTAGTCACGGATATAGTCCTTTCTTCCGTCAAGATTATCACCAAGCAGCAGCTCGAATATCTCCTGCGTTTTCTGTGCGTCCTCCGGCATTACTCTTATAAGCCGTCTTGTTTCAGGGTTCATAGTGGTAAGCGACATCATTTCCGGTTCGTTCTCACCAAGACCCTTTGAACGCTGTATCTTATACTTCTGCTCGCCTATATCGGCAAGTATCCTCTGCTTTTCCGCTTCTGTATAGGCAAAGTAGGTCATATCCTTGCTGTTTATCTCATAAAGCGGCGACTCAGCAATATACACAAAGCCCTTTTCTATTACGGTCGGAACAAGTCTGTACAGCATAGTAAGAATAAGCGTTCTTATCTGGTATCCGTCATAGTCCGCATCGGTACAGATTATTATCTTTTCCCACCTGAGATTGTTTAAATCAAAGGTCGAAAGGTCTTTGTTCGCCTTTGCCTTTACCTCAACACCGCAGCCGAGTATCTTCATAAGGTTCGTGATAATCTCGCTCTTGAATATCTTGTCATAGCTTGCCTTAAGGCAGTTGAGCGTCTTACCTCTTACAGGCATTACCGCCTGATAGTCTGCGTCCCTCGCCTGCTTTACAGCGCCTAAAGCCGAGTCACCCTCCACTATATAAAGCTCTCGTCTTGCCGTATCCTTACTCCTGCAATCAACGAACTTAGGTATCCTGTTTGCAAGGTCTATCTTGCCCGAAAGCTGTTTCTTTATTGTATCTCTTGCCTTTGCGGCATTTTCACGGGCACGCTTGTTTATCAGCACCTGCTCGCATATCTTGACCGCTTCATCCGGATTTTCAAGGAAGTACACTTCAAGCTGATGCTTCAGCCAGTCGGTCATAGCCTCCTGTATAAATTTATTGGTTATGCTTTTTTTCGTCTGGTTCTCATAGCTTGTCTGCGTTGAGAAGTTAGAAGATATGAATACAAGACAGTCGGCAATATCGGTAAATTTTATCTTGCCCTCGGTCTTGTTGTACTTGCTGTTAGCTTTCAGCCAGCCGTCTATCTGATTTGTAAATGCCGCCTGCATAGCCTTGTCGGGACTTCCGCCGTGCTCAAGCCAGCTTGAATTGTGATAGTGCTGTATAAGCTGTACCTTATTTGAGAATACAAAAGCGACCTTCATCTTTACTTTGTATTCCGGCTTGTCCTCTCTGTCCTTACCTGTACGCTGTGCGCTCCATACCTGCTCGGTAGTGAGCGCTGTATCGCCTACGATTTCTTTCAGATAGTCGCTGATGCCGTTCTCATAGCAGTAGATATGCTCTTCAAAGCGTGTTTCCCCTGTTTCATCGTCACGCACTTCGTTTCTCAGCACAAAGGTCAGCCCGTCATTTACTACCGCCTGTCTGCGCAGAACATCGTCAAAATATTCAAACGGTACGTCAATATCCGTAAATACATCAAGGTCGGGCTTCCACTTGATTTTTGTACCCGTTGTTCCGTCCGACTGGTGACGGCGGAAGCCTCTTTCTTCCTTTTCAACGTTATAGCCCTTTTCAAATCTCAGGTCGTATATCCACGTTCCGTTGTTACTCTCGACCTCCATATACTCAGCCGCAAACTGCGTCGAGCAAAGGCCAAGACCGTTAAGACCGAGCGAATATGAGTAATTATCTCCGCTGTTATTGTCGTACTTGCCGCCTGCGTACAGTGTGCAGAAAGCAAGCTCCCAGTTGTACTTTTCCTCGTTTTTATTGAAGTCTATCGGTATACCTCTGCCGTAGTCCTGCACTTCAATGCTTTTATCAAGGAAGCGTGTAACGATTATCTTCTTTCCGAAGCCCTCTCTCGCCTCGTCTATCGAGTTTGAAAGTATCTCAAACACGGAGTGACAACAGCCGTCAAGCCCGTCCGAGCCGAATATAACGCCGGGGCGCAGTCGTACCTGATCGGGTCCTTTCAGCTGTTTAAGACTGTTATCGTCATAATTTTTCTTTGCCATCAGCTTTATCCTTTCAACCGCCGTACTCCCCTGTACAGCGAAACTTTAGTCAATAATTAGTTTTATTGTACCATAAAAAAGCCGTTTTTGCAAGCAGTTAAAATTACGCACCCTGCACATTAGCAGGGTGCGGATATTACTGCACTTCATAAAAATGCTAATCTTCTATTCCGAGCAACCACGCAACAGATACTTTGAGTATTGAAGACAGCGCACGCAATTCATAATCTGCTACAAACCGTGTACCTATCTCTATACGTGATACGCTGTCTCTTTCTATAATAACCCCTTCTATCTGCAATTTTGCCGCAAGGTCACGCTGAGTAAGGCGAACACGGCGGCGAGCTTCATGAACTCTGTCGCCACATATATTCTTTTTCCCTTCAAATTCATAAATTTTCATCATAGCACTCCTTTTATGTTAAAGATAAGATTTTTCTTGACTTTAGCATATTATTAAGCTATAATGGTGTTAAAGATAAGAATTTTGAATTTTTCTTGTCTAATGACTTTTTATTACAAAAGGAGATTTATTATGAGTAATATGTTTAAAGGTTATCAGAACAAAAAAATACCCACAAGCATTGCAGATTGCATTGCTCCCAACTCTTTATCCTTGAATCTTTGGAAATGGTGCAAAAGAGTAGAAACTCTCGGTTGTATCATGGCAACGGTAGTCCTTATATTAAGCCTTATGCAATCAATACAAGCCGCATCCGTTACGCAAGAGGTCGAAACTTTGTATGGCAGCAGAGATAAGCAAACTTTTGATGTATGGATATTTGTGTTATATCTGTTTGGCTCAGTTGCAAAAGCCTTTGTGACATACTGTTCTTTTCATAGTGTTGCATTGTTGCTCGGAGCTATAAGCAGTATTGTCCAGAACACAAGAATCAGTGCCGATCTTGCATTACTTAATTCAATGTCAAATCCTGAATTGCCGATAACAAATTGTGACGATAACAAATTGCTGAGAAAAGAAAAGAATGTTGCCGCTGAGACTTGGATTTGCAAAAATTGCAAAGCAGTCAATAGCTCCAACAATTTATTCTGTCAATCGTGCGGAGAAAACAAATAATTGAATATACAAAACCGCTCCCCGTGAAAATCACAGGGAGCGGTAATTTATCAGATTTTACTCAATATTCGATCAATACTTAGCGTAAGGATTCTCACCGTCATACAGCATACCTGCGGGACGATTGAATTCAAGATCCTCAACGCCGAGGTACTTCAGTGTATCGAAGATAGCCTTGCCGTAGTGACCGAATGCTACTGCACCGTGGTGAGGATAGTTCTTCTTGATAAGAACGTTGCGGTAGAATCTTCCCATTTCGGGGATAGCGAATACGCCGATAGCGCCGAATGAACGTGTAGCAACGGGGAGAACTTCACCCTCGGCAACATAAGCTCTCAGCTTAGCGTCAGCCGTACTCTGTAAACGGAAGAATGTGATATCGCCGGGAACGATGTCGCCCTCGAGCGTACCTCTTGTGATATCAGGCTCCTTATCAGGCTCAAGACCTCTGTGCATGATGAGCTGATACTTCATAGCCTTGCTTGTCAGCTTGCATGAAGCTGTGTTACCGCAGTGGAAGCCCATGAATGTATCCTTGAGTGTGTAGTTGTACTTGTCCTTGATAGACTCAACATACATATCTGCAGGAACAGAGTTGTTGATGTCGAGCAGTGTAACTGCGTCTTCTGAAATGCAAGCGCCGATATATTCGCTGATTGCACCGTAAATATCAACCTCGCACGCTACGGGGATTCCTCTTGCTGTAAGTCTTGAGTTTACATAGCAGGGAACACAGCCGAACTGTGTCTGGAATGAGGGCCAGCACTTGTTGGCGAATACAACGTACTTTCTGCTTCCCTTGTGCGCTTCCATCCAGTCAAGAAGCGTAATCTCAAGCTGTGCAAGTCTGGGCAGGATACCGGGCATCTTGTTGCCGTCGCCAAGCTCCTTCTCCATATCTGCAACAACTTCGGGGATTCTTGCGTCATTCTTATGCTCGTTGAATGCGGCATAAAGGTCAAGTTCCGAGTTCTCTTCGATCTCAATACCAAGGTTGTAAAGCTGTTTTATAGGAGCGTTACAAGCAAGGAAGTCCTGAGGACGAGGACCGAATGAGATAACCTTTAAGTTGTTAAGACCGATAACTGCTCTTGCAACAGGGATAAATTCCTTTATCATATCTGCAACCTCTGTAGCTGTTCCTACAGGGTATTCGGGTATGTATGCCTTGATGTTTCTGAGTGCTAAGTTGTAGCTTGCATTCAGCACGCCGCAGTAAGCGTCGCCTCTGCCGCCTACTAAGTTATCCTGTGTTTCCTCTGCCGCAGCAACGAACATTACAGGACCGTCAAAATATTTTGCAAGCAGTGTTTCAGCCGACTCGGGACCGAAGTTTCCGAGATATACGACAAGTGCGTTGCAGCCTGCGCCCTTAAGCTCCTCAAGAGCCTGCATCATATGTGCTTCGCTTTCAATAGTGGTGGGACATTTAAATACGTCAACACCGATCTCCTTACATGCCTTTACAACAGCCTCACATCTTGAAGCTGAAAGGCTCATAGGGAAACAGTCACGGCTTACAGCCGCAATTCCGAGCTTTACATCGGGTATGTTCTTCATAGCAAAAATTCCTTTCTGTGCAGTTTATTCTCTGCTTTATAAATCTGTCATAATACCGCCGCATTTTTTTGTTATGTACCGCTTACGTTTTGAGTAATCGTTTACTTGCATTTGCAAAACAAAAAACCTCTGCGACAGGTGTTATTATTATTGTATCACAAATAATCGTCATTGTCTACAGATTTCCGATAATTTTACGCCGTTTTCACACAAAATTATCAGAAAGTCGATGTAACAGGTTACACGGTAATTAAGTAAAACGCATTTGTTTTACCGTTTATTGACACGCCGTGCTATTTATGTTATCATTTTACTATATTAAGTATTTAAACAGCGGAGGAAGACCGATGAAATACAGACGATTGCTCTTTTGGGTAAAAGACCCGTATTCCGATAGTTCCGACGAATTGTTCACCAAAGCCGTAAAAGAAAATTTCTCCTACTGCGTTTCCCATTGCGACGATTACCGCAGAATATGCGAAAATCTTGGTATATCCTCTCCCTCGGATGCGTCCGGACTTCCCGTGATACCCACATTGCTGTTCAAGAAAAAGCAGATTTTCAATAAAGGCTGTATTCCGCTTATAAAAGCGACTTCCTCCGGCACAAGCGGCAGGAAAAGCACGATAGCCTTTGACACGGGCGGTCTTCTCTGCGGACTTAAAATGGTTATGCGTGTATCAAAGCTGAGAAATCTGTTTTCTCCTGTTCCGTGCCACTATATCATCATGGGTTACAAGCACCACAGAGGAAACAAGACTGCCGTAACAAAGACGGCTTTCGGTGCGACATTCTTCGCTCCTGCACTGAGCCGCAATTATATCCTGACATATAAAAAGGGCGGCTATTCCCCCGACTTTGACAGGATTATAGATCTTATTGTCAGGCATTCACGTTCACGTTTCCCGACAAGATTCATGGGGTTTCCAGCTTATACTTATTTTCTGCTGAGAATAATGGACGAACGTAAAATTTATCTTAAAATGCCGAAAGGCTCACGCATAATGCTCGGCGGCGGCTGGAAACAGTTCTATGCCGAGCAAGCCGACAAAAATTCCTTTTACAGCCTTGCCGAAAAGGTACTCGGCATAAAGGAAAACGATATTATCGAATTTTTCGGAGCAGTAGAGCATCCGATTTTATACTGTGACTGCAAGGAACATCACTTCCACGTTCCCGCTTACAGCAGAGTGATAATCAGAGATGTCGATACGTTAAAACCGCTTGAAAACGGCAAGACAGGACTTGTAAACCTGATAACTCCTATGGTTAAAGCGACCCCCGTGCTTTCCGTAATGACAGATGACCTCGGCATACTTCATAACGGAAGCGAATGTTCCTGCGGACTGAAAACGCCGTTTCTTGAAATTGTCGGCAGAGTTGCGCCGGAGGATATAAAGACCTGTGCGGCAGGCGCAGAAGAGATAATAAAGGGTGTGAACGTATGATTTTCTTTGATGGCGAAATATACGAAAACGATATGTGCGACAAGCTGTTAGCCCGTTTTGAAGACAGAATATGCGACACTCTCGGAAACTGTCGGCTTTCTGCTAAGCAGGTCATGCTTGCCGCCGAAAAAATCAGCACGGATATAGAAAACGGTGCTTTTGACGATATGCTCTCAGCGCTTGACGTTGAAAATGTAAATTACTATAAACAGCTTATACTCGCCTGCCTCAGCCGTGAAAATCTTGAATACAGGCTGAAAACCGAACTCGGAGATTCAGACAGCTTTATCGATTCTCCGAACGGCATCACTCCGAAAATAAAAATTCAGACAAAACCTCTCGGCGTTCTGTTCCACATAGCCGCAGGAAATGCCGACGGCTTACCCGTGATGAGCGTTGCAGAAGGACTTCTTGCAGGCAATATCAATATACTGAAGCTTCCGTCCGCCGATAAGGGCTTGTCGATCCGAATAATAAAGCGGCTTTGCAAATATGAGCCTTTGCTGTCACGCTACATATATGTCTTTGATACCCCGTCAAGCGATGTGCGTACTATCCAGACGCTTGCAGGCTTTGCCGACGGCATAGTGGTATGGGGCGGTACTGAAGCCGTAAAAGCAGTGCGTTCACTTGCACCGCCGGGAGTTAAGCTGATTGAATGGGGACACAAGCTCGGCTTCTGCTACATTTCCGATTACGCAAACCATACAGATGAATTTTCGGCTCTTGCCGGGCATATAGCCTCTACAAAGCAACTGCTCTGCAGTTCCTGCCAGACCGTGTTTATTAACACCGATGATAAAACCGAGCTTACCCTATTTTGCGAAATGTTCCTTCCGTATCTTGAAAAGGCAGTCGGAAAACACAGGAACACCTCTATAGGCACACGGGCGAGAGATACGCTCATAAGCTACTCCGCCCGTCTTGAACAGGCAATTGGGATACGGCAAATTTCTCCCGATGTATTTTACGGTAAGAATTGCAGTCTTATCATAAAAGATGACTTTGAGCTTGAACTGTCGCCTATGATGTGCAACGTACTTGTAAAAAGACTTCCGAGAAAGGACATAATGCGTACACTGAGAAATGCAAAAGGCTTTTTGCAGACCGCAGGGCTTATCTGCGACAAGGCTGACAGAGCAGAGCTTACCGACCTGTTGCTCTGTGCAGGAGTTACAAGAGTTACGCAGGCGGGAAATATGTCCGCTTACTTTTTCGGAGAATCCCACGACGGAGAATATCCGCTATCCCGATACACAAGAAAAATCAATATCGAACTGAATACAGACTGAGGAAACAAATATATGAAAAAACTCGTTTTACCGCTCAACATTATTTTTCTCGGCTTATCGCTTGCTTGCGATACAGCTCTGATAATTACTCATCTCTACCCGATAAAAATAACCGCAAGCGTTTTCTTTATGCTTGCCGCCGCAGTAAACCTGATATACGCCCTGAAATACTTCCCCGATAAGAAACTGCCGTCAGTAATACTGACCGTCGGCGTATTCTTCGCAATGAGCACAGATATAGCGATAAACTTAAATTTCATCGCAGGAGCGGCGATTTTCGCATTAGGTCATATCTGTTATTTCATAGCATATTCGCTGATGCAAAAGCCCCGTCCGACCGACTTTATCCCCGCAATGATAATATTTATCCCCATAGTGCTGTTTATGATGTTCTCACCGCTTCTTGACTTCGGCTCGGTTATGATGAAAATCATCGGCATTTCATACGCTGTTATAATCTGCATTATGACAGGCAAAGCAATAATGAACTTTATTCGCATAAAGAACAGATTCAACCTTATACTTGCGCTCGGCAGTGTGCTGTTCCTTATATCCGATATAATGCTCCTGATGGCGTACTTCTCAAAAATAGATTTCCCGTTCTCAAATTTCTGCCTTGCCCTCTATTACCCCGGACAGTGCCTTATTGCAAACGGTCTTGCACATATTAAAACAGCTATAACAGAAAAAATCCGTGTCGCCTGACACGGATTTTTTATTACCGATTATTGCGGGCTATCGTCCACTCCCGACCGTCCCACAAAGCCCAGCCAACCGCAAACCTCTCAAAAGGTCGGAAGCCGAGCGCCTCGGCTCGCATTTCCGCCTTTAAATACGGTTGCTGTGTATTCACGTTTGTTTAACGGCGGGAATAAACAAACAAGTATTTCGACAGCTCATTTTCAGCCATCGTCAAACCCCGACCGTTCTGCAAAGTCACGCCAACTACCGACATTTCCAAAGGTCGGAATTTGCCGTGCCCCACGGGCACTTAGTGCTTCTTCAACCAGTTACGCATCCACTTGCCGTTTTCGGTAAGATTGCTCTCGCTCCAGTTACCGTTTGCCGATGTTCCCGGCCGCAGTACCGAGCAGGTTTCATCCTTGTTGCAGATACTCCAGTTACAGTAGCTTATGCCTTGCTTGTCAAAATAGCTAAGCCACTTCTGCGTTTCGTTGAAGTCGTTCGCACCTCCGCCCGATGCATCACAAGTACCGAATTCCGACACGAATACCGGCAGTCCCTGTGCCACGCAGTTTTCTACGTTTGAACGAAGTCCTGCGTGAGTTGCCGCATAGAAGTGGAACGCATACATTACATTCTTGTAGTTCAGCGGATCGGAAAGCGGCTTGTCGATCTCCTGACTCCATGTTGGCGTACCTACTATAATTACCGAGTTTGGCGCATTCTTGCGGATAACGGGTATTATCTTTTCCGCATACGGCTTGATATTACCGCTCCACGATGCACCGCCGTTCGGCTCGTTGCATATCTCGTAAATTACATTCGGATATTTTGCATATCTCTTTGATACCGTTTCAAAGAATGATTTCGCCTCGTTTGTATACTTGGACGGGTCGCCGGGATTAAGAACGTGCCAGTCAATGATAACATACATATCCAGCTTGATGCAGATGTCAACACCCTTTTCAAGCAGTTCAAGGCTTCCGCTCTTGTTGCCCATATAGCACTGACCGTTGCCCCACTCGTCAACATACATTGCAAGGCGGACAACATTCGTATTCCAGTCGTCACGGAGCGTTTTGAATGCGCTCTCATTTACGAATTCGGGGAACCATGTAAGCCCGTGCGTACTCATTCCTCTGAGCTGATAACCCTTGCCGCTCTTATCGACAAGCTGTCCGTTCTTTACCGAAAGCTGACCGTGCTGTGATACCGGTGTAGTGCCTTTAGGGTCGCTCGGTGCCGGAGGAACTGTTGCCGCCGGCTTTTTGGTCGTTGACGTATTATTATTGTTGTTATTGCTATTATTATTATTGTTGCTGTTATTTCCGGCACTCGTTCCTGCGGTACTTCCGTTCACAGTCACTTTACCCTCATTGATATAAGCGTCAGCCGAATAATTGAAGCCGAATGAAACGCTCTTTCCCTTTTCTATAGTTCCGTTGTAGTTCTCGTTCTTGACCGTCATTGTGTTTCCCGAAATGCTGAATATTCCGTTCCACTGCGACATCAGCTTTGTGTTGCCGGGGACGGTTACCTTTGCCGTCCAGCTGTTCACCGTATCGCCGTTATTGGTTATAACAATCTCATAACCTCCGCACTTCTTACCGCCCTCTTCCCAGCTGCTCGACTTCTTCCATTGAACAGTGAAATTGCTTGCAGATGAAGCTGGCTTGCTCTGGCTGTTGTTTTTCGTATCGGCAGTTGCCTGTACCTTTGTCGTATCGGCAGGCTTCTCGGTGTTATCTGACTTTGATGTATTTTCCTGCTTTGAAGTATTACTTTCTTCCTGTTCGGAGGTATCGGAAGATGTGTCGCTCTCTGTTACTGAGCTGTCAACGGAAGTAACCTCGGAATTTTCATCAACACTGCTCGTATCCTCAACATACGATACATTGCTTTCGGTCTCCGAATTGCTTCCGACAGACGATAATACACCGCTGTCCTGCGCCGCACAGCCCGCAAGCATAGCCGCCGCAATAAACGCAGCTATCGCACGTCTGATTATAGATTTTTTCATATTTCCTCTTTCGGTCGTGATATTAAAACAGCCCTCACGAATGAGGGCTGTCGTTATTCGTTAATCTTTTTAAGATTACTTTCTCTTCTTAGCAACTACTACTGCACCTGTTGCGAGGAGTGCAACACCTGCAACTGCTGCAACGCCTTCAACACCTGTGTTTGTGTTGGGCTTTGTAGAAT
>OJNR01000871.1_pt1 | contig 17790 bp, 18 predicted proteins | sample 1597901 | NCBI WGS metagenome assembly OJNR01 (sample SAMN01915223, study PRJEB22387) | human gut metagenome | isolation source: stool | host: Homo sapiens | place: USA | reverse complement strand
CTGGCCCAGAAAAATCCCGAGGCTTTCGAGAGCGATGTAGCCAGTACGCTGAACAATTTTGCCGAATTATATTTCAATATACAGAGACTTGACTTAGCGAGGGAAAAGTATACCGAAGCCCTGGAGATTTACAATCGTCTAGCCAAGAAAAACCCCAAGGCTTTTGAAAGCGATGTGGCCGATACGCTGTACAGCTTAGCAAGTTTGCATAAAAATACCCAACGATTCGATTTAGCCATAGAAGAACTGGAAGAGGCTTTAGCTATTTACAATCGCATGGCTCAATATACCGATGTAGACCAAGAGCGTATAGAAGCCATTGAATCTCTTATCAAAAAATTGCAAGAACAATCGACAGAATAACTTTCAGACAAGTTCATACACCACAAAAGTCGCCTCTCGTCCGGGGCGACTTTTTTTTGTCGGGCTCTACTTTTTCAGAACTTTTATCACTATTCAATCCAGGTACCGGGACAAATGGGTTGCACGACTGGACAAGAACTGTTATCTTTGGTCTCTATCTTTACAACAGAAGAATAGAGGTTTATATATGCAAACGCCACAGAAAACAAACGAATTGAACGCCACGCCGCACCGGCAGTCCGACCTCATTCCCATCTCGTTCGATGAGCTTGTCGCCAACGACGATGCCAACCTCTGCATAGCACCCGACCAACTTACCATTATCTTGTGTACCGGGGGGCGCAAAGAGCTGCAAATCAACTTTGCCGACTATACGCTAACGCCGGGCAGCCTTGCATTTATCTATCCCAACTCGATGTGGCGGCCGCTGGCAACGAGCAGCGATTTCGAGGCTCATTATTTTTCTATCCAGGGGACTTCGGCCAAGGAGTGGAACGCCTTTATCGACCTCGATACGGTATTCTCGCTCAGCTCCTACATCGCCAAGCACCCCCACACCCAGCTTTCGCTCGACGAGACTCAGGTGATGACGCAGTACTTGAACCTGTTGAAAAGTCGCTACGAAGCGAATGCACAAGCCATCATCATACGCTTCATTCTCTCGGCCTTTACGCTGGAGCTGAACCGAATATTCACCGCCCGGGAGAAGAGCGACCGCTCCAAAATATCGCGACAGGAAGATATTTTGTGGAAATTTCTCACGCTGCTCAAGCAGTATCACAAGGAGGAGCGCACGGTCAACTTCTACGCCGACAAGATGTGCATATCGCCCAAACACCTTTCGTCGGTCATCAAGCAGATGAGCCACAAGACGGCTCACGAAATCATTGCCGACTTTGTGACCATAACCGCCAAACGGCTGTTGAAGACCACGACGATGAGTATTCAGGAGATTTCCGACGAACTGAACTTTGCCAACCAGTCGTTTTTCGGCAAGTTTTTCAAACAGAATACAGGCCAATCGCCCTCGGCATACCGCCGCAAATAACGGCACAACCATCGATCATCATTCACAAGAAAACAGATAACTATCCACATGAAGAACATGGCATTATTTCTATCGGCTATCTTCCTGCTCTCAGGCTCGACCCGGGCTCAAGAGCAGCAGAATCGGTTTGCCGAACTTACCAACCCCCGGCTGATCGACATCAACAAGCTGCCGCCGCACGCTGCGTTTACGACATATCACAGCGCAGCCTCGGCTCTGGCCGGCGACCGGGAACGGGGCAGCGACTACCTGTCGCTGAACGGCACTTGGAAATTCCACTATACCGAACAGTTCCGTGAACGCCCCACCGACTTCATGCAACCCGGCTACGACACAACCGGGTGGAACACCATCGAAGTGCCGGGCAACTGGGAGCTGCAGGGATTCGGCGACCCCATCTATGTCAACATCGGCTACGAGTTCATTTCGCCGGGCTTCCCGCAATATCTGCAAGCACCCAATCCGCCTATGGTGCCCGAGGCCTGGAACCCGACGGGGAGCTATCTGCGCACCTTCGACCTCCCCGCCTCATGGCAGGGAAAACGCATCGTCCTCTGTGCCGAGGCGGTGAAAGGGGCCGCCTACTTCTACCTCAACGGCGAGTTCATAGGCCTGTCGAAAACGGGCAAGGTACCGGCAGAGTTCGATATTACCGCTCAGGTTCGCCCCGGTACGAACACGCTGGCCGTACAGATGCACCGCTTCTCCGATGCCAACTACTTCGAGGGGCAGGACTTCTGGCGCCTCACCGGTTTCGAGCGCGACGTCTACCTCTATGCCCAACCGCAAACCCGGGTGGCCGACTTCGAGGTACAGTCGTCTCTCGACGAGTCGTACACCGACGGAGTGTTCCACCTTGGCATCGTGCTGCAAAACGACCAGACGAGCGCGCAACCGATGACCGTCGCCTACCAGCTGACCGACCGCTCGACCGGCAAGCCGCAAATCGTGGCCCAGGGCGAACAGACCATTACCCTCGACGCCTGCAACTCGAACTGCGTCAAGTTCGACGCCACCATCGACCGCGTCAAGGCCTGGACCGCCGAGACGCCTCACCTCTACGACCTGCTCATCTCGACCCGCAACAGCCACGGCGAAAACTGCGAATACATTCCCGCACGGGTCGGGTTCCGTACAGTCGAAATCAAAAACAGGCAACTGCTCGTCAACGGCAAGCCTGTCCTGCTCAAGGGGGTGAACGTGCACGAACACGACCCGCTCACCGGCCACTACGTGACCGAAGAGACCATGCTCAAGGATTTTGAATTGTGGAAACGATACAACGTCAATACCCTGCGCACCTGCCACTATCCGCAGCAAAAGCGCTTCTACGAACTGTGCGACGAATACGGCTTCTACGTCATCGACGAGGCCAATATCGAGACACACGGCATGGGCTACGACCGACGCAAGGGAGGCACGCTGGGCAACAATCCGCTCTACCTGCCGGTACACCTCGACCGCCTGCACGACATGGTCGAGCGCGACAAGAATCACCCCTCGGTCATCATCTGGTCGCTCGGCAACGAGGCGGGCAACGGCTACTGCTTCTACGAGGCCTACCGCTGGCTGAAGCAGCGCGATGCCTCGCGCCCCATCCAGTACGAGCGGGCCGAACTGGAGTGGAATACCGATATCTATTGCCCCATGTACACCTCGCCCGAGGGCATCGAGCGCTATGCCCTCGACCCGGCGTCCGACCGTCCGCTCATCCTCTGCGAGTATGCTCACGCCATGGGTAACAGTCTGGGCAACTTCCAGGACTACTGGGATGTCATCGAAGCCCACGACCTGCTGCAGGGCGGTTGCATCTGGGACTGGGTGGACCAAGGCCTCGAGATGACCAATGCCCAAGGCGAAAAGTTCTGGGCCTACGGCGGCGACTACGGACCCACCGGCACCCCCTCCGACGGCAACTTCTGCATCAACGGCATCGTCTACCCCGACCGCCGCATCAAGCCCCAGACCATCGAGATGGGCAAGGTGTACCAGAATATCAAGTTTCTCAACTTCGACAAAACGGCCGGCACCATCGACGTGAAGAACGAATTTTTCTTCACCCCGCTCGACAAATATGACTTTGTCTATACGGTCAAAGGCAACGGCAAGAGTCTGAAGACCGGCCGGTTCGACCTGTCGCTGCCACCCCGCCAGCAAACGACCGTCGCCCTGAAAGGGCTGCCTGCCATGAACGACGAGGCGGTCGACTACCGCATCGAATTCGAAGCCCGGCAGAAAGAGGCCGAACCCTTTCTGCCCAAAGGCTATGCCATAGCCCGCGAACAGATAGCCGTGAAGCCGGCCGTAAGACCCGTGGCCCAGCCCTCGGGAGAATCGATTGCCCAGACCGAAAAGGGCAACTCGGTCTGCTTCTCGGGCCGGGATTTCGATATCACCTTCGACAAGACTACCGGTCTGATGACCTCCTACCGCTACAAGGGTTGTGAATATCTGCTCGACGGTTTCGGTCCCCGCCCCAGCTTCTGGCGAGCCCCCACCGACAACGACTACGGCTACAACTCGCCCCGCCTGCTGGGTGCCTGGAAAGAGGCCTCGCAACAGGCCCCCGAGGCCCGCTCGTTCACCGTCGAGCCGGGCGATGGCAGCACCCTGCGCGTGACCTGCCTCTACACCTATCCGCAAACCGGGGCCGAGTGGACCATCACCTACACCCTATTGGGTAACGGTGTGGTGAAGGTCGACAACACCCTGCGCCTGACCGACTCGCGGGCGCCCATGATTCCCCGCGTGGGGCTGCGCATGCAGATGCCCGCCTCATTCACCCGCCTCGAATACTACGGCCGTGGCCCGTGGGAGAACTACATCGACCGCCGCTCCAGCTGCTTCGTGGACCGCTATCGAGCCGATATTGCCGACCTCTACGAGCCCTATGTACGACCGCAGGAGAACAACCACCGCACCGATGTGAGCTGGCTGGCCCTCTCGGGAAACCGGGGTAAACTGCTCATCGTAGCCGACTCGCTTGTCGAATTCAATGCCTCGAACCATACGCTCGAGTCGCTCGACAGCGGTGAGACCCGCGACGACGGTCGCCAACGTCCCGAGAATCCCCGTCAACGCCACAACTGCGACCCCAAACCCGAAGCGCTCGTCGACCTCTTTGTCGACTGCCGCATGATGGGTCTGGGCGGCGACGACTCCTGGGGGGCCAAGCCGCACAAGGTCTATCAGATAGACCCGGCCATCCGCAAGATTACCTATGGCTTTACCTTCGTTCCGCTCGGCAAAAGCGCCTCGATAGAGCCGGCCATCAAACAATACTGAAGAATACCGTTCACGCCCGGGCATAGTCCGGGCGTGAACATCAAAAAAAACAACAAACCATTATGTACCGATTTACCCATCTGCTCTTCGCGCTCTCGCTTCTGCTCCTCACCTCGTGCAGCCTGTTCAAAAGTCTCAACCTCACCTCCGACGACGTGACCCGCATCACCTCCGAATGTCTCGACGAAGACTACGACCTGGTCTACTACTCGACCCTGTCGTTGCTCCAGGCCGAACAGTTCACCATCGTCGAAGCCAACAAGGAGAGCGGCATCATACGAGGCATGCAATATTTCGAACGCGACGACGTGGAATGGAATCTGAAAGCCTTTGGCGAAGCCACCGAACGAGAATCGACCGAGGCGGTATTCCTGGTGCTGCCCCTCCCCTCGAAACAGACCGAGGTGAAGCTATCGCTCTACCGCAACGCGCTGATTGTTACCCGCAAAGACGGGCACAACCAGAAACAGGACTCCCGCACCATGCTGCTCACCGAGTCGACCTACGACAAGTGGCTCAACAAGCTGAAGGCCGAAATCAAACGGCGCAAACGCCTTTCGTAAGATACAACAGAAACAACCTTTCAAACCCTCCAAAAACTTATGTCCAATCTATTCGAATTAAACAAATATGAAAACCAGGTAGATACCCTCATCACGGTATGCTTCATTTTGTCGGCCATGAGCACCCTGGCCACCGCCATAGCCTGGATAGGGCTGGCAGCCTGCACCGTGCTGCTCGGCCTGCTGGTCTATTATCCCTTCTGGTGCAAGCGAAACGACGAATCCCTGTTTGTCCCCTGGTGGATTCTCTATTTGCTTTACTGGTGTGTATTTACTTATTGGACCGGTCATGATTTAATCGCTACGTTATGAAAAAGAAAAGCAAGTCGGTTATCCGCCTGAAATATATCGAGCTGATAGCCTTCGTCGAAACCGGGTTTGCCGCCCTCTGCCTCATCGTGGGGCACACATGGCTCATAGCCCTGTCGATAGTCCTGTTTCTGATACCGCTGTGGGGGCTAATCACCCACCGACGCTGGTGCCGGAAGCACAACGAACCCTATGCCAACTGGGAGATGCTCTATACCGTCGTCGCCTGGGCGGTGTATCTGTTTATCATATTGGTCATCTATTTCCACTTCGTTGCATAAGCAGGGAATAGAACCAATCACAAACATCTAAAACACACATCCATGAAAAACCAACTGCTCATCACGACAGCTATTCTCATTGCCCTGAACGGCATAAGTTGCAAACAGCAAGGCTCCACCACCTCGATCATCGGACAAGGCGACGGCCCTACCGCCATCTATATCGACGAACAGCCCGATTTCCTTTTGCGCAAAGGACTCGACCTCATACACGAGATGCACGATTTGGCCAACGACTCCAACTACATCAAATATGTTACGACCCATACCGAGATTACGCAACGAGTACGGGAGTTCGCCTCCGGCAACTACCAGTCGGACTACAAAGTATTTGCCATCGACAACCTGAAACCCTTCACAGACTACCTCACCCGAATGGCTCCCGGTCTCGATTCCAAACTCTACGAGCGGTTGTACCGGAGCATTCCCGCACTCATCAATGCCCAGTCGGGCTCCACTGCCATAGCCGCAACCTCATTGCTCACCGGCGAGGATGTATTCCACAGCAACCAACCCGAAGCTCCTTGCATATACCTCTACAGCTTCAACAAGGGCATCAACTGCCTGGTCTTGTTCATCCCCCAATCGGAGAAAATCGTACAGGCCTACGCCTCGTGGATTATCAACCGCCAACTCGGTCGGATAGAGAATGCCGACGACGTAAAAACTTTCTTCAGAACGGTCTTGAATATCCCCGATATAGCTATCGAACAGCTGAAATAGTAGAGATATATCGCGACACGGAATCCTGGGAATAAAACATTTCCCCCCCTGTACCCATTTGGAGCTCATATCGCGTGCAGGGTGACTGGGAGTAATCGCCCCCGGAGTCATTCCGTGCCACGACGCGGAATCCAGAAATCCCGGCAAAGGGGAGCATCTGCAAACGACACGCTCGCAGCTCCCGCATCAAGCGGGAATGACAGGGTGCAGGCTGACATGTCCAGATTATTCCCCTCCACGATTTTATTTCCTTTTATTTTGTAAATTCAACATAACAATATACTTTTGTATCCGATATACATAGTATTACAATGTATCTAAAAAAATTATGCAGCAAGACAACTTGATAACACAGATGAAGAAAGGGATACTGCCTCTTGTCGTACTCCTAATCATAAGTAAACAAGACAGCTACGGGTATCAGATCTCTTCCGAAATAGAGAAGACACTGGGGTTCGAAGTAGCCGACGGCACCATTTATCCCATCCTGATGAGATTATGTAAAGACCAGGTCATCGAGCCCTACTGGGTACAAAAAGAGAGCGGCATGCCCAGGAAGTACTACAAGATTACAGAGGCCGGGAGAAAATACATGAACGATCTTACGGGCTATTATTTAAATATGACCGAACATATAGCACAACTAATTTAAGTATATACCCCATGAATACAGACTATCAAAACAGCAAACAATATTTACGTTACATGCACGAACTGGAGCATGCCCTCAACGTATTGGATAATGAAACTAAAGCCGACATATTGAACGAATTGGCATCCCACATATACGAAAGCATGTGCATGATGCCCAACACGACACTGCCGGAAGAGGAGCGTTTAAGCAAAGTTCTGAACAAACTGGGAAACCCGACAAGAATTGCCCAATCGTACATATCCGAAGCGCAGTTAAAAAAAGTCCTGATAAAAGGGAATCCTTTCCAAATCGTCAAATACGCAGGCATCTGTATGCTCCGCACCGGGAAATATCTGATTTCGGGTATCCTGTACTTGTTCGGCATAACCTTCCTCATATTATCGATACTTAAAGTCTTTATACCCGACCACATCGGATTTTTCCACAACCAGGAGCAATTCTTCATCGGATATACTTCGGAGACGGACGCATCCATGAATGACATGCTTGGCTACTGGTTTATCCCCATAAGCCTCATTTTTTCAGGTATTCTGTATGTAACCGGAACGATACTTATAAAAAGAGATATTTCAAAAAAGCAACGATGAAAAAAAACTTACTACCGATACTTGCTGCGTGGGTATATGCGACAATATCATGTGCACAAGGCATCGACGGGAGCTGGCATGGCAACCTGGACTTTGGCGGGCAAAAATTAGGAATCGTTTTTCATTTCGGTACAGACGAAAACGGCAAACCCTCGGGAACAATGGATGTACCACGACAGGGAGCAATGGACATGCCGGTCAATCTTTCCCTGCTTACTCAAGACTCCATAAGTCTACACTTACCGGCTATCGGCATGTCATATAGCGGCAAGCTGGTGCAAGATAAAATCAGAGGCGTATTCACTCAGAATGGAGTATCATTTCCCATGAATCTGGAGCCGGGCAATATCGACAAGCCCAACCGCCCGCAAGAGCCGCTACCGCCTTTCGATTATCAAACCGAGGAGGTCTCCTTCACCAACCACCAGGCAAATGCCGTATTCTCGGGTACCTTAACCTACCCGACGGGGTATTCCCCGGAGAAACACGTGCCTGTGGTTCTGATGATCACCGGTAGTGGACCGCAAGACCGCAACGAAGAGGTGTTCGGGCATAAACCCTTCTTGGTGATTGCCGACTACCTGGCCAAAAACGGCATCGCTTCATTGCGCTATGATGACAGAGGTGTGGGCCAATCGACCGGCAACCGTACGGAATGCACCTCAAAAGATTATGCCGAGGATGCAGCCAGCGGACTGCAATGGCTGAAAGAGAGTGGAAAGTTCGGTAAAATCGGCGTATTGGGACACAGCGAGGGCGGCATGATTGCTTTCATGCTGGCCGCCGAAGGTAAAGCCGATTTTGCAGTAAGCCTGGCAGGACCTGGTATAAAAGGAGACACCCTACTGGCCGAGCAGCAAAACGCCGCATTACGGCTTCACGGTCTGCCGGCCAACCAAACGGCACAGAGGGTAAGGGATGAAACAAAAGCTCAACCCGAGAATATTTGGTTGAACTATTTCATAAATTATGACCCGGCTCCAACCATTGCACGCATAACCATTCCCGTGATGGCTCTCAATGGCAGCAACGATATGCAAGTGATCCCCTACACGAACCTGAATGCCATCCAAGAGCTGTTGAAAAAGAAGAATAAAAAGAACCTGTTCAAGGAGTATCCCGGGTTGAACCATCTGTTTCAGCATTGCCAGACCAACAATTCACTGGATTACTATACGATTGAAGAGACCTGCTCAGAAGAGGTTCTTCGAGATATTGCCGATTGGATTAACCAGTTGTAATCACGATTCCCCCAGACGGCAGAAAACAAAAACACCCGGCGGAGCGATTCTCTACCGGGTGTTTTTTGTAGAGCGGAAGACGAGGCTCAAACTCGCGACCCTCAGCTTGGAAGGCTGATGCTCTATCAACTGAGCTACTTCCGCAATTTTGTGTGGGCAAAGATGGATTCGAACCACCGAAGGCGAAAGCCAGCAGATTTACAGTCTGCCCCATTTGGCCACTCTGGAATTTGCCCTGAAAGCGTGTGCAAAGATAATACGCTTTATTTTAATTTGCAAACGAAATCGTGCATTTTTATCGCCGTAACGGCAGCTTCGTCACCTTTATTTCCCAATCGGCCTCCGGCACGGTCGCGCGCCTGCTCCATGTTATCGGTAGTGAGAACCCCGAAAATAAAGGGGATACCGAAGAGGGTATTGAGATGAGTAATGCCCTGCGTCACACTCTGGCACACATAGTCGAAGTGCGGAGTATCGCCGCGCACCACACAGCCGATGGCGATAACGGCATCGGGCTGATAAAACTCGGCCATCTGTTGCGAGGCAAACGTCAGCTCGATGGTACCCGGCACGCGGGCCACAAAGATGTTTTCTTGTTTCACACCGTTGCGTACGAGGGTATCGACAGCCCCTTTCAGCAGGGCATCGGTAATCTCGGCATTCCACTCGGCAGCGGCAATAGCCACTCGCATGTCCGACGCATCGGGCATGCTGTTGGCATCGTAGTCCGATAGATTGTGATAGGCAGTAGCCATAACTATTCCTTCCTTTTTTTCGAAATAAGGCCGCCTTTCTTGCGAGAGACAGCCTTATCGTTATGTGATTAGATAAACTTGATTACTTGCTTTGAGCACGCTCGATGTAGCGTTCGATGCCGCGGGCGTCGTTCGAGGTAGGATATTTGTCCTTAATCTCCTGATAGAGTTTCACGGCAGCCTCTTTGTTACCCAGCTTCTCATACACGGCGGCAGCCTTTTTCAAATAGACGGGGCTGAATACGGCGTTGTCCGAAGCCTTGGCAGCTTTCTCGAAATATTTCACGCTCTCGTCGTATTTCTCCATATCGACCAAGCAGTTGCCGATAGCAGCCATCACGGCAGGAGCCAGAACCGATTCGTCGGCGCTGAATTTCGAGAGGTATTTCTGGGCATTCTCATATTCGCCTTTTTCGTAGTAGGCCAGACCCAGATAGGCGTTTGCCAGATTGCCGGCAGCCGTCGAGCCATATTGATCGACGATAGCCAAGAGGCCGTCGAATTTTTCATTACCGTTGATTGCCAAGTCGATAGAGTCGTTTTCAAAAGCCATTACAGCCTGATACATAGCAGCTTGTGCCTTGTCTTCGCGGGGCAACAGGTAGAAGTGACGCACACCCAGGATGGCACCGATAACTACCACCACGATAAGCAGACCCCACAAGAGAGGTTTCTGATACTTTTCAACAAACTGTTCCGACATCGAGAGAGCTTCGTTCATTTTCTCAAGCTCGTCTTTTTCTTTTTCTGCCATATTTTTCTTGTCTTTTAATTATTTTTATCCTCATGTTCAATCCCTACGCGGGGAATTGAGTGACAAAAGTAACTTATTTCTTTATATAAATAAAATTTCATCTTCATTTTTTTGTAGTTGAAGCACTAATAGCGCGAGAGAAACTATTTTTTTGCCCCGCGGCGGGAGGAGGGCCGGGCTATTTCGGCAAGGCATTTATGTTCGAAACCGAAAAAATTTGCGTATGTTTGTGGAAACAAAACGACAAACCCGACATGATTCTCTCCCGGCTATCGATAGTCAATTTCAAAAATATCGCCCAGGCAGATTTGCAATTCTCGCCCAACATCAATTGTTTCTTGGGAAACAACGGCATGGGGAAAAGCAATCTGCTGGATGCCATCTATTACCTCTCGTTTTGCAAAAGCTACACCCGCAACCCCGACTCGCAAAACATCCGCCACGGCGAGGAGTTTTTTGTCATACAGGGATACTACGAGCGCAACGGCAACGACGAGGAGCTGTATTGCGGCATCAAGCGCCGGCAAAAGAAGAGTTTCAAGCGCAACAAGAAGGAGTATGACCGGCTGTCGGACCACATCGGGTTTGCCCCGCTGGTGCTCTCGACCCCCTCGGACAACGAACTGATTTTGAGCGGCAGCGAAGAGCGGCGCAAATTTATCGACCAGGTCATCAGCCAGTTCGACAAGCCCTACCTGGGCATCCTCATCCGCTACAACAAGGCGCTGGAACAACGCAACGCGCTGTTGCGGCAGGAGTGCACCGACGAGATGCTCTACGACATCTGGGAGGTGCAGATGGACAGTGCCGCCGCCGAAATCTACGAAAGCCGCCGTCGGTTTCTGCAAGCCTTCATTCCCGTGTTTCGCCGCTTCTATGGCGAGATTGCCTCGCAAAACGAGGTGGCCGACCTCATCTACACCTCGCATCTGGCCGACGGACCGCTGTTGCCCCAACTGAAGGCTACCCGCCAGCGCGACCTGGCCATCGGCTACACCACCCGAGGCATACACCGCGACGACATGGAGATGATGCTGGGCGACTATCCCATGAAGCGCATAGGCTCGCAAGGGCAGTGCAAGACCTACCTGATAGCCTTGCGGCTGGCCCAATACGACTTTTTGCGTGAGCAGGGCGAGACTGTCCCCCTGCTGCTGCTCGACGACATCTTCGACAAGCTCGATGCCGAGCGGGTGAAGCAGATTGTCCGGCTCGTATCGTCCGACCACTTCGGGCAGATATTCATCACCGACACCAACCGCCAGTATCTCGATGAAATCGTGCAGTCGATCGGGTCGCCATACAGCATCTTCTCCGTCACCGACGGAGAGTTCAACCTTTTGGAGGGAAACATGTTATGAAGAAGCAGGAACCGCTATCCATCAAAGAGATTATCGCCCAGTTTATTGACGTAAACGACATGGGGCAAAAGCTCGACGAGACCCAGCTCATACGCCTGTGGCCCAAGATTGCCGGCGAAACGGTAAACGCCTACACCCAATCGCTGCAGGTGCGCAACCGCACCCTCTACGTACACCTGTCCTCGGCTGTGCTGCGCAACGAGCTGATGATGCTGCGCAACGAACTGCTGCGCCGCTATACCGAAGAGTTTGGCCACCCGGTCATCGACAATATTGTTTTCAGATAAAATACGATTTATGGAACCTACCGAAACCCCGATATTCCACCACACGCTGCCCCTGCAACTGCGCTTCAACGACGTAGACCTGCTGGGACATGTCAACAACTCGGTCTACTTCGCATTCTACGATCTGGGTAAATCGCGCTACTTCGAAGCGGTCAAGGCCCAGAACATCGACTGGAAGAAGGCCGACGTCGTCATCGCCAACGTCAACGCCGATTTCGTATCGCCCACCTACCCCAGCGAACCTATTGCCGTGCAAACCTGCACCACCGAAATAGGTAACCGCAGTTTCAAATTGTTACAACAGATTGTCAACACCGAAACCGGACAGGTAAAAGGGGTATGCCGCACCGTCATGGTGGGATTCGATGTCAAAGCCGGTACAGCAGCTGCCATCAGCGACGAATGGAAAGAGGCCATCTGCCGATTCGAGGGGAAAGAGCTGCGAAAAAAATAGCCGCTACACCCCGCAAATCCGTCGCCTTTCACTATTTTTGCAGAAAATAGGATGCGGCTCGGCATAGTCAAGTTTGAAAATTTCATTTTCACTTGCCTCTGCTCTCGCCTTTCACTATTTTTGTAACAATTTTATAGATGATGTCTTAACCCTATCTACTATAAACATGAATTTCAACGAAAAAATACAGGATATCCTGCACAAAGAGGCACAAGCCATTCTCGATATCCCCGTCTCGGACCAGTTTGAAAAAGCAGTCAACCTCATCGTCGAGCAAGTGCACCAGAAGGGCGGCAAGCTCGTAACCAGCGGTATGGGCAAAGCCGGACAGATTGCCATGAACATCGCCACAACCTTCTGCTCAACCGGTATCCCGGCCGTATTCCTCCACCCCAGCGAGGCCCAACACGGCGACTTGGGCATCTTGCAGAAGAACGACCTGATGCTGGTCATCTCGAACTCGGGCAAGACGCGCGAAATACTCGAGTTGCTCCAACTGGCTTCCAACCTGATGCCCGAACTGAAATTCATCGTCATCACCGGCAACAACCAGAGCGAACTCGCCCAGCGGGCCGATGTCTGCCTCTTCACCGGAGCTCCCGGCGAGGTATGCCCCCTCGGGCTCACCCCCACCACATCGACCACACTTATGACCGTCATCGGCGATATACTGGTAGTAGGTGCCATGGAGGCTACCCACTTCGACGTGCATCAGTATGCCCTGCGCCACCACGGCGGCTATCTGGGTACCCGCTCCCGCGAACAAAGTCAGAAAAAAGGTTAACACCCACAATACCATGCGTAAAATCATAGGAATAGGCGAATCCATTCTCGACATTATCTTCCGCAACCAGCAACCCTCGCATGCGGTGCCGGGAGGCTCTACGTTCAACACCCTCATCTCGCTGGGTCGGCTCGGCATTCCAGCCACCTTCATCAGCGAAATCGGGCACGACACAGTGGGCGACATGATTCTCGATTTTATGCAGAAAAACCATGTAGCCACCGAAAACCTCGACATCTTCTGTGACGGGAAGACCCCCATCTCGCTCGCCTTCCTCGACGAAAAGAACGAGGCCCGTTACATGTTTTACAACCAGTTCCCGCAAGAGAGACTCAACTTTGTGTGGCCCCGCATCGAGCAGGACGACATCGTTGTCTTCGGCTCATACTTCGCCCTCAACGTAGCCTTACGCGACAAGGTGCGCGAGCTCATCGAGTTTGCCAAAGAGCGTAAAGCCATCATTTACTACGATCCCAACTTCCGCAACGCCCACGCCCATGAAGCGGTGAAGCTGATGCCCTCGGTTCTCGAGAATCTCGAATATGCCGACCTGGTAAAAGGTTCGGTCGAAGACTTCAACAACTTGTTTCACCTGACCGAACCGCAGAAAATCTATACCGACCATATCCAGTTCTACTGCCCCAACTTCATCTGTACCCGGGGCAGTGCCGGGGCCGAACTCTTCTGCAATCAGGGGACCCGCCACTTCGAGGCCACACCCGTTACACCCGTGAGTACCATCGGTGCCGGCGACTCGTTCAATGCCGGTATCCTCTTCGGGCTTATCCGACACGAGATTACTCTCGAACGCCTCTACACCCTTACCCCCGATGAGTGGACCCCCATTATCCGATACGGCATGGATTTCGCCTCGGCCGTATGCCAGAGCATGGACAACTACATCGATCCCGATTTTGCATCGGGCTACACAAGCAAAGATAGTACAAATTCCCTATAAATATTCTAAAATAAAACAAACCCACGAACAGCTAACTATCGCATAGTCTTATCTTTGCACTAAATCTTCATCACGGATACAGATATGCGCTATCTACAACTTTGTTCTTTGCTCCTCGCATTGAGTGCCTGCGCTACGCATAGCGCCGACATCGACGTGGCTTGCGAAATCGACCCGCAAAACAACTATTTGTTGAAGTGGGAGACGACTCCGAGAATCGAAGGCGAAGTGCAGATATACCAATCGACCGACCCCGAGCGGTTCGATACCGAAAAGACCCCGATAAAAGTAGCCAGCATTCAAACCGGCTATACTCTTATCCCCGACAGTATCCCCTCGCAGCGTTCCTACTTCCTGCTACGGTTCAACGGGCACGACGACCACATCGTGGGAGCCCGGGCCGAACGGCTGAAATATATCGAAAACTTCAGAGATCTGGGCGGATACACCTCGAAAAACGGCAAGCAATTGCGTTGGGGCAAAATATTCCGTTCGGGTGAATTCAATACCCTCACGGCAAGCAGCATCAACCGGCTCAAAAACATGGGCATAAAAACGCTTATCGACTTCAGAGACAGCGAAGATGTCATCAAGCCCAGCCCCGAGCTCGGGCTCGACAACGTCATCAACCTGCCGGGGGCTCTCCACTATCGGCAGAACCTGCTCCCCCGTCTGCAGAAAGAAGAGTTGCGGCGCGGCGATGCCAACCTCTTCATGCAAGACCTCTATGTAGCCATGGTATCGGGCTCGAAACGGGCCTTCAAGTCGATGTTCAACCAGTTGCTGGTCGAGGACAACTATCCCATCGTGCTCAGTTGTGTCAACGGCAAGGACTACACGGGCTTTGCCGTATCGCTGCTGCTCAGCGCCCTCGACATGCCCGAGGAGGTAATCATGAACGACTACCTGCTCTCCAACCGCTACTTCGATAAACGCCGCACGGCCTTCGACCCGAAAGATTGCTGCGACGGCACCCAGGAGGCCCTCTCGCTCATCCAGACCGCCGACAGCCGCTTCCTCTCCTATGCCCGCGACTATATACGCCAGCAATACGGCTCTATCAACAACTACCTCGAAGAGGAGCTGGGCGTCACTCCCGAAAAGCGGAAACAGCTGAAACAATATCTGTTGCACTGATTTCCGTCCGGGACCGTCGGTCCTTGCCGCAAAGGTCCGCCCTACAAGCGGCCCAATATCCCCCCCGACACAAAACCACATCGAAGTGAGTGTATCCCCTTCGCGGTATATTGCGTTTTTTTCGTACCTTTGCCGGCGAAAACCAAACTCGTGGCGTACGAAAAATTTCTGCACACCCTCTCCCCTTAGCCCCGTTTGAGGACGAAGAAAGCCCTTGTGCTCCTGCGATAAAGCAAAAAAACTGACAACTGTATAGATGAAAACATTTCAAGAACTGGGTATCTGCGACGAGATACTGAAAGCGATTACCGAACTGGGATACGAAAACCCCATGCCCGTACAGGAGCAGGTAATCCCCCACCTCCTGAACGAAGAGACCGACCTGGTGGCACTGGCTCAAACCGGTACGGGTAAGACGGCCGCCTTCGGCCTGCCCGTGATACAACGCATCGACCGCTCGCTGTGCCAGCCTCAGGCGCTGATTCTCTCGCCCACCCGCGAACTCTGCCTGCAGATTGCCGGCGACCTCACCGACTACTCGCAATACATCGACGGACTCACCATCCTGCCCGTTTACGGCGGCTCGAGCATCGAGAGCCAGATACGCACCCTGAAGAAGGGGGTACACATCATCGTGGCCACGCCGGGCCGCCTGCTCGACCTGCTCGAGCGGAAAACCGTGCGGCTCGACCACGTTTCGACCGTCATCATGGACGAGGCCGACGAGATGCTCAACATGGGATTCCTCGACAGTATCAACGCCATCCTCGCCCAGGTGCCCCAGGAGCGCAAAATGCTGCTCTTCTCGGCCACCATGCCGCGCGAAATCGAGCAGATTGCCCGCACCTACATGCACAACCCGCAGGAGATTGTGGTGGGCAGCCGCAACGAGGGGGCCGAGAACGTGCGCCACGTCTACTACATGGTGCATGCCAAAGACAAATACCAGGCTCTCAAACGCATTGCCGACTATTACCCCAATATCTACGGCATCATCTTCTGCCGCACACGCCGCGAGACTCAGGAGATTGCCGACCAGCTCATCGCCGACGGCTACAACGCCGACTCGCTGCATGGCGAACTGTCGCAGGCTCAGCGCGACGCCGTCATGCAGAAGTTCCGCCTGCGCAATCTGCAGCTGCTCGTGGCCACCGACGTGGCCGCCCGGGGACTCGACGTGACCGACCTGACCCACGTCATCAACTACGGTCTGCCCGACGACATCGAAACCTATACCCACCGTAGCGGCCGCACCGGCCGGGCCGGTAAATCGGGCGTATCGGTCGCCATCATCCACAGCCGCGAAAAGGGCAAGATGCGGGCCATCGAGAAGATTATCGGCAAGAAATTCGAACGTGGTCTGGTGCCTACCGGCGAACAGATTTGCGAGAAACAGCTCTTCAATCTGGCCGACCGCATCGAAAAGGTGAAGGTCAACGAAGAGGCGATTGCCAAATACCTGCCCAACATCTCGCGCAAACTGGGGTGGCTCAACGAACAAGACCTCATCAAGCGCATCGTGTCGCTCGAGTTCAACCGACTCATCGACTACTACCGCGACACCCCCGACCTCGACCTGCCCGACGAGAATACCCGTAAACCCAAAGCCGAAAACGGAGGGGCCCAAGAGGGACGGAAAGGTCGCAACAAAGACAGCCGCACGGCCGAGGAGGGCTTCGAACGCATCTACATCAACCTGGGTAAGGCTCACGGATTCTTCCCGCCCAACCTCATCGAGATGATCAACTCGCTCGTGCCCGGACGTGTGAATATCGGCCGCATCGACCTGCTGCCCGCCTACTCGCTTTTCGATGTCGAAAAGGGTGCCGCCAAGAAAGTAGTGGGAGCCCTGAAGGGGAACGAATTTTACGGACACCGCATCTATGCCGAAATTGCCACCGACAAGGACTACGCCGCCAAGGGCCGTAAAAAAGGAGGCAAAGAGCGCGAAGGCGACGGCCGCCGCAAGGGCGAGAAGCGCTACGGCTCACCGCGCAAAGGCAGTGCCGACAGCCGCTACAAACACGAACGCCGCAAGTAAACCCATACGGTCCCGACGAATGTCGGGACCGCACAACCCATCAATCACCCCGACCCTCTGCATCCGCATGAAGAGTCGGGGTGTTCTCTTATCCGCATATCCGCGCCGCTGTCCCCACGATTACCGTCCACTCCCCGCCCTCGACGAAACCGCAACTACCCTCCTCCCTCCTGCACATCTCTATTCCATTCCCGTCCCCCCCTG
>OJNR01000866.1_pt1 | contig 17832 bp, 15 predicted proteins | sample 1597901 | NCBI WGS metagenome assembly OJNR01 (sample SAMN01915223, study PRJEB22387) | human gut metagenome | isolation source: stool | host: Homo sapiens | place: USA | reverse complement strand
TATAACGATATATGATATTTTATCATGTAAAAAATCCTTAAGCTTCAATATAATAACCCTGTCCTCTCTTTGTGCTTATCACATCGCCGTACCCTAATTCTGCCAGTTTATGACGCACTCTCGTTATATTAACGGTTAAAGTATTATCGTCAACGAACTCACAGTCATCCCAAAGGTAATTCATAATATCGTCCCTTGATACAATTTTCCCACTGTTTCTGAACATATAATTAAGAATCCTGCATTCATTTTTTGAAAGCTCTATTTCATTGCCATTCCCCGATATAGAAGACTTTGAAAGATTAAGAGTGATGTCCCTGTATCTTATAACATTCTCATCTCCTCCGTTTCTCCTTAAAACAGCCTCAATATGCAAAAGAAGAAGTGCCGGATTATACGGTTTTGAAACAAAATCGTCCGCCCCGTAAGTCATACATATAAGTTCATCCATTTCCGTATCTTTGCTTGTAACAATGATGACCGGGGTATTTTTTTCTTTACGATACATGCGGAGTAACGTCTGCCCGTCAATCCCCGGAAGATTCAAATCCAGAAGAATAAGCTCCGTGTCCGTCTTTAACATCTCATCAAGCGTATCCTTAAAATCCGTTATTACACTTACCTCGTAACCGTTTCCTATGAGAAAATAGGAAAGCTCACCTCTTAATGTCTCATCATCTTCTACAATTAAAATTCTGCTCATTATTATCCTCGTTTAAATTTATTATGTTAATTCTACCACCGGTATGTTAAACTGACAACAGAGGTGTTAATTTATGAGACAAAATTTTAAATTTAAGATAATGTTTGACGGAACAAGATATTTCGGCTGGGAACATCAGCCCAATACCGATTTAACCATTCAGGGCAAAATAGAAACCGTCCTCCAGAGAATGGTCTCTTCCGAAAAAGTACCGGAAGTCATAGGCTGCGGACGTACGGATGCAGGTGTTCATGCAAAAGCCATGATTGCCAATGCTTTCCTTGAGACCGATATGTCAACCGATGCAATCCGTGATTATATGAACAGGTATCTTCCCGACGATATATGCGTTCTTGAAGTAAAAGAAGCTGCCGAAAGATTCCACAGCCGTTACAAAGCTGTAGGCAAGACCTATTGTTACACCTGTTATACAGGTCCTCTAAAGCCTGTATTTGACAGAAAATATGTCTACTACATTGAAGAAACCCCGGATATCGGAAAAATGGAAGAAGCTGCAAAACTTCTTATAGGAATACATGATTATGCAAGTTTCTGCAGTAATCCAAAGATGAAGAAATCAACCGTAAGAGAAGTTGATTCAATACAGATAATAAAAAAAGGACAATACATACGTTTTACCTACCACGGAACCGGTTTTCTCCAACATATGGTAAGAATACTTACCGGTACACTTCTTGAGGTAGGTTTTGGTAAACGTGATGTATCATCCATTCCTGAACTGTTTGAGGCAAAAGACAGGTCTCTTGCCGGATTCACAGCTCCGGCATCAGGGCTTTGCATGATGCAGGTTGATTATAATTAGTTCTTGTGATATCTTCTCTCATCCTGTTCATACTTAGGTTCACAGGTAAGATTAATTCCTAATTTCCGGAATATCTGCTCATCCACGGATGAAAGGATGACTGAAGAATGAGCCTGCGCGCCCTTTAATTCTGATAATTTATCAAGGGTTCTTGCCGCTTCATCACTTCTTGCCGCTGTTGTAGAAAGGGCTATAAGTATCTCATCCGAATGAAGTCTTGGATTGCGGCTTCCAAGATATCCTGTTTTTAATTTCTGTATAGGTTCTATTGCTTCAGGTGCAATCAGTTTAACTTCATGTTCAATTCCAGCCAGTACTTTAAGAGAATTAATAAGTGCCGATGCTGATGCTCCGAGAAGTTCACTTGTCTTGCCGGTAACAATTCTTCCGTCATTAAGTTCTATCGCCATTGCAGGTCCGCCTGTCTCTTCTTCCCTGTCAAGAGCCGCTTTTACAACTTTTCTCTTATCAACGCTGATTCCTGCCTGTTTCATAAGAAGTTCAAGCTTAAATTTATCATCTTTTGTATGTCCGAACTGTTTAATGTCCTTAAGGCACTTGTAATATCTTCTGATTATCTCCTGTTCAGATGCCTCTTTGCAGGCTTCGTCATCAAAAATACAGTTGCCCGCCATATTAACACCCATATCTGTAGGTGATTTATAAGGGCTTGTTCCAAAAATCAATTCAAACATAGCATTAACTACAGGGAATATCTCTATATCCCTGTTATAATTAACCGTGGTTTCTCCGTATGCTTCAAGGTGAAACGGATCAATCATATTAACATCATTAAGGTCTGCTGTTGCTGCTTCATAAGCAAGATTAACAGGATGTTTTAAAGGGAGATTCCAGATTGGAAATGTCTCAAACTTAGCATATCCTGCATCCACGCCTCTCTTATGTTCATGATAAAGCTGTGAAAGACATACTGCCATTTTACCGCTTCCCGGTCCCGGTGCCGTAATTACAACAAGTGGTTTTTCTGTCTCAATATAATCATTTTTGCCATATCCTTCATCACTTACTATTTTTTCAACATCACTTGGATATCCCGGTATCTTGTAATGTCTGTAGGATTTAATTCCTAATTTTGCAAGTTTTTCCTGAAAGAACTTAGCCGAAGGCTGGTCTGCAAACTTTGTAAGACATACACTTCCCACAAAAAGTCCTACTGACTGGAATGCATCAATAAGTCTTAATACATCATCATCATAGGTAATTCCGAAATCGCCTCGGATTTTGTTATCTTCAATGTCTTCTGCGCTGATTACTATTACTATTTCGGCCTGCTCCTTCAGCTGAAGAAGCATCTGTAACTTTGAATCCGGTTCAAATCCCGGAAGAACTCTTGATGCATGATAATCATCAAAGAGCTTTCCTCCAAATTCCAGATATAATTTATTTCCAAACTGTGCAATCCGTTCCTTTATATGTTCGGACTGTGTCCTAAGATATTTGTCATTATCGAATCCTTTTTTCACAACCGTTCCTCCAAATGTATATATTATTCCTTTCCGTTCCAACAATATGTACAAAGATGGTCAGGATCTATGCCTACAGACTCAAGCATATCATCAAGCCTGTGGAATCTTAATGATGTAAATTTAAGCTTTTCACAAATCTTATCTACCATCTTCTGATATTTTTCATTATCAGGGTCAGCATACTCCTGTAATGTCTCCATTGAGACTTCTCCACCCTCAAGTTCTTCAATAACTCTTCTTGCAATAAGCTCCATTTCTGACTTTGAGCGGGAGAAATTAAGATATTTACATCCAAAAAGAAGAGGTGGGCAGGCAGGTCTTATATGTACTTCTTTTGCACCGCTTTCGTAAAGGAATTCCGTAGTCTCCCTTAACTGTGTTCCTCTTACAATAGAATCATCTATAAGTAAAAGCTTCTTATCCTTAATAAGGTCATGCACAGGAATGAGCTTCATATGTGCAATTAAATCTCTCTTTGTCTGTATCGTAGGCATAAAAGAACGTGGCCATGTAGGTGTGTATTTGATAAACGGTCTTGAGAAAGGTATTCCTGACTCATTAGCATAGCCTATTGCATGGGCTGTTCCTGAATCAGGTATTCCAGCAACAACGTCTACATCCACATTATCTCTTCTGGCAAGCAGCTTACCGCAGTTATACCTCATGCTTTCAACACTTACGCCTTCATAACTTGCTGAAGGATAACCGTAATATACCCAGAGGAAGGTACATACTTTATAGTTATTGCCGGGAGCAACAAGTGTCTTGCACTCATCGGCATTGAAAAATACTATCTCGCCCGGTCCCAGTTCCCTGTCAGCCGAATATCCAAGATTCAGATATGAAAAACTTTCAAAGCATGCACATCTGGCGTCTTCTTTCCTGCCAAGGACAACAGGTGTTCTTCCGTACTTGTCCCTCGCAGCATATATTCCCATAGGAGTAAGTAAAAGCAATGACAAAGAACCGTCGATTACATCAAGCGCATACTTAATACCATCTATAAGATTATCTTTCTGGTTAATAAGTGCCGCTACAAGTTCCGTGGAATTAATCTCTCCGTTACTCATCTCAAAGAAATGCGTGGTTCCCTTAAGTATGTCTTCAACAAGCTGATCAGCATTGTTAATTTTGCTTACCGTCGTAATTGCAAAGCTTCCATGGTGTGATCTCACCAATATAGGCTGTGCCTCATAATCTGATATACATCCTATTCCCATATTACCGTTCAGTGTGTTAAGTTCCTTTTCAAACTTAGTCCTGAATGGTGAACCTTCTATATTATGTATGGATTTGCTGAAGCCGTTCTCTCCATACACTGCCATACCTGCACGCCTTGTTCCAAGGTGTGAATGGTAATCCGTTCCAAAAAATAAATCGAAAGTACAACTTTCCTTAGATGCTACGCCAAAAAAGCCGCCCATTGATGTTCCTCCTGAAGCAAATATTTTTTAATCAAACATTCTTCATTATAACAAATGGGCGGTTAAAAATAAACAACTAATTTATTTTCTTTGTTCTACTGTTTCTTAATTATCATATCCATATATTGTATATTCTCTTCCCGTAATTTTCTCTAACTGTTCCAGAGTGGCACCTGCAATACACATTACACGTTCCCCCGTATCTTTTTTAACAATATAGGTATTTTCTGCGACATTATCATTTATATGTTCTTTTGTCATAAGATTATATGGCGTTTCTATAAGAATACCGTATCCGTCAACATCGCCGATATCAAAAAGATAATTATATGCAACATTTCCTTCTGTCATTATGTATCTCATATCATAATCAGATACAGCAAAAAATCCGGTCGCTATGCCCAATGCTATGTCGCCTGTGGTAAGATATCCAAGACCTCTGTAAATATCCGAAGTATTATATTTCCAATCATTATAATCCCCGTAATATTTTTCAACACGTTTGTAATCTTCAGCCGTCTTAATTATATAATTTAACCTGCAGTCTTTTGTATCCGCAATAATCTTTTCCGACTTGTACATGTCATTGGCAAACACAACTTCTATTGCAAGGTCATTAAACAGTTCTTCTTTCTGTGTTTCGTCAAGATTTCCAACATATATTATAAACCTGTTATCCGTCAGGGTAATCTTTCCTTTTTCCAACTTATCTTCATTAATTTCATTATGCCATACAATATTATCCTTATATCTGCCAGACCTTGAAATAAGTTCCTTATATACTTTCACATCTGAAAGAGATTTATTATCGTAACTGATGTAATACGTCATATAAAGATAGTCCTCAGAATTGCCGGTAATATAGACGTCTGAAATATCACATATATCATTCCTTTTTAAATATTCAAGGTCATCTGCAATATAGGGACTTGCCATATAATTAAATGACATCTCATCCGTCTTAAGTTTCACAAGTCTGTTGACCTGCATCCATTTATATACATAAATTCCGCCAACTATCAGGGCTGCAAGAGCCGCTATTGCCGCAGCAACACTTATAACAATCTTTTTTCTTATCCTGCCGTTAATCTTACGGAGTAATTTTTTACCTTCATTATTCTCGGTTACAACAATATCAGCTTCCATTTTTTTCTTATATTCCATACATTCTTTACAGGTATGCAGATGCTCCTCTACCATTTTTGCAGTATCTTCCGAAACAGCATTATCAAGATATAATGGCAAAATATCCTGTATTACATTACAATTTGCTTCATTCATTTATTCTTCCTCCAACTTTTCCCTGATTTTCAATTTTGCACGGTAAAAAGTTACCCTTGCCCAGCTTTCACTCTTTCCGGACATCTTTCCGATTTCTTTGAATTGCAGATTACCGAATACCCTCAGCCTGAATACTTCTTTGTAAGGTGCGTCCGTCTCATTAAGTATCTTTTGTATCTTTTCTACATTTTCATCATCAATCAGCTTCTGAAGCACATCTTCAGATTCATCTGCATTTTCACAAAGAATGTCTTCATTAAGGCTTATATGTTTCTTCCGGCACAGGGTAAAATATGTATTTCTGGCGATTGAAAACAGCCACGCAGTTATATTTCCTCTGTCATCATATTTTTTAACAGCCTTTAACGCCTTGAAAAAAGTTTCCTGCGTCACTTCCTCGGCAATATCACAATTCTTCGACATTCCAAAAATATAGCAATATATATTGTGAAAATAACGACGGTATATCTCTTCAAAATCCACTTTCCGACCCTCTTTTCCTGTCCTTATACTTATATAACTCCCCTAATGCTTTAACGTTACAAATGGTATCAAAATTTTTTAAATTTATAAAGAAAAATATAATCCGGATGCATAAAAAAGAGACGGCCGAAGCCGTCTCAGAAATTACATTGCTTTTTTCTTTTTATTATGAACTGCGGTTCCTGTAAGTCCTGACACACAGGCTGCCATAAATGCAAGCCATAATACTAGCCTGTTGTTGTCGCCGGCATCAGGATTTGAGGCATCAGGGGCTGTGGCATCAGGATTTGCGGCGTCAGGATCTTTGTCAATGACTGTAAGTCCTGCCTCCACATCACCGGAGTCGTATTTCATAACAACCGTATGTTTTCCTACAGACAGTGATTTGAGATAATCAGCATTGAATGTAATAATTGTAGAACCGGATACTGCTGTATAATCTTTTCCCTGAATCAGAGCTTTTCCATCTACAGTGATGCCTTTGAATGAACTCAATACACCCGTACAGCGTAAAGTAACTGTTCCATCGGCACCAATCTTATAGGTAACATCTGATGCCTTGCAGGATACTCGTATCTGAATAGTATCTTTTATGGTAAAATCATCGGTGACTTTATAAACAGCCGTTGCATTGATAATGGTTCCCGGAAGTAATTTTTTCTGAGATGCCCATGTCCATCCCGGAGTTGTTAATGGAATATCTGTCAGATTTTTGATATCATCTTCCACAAATATTACAGTAACCGGAGCAGCCCCGCTGTTATCTGCTATCTCTTTTGTTCCGTTTTTGTCTGAAAAACATCTTCCGCATTCTGTACATATCCAGCATTCCGTATTATCATTTTCTTTAGATAAAGCCTTTAATCCGGCTATATATTTAAGTATATGATCCGGTCTTGTAATTCTTATCTGAACTGATTCATTTATATAATTTCCTTTATCTGTTCCATTATAGACAGCTGACACATTCACAGAATCTCCGACGTTAATAATATCATTGCAATCATCACTGTTCCATTTCCAGTCTTCCGGCAATGGAACTTCACCTACAGTTGTTACATTATGTTCTGTAATTATACTGTCTGAAGGCATACAAGGAGCATCCCCGGCTTTATTTACCTTTACCGTAGCCTTGCAGTAGGCATTTTCATAATTTTCTGAATCTGCAGGATGAAAAACAATTATATATTCTGTTCTTTCACTATCGGATACAACAGTCGGCAGCTTATAACCATCATCCCATGCAAAGTTACCGTCAATATCTGCAAGTCCATTGGATAATATACTTTCAGAGAGTTTCTGTCCATAAGTAATATCCGATGTTTTTGGAACGGTTTTGATAACCGGCACAGCCTTTGTGATTGTTACAGGTACGACTGACGTAATACTGTCATAACTTGTGCTGTCTGTTGGTGTAAATACCGCCGTATATCCACTGTTTATCACCGTAGGAGTTATATCGGCATCCTGCCAGCTCCATGTTCCGTCCACTACTATTTCCTGTCCGTCAACTGCTGCCTTCACAACTCCACCGGTCAAGGTAAAATCATTACCCAATGTTGCCAATGGACTGTAGGTGGCAGGTGTTACTTCCGGAACAGCAGAAACCATCAAAGATGCTTTTTTCACATTCAGCGTAATTGTAGTAGTCTGTGGTGTATCGCCATTACTTTCTCCTGTTGTAAAAGTCTCTCCAAGCGGATTATAAGTAACCTCCAGCCTGTGTTTTCCTGCTTCAAGTGAATTTAAATAATCTGCATTAAATACAAGTCTGTCATTTATAACAGTATAGTTACCTGCTTCAAGTCTGTTTCCGTCTTTTGTAATTTCAGCAACCGTATTACCATTCAACGTAAGACCTGCATCCTGATTTTTTCGGGATGATTTGATAAAATTCATTTCTGAAACTGCTGCTACATCAGTATAAACCACAATGCCATCTGAATTAATAATTGTCTGATGTCCGGCATTATCGGTAATTCTCGCATAGATGATAAATTTTTCACCAGGATCTACCGTAAGACTGCTGCCCTTTATCCAGACTCCATCTTTATCATAATCAGCCGTCCTCGCTGCCTTCTGATATTCAATAGTATCAATACCACTGGTATCGTCTGCACCTGTGATGTTAACATTAACAGTCCGGCTGAAAAAATATCTGAAATTAACGATATTCAGCAAACGTCCGGTAAAGCTGTTATCCTTTATCCTGATTTCTCCGGCCGGAGCAACAGTATCAATACTTATTTTCACCATTTTTCCATCCGTAATGCCGCCATCTTTATCTCTCAGGTAATATCTGACATCATTCGTTCCTTCTACATTTAAAGTAACTATATCCTTCCAGGTACTGCCATCGTTTGAAATCTTATAGCCCTCCGGTGGTGTCAGCGTAACTGCTCCTACATACCAGCCATTATTTCCTTTTGTTCCGGAAAGAGAAGCGTCATCTGCCACCGCATAGCTGACAAACCATTTTTTGGAAATGTTATCAGCTCCTTCAAGAGTATAATTATCATTACCGAGTGTAATGACTCTTGCGGTGTAAACACCGGTACTTACTGCTGTATTATTCTCATAAGAAAGTGTAAAAATATCATCCTTAACCGCATTGCTGACTTTGGCAGTTACACTTTGTTTCTGACCATTGTAAATAAAATCAGTTTTTTCATTCCATTGCAATTTAACAGGAAGTTTACCAATTGATGCTGTGGCAGAGGTCTGTTGTCCATTGTCTGCCAGTGTGTAATTCTCTTTATCCTTGCCGCCAAGTGTCAGTCCGGTAATTGTAACTGTCTTATTATCACCTGCTTTGGCATCAGTAAATGTGCCCGTGGCATTAACAGTCAGTGAATCACCCTCTAACAATCCATTTATTTCCACTTTGTTAAAATTCAGAATGTTTTTCACAGTTCCATCATATATTTTTCCCTGTGCTGTAATGCCTGAAACAGTTACAGCTTTTTTGGTAATGTTAAAGTTCTTTGAAAGTGAACCCTCATATCTGCCCATTCCTGTAATATTTATTGTGGCAGTTCCGGCATTCTGATTATTAACATAGTCAATCTTATAATCGGTATTTTTTTCTAATTCTTTGTCATTCAATGTTACAGTGACATCCGGTGTCTGCGCTTTGCCATTATAAGAATATGTTTCTTCAGAAGGCATAACAATCTTTGCACCTTTAATATTTAGTCCCGGCACTGTTATTTCATTGGATTTCACACCTTCACTGCACTTTTCTGTTGTTACAACACAATATATCTGACTGTGAATATCATCTTCCGTAAGCATATAAGTATTGGTTGTATCAGTTGTAGCAGTTTTTGTCTGAAGGACAGTATCCGCTCTCTCGCCTACACGATACCATGTATAGGTATAATTTCCGATTGCATTGACCCATTTATCGGTATCCACCGTAAGATTGGCAGTCAATGTGCCTCCGGCAGAGACGGAATCCGCTGTAACGATCAGGCTTCCCTGCAAGTTTGCCGGTACAATCTCAACATCATCATTTTCACCTATATCTCCGGTTGTCAGCTTTCCGGCGTTGTCACCGGACATATATTGATAAGCATAACCGGGAGCCAATAGCTGGCTTGAGGTTGCAAAGTCATTCTTGCTTTTTTGTGATATACCGTTACAAAAGCGTCCTCCGGACAGTCCAATCTTGCTGTTACTTAACTCCTCCTGAGTCAGACCCCATATTCCCATGGAATACCCGATGCTTTTAAATACTCCTCCATGCACAGATAAATTAGCCTTATCGACCCAGCACAGCGTGGCCGCTGATGAATTGCCAGTATATTCATAGATTCCGCTAAGAATTGTAAGGCTTGCACCTTCTTGGCTCCATATCAGACCACTACTCGTATAACCTGTAATTTTACCTCCGCCGACACTATCTATGATTGTTATATTTCCGTTTATTTTAAGAGTATATTCTTTTTCCGTTGTTGCAGTCCTAAGGGTCTTTCCATTCAAATCAAGTGTAAACTCTCCGTTTAAAGATACGTTTCCTAATGTTTTTGCATCCTTTATCAGTTTTAGAGTACAGCCTGTCTCCTTTGCAGCAGCCGAAGCTGCAGCATCAAAGGTGGAATATTGTGTACTTGTTCCATCAGCGTTTATCACTTCTGCATCTACTGACGTTGTAAGGGTCAGGTGGACGATGTTGGATGATTTACCACTGAACATGACATTGCTCACTATAAAATAATACTCGTAGATTGTGTTTTTCTCTAAATTGTCAATCGTGATATCCACCGAACCATTGCCGATATTTTCTAATTTTCTACCAGAAGCATCTCTAAATCCGTTTACGTTAGTAATCGGCGTGTCACTACATACATAATGACAACAAAGCTTACCATCCTTCTTATTTGTCTCCGCGTGAATAATCGCAGAATCACCATACACCTCTGCCGTAACCGCAAGCAGAGTATCCTTTGTTGTAAGCATGGTTATGATATTATCACCGTCTGCAGAAACCGTCTGAGCGGTCACGGTCATTGCTTTCCCATCATTTAAACCGGTAGATGTCACGGAAATCTCTGTATTGCCACTGTTTTCCGGAAGATAACAGAGCATCGTACCATAGCCATACCGGTTATAACTGATAGCCGAAGGAGCATAAAATTCCCCATTATCCGCTAAAAGTTCTTTATTGTCCTGCATTACGGTTATGGAAGTAATGCCCAGATCCTTGCTGATTGCTGCACTATAAAACTCCAGCGTCACCGGATAAAGCGGTATACCGACCTCAATATTGATTTTTGATGAACTGTTATTGACTGATACAGTCTTTTGATATTCTTTACCATCTATCGTAAAAACAAAGGTCTGTTCACCTACAAAGCTGTTTCTGGTAACAAAGCTGACACTTCCTTCTGCTTTTCCGTAATGTGAAATAAAAACCTTCGTACTTTCCGTTATCACTTTGTTATCATCACCATATGTGATTTTTGCCGTTGTGTCCTTTATTAAGCTGCCATCATAAATTGTAAAATTAAGCGTATATTTCCCGGAACTGATGTTATCATTGCTTCCTAATGTAATCTCACCATTCAGGTTAAGAGCGACATCTTCAGAAATCTCAATCTTACCCGGCTTGGCAGGAACATCTAAATAAACATTTCCATAACCGATATTGCCGTTGGCAGTTACATCTCCACCGGTTATACGGATAGTATTATAAGGAAGTACCGCATACTGATGAATTGACTGATCCCGGCCTACACCGATTGCAGCAGCCTTTTCCCCTGCATTCGCAGTGACCATACCACCACTTATAGTAATGGAGTTAACATTACCATTGAATCCTCCACCGATACCGGCTCCATATGAACCACCTGTAGCAGTGACTGTACCTCCTGTGATCTTGATATCGGAACCACTTTCTCCAATCGTACCTCCAATACCGGCCGCCTGATAGCCGCCGGTAGCATTAATCGTGCCTCCCTCAATAATGATATTGCCGACGTATATATTGGTAATATCACTGGTAATCCTTGCCATTCCACCGATTCCGGCACCACCATAACTGCCAAACTGTTTGCTGCCATAGCCGCCAACAGCGGTAAGTGTACCTGTACTGGCTGAAGTAATACGAAGGGTGGCTTTTGTCTGTCCCATGACCTCAATACCTGCACTACCCCAGCCTATAGCCTTCAGGTTATTCTCACCCTTTACGGTAAGGTTTAAGGTTGCTCCATAACCCACGCTGATGCAGGAGCTGATATCCTCTGATTTAGTAATATTAAGATTCTCGATTGTCAGATCTACCGTCACACCATTGCTGATATAAATACCGTTTGTGGTGGTTCCTGTCAGTGTCTTCCCATTAAATTCATTAACATTATCCTCATTAATGACGACATAGTCAGAATAAACTACACCGAAACTTGTTTTTTCGGTATTCATCTTACTGACATCCAGTTTCTCACTGTCTGATGCTGCAATAACTGTGTCATTATTTTGCTTTTCCTCTGCTCTTACTTTCAAGCCTGATATATCCACAGTCATGGCAATCATCAGTCCGGCCAGAATTAATGCCGTTGCCCTTCTCATTTTCTTCATCAATCTCTGCATTTTCATATTGTAATATCCTCTCTAACTCTTTGCAAAATCAACTATCATTTTCTTTAACAGAACCAGTTCTGTTGTATAATCCTTATTCTCCTTGGCTCCCCATATAAAATCTCCCGCGTAATGGGTACAGGCTGCCATCATTGAATGTAATGTCACTCGAAAAAAAGCATCTTCCGGAATATCTGTGCGGAACGATTTATCCTCCTTAGCCTTCTCATACATCAGATGAAATCTGGTATTGGCAGAGCCCAGGGACAATCTGAAATCTTCCAGTTGTTCCTCCGAAGCATTTTCATGCGTCACATAATAATTAAAATTATCGTTATATTGCAACAAATCCTTATGATGGTGATACATGTCTATATAGCTGTCCAATGTAAAAACAAACCTGTCTATTGCAGGTATATCACCGATTGATGAAATCGGACGTTTCTCATCAAGTTCATCAAAGTATGCCTTCCATTTGGCGGCGCATACTGCTATTACAAGTTCCAGTTTGCTTGGATAGTGGCGGAATAAGGTTGCACGTCCCATTCCGGCAGCCTCCGCTATTTCACCCATACTGACCGATTCAATTTTCTTCTCGACAAAAATATTAAAAGCCGTATCAATGATTTTCAGCTTTCTTTCAATTTCATTTTGTAACCTTTTTGGCATATTAATCAATTTTTCCATTTTGAGACACCTCGTATCATTTATTATATACTGTGGTCTGGTAAAAGTCAATTTTACCGGGACACAAATCTGTCCTTATGTAGATTTCTTTTTTCTTTACATAAAAAGAGACGGCCGAAGCCGTCTCAGAAATTACATTGCTTTTTTCCTTGTTTCCTCAAAACTCATATCAACCAGCATTTTAACCATATCATCAGGTGCCGTTCCGTCAAGTGCTATTGTAATCCAGTTGGTCTTATTCATATGATATGCAGGATAAAATCCCGGTGTGTTCCATAAGCCGGATATCAGCACCGGTTCTGCTTTCACATTCACAATATCAATCATTTTTTCTGAATCTGTCCCAAGTCTGTTTTGGGGAATTTTCATTGCAATAGCAAACCATTTATTGTTATCCGCATGGCGGAACACTCCGTTTTCCCTGTCACGTTTCCATGGATAATCAGGTCTGACTTTGTATGTTTTATAAATATACTCTTCAAGTTCTTTCCGGGTCATAATACTTCTATCCTACAATTCCTTATAATACGGACATATATTCTCGTATGTACCGTCTTTCATTCTGAAACCATGAGGAATCGTTCCAAGCTGCTTAAATCCCAGTTCTTTTGCCTGTAATAGACAGTCTGTTACCAGTTTTTCACCGATATGCAGACCACGGCATTTTGAATTCACGGCATAACTGGCATTGCAGATATGTCCGCATCTTCCCACGTTATTAGGATGAAGAATATAAAGACCTACAACCTCGTCATTATCATCGACTGCTACTCCGCAATAGCTTTGTGATTCAAAAAAAACTTTTCCTGTTACTTCATCAAGCGTATCTTCCTGCGGAAATGCAACTCCGTTCTCAACAACTTCATTCCATATTGTCACCATTGAATTTATGTCTGTATTATCGTATTTTCTGACTAGCACTTCTCTTGTACCTCTTTATAACATCATATTAACAGCCACACCTGCTCCTCCGATGTCCACAGAGACTGATACAGGTTGTACGTTAACCACACCTGGACTTGAAGTGACAACAACATTACTGTCACCCTTTCCTTTTTCAAGACTTTCAAATAACGATTTTAAATATTCCGCGTCAGCTCTTACAATTTCACGCATTTCACTGTTACGATGTTTAGTTTTTAACCGCTTATGATCTTCAGGTGTCATTTCTTTGCCCGGGGGCATTATCGCTTCCGTCAATTCTTCCATTCCCATATCATCGTATTCAGAATTAATCTTTTGTTCCAGTTTATACATAAGCTTCGCTAACTCATCAATTGTAAGTTCTGCTTCATCATCCGCCGTTTCTATTTCATCAGCAAAGTCCTCATCTAACTCTGTTTCCGGATTTTTACCGGCTTCGTATACTTTATCAAAATCTTCATTCTGGCATACCTTTATAAGTTCTTCCTCTTCAAGATGTCTGGCTTTTTTCTTTGCAACACGCTCCATTGCTTTTGCGTGCGCTATTGCTGCATCAATTTCTGTAGTATCGCCTTCGGTTTTTCTTTTTTCATTTTTTAGACGTAATGCCTCACGTCTCGCCTGTCCTGCTACCTGCTTTGCAGCATAAGAAGTCTTACTTCTTATTATTTTTGCGGAAAGGCTTTTAAACCTGTATTTAAGTTTCTTTAACTTAAGAGCGGTGGCTTGTGCTTTTTGTCTCTGAATCCTTATCCGCTCACCATAACTCTGGGTGCTGTCAATCACAGAAACAGTCTGCGTCATGTCCGCACACCTGAAATCGGAATTCAGTTCCGTTTTGGAAAGCATCCTTAATTTAGTATTAAGTTCTTTATTACCGGTCAAATTTTTATTATGGGAGCCTGTTCTTTTCCCCGAATATGCCGAATCGGACCCCGTTTTAAAAAATGTACCCGAAACCGAAATCATTTCCATCACCTGCCTATTTTTTAACAACTACTTTGTTCCTTTTATCGGCAGTTTCTTAAGAATTGTTAATGCATATCGGTAAGCCGTATTTCTTTTTAATTAGGCATAATACCGGTGAACATTATCGTATTTATAACGCTGTACAATGTGTCTGTATATACTCTGACAGGGTGGTGTATATATCGTTATCACTCTTACCAAACCTACTTGTTCCGTAATATTTATCGTCGATTAAAATAAATCCATCTTCCCTGAATGTAACCGTTGCACCTTCAAACATCAGGTTTATATAGACACTTGCACCACCCGGTGATATTCTGTTCACACTTGATTCTTTTTTCCGGTACAATTTTGTATTTCCAATAATTTCTTTAATCTTTTTATGTTGTTCGCTGTCCTTTTTCACGCTGTACATCTTAGTATCAATCTTGGGATATGCTTTTCCGTCTATGTAATTCAATCCTGTTGAATTGATAATAATCGTTACATCTGAATCTAAATCAATAGCTTCAGAATCTTTGACAGGAAGTTTATAAATAGTAAATAAACCCGCTAAAACTAATACCGCAAGAATTATTATAATAATATGTTTTTTCTTCATACTATCCCTCCTTTTTATGTGAATATGTAATATGGCCTCGCAGCTTTAATTGTTATAATCCTGTCAAATATTTTACCATCCATATATATTTTTGTAAACCCAGTTTGCATGAACGGTAAAAAAATGAAAGATTTTGTACTTTTTTCGGGTGTTTTTATTGATTCGTTCCAAAATAATATACTTTATTAGAATAAGTAAGTCCGATTTTATAATTGTATCTCTAAAAAAACATTGACATATCACCTTACATCAATATAATAAGTGGTAGTACCAAGTGGTGCTACCACTTATTATATTGACAGAATGGAGATTACCATGGCAAAACAAAGTGAAAATATGGAATACCAGAAAGCCATTAATCATATTGTCCAAATGGTAAAAGATGGTCAGTTAATCGTAGGCAGTAAAATACCGTCCGAACGTGATTTATCCGAATCACTTGGTATTGGAAGAAATTCTACAAGAGAAGCTATAAGCATTTTACGCGGTATGGGACTGGTTGAAAGCCGCCATGGTTCCGGCAATTACATTGCCAAGGATTCCGGTGCTGCTATCAGAAGCATGATAGCTCTGATGTTAGCATTAAAAACTGTTTCAGAGTATGATTTATTGGAATTTAGAAGATATTTTTCCCATATTGTTGTTGACTGCGTAATGAAAAAGGGAATTTCTGAAAAAAGAAAAGAGCAATTATATTCAATTATTGATAAGATGAAAACCGCAAACGGTCAGGACTTGGTAAGATTGGATTTTGAATTTCATGTCGGACTCATAGAATGTACCGAAAACCCTCTTCTAATCACTGTTTCAAGACCTGTAGCCGAGTTATATATCAAATCAATGTCCAATGTAATTGAGAACGCCGATGAAATGATAAGAGAAAAACTTTTATCTTTACATACAAATATACTGGACAATCTTGTTAATCAGGATGAGACTGCCAGTACCGATTCTTTTAATCAACATTATGACTTAGTTGAAAACCGTTTAGGAGGAATACATTAATGGAAACAGTTATTAAATTACCTGACGTTGAAGCCGTACAGAATTTTGTAAAAGTAGCAACTGAAACTGATTGTGATGTCCTTGTCTCAAAGGAAGGATATAAATACATAATTGATGGTACATCAATCCTTGGTATGTTAAATGTTGTAGGAGCCAGAATCATCGTTAAATGTCTGGCAGCTAATAAAGGTTTTAAAAATATGCTTGAACAGTATAATGTTCAGTAGATTTTTTACATATTTTTTGTTTTTTAAATAACCCTTTTCCCCCCAAATATGAGGCAGGATTCTGCCTCTTTACAATCAAAGCGGACTTGCCGGTCCGCTTTTTTATTTTGTTAAAACTCCGGCGTTTTTCCGCTATTTGGGTAGAGATTTCCGGATGGCGGTAATGGGAATCTCTACCTTTTCGCCCGTTTTTTCGCTGTTTTGGTAGAGATTTCCGGACGGCGGTAACGGGATTCTCTACCTTTTCAGCCGATTTTCGCCTTTTGGGTAGAGATTCACGGACGGCGGCTACAGGATTCTCTACCTTTTCGACCGAATTTCGCTTTTGGGGTAGAGATTTCCTAACGGCGGCTAAGGGATTCTCTACCTTTTTCTCGGGTTTTCCGCCTTTTGGGTAGAGATTCACGGACGGCGGCTACAGGATTCTCTACCTTTTCGACCGAATTTCGCTTTTGGGGTAGAGATTTCCTAACGGCGGCTAAGGGATTCTCTACCTTTTTCTCGGGTTTTCCGCCTTTTGGGTAGAGATTCACGGACGGCGGCTACAGGATTCTCTACCTTTTCAGCCGATTTTCGCCTTTTGGGTAGAGATTCACGGACGGCCGCTACAGGATTCTCTACCTTTTCAGCAGATTTTCGCCTTTTGGGTAGAGATTCACGGATGGCGACTACAGGAATCTCTACCTTTTCAGCAGATTTCCGACTTTTGGGTAGAGATTCACGGATGGCGACTACAGGAATCTCTACCTTTTCGGCTGATTTTCGCCTTTTGGGTAGAGATTTCCGGACGGCGGCTACGGGAATCTCTACCTTTTCAGCAGATTCCCGCCTTTTGGGTAGAGATTTCTGGACGGCGGCTACAGGAATCTCTACCTTATCACCTGCACTTCCATTTGCACAAAAAATAGTCTGCGGCACGATGTACCTCCTACTGATACACCGTACCGCAGACCACAAGGTCTTATATCCAGTGACCCACAGTGACCCACTTTTAAATTGCGGAAAGTCCCTGTTTTAGGGCATAAAAATAAGCGCGAGACGGGGTGAGACGGTATAAGAAAAAGGTCCGGTGGACCTTTTTCCCGTCGAACCGACCGAAGGCGACTTTAGGAGCCTGAGATCCGAACCTCTTATTTCATA
>OJNR01000862.1_pt1 | contig 17894 bp, 16 predicted proteins | sample 1597901 | NCBI WGS metagenome assembly OJNR01 (sample SAMN01915223, study PRJEB22387) | human gut metagenome | isolation source: stool | host: Homo sapiens | place: USA | reverse complement strand
CAAAGGGGGCAAATCCTGTTTGCCCAAAAGGGTCAAAGTCGCGTGGCTTTTCCATTCTTTCGCCGCTTCTATGTCAGCCATAGGCACAAAATCCACGGCTACATCGGCATAACGGCTTGACTTGCGCATCTGGAGGTTGCCGAGTTGTTCCTCAAACATTACCATTGCACCGTCTTTCATCCACCATGCCACTTTGTCTGTGAACGCACGTTTGCCCCTGTCTTTCGGCTGTGGTGTGATTTCATCCCCGAAAAGGTCAAAGAGCGACATCTGCCCCTGTGCGTCCTGTCCGTCATTAAGGAAAAGGCTCTTATGGAAGAAACGGTCGAAATCCATTTTGAGCAATGCGGAGAAGTATTGCCGCATCATTGTTTCTTCGCCTTGCCATTGGTATTTCCTTACATATTTTCCAAACTGGTTCATGGCAATACGGCTGTCAGTGGCAAGTGCTGTCTTGGGTTGTGCGAAAAGTTTGTTGGCATATTCCGTAACAATGCCGTCCGCACCGTTTTCTTTACTCGTCTGCACAAATAGACGCTCACGGTTCGACAAGGTTGTTTTCCGTGTATGCTTTTGGAAAACCAAAAGGTCTGTGCCAACCTCGATGCCGCCTGTTCCCATGAAGATATTGTCGGGAAGTCGTAATGCTGTGATAAGGTCGGCATGGTTTACAAGATAATCGCGTACAAACTTGTTGCCGGGAGTGTCGGCTATGCCCCTTGAGGTCACGAAAGCGAGGATGCCGCCCTCGTTGAGCAAATCCATGGACTTGACAAAAAAGTAATTGTGTATGGTCTTGGTGGACTGTTCGTAAATGCCGCCCTTTCTCCACATGTCGGCATCGAACACACGGAAATTTCCAAATGGGATGTTGGAAGCAATAACATCAAATCCCTTGTCCTGCAGGTCTTGTTCCCCTATGGTTTCAAACCCTGCCGTAACCGTGGTTACGTTGTCATTGAGAAGCGACAAGATAAGTCCTGTAATGGTATCTTTCTCAAATGCGTATGTGTTTGTCCCCTGCATGGCTGTTTTTAGGAAACCGCCAATTCCTGCACTTGGTTCAAGAAAAGAACGCATCCGCATACCGTTGTCTTTGAAGATGGCGTGTATCTGCGCTGCCACAGTGTCGATGATGAACTGCGGAGTGTAAAAAGCTGTCAGTACAGATGCCTTTATTCCGTCAATCAATGTCTTATACTCCGTGTCTTTACCGTCCGCAAGGTTCAGCAAAAGTTCCTGCAGCCGCTTCATAGGCTCTGCCATGTCATCGGGCATGGGCTTGTCCGTGCCGATGTTCAGCACCTCTTTGATACCTCCGAAACCCGAATAAAGGGATAATGTCTTTTTCTCGCTGTCAGTGGCTTGTCTGCCCTGACTGTGTACCGCCAAAGCTGTTTCTATGGCGGTCACGTTGTCGGCTAATGCCTTTTTCTTGTTGTATCTCATATCTGACCTTAATGTTGAAGATTTATTTCTTCCCTCACTTCCTGCTCCTTCCGGAGCCGTCCACAAGGTGGTTATCTGCGCATCACAGGGGGCATCTAAGAGGCTTTAGGAACAAGGTTTTCAAGATGATTTTACAGTATCAGTAAAATCTCGCAGAAACTCCGTTTAACCTTGGTTTATAAGCCCAGATGCCGAACTTCGCGCTGATAACCACCGGTCGTGACGGTTTCCGACAGAGAAAATTGTCTATAACAGGGGGTGATTATTATAAAAGCTCTGATTATAAGAGGCGGCAGGAATCGCCGGACTGACCGCAGCACAGGTACAGCTGCCCGGAGTGCGAAGAAAGTCGGTGTGAAGAGCAAACCGTGGGTGTCATCGACAGGTTGTGTGTGGAAGTATGACACACTCTGCCGACCCACGCTTGCCCTGTGCCGGAGGACACCCGGACTGGACGGAACATAGGTGTAGGTATATCTGGCATCGCGAGGTGTCCAGCAGCCTGCTGACATTGTGAAAACAGTAAAAAAAGTGAATCGGCCAGGCCGGACGATCTTCGTTACAAGAGGGAATGTTGTATTAAAAAAGCAAGTGGCAGGAATCGCCGGACTGACCGCAGTACAGGCACAGCAACCCGGAGTACGGTGACAGTCGGGGTGAAGAGCAAACCGTGGGTGTCATTGACAGGCTGTGTGTGGAAGTATGACACACTCTGCCGGCCCACGCTTGCCCTGCGCCGGAGGCCACCCGGACTGGAACGGGACACAGGGTGTAGGTGAGGCTGGCTTTGCAGGTGTCCTGCGGCCTGCTGACGGCAATGGAAAACTTAAAAAAGGACAGGTCAAGGGCATCAAACCAACTATAAACGGCTTTTCCGCATGGGAAGGGGCTGCCGGATGTCAGCAGCCCCTTGGTCACGTTCAATCTTCCCATTCCACATCGGCATCATTCATTATGCCCCGTAGGATTGTACGGCAACGCTCTGTGTCCGCTTCTTGTATCATAGCGCGGATGCTACTGCGGTAGGTTGTGGAGTATGTGAGTTCTATCAGTTCATCGTCATGGGCAGTCTGTTCTTCTTTTTCCATAGCCTTGTCGTTATTTGTTATTTAATTTTTCCAGTCTGGCTTCAGCAACGAGCCGTCCGCCCCGCCACAATGTGATTGTGCCAGGGACGAAGCCCATATCATCGTATGCCACGTGTTTGAGATAATTCCGGTATTCTTTTCCTGAAAAATTTTTACCGCTGATATTGCGGAATATCATCGGAATCGAAATGCCGTCACTGCTTGACAGGACGGTTTTGCCGTCCTGCTTGATTTCATCCATAACGGCAACGCAGTTTTCAAGGTTGCTTCTGTCTGAAATGCCTTTATGTACTATCACTTCCATGGTTCTAATCCTTTTTCCGATAAATGACGATGCAGTCCTCCACTTCGGTCGGCTGACCAAACATCGGTACGCTGCTGAAATAAGGTTCTGTACCGCCTTCCACACTGTCGGAAATCGGAGTGACAAGCTCAATGCCTTGCTTGCGGCAGATGTCATCAATCTGCTTAATCTCGTCTTCTGTCAGGTTACTCGCATCACCGTTTACCAGATAAGGCAATGCGTAAGTAGGGACTTTCTCAATGTCTTTTTCCATTGTATTCTAAGTTTGAATGTTAGACTTGCGGAGTGGCTTTTCCCTGCCTTAACCGGGCTTGCGGGTCGGTCGCTCCTGTTTTCTTTCGGCATCGGAGGATGGTGGCCATAAGGGGAATTAGGCAAGGCCTTCAGAACGGAGTGTGCCTTGATGTTTGCCCTGCCACCTCCAAATTCGCCGTAGAAAACAGACGGGCGGCTGCCGGCTAAATGACAATGTGATATAAACGGATTTCATACCCATACAAAAGGTTGTGGGTGACAGTCAAACGGAATCCACCGTATTATAAAAGGCAAGAACGCAGTCTGTGAGCAAAAAAAAGACGGCCGCAGCCGTCTTTGGGTGAGAGAGGTATGAAGAGCGTCATGCCGCTTTCTTTTTGGAAGTCTTGCCTTTCACCGGCTTTTTCCCGTCGGTTTTCTTTTCGGTGGACAATTCGCTGATGGATGTGGCGACGAAGACGATGCGGTTGTGTTTGGTTCCGTCCTCCGCAGTCCATTCTTCCGGGCGGATGAATCCGGAAATCTGGACAAGTTTGCCTTTCTTGAGAAGTTCGAAGGTCGATGCCTCTTCGGACTTGCGCCAGCACTCGCAGTTTACAAGGGCCGACTTGCGGGTGGTCTCGTCACCGTTGGTCTCAGTGCGGCTGACTGAGAGGGGAAAACGGGCTACCGAACTTTTCTCGAAGTTGCGGATGTTTGCGTTAACGGCTACAAAGCCACTGAGGTTGAAAGAGTTGGTGTTGTTTGTTGAAGTTGCCATAACTTTAAGTATTAAAGAGTTAAACATTTAATTTTTACGATGCAAAAAGATGACATGGGCATAGGGTAGCACCAGCGGAAGGTTCGGCAAATACTCTTTTTGTCAAGCCCGCGAAAAGAAAAAGGAAGATTTGTTGAAAACCGTTGGTCAAAGGTGACAACCGTCCCGTAGGAGCATAAGCCTCCGCCATGATCATAAATTCGCATCAGGAAAAATAATTGTGTATGACTCGCCGTAATACTATTGTGGCTGCTTGACAACGCCATACTGTCCCGGATGGCTGTACGTTGAAACAAATCCGTATAAATTCGGAAACATGACATTGCACATCTCCCTCTGTCAAGACGTGATACTGACGGTGAAACGGATGCCCGTCCGAGGCAATGTATGCGTGTGCGGCTGTCTGTGAATGTATAGGCCGCTGCTCAGGAAAGGCTGTCCTATGGTTGATGGCCATACGGAAAACGGATGATTGAAGGATGACGGGAAATGCACCGCAGTGTTTGCCGCATCGAGCGAATTTATACAGAACATATCCGGCTGAAAAGGAGAAAGGCATACCCCAAAAGGAGGTATCCGGTTTGGTATGGTTTCAAGGACGGCCAGGCTTATCTGCATTGGCGAAACAGACTATAATAAGAATAGACCTATCAGATGGAAAAGCCTGCAATCCAATAAAAATAGAAAAGGGAACCTTCAAAAAAGAATAAAACAGGAAATCAGGAATGCCCTGAGCAGGCATATTGTCGGGCTGTAGAAAAGGATGATAAAACCTGTTCCCGGAACAGACATATAAAAATAGGTATTCCTGTAATACATATAAAAAGGTTATGTAAAGTATCAACCCAGGAAATTTCGCAAAATAAAAAGGGGAAGGCGATAAATGCTCAGTCGTATCCCTAAGGAAACAGACAGGGCAAAGCCCCGTCTGCCCGTTGTTGTCATCCTAAGTATAATGAAGCGTCTTTGCAGTCCTTGTTTATGATGGTATAATGCAGGACTTCATCTACGCTGTTCAATCTCCGCCATCCGTTGTAAACCCTTTCGCCGTCAAGGTCAATAATCGACAGATTGCAGTTGTCCACTCCGTCACGGCTTTGTTCTGAACCGAATGTAATCTTAATACCGTTGCCGTAGGTTAGGTACAGTGAGGTGTGGTTTACTCTTACTGACGGCTTTTCCACAGGACTGTTTCCATTGAAATATCCTGCGGCAAGCAAAAGCTGTTCCGCGAATTTCATAGCCTCGACGGAGTATTTTATCATGGCTGATTTGACAGGGATTTCATCATGGCTGTTCCCTATGAAATTATAAGGCAATACCCTGTTGCGATACGAGAGCAGGAACGGCTCATGGTATTTCTCCTTGACTGGAAGGTTTGTCGCCAGATATTCTTCTTTGGTTATGATGTAGCTTTCGGTCATATCCTCATCCATATAAATACAGTAAGCTCGCTTTGCCCGCCTCCGTTTTTCTTCATAGACCCTTTGCTCCATGGCGTTCATGCAGTTGTATCGGTGTCGAGGCACACGCTTGACAGCATTGACAAAAGTTGGGGTCTTGCAGTACCCGAATTTTTCTGCAAATTCGGGTACAGTTCCTATAAAATCATAGCCTTTCCAGTTGTACTTGTTCATATCCTTATAGTTCATTGGTTAAATATTCACAGTCTGTAAGGACAAAATCTTCACCCTCAAAATCAGCGAGTGATTTAAGTCCCTCGATGCTGCTGCAATAGAAGAATATTTGCTCATCGGTAGCATCGTCAGCATCAACGGATAGTTTTATAGTCACAGGCAGTGGCTCAACAAAACGTTCATCTTTCCATACGATTTCGCATTTCGCATAAAGCGGTTCTGTCCCATGTTCGGCACAAAATTCTGAATAGAGCTTGTCAATGTCGTTTTTCACTTCATCGGCATCGGAGAGTACAACTCCGTCGCCGCAATCGTCACACCACCCATAAATAAAGGCTTCATCCGTATAGTTACGGAAAGATTTGTCATTGGGGTTAATCATGGCTTCACAAGCCACGTGCATACCACCACATTTTGTACATATCACTTTCATACTTCAATTATTTATTTTTCCCTCCTCTTGAGGCCGTTTCGACTTCGCCGGAAGGGATTGTTTTACGTGCAGTTCAAACGGGGGAGGTAAGAACAGAGGGCAAGGAACCGGGAATGATTTTTTATGAAATGCCGGAATCTGTGATTACGGGAAGTTTTCATCAAAAATCATTAAAGGTAGCCACGGTGGTACTTGAACGGCGTTCGTCCACCGTAACTTTGCACGCAAAAACAAACCGTGGCGCATGTCATGGCAGGCATCGCTTATTTCTAAAAAGATGAGTAAAAACAGGTACAATCTAAAATGGAACTATAAAAGGAACAGCCCCATATGGGCTGTAAGGACATAGCCACCCGTTGTATGGCGGGTGGCCTATGCTCCAGACTGTTATTCCGAGATTCCCTTGCGCATCAGAGTCAGTTCGTTGGGACGGTCTGCAAACCAATAGGCTTCACTGTCAAGGTACACACACCTGTCACCGTTCCAAGGTTTTCCGAAAGCCAGTATCTCATACGGACCGAATACCACGCCATACTCATTTGTGAACGCCACCATATCGCCAGCTTCCAAATCGTTGTCCGTGGCAATAACTTCTGAAAGTTTGCTATAGAACACCGAGCCTTCAGCCTCATGTTTCGCTCTCCATTTCTGAAACTCCTCTTTATAGCTTCTCGTTGGACGTATCGGTGATAATTCCGAAGCCAAGACCTCTGCTTCCGAGTAGTCGCTTGCAATTAAGATGATGCTGTCCTCATACACTTCTTCTGGCGCGGAAATCACTTTGTAGTCACCACTGGATATGCCGTTGTCAGGGTCATTCCAATAAAGGAGGTTGCCGTTTTTAATAAAATCGAATCTGCCCATTGTCTTTTATGTTTTAATGTTATTATTTCCCTTTGCTCGGTCTTTTTGCGACCGTAGGGATTTATTTTCCTGCTCTAAAGAATGAAGCAGGGACAATCTGACAAGGCTGATACGAAAAATACACTCGACGATGGAGAGGAAGATTTTACGGCTTACTTGCAATGTTAGTCGGCATTGGCTTGATTGGAACGGCCGATTTACCTTTGCGGGGAAATATAGTCCTCCACAGGGCGCACAGAAAAAGTAGTTGGAATCAATACAAGAAGGAAGATTGATTATAAATGGAATGACCTGTAAACGGTCTTGAAAGAATCCGTTTCTTTTATAACAGGATATTGTTGTCGGCAAATTAAAATTCAAAATCCGTATCTGCAGTAAGCCTATACGGATTTCAAAATTAAAGATTGAAGATTTCCAGCCTTATACTTTGTGCTTTTACAAAGCAGTTCGGTTAATTGGAAATGTCATATTCGTGGATATAGCAGTAAGCATCGGCAAACTCTTTTTGCCATTGTTTTACAATCGCATCAACATCCTGCGTTGATTGGACTTGCATATTGCAAATACCTTCCAACCATTCATACGCACTTTGTAAATCAGGAAAATACTCGGTGTAGTCTTCTTCTTCAGGTGTGTATAAATTTACAACAAATCGGTCTTGAAAGTATCTGCCTTCCTCGTCATTGGTACAATACAAACAGTTCCCAGGTTCTTCCGACCGATAGAAATAGCTTAATGTAGGGTACTTTTTACATACCATATCGAACATCTCATTACAGGGAGACCAGGCTGTTTCTGTGTTGAAAGTAAGCACCCTGCCGTCAAATTGCAAGTCACACCAACTTCCACGGCAAAGCACTTCTTCCCAGTTCTCGCCAAGAGCATCTACAAGACATCCCAGCCATACAGTTCCAAAACCATTCGGAACAGACGGTTCTTCCCGCTCCTGTAACCCTTTCATCAAATCATAGAGACTTTTTACTTCTTTTGCGTCGCCCTCTATCGCATACGCTGTACTGCACCAGTTTGGCATAATTGTAAACTTTAATTGTTAAACGTGTTTTTATTCCCCTTTATTCAAAGTCTTTCGACTTCGCCAAAAGGATTGTTTTTATGTGCCATTTCAAACGGAGAGTGAAAGAACAACGAACAAGAAATCAAGGAAGAAATTTTATGAAATGCCGTAATATGTGATTGCGGAAAGTTTCCGTCAAATTTCACCGAAGATAGTGAGACGCTTCTTGTGCAGTGTTCTTACTCCGTAACTTTGCACACGAAAACAAACTTTCGCGAAAATCGCAAATATAAGGATTGAATCCGATACGATGAGACGGAGGATGGTCGTAAGCATCTGGATAATCCAGACGCAGCAAAATGTCAAATAATAAAAGGAGGCCTTCTAAAAAGAAAAAAGTTCGTAACCAAACAAGTCAGAAGTCGTGTTATATATACACGAACTGACTGACTAATATTTTGACTGGAATAAAAGCGGCTCTATGAATACAACAGCTCAGGATACGGTCAGAAAAGAAAACAGGTCAGAAGTCATGTACTATATATACATGAACTGACTGACATATATATAGACCTGTTCATGTATATGTGAACAGGAGCAGGTACAACGAAGATGGGGTCTGGAAGAATTGAAACAGGAAAACATGAATATTTTGCCTTGTTTTTTTCTTTGAAGGCAAAAAATAATCTCCAATAAAATGGGAAAAACACAAATTTGTGTCAGACTTCCAATTAGAAATCGAACTAATTATTTTTAGTAAATATGTTACTTCTGTGTTAGTCGCAAATTTGCAAAATATTTAATTGTATTGATAATCAGTTGATTATAATACTATTTGTATTGGTTTACAAAGTATGGCGGCTCGTGTGAAATGAAAAACGCTTATCTATTCCAGCCGCTTTTGCCCAAGGCTTGAGAAGCGTGTTTATCATCGTTGGGCTCGGCAAGTCGAACACATGGTCTTCTGAGGTCTTGCCTCCACGCTCCGGCATCCACTTCAACGCTTCTGGAGAAAGCGGCAGGTAAATCGGCTCTTTGGTCTTTTGCATGGAAACGACCAAACGGTATTGCCCCCTATCTACAAAAATATCTTTCCATTTTAACCCGATAATGTCGCTTATCCGCAGTCCGCAGAAGCAGGAGAACAAATAAGCCTGTTTTACGGCCTCGTTTTTCATCGGAGTAGCAATCAATGACCGAACCTCTTCTATGGTCATATACGACCGCTTACTCTCCGGCAGACGTATCTTATCCGAATTATTGATCTTCGTAAAAGGATTGACTTTTATAATCTCCGCACGCACGGCAGCATTCAAAGCTCCGTTCAGAATACGATAGTAGGTGTGAAGCGTAAAATTAGATACTTGCTTACCCTTGGGGCGATACTCAGTCAGCAGATAGTCGATGTACTCTTGACAGAACGCCTTGTCGATTTGATCCATCGTTACCCGTTCTCCGGCAAAATCTTTCAAGATGCGGATAGTTACCCTTATTTGGTCTCCGTCCTTTTTACCTCGCTTCGCCTGATTCTCTTTATAGGTCTCCATCCAGTCCAAAAGAAAAACCTTTTCACGGGTTTCGATTCCGGCTTCTCCGTTAGTCATTTGGATAATGCGCTTTGACTTGATGGCGTTGGCTGCTGCCATAGTCGTTTGGTTTTGCACACGGGCATTATTATCCGTTTCGGGCATAAGGTACATCTTCAGATACTCGTATGTCCGTTTGCCGTCACGGTATATATCCAGATACAGACTTTTGTTTCCGTTTGCTAAATCTTTCATCCGAAGACGGATGGGTTCTTTGACTTTTGCGGGCTTCTTTACTCGTGGCATAGTTCCTCCTTGCTTTATTCGTTATTTCTGCCACAAAGGTAGAAAGAATAATCCGAATTAAGGAACAAACAAGAAACAAAAATGTACCGAAAAAGAGCCAAGTGCCTGCAAATACAGAAAACAAGTGAAGACGCAAATACAATGTAATTGCTTATTATACAGATTATTTATTTTCACTTAGTTGGTTTTTAATTTCTTCTTTAGTCTATACTTTGCAAATCTGGGAAATACCTCTGACCGTATTTAAAGAAGCTATTATAAACGCCCTGTCGCACCGTGATTACTACGAACAAGGCGCAAGCATTATGATAGAAATGTTTGAAGACCGGGTAGAGATTTCCAATCCCGGAGGACTTTTACCTGTTGTAGCTAAAGACTTTGGACACAAAAGCATGACACGTAATCCGCTAATATTCGGTTTATTTACTCGTATGCACTTAGTTGAAAGAGTTGCATCTGGCATTCCTCGTATGCAGGAAGCCATGAGGGAAGTAAATCTGCCCGAACCGGAATTTCACACAGAGGGAATGTTTACAGCAGTGTTCAAACGTCAAATCTCTAACTCTGCCAACTATGGCAGAGTAAATGGCAGAGTAAATGGCAGAGTAAATGGCAGAGTAAATGATACAATAAACGAGAATGAACAAGCTATTCTCAATCTACTGGCAACCGTTCCCGGTTTGAATGCTTCTGAAATCAGTAAGCATATTAGCAAAAGCTTAAGAACGACTATGCGATATATCAAGATTTTGCAAGATAAAGACTTGATAGAGTTTAGGGGTGCGCCCAAAACTGGAGGATATTTTACAAAAAATGGATTATACTATTTATAAATTATCTGAATCAAATAACTTTTTATTAATCAAATCAATCATTTCATTAGCAGATATTTTACACCTATCTATACTATCTAATAGTTCTTTTAATTTAGAGCAAACATTTTTCTTTGCCAATATAATATATTGAGTCATTTTAGGTAGCCCTTTAACTGATTTGTAAAATTCGACTAATTGCCCATATGACGAATCCACATTACTCAATAATAAACGAAGTGCTTCTTTATTCTCTTGCCAAGATTCCTCCGGAATAATATTATCAGAAACTTGCAATAATCCTTTAAAAGCCCCTACTATTTCTTCAAAAGAAATAATCCAATTCTGAATTGGTTGTTCAATTTTCATAGCGTATTGATTCATCGCTTTAGCAGAAGTATTAATAACTGCTCTAGCTAATTGAATCTGATTTACAGGCTTTTGTTCATTAATTATATTCAGTTTTTGGGCAGATTCAGAAATTTGTTCACCTATCCAAATAGTTGAAACGGTTATTTCATTTAAAGATTTTACAGCTTCCGCAGACTTAGTATTCAAAATATCCTGAAATTCTAATAATCCTAATTCGGAGACTTCATCTTCAATGGGTTCTATAATGACAGGTAAATTGGACAAATTTACTTGTGTAGTTAAAGGTTTACTATTAACATTCCAATTCTCTATAACTTTATATAAATGAGCACGCAAATCATTTTTAAAATTCTCTGAACTTACATATGTAAAATAATAACAGCCTAATTCTGCTATTTGTTTTTGAAAAGCTCTAACTTTAGAATATTGTTCAATATCTAAAGAATCTAAAGGTACTCCTTCAATATTAAAATACATCATTATATGTACTTTACCGACTTGTTGGCTACGCTCTAATGCCCTATAAAACTCTTCTTCCGTACCAGATTCATAATTTAGTGTCTTTGAACCAAATCTAGTCCATAATATTCCTAAAAAAATATCATATTCATCACCTATTTGGGAATTAATCACAGCTTGGGGATATTCACCGACAGAAGGATAACTCGATTTTTCCCAACTACATAATTCTATTCTTGCATTTAACTGCGAAGAATATGTATTATTAAAATCGTTAATAATGCTCTCTACAATTAAACGTTCTTCTTTTACATCACTTGGTGATGCCAAGAACAATTTATATAATGATATAGTTTGTGGCATATTTTTTGCAAAGATAAGTTTTTTCTATGCAAAAGCACTAATTTTAGAAAGAAATATTACCTTTGCATTCAGAAATCGTACCCAAGATACAAACTTGTGTTGAACGGTGCAAAGCTGTGAAAACCTTATTCAAGGGACTAACATCGTAATAAAGATATAACTTATTGAGAAATAGTGCTATATAAACCGATTTTCGGTTACTGGTGGCACCACTTGAAAAAGAGAGTTACAACATTTTGTAGTTCTCTTTTTTTATATCTTTATCCCTTGTTTGAGCGACAGTTTAAGCAGTTTGTTTAAACCATAGTTTAAACCGTGGCAATTACAGTAAAAGTAGTTTGTTACAAGTCTAAGATACTTAGTAACAACAAATCACCTCTAATGTTGAGAGTAACGAAAGACAGAAAACCAAAATATGTCAGTATTAGCATATCTGTGAATCCTACACATCCGTGATGACATAAAGGCAACACCGAAAATGAATTTGATTTTGGTTTGGGCTGACTACGGCCATCCTTCTGTAAAGAAGGACGAGGTATTCAAGGAGATTTTGGAACAGGCAGATATTTTAAAAAATATAACGTGTGATAAGATGATGGCAACCGAGTCTCAAAACACAGGACTACATCCACTCTCTCCCCCTATAAATTTCTAAAAAGCCCCTTCATCTTTCAGTTCGACCCGTAACCCATTGTCTGAAAGCCTATTGACGGGCTGAAAGATTAGGTGTGCATCTTTCAGCCTTCTGTCATGCAGAAGAGGACAAATCATTCTGCGCCAAACGAAAAATCATTCTCAGCCGAACGATTTTTCGTTTGGCGCAGAAAAAAATAGTGTCATGACCAAGGCGATGGTCACTTCTCTACGAGGTACGGCTGAAACATAGCTGAAAGATGGTCAGATGAGCGTTCATCCAGTAATCAGCTTATTATAAATTTGTTATATCAAAACCTGAAAGATGAAGGGCTATTTCGTAAAACTCTTGGGAGAGGGGGAAGCTGCATGAATATCCCTAATAATGAAAAGAGCTTCCCCCCACAAACTCACGTAACAGGGAAGTCGGTGGGATTTCATCGTCTGCCATAGGTACGAAATAGCGCAGGAACTTACGCAAACGATAAGCCTCGGAATACTCCGGTACATTTTCAGGCACCCTCTCCAATATCGGCAAAGCCTGATTGCGAATGACTGCCAGTTCGAACAACAAAGCACTGTTGAACATAGCATCGGCCTCCTCCTGATAAGGGAAAATCCATTTGTCTTCTCCCTCGCGTACACTGGGCCAGCGGCGGATGGTATCCAAGGCCGAATAACCCCGATATTTGTAATCGCGGATAATACGCCGCAACAAACGGTTGTCCGTAGTCGGAATATAATTATGCGCATCCAACAAGATGGTCGTCATGGCCGAGACATAAATACGATATTTGTATTGTTCCTCAATCTGGGCTGTCAGCTCAGGATTCAAACCGTGAATACCCTCCAGAATCAGAATCATGTGGTCTTCCAACCGAAGTTTCTTCCCACTCTTCTCACGTACCCCTGTCTGAAAATTAAAATGAGGCAGTTCCACCTCCTCGCCTGCCAACAAAGCCTGCAGTTGACTGTTGAAAAACGGAAGATCCAAAGCATAGAGCGACTCGAAATCATATTCTCCATGCTCGTCCCGTGGCGTGTGCTCCCGATCCAAAAAGTAATCATCCAACGATATGGGGTAAGGTTTTATCCCGTTAGCCATCAACTGAATGGACAAGCGTTTGCTGAATGTCGTCTTCCCACTCGACGACGGACCGGCTATCAATATCAGTTTCAGATTCCGCCTCGACTGTATTTCATCGGCAATACGTACGATCTTCTTTTCCTGTAATGCCTCGGCTACGTTGATCAATTCTGTAGTCCGTCCCTCTTGACAAGCTTTGTTAAAGTCACCTACAGTACCCAGTCCGACGATTTCCTGCCAACGATGATGTTCCCGAAAGATTTCAAGCATCTTCTCCTGATGTACCATCTCCTCCAGTTTTTCAGGATTCTTCCTGGACGGAATACGCAACAACAGGCCATCATAATATTTCATTACGTCAAACACCTTCAACCCTCCCGTCGACGTCAGCAGTGAACCGTAAAAATAATCCACCGTCTGATCCAACTGGTAATAATGTGTATAGATAGCACCGTAACTCTCCAACAACCTCACCTTACTCGTCATTCCCTGACGGCGGAACATTTCTATCGCATCCTCCGTAGGACTTTGTATACGGTGAAAAGGTATATCGGCATCTACAATTTCACGCATCCGACGCCAAATGGCAGTCACGTCATCCTCTTCTATCGGCCGCCTTATACGCAAGTCGCAATAGTACCCTCTCGATACCGGCGTCTCAATGCGCAACACACACCCGGGAAATAAATCTTTCACAGCTTTTACCAACACGAAAAAAAGCGAGCGGGTATAAGTACGCATCCCTGAAGATGAAGTGACATCAAGGAACTCCACATCTTTATCATTATAAAAACGATAATGAAGTCCTTCCACCTTATTATTGACCTTCGCACTGACCGGTCCGTAAGGCATTTGCAGATTTAACGCATGATAAGCATCCCAAAGTGTACTTCCGATAGGGAGTTGAAGAGTTTTTTTATTATTTTTGCAACGTATTTTGATTTCTTGTACCATAAAGCTTTTCGGGGATTTGAATAAACACCTTAAAAATAGGCAATGGGACGGAGAAAACATACTATCGTTCACTTATATTTCGACTGTTTATGGTGGTTTTAGCATTTTTAAAGCTTTTAGGTTGCCTTGGCCTGCTGATGTACGGCACAAGACTCATGGGAGAGAGTCTGCAGCAACTGGCCGGAGACCGGCTCAGACATATTCTCGATTCACTGACCACCAACCGCCTCACGTCATTACTCACCGGTGCATTGGTCACAGCCATGATACAGTCTTCCACCGCAGCTTCTCTGATGACCGTCAGTTTCGTACATGCCGGTATGCTCACACTCGTCCAAGCCCTGCCTATCCTCATGGGAGCATCAGTAGGCAATACATTCATCGCTTGGATTATGGCCGCCGAATTCAATTTCAGCATCAGTAACTACATTTACCCCTTGATATTAGTGGCGTTTATAATGACCTACTACCGCAAATGGAATGCGTTGGGAAACTCTATCTTCGGCCTATGCTTCATCCTGCTGAGCCTTGGCCTGCTCTGCCACATGGCCGACGACATGACGCTGACCGGTCCTGACGGTATAGCCCGCTACTTGGCCGTCTCCCATGAGAATTACGGTTCATACGCCATATTGTTATTCATTGGTGCCGCCGTCACTTTCGGCGTACAGTCCTCGGCCGTTCTCATGGCCACTTCAATGGCCCTGTGTTCCACCGGCGTATGGTCCATCTATTCCGGCGTGGCTTTTGTGCTGGGTGAGAATATCGGCCGCGCCATCGTCACTTGCCGTGCGGCATCTTCTGCCGGAACGCCTGCCCGCCGTACGGCTCTCGGACAACTGGTTTTCAATCTGAGTGGCGTAACCTGGATGTTTTTGGCCTTTCCTTACTTCGTCAATTTGCTATGTGACTTTATCCATTTCGACCCGACGCAAAAACTCATGACGGCCGACAAAAATCTGGCTTACGTTTTGGCAGCCTTTCATACCGGTTTCAATCTTTGCAACGCCGCCCTGTTTATCGGTTTGGTCAACCCTCTCGAACAACTGGCTACCCGCTGGGTGGCCAAACCACGACACAACGACGAAGAGGAAAGCCAGTTGCGTTTCATTACCAAAGGGATACTCGACACTCCGGAACAGTCCGTCATGGAAGCCCGTAAGGAAATCATCAACTATGCCGACACCGTCACAAAAATGTTCACACAAACCCGTTTCCTATTCTCCGTATCCAATGAAACGGAATTTAAAAATATTTTCACCTTGGTGGAACACTATGAAGACATTTGCGATGAAATGGAAGTAGACATAGCCAACTACCTGAACAAAGTCAGTACCGAAGAGCCATCGGCAGACCTTAAACGTGCAATCTGCGGCATGCTACGCGAAGTAGCTGAAATAGAAAGCATCGGAGACAGTTGCCATCATATCGCCCATACTGCCCGGAGGAACTATCGAAGCACCCAACAACTCACGGAAAAACAGTTGGAACACATTCACCAAATGTTTCAACTGACAGAACAAGCACTGGAACAAATGCGAACCATCTTATCCATCCGGAAAGCCCCAAGAGAGGCTTCCACAGCCTACTATATAGAAAGGGAAATCAATAAATTCCGCAATCAACTACGTAATCTGAATTTTACAGACGTAAACAACGGTGTGTATAATTATCAGACCGGGGCAATGTATATGGACGTCATCAACGAATGCGAACAACTCTCCGACTGTATCCTCAATGTAACGGAAGCACGGTTGGAAGCCAAAGAATCCTAAAAACTCATGATTTTAATCCTTTTATCCCCACTTATCAACTTTGATAATATCAGACAACGGTCAGCAATGCTGCGCCATAGCTAAACCTCGCACTCTCCGGAACCAACAGCAATATTTTCTCACCTTTTTGTGCACGCGTAGCCATGTATTCATCCAAAGCAACAAAGATAGATGCAGACCCGATATTACCGACTTCAGAGAGGTTCGTAAACCAGTTATCCCATAATTCTACATTACGGCTTTGCATTTCCTTTTTCAGTTCATCTCCTATAAAAGCCGAAGAGATGTGAGGAATAACCGTTTTTATCTCATGTACATCCATAGCATATTCCTGTATACACTCTTCTATAAAATCCACCCAATACTTCATTCCGTTCATTAAAATCTTGAAATCCTGGCAGAGAAGGAAATTACCGATATTTAAACGGTCGCCGAACTCTTTCCAACCTTTCAATTCCCCATTCGGAAGCAACTCACCTCCCATACGCATACACGTAGAAGTCTCATTGGCATAAGATTTTGTCTTCACCCATTCTATTTTCAAAGAAAGACCAGCTTCATTCGGCCGATCCGACAAAAGCAAGGCTGCCGCACCGTCGCTCAACATAAACCTCAAGAAATCACGTTCAAACTCCATATATTGAGTATTGGACAACTCATCGCATACGGCTTCGGGCACCTCATAATTAACAGCCCTGAATGTAGGAGAAATCAACTCAGATGCCGTACAAATACCTTTATGACTTTCATTCAACCGAATGGCGTTGAACAAAGTCTTTAGAGCCTGCAAAGAAGTCAGACAAACACCGGAAAAAGAGAAAATCTCTACCGGATGACATTTCAATTGCCCATGAACCATAGAAGCATGCGATGGAACCAACTGATCCGGTGTCGTTGTCGCACAACACAAAATATCGATATCCTCTATGCATCCCCCGAGCGAAGATAATTTCTTGATAGCCTCTACCACCATTCCGGAATTCCGATGGGTCACCGCTCCTTCCTCATTCAGTGCATAATAACGATGCTTAATGCCATTACGCTTTAATACAATAGACTTAATACGTGATTTCTTTCCTTCGATGTAACCCAAGAAATCTTCTATATGTTCGTTGTCTACAGACTCATTCGGCAAAAACGAACTTAAACAATTTATATAAACTTTATTCATCGCTTTATAATATTATAATAAAACATTAAGTGCTTCTGTACCTCTTCTACCGTAAGCCCATTATTAAAAGACTCTTCAAAAGCACAACCAATAAAAATATACCTCAAGTGATGCGCTACCTCCTCGGCATCTAAATCTCTTATTTCCTTCGTTTTAATGGCATTTTTTACTACAGCCTTTATAAAAGAATACTCATGAAAAAACAGGTTGTAAATTTTACTATCAAATCCTTCATAGTTCTTATGTGCCTGATATAAAAGGCTGAAGTAACCTCCAAAGCCATTGTTCCCCTCCCAAACAAAAGGCTTCATCGATTCAATCGTATTCTTCGCCCCGTTTATATATACCTCAAGATATTCTTTCAAGGAAATCCACTTGGCAGCCTCCTCCTTAAAACCGGTCTTCTGCAATACATTCTGCTTGTTCAAGACAAAGCGATCTATGACGGCTTTAAAAAGTTCTTCCTTAGACTTATAAGAATAATATATGGCTCCCCTGGTCAGCCCTATTTCCGCTTCTAAATCGGACGTAGAGGCGCCTTCATAATCAGCATTTAAGAAAAGACGAAACGCCCCTTCCAAAATTTTCTTATCACTCTTAGTCATACGTATTTTTATAATGTGCCACAAAA
>OJNR01000857.1_pt1 | contig 17984 bp, 19 predicted proteins | sample 1597901 | NCBI WGS metagenome assembly OJNR01 (sample SAMN01915223, study PRJEB22387) | human gut metagenome | isolation source: stool | host: Homo sapiens | place: USA | reverse complement strand
GCCCCGTTTCATATGTCGGATAAATTTTTTTAGAAAGGATGTCTTTCGTCCGAAACCGTCAATTTAGCACGACCTTTTGCACGACGGCTGGCCAGTACGCGACGACCGTTTGCAGTAGACATTCTCAAACGGAATCCGTGTTTGTTAATTCTTTTTCTGTTCGAAGGTTGAAATGTTCTTTTCATTGCCGTTATATTTTTATCGTTATTATTCCTTTTTTCGGACTGCAAAAATAGATACTTTTTTTTAATAAACCAAGAGATTACCCATTTTTGGGGATTTTCTTTTTGAGATTTTATTGATTTAGTTTACTTTTGTACCTCGAAAGTTCAGAAACAAAGAATAATATAAATACAAAACAGTATACAAAGTATGATTAACTCGCAAGACATTAAAAACGGAACCTGTATCCGTTTGGACGGAAAGCTCTATTTCTGTGTAGAATTTTTACATGTAAAACCGGGTAAGGGAAACACGATTATGCGTACCAAACTCAAAGATGTGGTATCGGGTCGTGTGCTTGAACGCCGCTTCAATATCGGTGAAAAACTGGAAGATGTACGGGTAGAACGTCGTCCGTATCAGTTCTCGTACAACGAGGGTGAACACTATCACTTCCTCAATCAGGAGACTTGGGACGACCTGATTATCAACAAAGACCTTATCACGGGTGTAGACTTCCTGAAAGAGGGTATGGTTGTCGAGGTGGTTTCCGATGCTTCGACCGAGACGGTGCTCTTTGCCGAATTGCCGGTAAAGGTACAGCTCGAGGTGACCTACACCGAGCCGGGTCTCAAAGGCGATACCGCTACCAATACCACCAAACCGGCTACGGTCGAGACGGGTGCTACGGTACGTGTACCTCTCTTTATCGAAACGGGCGAGATGATTGTAGTCGATACTCGCGACGGTTCGTATATCGAGCGTGCCAAATAAAGAATCGATTCCGCATTCATGCCATAAAAACGGGTCTCGTGCAAACGGGTCCCGTTTTTTTTGTGCCCGATATGTTTCGGCCCAGCTCTTGGATGGGTGTTTGGGATGAAAGATGTATATCTGTTTCACGGATATAGGAGCCGGTTCGGCATAGTCGAATTTGAAAACTTGTTTTCTCATTTGTTTCTGCACTTACCTTTTTATATATTTGTACGAAACAGAATATTACCGTTATGCCCTATTTCTCGATTATTGTACCGGTATACAACCGGCCCGACGAAGTGAGCGACCTGCTCGCGAGCCTGTCGCAACAAACCTGTAAGGATTTTGAAATCGTCTTGGTCGAAGATGGTTCGACCGTGCGGTGTGCCGATGCCGTGGCGCGTTACGAGTCGTCGGTCGACATACACTACTATTATAAGGAGAACGAGGGGCGTAGCATTGCTCGCAACTACGGTATGGAGCGGGCATCGGGTCGCTATTTTATCTTTTTCGATTCCGATTGCGTGATACCGGCCCGTTACTTCGAGGTGCTGAGTGCGGCCTTGCAACGACACTATACCGACTGTTTCGGAGGTCCCGATGCTGCTCACGACTCGTTCAGCGACGTGCAGAAGGCTATCAACTATTCGATGACCTCGTTTCTCACTACGGGCGGTATCCGGGGCGGGAAGATCCAGCTCGAGAAGTTTACCCCGCGTACCTTCAACATGGGCTTTTCGCGTGAGGTCTACGAGCGGGTGGGCGGATTCCGCGAGATGTTCAGCGAGGACATCGACATGAGTACCCGCATCCGTCAGGCCGGATTCTCCATTACCCTCATACGCGATGCCTTTGTCTACCACAAGCGCAGGGTGAACCTGCGGCTGTTTTTCAGGCAGGTGTATATATTCGGGATGTCGCGCATTTCGCTCTACCTGCTTTACCCCGATACGCTGAAGCTCGTTCACTGGCTTCCGGCCTGTTTTGTCGTAGGGGCGTTGGTCATGATTATAGGGTCGCTCTTCTGGTGGCCGGCCATTCTGCCGTTGGTTGCCTATCTGTTGGCGGTCTTTATCGTGTCGTGGTGCGTGAACAAGCGGCTCAAAATAGCCGCGTTGTCGGTGGTAGCCAGTCTCATACAATTGTGCGGATATGGTGTGGGTTTTTTGAAAGCCTACTTCTTGAAGGTGGTTCTTGGTCGTGGTCGGGACGAAGCCGAAGAGGTGCGTCTGCGTAAAGGAAAGTAGCCATGGACCGCAAGCGCGACAAGTTGAAGATAACCGAGTGGGCGGCCGAAGACCGTCCGCGCGAAAAGATGATGCTGCACGGTATCCGCTCCTTGAGCAATGCCGAGTTGATAGCTATTCTCATCGGGTCGGGCAATGTGGATGAGACGGCTGTGGAGCTCTCGCAACGCATTCTCAATGCGGCAGGCAACAGCCTGAACCGGCTGGGAAAATATGGTATAGACGATTTCGTGAAACCGTTCAAAGGGATAGGCGAGGCCAAGGCCATTACCATTATGGCGGCTCTCGAGATAGGCCGCCGCAGGCGCGACGAGGAGCTGCCCAAGCGTCCCGCCATTACCCACAGTGCCGATGTGTACAGCCTCATGAGGGGGCAGATGATAGACTTGCCGCACGAGGAGTTCTGGGTGCTCCTGCTCAACCGGGCCAACCGGGTGATTGATACCTTGCGGGTAAGTCAGGGTGGTACTGCGGCGACGGTGGTCGACGTGAAGCTGATCATGCGGTCGGCCTTGCAGCAGTTGGCCTCGGCCCTGATCCTGTGTCACAACCACCCCTCGAACAATCTCACACCCAGTGCGGCCGACGACAAGGTAACGGCCAAGATAAAGGCGGCTGCCGCCCTCTTCGATATGGCGGTGCTCGACCATATCATCGTGGGCGAAGAGGGGTACTTCAGCTATGCCGACGAGGGGAGGCTGTAAAACATTGTCGCTCCTCCCTCAATCTTTTGGGCCATGGGAGTGGCCTGTTTTTCTTATTTCTTTTCTGTCGGATATAGACTTTCGAGGTGGCGAATGACGGTTGCTCCCATCAGGCGGCTGCCCTCGGCGTTGGGGTGCAGTCCGTCGTAGAGATACTTGTGGCCTTGGGTCTCTACCTCGGTGGTGATGCCCGATTCGTTGTACATGTCTATGGTGGGGCATCCCAGCTTCTCGCCGGCCCGTTGTATGGCCTCGACAAAGAGGGGCAACCGGGTAACCGTAGGGGCGCGTTGTATGGGAGTGAGCAGCATAACCTGGGTATCGGGACAATATTTGCGTATTACTGATACGGCCCAGTTGATGGCTCCGTAGAGGGTCTGGCGATTGGCTTCGTTGTAGGGTTTCTCCAGCTCGGAAATGTCGCCGATGACTCCGTTGCCCGAGTCGTTTGTACCACACGAGATAATCACGAGGAAGGGGTCGAAGTCAGAATCGGCCTGTTTGTGGCCGACGAGCGGTGAAGGGGTGTCGTTGTGAAATGGTTCGCCCTCGGTTTCGGGAATGACTGTTCCCTCGGGAACGACCATTTGCAGGAGGCGGAATACCTGGTTGGAGATGACGTTGTTGGTGTTGTTGCCGTCGTATACAGGTTGGGGGTTGGTGTCGACTGCTGTCCCGGGGTAGTCAATCCAACAGGCACTCGACACGGCCAGGTTGGTCAGTGACATGTCGAAGTGTTGGGCCGTGACCCAGGCCCACGAGTCGCTGGGTGCCGTGATGCTGTTGCCCAGGGCTACCAGTTGTTTGCCATAGAGGCTGATTGAGGAGGCAGGCTCCTCATTGTCCTGAGTCTGGCAGCCTGATAAAACGGGTGTCAGTGTGCCGATTATGAAGAAGACGATATGTCGCAATGCTCTCATGGCTCGATATATAAAAGCCTGTTACCATACTTGACAACAGGCTTGATTGAGAATAAAAATGTTTTGTTCCTTATTTTGATGAAGCGTAGCGTTTGTTCAGCAGCTCGACCACCTCGTTGGTGATGTCGTAGGCGGGGTTGATGTAGAGAGTGCTGGCGTTGTTGAAGATAGCTTCGTATTTTTTCTCTTGGTTATACTCTTTGATGAAGGTGTTGATCGAGTCGTTCATCTGCATGAGCATCTTTTGTTGCTCGAGCATGTTCTCGTTGTCGAGGCGTTGAGCGTACTCTTGCAGGTCGGCAGCTTTCTTTTCGAGGCGTTGATACTCCTGTTGAGCTCTCTCGGGCGAGAGGAAAGCGTTGTTTTGATATTTGCGTTGGAAGTCGTCCTGCTCTTTTTTTAATTGACGAGCCTTTTCGTTGATTGAGGCGCGGGCGTTCTCCTGTTTGTTGATCATCTTTTCGTTGAGATCTTTTGCATAGTTGTATTTGGAGAGCAAAGAATCTACGTTGATGTAAGCGATGGGTAATTTCCCTTCGAAGGAGGCCGACGATGCGGTGTTGTTGGAGGGTTGATTCGATGCGTTTTGTTTATTGCCGCATTGTACCATCAATAAAGAAACGGCAATCACAGCTACAGTCCGGATTGCAAGAGTAAAAGTCTTCATGTTATTTATCAGTCTAAAATATTATATCGTTATATAAGTTTCTCCTTCCTCTCCTGTGCATCGGTAGAGACCGCGCAGGAAATACCCTTTTTACGCAGGTATTTGTTGTCGCTGATGTGCGGGCTGGGGAACCTGCCTCCCTTGACGAAGAAAACCCGTATGCCCAAGAGTATGACAGCCAGTGCAAGAAACCCTATGGTAAAAAGTAAAATAATCCACATTCCTTCTTTCATTAAAAATACAGAGATCGGTTCGGCTCTGTCCATTTGAAAACTCGTCTTTTCATTTGTCTTTGCACTTCCCTTTCACTATATTTGTATAGTAAAACAAAGACCCCCGAGCGGGCAGAAACAAACGTGTTGGTTGTGTATGCCTTACGGCCGTCTTTGCTGTGCAAATATAGGAAAGGAAAATGTGAATTTGGTCGAAGAATGGAAATATTTTGACGATAGAATCGGTAAAAACGGGAAATTTAACATAAATTTCTTCGAGTACAGAAAGTTTAGCAATGAACAAATTGTAACTAAAATAGAAAAAAATGGAGATTAAAGAACTGAAACCCTCATCAATTTGGCACTATTTCGATGCCATTACTCAGGTTCCCCGTCCTTCGAAAAAGGAGGAGCGCATTCGTGAGTTCCTGTTGGCTTTTGCCCGGGAACAAAATCTGGCAGCCCAGGTCGACAAGACGGGCAACGTAGTGATTACCAAAGAGGCTACCCCGGGTTGCGAAGGGGCTGCTACCGTTATCTTGCAAGCTCACATGGATATGGTGTGCGAGAAGAACGGCGATGTGAAACACGACTTCGAGAATGACCCCATCGAGACGTATGTCGATGGCGAGTGGGTGAAGGCTCGGGGCACGACGTTGGGTGCCGACAATGGTATCGGTATTGCTGCCGCTCTGGCGGTGCTGGCCGACAAGGAGTTGAAGCATGGTCGCATACAGGCGCTGTTTACCGTCGATGAAGAGACGGGATTGACGGGTGCTTTCGGTCTCGAAGCCGGTATGATCGACGGCAAATATCTGTTGAACCTCGATTCGGAAGATGAGGCCGAAATCTTTATCGGTTGCGCCGGTGGTATCGACACCACGTCGACCTTTACCTACAAGCAGGAGCCTCTACCGGCCGGTAAGTTCTACTTGCGGGTCGAGGTGAAGAACCTGCTGGGCGGCCACTCGGGTGGCGATATTCACCTGGGCCGCGGCAATGCCAACAAACTGCTGGCCCGCTTCCTGTGGCTGTGCATGCAACGTCACGAGATTCACCTGTGTGCCATCGACGGCGGTAACCTGCGCAACGCCATACCGCGCGAGGCCATGGCGGTGATTGCCGTGAATCCCGAGGATAAGGAGGCTATCCGGGCCGAGGTCAACCACTTTGCTGCCGATGTGGCTGCCGAGTTGAGTGGCGTGGACCCGAATGTGACGGTAGATGTTGCTACGGCCGATGCACCCGAGTTCATGATTGAAGATGGAGTGGCCCGTTCGCTCGTCAGTGCCCTCTATGCGGCACCTCACGGGGTGATAGCCATGAGCCACGATATTGAGGGGTTGGTAGAGACCTCGACCAACCTGGCCTCGGTGAAGATGACCGAGCCGGGTAAGATTGTGGTGGCTACGAGCCAGCGCAGTTCGGTCGAGTCGGAGAAGTACGACATCGCCTATCAGGTAGAGTGTCTTTTCCGGATGGCCGGTGCCGAGCCTACGCATGGCGACGGTTACCCCGGATGGAAACCCAACATGCACTCGCACATCAAGGATATTGCTGTGGCTGCCTATGAGGAGCTTTACCAGCAGACCCCGGCCATCAAGGCTATCCACGCCGGTCTCGAGTGCGGCCTGTTCCTGACGAAGTATCCGCAACTCGACATGATTTCGTTCGGTCCCACGTTGCGGGGCGTACACTCTCCCGACGAGATGATGCACATCCCGGCCGTAGAGAAGTTCTGGAACCACCTGGTGCTCATTCTGGAGAAGGTGGCTGCCGAGCATTGATACATTACGCTCGGGGAGGGGATTCCCTCCCCGGCATAGTCTCGCCGTTGGCGGGGATAGATACAAAAAAAGGGAGGCGCGATTGCCTCCCTTTTTTGTATGTGATACGGAGCTTATTTCATAGCCAGATTGAGCTGTTGTGCAGCTTGTTGGTAGGCCAGTACACCGGCTTGCGAAAGCTCTACGGTCATGTTGTTGCCATCGGCACCTACCATTTGTACATGGTTGTCATCGACGAAGGTCATGAATTTGGTCGTTTCGCCGTTGGCCGAAAGAGACCACGAGTTGTCGTTGCTGTCGAATACGAAACCGATGGTCGAGTTGTCGGCCGTGTTGGTAATGGTGTAGCCGTCTTTATCGGTCTTTACCAGATAGATGTCACCGTTTTCGCCTTTCACTTCCTTGGTCGATTTCTGGGCTATGGGGCTGCTGCCGGTCCAGAACTCGATGGAGTTGAGCACCACGGCGTCGACAAGTACGGTAGCCTCGTATACCGGGATGATATGGAAGGCGATAAATACGAGTTCGTTTACAAATTTGTTGCCTACACCTCCGTTCCAGCTAAGTACCTTGTTGGTAAGGCTGAACGATCCGATACAAGACGAGAAGCAGAGAGTCGCTGCTAAGGTAAGGGCAATAGCCACATTCAGTTTGTTCTTTTTCATCGTTTTAAATTTTTAGTTAGAAATATGTAATACGCAAAATTTAGTAAGTTGAAAAAGAGGGCGGCATGGTGGCAAAAGATGGCGCGAAACATGCTGCACGGCAATTCATTTGATGGCGATAGGGCCAATTTCAGGTTCATCGAGCAGGAGACTCACACACTGCATTTCCCGTCTCTTGTCGGGGAGAGGGAGGAATGACGAGTACAGAGACCGGTGAAAACCGACGTTCTTCTACCAGACCGATTGACTTCTATCTTTTACAAAGATAAAAAACTTTTGGAAAAAAAGGTTTTTATAAGGGGATTTTTTCTTGATATATTTTGTAATATCGCAGAACCTCATGAACATAGGCTACGGTTTGGCGCCCTCTGAAATAGCCGAATTTGCACACTTCGTCGTTGAAATACTCGGGGTTGCTCTTGAGCAGGATGAAGTCGCTCACGTTATCGTCCCATACATAGGGGTTCTTGCCGTACTTCTCGGCCAGCGCCATGGCGTCGAGCACGTGGCCGAGCCCGGCATTGTAGGCGGCGAGGATAAACTTGAGCCGCTCGTTTTTGTCCTGGATGGCCGAGAGGCTTTTGTTGAGCGATTGTATGCTTTTGACGGCCGCCTTCAGATTCTTCTCGGGGTTGGTAATCTCCTGGGCCGATACCCCGAAGGCCTGTGCCGTGCGAGGCATCAGTTGCATCAGTCCCCGGGCTCCGGCCCACGATACGGCCAGGGTGTCGAAGTGCGACTCGTTGTAGGCCTGTGCGGCGAGTATGCGCCAGTCCCAGTCGAGTTCGCGGGCATACTTTTTAAATAGGTGGTCGTAGATGGATATTTGTCCTTTCGAGACCGACAGCACGGCCGAGTTGGGGAACGACTTGCTCAGTTCGAAATACCGGCGCGAGATGCTGCGGTAGGAGTCGGATTTCTGGTTCTCCTTCACCCACTGGTTGATGGCGTGTGCCAGGGCGGGCGAGGTCTTGCTCACGGCCCACGAGGCCCGTTGGGGGAAGCTCACCTGCAGGTGGATGTCGATGTTGTTGTAATAGGTGCGGTTCAACTGCGCCAGGTTGTTGTCGGCCAGGGTGTAGGGTATCTCGCCGGTCGAGACCATCTCGATGAGCTCTTCGGTCACCACCGTATCCTTGTCGATGTGGTGGATGTGTATGCCGCCGCCCAATTCGTTGTTGAGGTTGTTGATGCGCTCTTCGTATTTCGAGCCGGCTTCGACGTAGACATCTTTCCCGATGAGGTCGACCACGTCGTTTATCATTTCGTCCTTGGGCTTGCGGGGCTGGATGAGCACTTGGTGGGTGATGTTTTCGGCACCGCAGTAGAGCCACTCGTTTTTGGCGTCGCCGATGATGGGCATCTCGTAGGCGATGACGTCGCCCTTGCCCTGTTGCAGCATCTCGGTGAGGTGCTTGATGTTGTCGGCTACGATGACGGTGGTCTTGAGGTTGTAGTGGTCGGCAAACTGTTTGATGCGTTCGTATTCATAACCCATCTCTTCGCCTCGGTAGAGGAAGTAGGAGGTGGAGCTGTAGAGCGTGAGAACTCGCAGTTCGCCCCGCTCGCAGATGGAGTCGAAGTCGTTCGGCACCTCTTCGGCGGTGTGCTGCTTGTTCCCTCCGCAGGCCGTGAGCAGACAGAGGGCGAGGAGCACATATATCCAGCGGGATATGTTCCTCGGCATAGGCTTACCCTTTGAGCTTGTGAGAGATAAAGTTGGTCATAATCTCGATGGCGACCGTGTTGTGACCGCCCTGCGGGATGATGATGTCGGCGTAGCGTTTGGTAGGTTCGATGTGTTGCAGGTGCATGGGTTTGAGTACCCGTTGGTAGCGGTCGATTACCATCTCGACCGTGCGTCCCCGCTCGATGATGTCGCGGTTGATGACCCGGATGAGGCGGTCATCGGCATCGGCATCGACAAATACTTTCATGTCCATCATGTTGCGCAACTCTTCGTTGCAGAGAATCAGGATACCCTCGACGATGATGATGTCGCGAGGCTCGACGGTGATCGTCTCCTTTGACCGGGTGCAGGTGAGGAACGAGTAGATGGGCTGCTCGATGGGGCGGCCCGCCTTCAGCTCTTTGAGGTGCTTGACCAGCAGGTCGAAGTCGATGGCTGCCGGCTCGTCGAAGTTGATGTCCTGACGTTCGTCTTCCGGCACATCGCTGCTGTCCCAATAGTAGGAGTCCTGGGGAATAACGGCTGTTTGTCCGGGAGGAAGGCTCTCAATGATTTTTCGCACGACGGTGGTTTTGCCCGACCCGGTTCCACCGGCTATTCCTATGATTAACATGACGCTTCTGGTTTTAGGGGTGTGACTTGATCGTTATTTGTACTCAAACCGGCCTTTGTCCGATTCGATGATTAGCTCGTTGTGGTCGGCTGCCTGTGTGTAGCCGATGATGCGGGCATCGATGTCGAACGAGCGGCTGATGTCGATCACGCGTTGGGCATCCTCGGCGTCGACATAGACCTCCATGCGGTGACCCATGTTGAAGACCTTGTACATCTCGTGCCAGTCGGTACCCGATTGCTCCTGGATGATGCTGAACAGCGGGGGTACGGGGAAGAGGTTGTTCTTGATGACCCGCATGTTTTCCACGAAGTGCATCACTTTGGTCTGGGCTCCGCCCGAGCAGTGTACCATACCGTGCACGCGCGGACGCATCTCGTCGAGCAGTTTCTTGATGACGGGGGCATAGGTACGGGTGGGCGAGAGCACCAGTTTGCCGGCGTCGATACCCAGTTCGGCAATCTGGTCGGTCAGTTTCAGCTTGCCCGAGTATACCAGCTCTTCGGGTACGGCGTTGTCGTAGCTCTCGGGGTATTTGGCTGCGAGGTATTTGGCAAATACATCGTGGCGGGCCGAGGTGAGTCCGTTGCTGCCCATGCCGCCGTTGTACTCTTTTTCGTACGAGGCTTTGCCGTAGGACGAGAGTCCCACGATGACGTCGCCCGGGCGTATGTGCTCGTTCGATACCACATCCTTGCGCTTCATGCGGCAAGTCACGGTGCTGTCGACGATAATCGTGCGCACCAGGTCGCCCACGTCGGCCGTCTCGCCGCCCGTGCTGTAAGCGTTCACGCCCAGTGCGCGCAGTTCTGCAAGCAGCTCTTCGGTGCCGTTGATGATGGCCGAAATCACTTCGCCGGGGACCAGCAGCTTGTTTCGGCCGATGGTCGACGAAACCAGTATGTTGTCGGTGGCTCCTACGCAGAGCAGGTCGTCGATGTTCATGATGAGGGCATCCTGTGCAATGCCTCGCCACACGCTCAGATCGCCGGTTTCGCGCCAATACATGTAGGCCAGCGACGACTTGGTGCCGGCACCGTCGGCGTGCATGATGTTGCAATACTCGGGGTCGCCGCCCAGAATATCGGGAATGATCTTACAGAAGGCTTTGGGAAAGATACCCTTGTCTATATTCTTGATAGCGTTGTGTACATCTTCTTTCGAAGCCGATACGCCGCGCAGGTTGTAACGTTGGTCGCTCATAGGTATGTGTAATTGATGCTTACAAAATTAGTGCAAAAATGGCATCGGTGCAAGCATCTGGTTTATAAAACGAGTGTCAGGTAGATGAATATCACGGGCGATGCCAGAAGTTCGCTGTCGAACCGGTCGAGAATGCCGCCGTGCCCGGGGAGCAGTTTGCCCGAATCTTTGGCTCCGGCCGTACGCTTGAGCAGCGATTCGCACAGGTCGCCCCAGGTCGAGAATACCGAGGTGAGTATCCCCATGATTACCCATTGCACGGTGGTGAGCATGCCGGGTATGATGTAGTTCAGGCACAGGGCGAGTATGATGCAGAAGAGCAGGCCGCCGAAAAATCCCTCCCACGACTTCTTGGGCGAGATGCGCTCGAAGAGCCGGTGGCGCCCCAGCGTGCTGCCTACGACGTAGGCGCCGGTATCGTTTATCCAGATGAAGGCGAAGAGGGCCATCAGTATGTATTCGGGGTGACCGTACAGCAGTTGATATTCGGTACTGTATCCCCATACACCGAGCAGCGCAAGGGGCAGAACGATATAGATTTGTCCCAATATGCTGTATGCCCAACCCATGACGGGCAACTTGTCGGGCGACAGGTAGAGCTGGATGATGGGGCGTGCTACCAGATAGATGAGGTAGGTGAGTATCGAGGCTTTATGAAGCGACTCGCCTAATTGGCCCGAATAGGAAAAGGCCGTGAGAAACAGGGCGCAGGCTCCTGCCATATCGATGACAAAAGTGAGTTGATCGAATGGCCTGCCGAATCGGGTAAGCATGAGAAATTCGACATAGCCAAGCAGGGCGACGATACCAAAAATGCCCAGAAAGGTATAGGCTCCCGACAAGACAGCCGTAGTAATGATAACGATAAACAGTATACCGGTAAAAGTTCGGGTCAGTAGATTTTTCACGGTTCCTTATTTTTGATGTTGGGTGAATTATAAGGCATATAGCGACAGTTGCGGGCAGCGGGTACTCGGCATAGGCTGTGCTTTACGCTTTCATATAGTTTACAAATATAGGTATAATCCCATAAAGCGGCCCTTCTGGGTAGTTTTTTTTTGTGATAAAGCGATAAAAAAGAGATACAGTCGATTGTCGGCTGTATCTCTTGTATCATGTAGATTGTCTCGCTCGTCGGGCGGTTAGGCCTTCGAGTCGGAGGTATCTTTTTCATTTTCTTTTGTTTCGCCGTTTTCAGCCTTGGGTTGGTCGGCCGTGCCTTCAGCTGTCGGTTGAGGTTTTTCGTCAGACGGTGTCGGATTGCCTTCGGCCTCCGGTTTTTTGTGTTCGGCCTCTTCCTCCTTCTTGGCTGCCTCTTCGTCTTGCAGTATCTCTTCGGTACGCGAAATCCACGGACGCTTGCCGAATATCTGCTCCACGTCTTCGGCAAAGATAACCTCGCGGGTAATCAGTACCTCGGCCAGTTTGGCATGCTTCTCGGCATTCTCGCGCAGAATCGACTTGGCGCGCTCGTACTGTTCGTTTACGATTCGGCTCACCTCTTTGTCGATGAGTTTGGCCGTCTCTTCGCTGTACGGTTTGGTGAATCCATACTCCTGACCCGTAGAGTCGTAGTAGGAGAGGTTGGGCAACTGCTCGCTCATACCGAAGTAGACCACCATGGCGTAGGCCTGCTTGGTGACCCGCTCCAAGTCGTTCGAGGCGCCGGTCGAGATGCGTCCGAGGAATACCTCTTCGGCGGCCCGGCCTCCCAGCGTGGCACACATCTCGTCGAGCATCTGCTCGCGGGTGGTGATTTGCCGCTCTTCGGGCAGATACCAGGCAGCGCCCAGCGCGCGACCGCGTGGTACGATGGTCACCTTGATGAGCGGGTTGGCATATTGCAGCAGCCAGCTGATCGAGGCATGCCCGGCTTCGTGTATGGCGATGGAGCGTTTCTCCTCTTGAGTCGTGATTTTCGACCGCTTCTCCAGACCGCCTACGATACGGTCGACGGCATCCATAAAGTCCTGACGCTGTACGCTCTTCTTGTTCTTGCGGGCGGCAATCAGGGCGGCTTCGTTGCAGACGTTGGCAATGTCGGCCCCCGAGAATCCCGGGGTCTGGCGGGCCAACAGGTCTACATCGACCGAGTCGTCGATCTTCACGTTGCGCAGGTGTACCTTGAAGATGGCCTTTCGGTCGTTCAACTCGGGCAACTCTACGTAGATTTGACGGTCGAAACGTCCGGCACGCAGCAGGGCCTTGTCCAGAATGTCGGCCCGGTTGGTGGCAGCCAGAATGATGACGCCGCTGTTCGACCCGAAACCATCCATTTCGGTAAGCAACTGGTTCAGGGTGTTCTCCCGCTCGTCGTTGGAACCCATGTTGGGGTTCTTGCCACGGGCACGACCCACGGCATCGATCTCGTCGATGAAGACGATACAGGGGGCTTTCTCCTTGGCCTGGCGGAAGAGGTCGCGCACACGCGACGCACCCACACCTACGAACATCTCGACGAAGTCGGAACCCGACAGTGAGAAGAACGGTACGTTGGCCTCGCCGGCTACGGCTTTGGCCAGCAGGGTTTTACCGGTCCCTGGAGGACCTACCAGCAAAGCGCCTTTGGGTATTTTGCCACCCAGGTCGGTATATCGACTGGGATTCTTCAAAAACTCTACAATCTCTTCGACCTCCTGTTTGGCTTCCGAGAGTCCGGCTACATCGTCGAAGGTTACCTTCACGGCTCCGTCCTTGTCGAAAAGCTGAGCTTTGGCCTTGCCCACATTGAACACGCCGCCGCCACCGCCGCCACCCTGGTTGGTCATTCGGCGGGCCAGATAAATCCAGAAGATAATAAAGAATACGATGGGGCCGAAGGTCCACAGGATATTGGTCAGATCGCTGCTGTTCTCGTAGTTGACATCGGCTTTGAAGCCGTAGTCTTTTTTCCACGCCTCGAGGGTAGTGGCAAAACTGTCGCCCGAGGGTATGTTGGTGTATACGATGGGCTTGCCGGTAATCTTGTCGGTTTTGAAAATAGCTTTGGCCGTGCTGTCGTTGAGTTGAGCCTCGACGTAGTCTTTCTTGGCATGAACCGTTACGTTGGTCATGCCGCCCTCCTTGGCTATCTTTTCAAATTCCGACCAGTTCACCTCCTTGCTCATCGAAGGATCGTTGGCATAGTAGAGGCCAAACAGAAGCAGTGCGATAATCGCATACATCCAGTACAGGTTGAACCGGATGCGCTTCTTCTTATTAGGCCCTAATGGAGACATGTTGTTGTTTCCCATATTTTATATATAGTATAAGATACAAATGGTGTATCAAAAATTATTCCACGTCAGGAATCTCTGTCAATTTGGCATCGTTCCACAATTGTTCGAGTTTGTAGTAGTTGCGGTATTCGGGCAGGAAAACATGTACCAGAATGCTGCCGTAGTCGATAATTATCCATTGGCTGTTTTGGTATCCGTCATATCCGAAAGGTTTGGTGCCGGTGTGTTGCTGCACATACTCTCTCACGCTGTCGGCAATCGCTGCCACTTGGGTAGTCGACTGTCCCTCGCAGATGACGAAGTATGAAGCTGCAGCCGATTCTATGTCCGAGAGATCTACGGTGGTGATTTTTTTCCCTTTTTTTTCTTGAATGCCTTCTATAATGGTTTGGATTAGTTGTTTTTCTTTCATTTACTTATTGTATGGCTTATATGTATATATTCTCATTTTGCAAAGATAATGCGATTTTTCCAATTACGAGAAAATAGCTTTGTTATAAAATTAAGGCTTTCGTTAAAAACTCCTTTTGCTAACTGTGGGTATAATAGGATTTTGCAGAATAACGAATGAAAAACAGAAAAGTTCGGCTGCGAGGTTTGGTTGCTTTGCCTATATTCCGATAATATAGGATACGGTTTGGAATAAAGAAATATCTGAAATCGGGGTCCGATATTTTATTTTCCGCTTGACTTTCGTCGTACTCTCGGGGTATAGGAGTCGGTTCGGCATAGTCAAACTTAAAAACTTCGTTTTTGTTTGCCTCTGCTCTCACCTTTCACTATATTTTCAGAATATAGGAGTCGGTTCGGCATAGTCAAACTTAAAAACTTCGTTTTTTTGTTTGCCTCTGCTCTCACCTTTCACTATATTTGTTGCCAAATAATTTGTAACACTTAATATGGAAATCAAAGGAAAAATCATTCACGTGCTGCCGTTGCAGGAGGGTGTATCGAGAGCCGGCAACCCGTGGAAGAAACAAGAGTATGTATTGGAAACCGAGGAGCAATATCCTCGCAAGGTATGTTTCAATCTTTTTGGCGATAAGGTAGATCAATATCCGGCAGCAATCGGCGACGACGTGACGGTCAGCTTCGACCTCGAGAGCCGCGAGTTTAACGGCCGTTGGTACACCGACGTGAGAGCCTGGAAAATAGAGAAGTCGGCTCCCGCAGCTCAGGGCGTACCCGATATGCCGCCCATGCCCAACGATATACCTCCGTTCCCGCCGGCCCCGGCTGCTTCCGACATGCCGGCCTCGTCGACCGACGATCTGCCGTTCTGATGGACCGGAGAATGTCCCCGCTGCGGCGTGGATTGGGAAACGAAGCATAATGAAATTGTACCGGGAGGTCGCAGGGGTATTGATACCCTTGCGACCTCTTTGCTTTATCTACTTTTGTATTTATTGTGCTATTTTCTCTTTTTATTGTGAACGGAAAACTCTATTTTTACTCCCTCGAAAAGAAACCCTATAAACCGTAAAAACGATGATTAGATTAAATGTTTTTGTGAGAGTCGATGAGGCTCGTCGCGCCGAATTTTTGGAGATTGCTAAAAAGTTGACCGAATGCTCACTCAAAGAGGAGGGCTGTGTGGCTTACGATGTTTTCGAGAGTGCTACGCGTCACGATGTGTTGATGATTTGTGAAACCTGGAAAGACGATGAGGCTCTGCGTGCCCATGAGCAGACTACTCACTTTGTCACTTATGTGGGGCAGATGCACTCCTTGGGCGAGATGAAGCAAGAGCGATTCAACTTCTGATTCGGTATTCCCGAGTATAATATCGAACAGGAATGAAGTGGAGTAAGTTGTTTCTGGTTGCGGTTGCCTTGATGGCAGTCGCACCTTTCACGTCGTGTGGCGATGATGACAATCACGCCTCGATACCTACCCGCCCCTCGGGCGAAAACGAGGCCGACTCGATAGCTATCGCTCAGATTTCGTGGCAGGAGCGGGAGATTCGGGATGGTGTCGTGAGCAAGACGGCTCAGGTGCAAAAGCTCTTTGACTATCCGCAAACGATAAGCATGTTGGAAATCGACCTGAACAAGGCCAATGTTTCGTTTGTCGTTTCGTATGAGGTCTCGTTGAGCAAGACTACCAGCGACCGGGCCATCGCGGCCAATGCGTTGGCGGCGATAAACGGTACCTTTTTCAATACCTCGACCGGTGTAAGCCGTCACTTCTTGAAGTGCAACGGCACTGTGGTGGCTACCACCGAGACCAACGAGTTTTCGACTCGTGCCACCGGGGCCTTCTGTGCCACGGGCGACCGGGTGGAGATAAAGACGTGGAGCTCGAGCGACGAGGCTTCGCTCGGGGGCGACTATCAGCAGGTAGTCGTGTCGGGGCCGCTGATGATGGACAACGGGCACGATGTGGCCATGTGGGCCAATTCGTTTACAACCGATACACACCCGCGTACCTGCGTGGCAACGACCGACGACAATCGGGTGCTCTTCATCGTCTTCGATGGCCGTCTCGATGGAGCCAAGGGGGTGAACCTCTACGATCTGCGCACCTTTGCTCGGCAGATGGGGGCGACCGATGCTCTCAATCTTGACGGCGGAGGCTCTTCGACCCTCTATATCCAGTCCTATGGCGTGATCAATCACCCTTGCGACAATGGCAAGTACGACCACGAAGGCGAGCGTGCAGTCCCCTCGGTATTGATGGTGAAGACAAACTGAATCCCGTAAATACAGGTATCTCGGCGGGGCGATGGGGGTTAAACCCGAATCGTCCCGCTTTTTTGTGTAAAAAACGGGCTCGGCATGATGGAAAAAAAGAATAAAATTCTTATCTTTCAACCGAAATAATTTAATCTTATAAATCTTAATCTATGATAGTAGGAATCCCCAAAGAAATCAAGAACAACGAGAATCGAGTGGGTATGACTCCCGCCGGAGTGAACGAACTGGTACGGAGAGGTCATACGGTGTATGTGCAGAAAGGCGCAGGCGAAAATAGCGGGTTCCCCGACGAGCAGTACGAGCGTGTGGGTGCCAAGATATTGCCCACCATTGCCGATGTATATGCCGTGGCCGAGATGATAGTCAAGGTCAAGGAGCCCATCGAGCCCGAGTATCCCCTCATTCGCAAAGGGCAGTTGTTGTTTACCTATTTCCATTTTGCATCGGACCGCAAGCTCACCGAGGCTATGATGGCCAGTGGGGCTACCTGTTTGGCCTATGAAACGGTCGAGCTGAAAGACCACAGTCTGCCGCTGCTTATCCCCATGTCCGAGGTGGCCGGCCGTATGGCTACCCAAGAGGGGGCCCGCTTCCTGGAGCGCCCGCAGGGCGGCAAAGGTAAACTGATGGGCGGTGTGCCGGGTGTGAAACCGGCCAAGGTGCTGGTAATCGGTGGTGGTGTGGTAGGTTATGCTGCTGCCTGTGTGGCCGCCGGTATGGGTGCCGATGTTACCATTGCCGACTTGTCGCTGGCCCGGTTGCGCTACATCGATGAGGTTCGCCCCGCCAACATCAAGACCCTCTACTCGTCCGAATTCAATATACGAGCCGAGCTTCCCACGACCGATTTGGTAATCGGGGCTGTGCTTATCCCCGGAGCCAAGGCGCCGCATCTCATCACCCGTGATATGCTGGGATTGATGGAGAAGGGGTCGGTGCTGGTCGATGTCGCAATCGATCAGGGTGGCTGCTTCGAGACTTCGCATCCGACTACACACTCCGAGCCCGTCTACGAAGTCGATGGTATCGTGCACTATTGCGTGGCCAATATTCCGGGAGCCGTTTCGGCCACCTCGACCTTGGCCTTGACCAACGCAACTTTGCCCTATGCCCTCAAGCTGGCCGATAAAGGTTGGGAAAAAGCCTGTGCCGAAGACGAAGCTCTCTGCAAAGGTCTGAATGTAGTCGACGGTAAAATCGTTTATCCTGCCGTAGCCGAAGCTTTCGGGTTGCCGTGCGAGAAGATATAAGCCGATAATTTCACTCGAATACCCTTTGTTCGTTCCTGTTGCTCCGTAGAGTGGCAGGAACGAATTTTTTGCGAAAAAAAAGTTTGTTTGTAACGGAGTGAAAATGGGGGAGTTGAGAAAAAAGTATGTTTTATAGCATAAAAAAGTCCTCAAAAAATTTGGAGGGAATATATAAAAACGCCTACCTTTGCATC
>OJNR01000806.1_pt1 | contig 18749 bp, 14 predicted proteins | sample 1597901 | NCBI WGS metagenome assembly OJNR01 (sample SAMN01915223, study PRJEB22387) | human gut metagenome | isolation source: stool | host: Homo sapiens | place: USA | reverse complement strand
ATGTGTCGGGGCTGAACCAGTCGATTGTTACGGTCGACTCGCTGCTCTCCATCTCGCTCGACTGCTACCTGGGGGCCGACTACCCGCTCTACGAACAACGCTATTATATATATGAACGGGGGCTGCACGAAAGCGACCGCATAGCCTACGACGCTCTGGAGGTGTGGCTGCGCACCCGCTACCCCTACGAATCGAAACGCAATGCTCTGCTCGACCGCATGGTCTACGAGGGGAAGATTCTCTATGCCCTCGCCTCGATATTCCCCGAGGCCGACGAATACCGCCTGCTGGGCTACACCGACGAGCAGGCGCAGTGGTGCCAGACCAACGAGGCCGAAATCTGGCACCAGGTGGTGAGCAAGAAGCACCTGTTTAACACCGAGTCGATGCTCATCCACAAATATGTGGAACCGGCCCCCTTTGTAGCCGTGCTGCATCAGGATTCGCCGGGCCGTCTGGGCCGCTGGATCGGCTACCAGATAGTCAAGCGATATGCCCAGGAGAAGAAGAAAAGTGCGGCCGAACTGCTGGCCTCGCCCGACGATGCCGGCGAGATATTGGCCGAATCGAAATACAACGGATAAACTGAAACGATAGCTATGAACCACGTATACGGACTGGTGGGGTATCCCTTGGGACACTCGTTTTCCCGCTCGTTTTTCCACGCGAAATTCGAGCGTGAGGGGATAGCGGCCACCTACGAAAACTTCGAGATGCCCGACCTCTCGACTCTGCGGCAACTCATTGCCGACCGCCGGGAGCTCTGCGGGCTGAATGTAACGATACCCTATAAGACGGAGGTTATCGCGCTGCTCGACGAGCTGGACCCGCAGGCCCGCGCGATTGGGGCCGTCAACGTCATACAGATAACCCGGCAACCCGACGGCCGCGTATGGCTCAAAGGCTACAACAGCGACATCATCGGGTTCACCCAATCGATTGCCCCGCTCATCGACGAGGGCATGCAACGGGCACTCATCCTGGGAACGGGCGGCGCCTCGAAAGCGGTCTATGCCGGACTGAAGTCGCTGCACATCGAGCCTGCCTTCGTCTCGCGGCAACGGCGCGGCGACATCATCGGCTACGACGACCTCACCCCCGAGCGGATGGCTTCCCACCGCATCATCGTCAACACCACGCCGGTGGGCATGTATCCCCACACCGACGAGGCTCCCCGCATCCCCTACGAATGCCTTACCCCCGAGCACCTCTGCTACGACCTCATCTACAACCCCGAGGTGACCCGCTTTCTCGAGTTGGCGGCCCGCCAGGGGTGCAAGACCAAGAACGGCACCGAGATGCTGCACCTGCAGGCCCTGGCCGCCTGGGATATTTGGAATCGATAACGCCATAAGCCCCTCCACCATGATAGACTTCAGACTAAAAGTTTTTTGCAGCGTAGCCCACAACCTCAGTTTTACCAAAGCCTCGAAAGAGCTGTATGTGAGCCAACCGGCCATCAGCAAGCACATCCAGGAGCTCGAGGCCGAGTACAGCACCCGGCTGTTCGAGCGGATGGGTACCCACATTACCCTCACCCCCGAGGGTGAACTGCTGCTCTCGCATGCCGAGAAGATACTCGCTCACTACAAGCAGCTCGACTTCGAGATGAACCTGCTCACCCAGCGCCACATGGGCGAACTGCGGCTGGGGGCCAGCACCACCATCGCCCAGTATGTGCTACCCTCCTATCTGGCCACATTCAGCCAGAAGTTCAAGCAGATAAAGCTGTCGCTCGTCAACGGGAACACCCGTGCCATCGAGCGGGCCGTCGAAGAGAACCGCATAGACCTGGGGCTCATCGAAGGGGTGAGCCGCCAGCCCCACCTGCACTACACCCCGTTCATGCGCGACGAGCTGGTGTGCATAGCCAGCACCCGCAGCAAGCTGGCGCGGTACGACGAGATTTCGCTCGACCAGCTGCGGCAACTGCCGCTGGTCATTCGCGAGAGCGGCTCGGGCAACCTCGAGGTCTTTGAAAAGGCGCTGGCGCAAAAGCAACTGAAGTTGTCGCAATTCAACATTGCCATGCAACTGGGCACAACCGAGGGCATCAAGCGGTTTCTCTACAACACCGACAGTGTGGGCATGATGTCGATACAGGCAGTCTCGACCGAGATTGCCGACGGCCGGCTGAAGGTGATCGAGATTGCCGACTTTGCCTGCGAGCGAGAGTTCTGTTTCGTCCAGAATGCGGGACAGAACGGTGGCCTCGCCTCGGACTTCATGCGCTACATGACCCGCCGATTCTAAGCGAACACGGGTGCTTTTACACCGCTCGCCTACCTTGTCTGACACACCGAAAAACATACTGCCATGACCCGAAATCCCCTGTCGGCTGCCCGTACTCCATTCATTCGACTGCTGCTCCCGCTGCTGGCGGGAATCGTGGGGCAGGCCCTGCTGCATCTCCCCTTGTGGAGCTGTCTGTTGCCGGGGCTGGGCGGACTCGTGCTGTGGGGGTTGCAGACCAAGCGGGGCACCATCGAGGAGCAATACCGCAAGCGCGAGTTCTTCGGGTGGGGACTCTTCCTGATTCTCCTATCGGCAGGAGCCACCCTGCACTACCTGCAACAACGCCCCTACCGGCAGCCCGAGGGCTTCTATCCCGTAGCCGTCGCCCACATCGACCACAAGGCGGTCGAGAAAGAGGGGGCCTACTACTGCCCCGCCTCGATTACCGGGTTGGTCGATACCCTGGGCCACACGGTACCCTATCGCGAAAAGGTGGCCCTCTACTTCGAAAAGAGTCTGTCGGCCGGCCGGCTCGACTACGGCGACCGGATAATTTTTGAATTTCGACTGCGCCCCATTGCCGGGATTGGGAACCCGGGCGACTTCGACCGGGCCGCCTTCATGCGCAACCAGGGCATCGCCCGCAACCAATACCTTGCCGACGAGCGATGGCGGTACATCGGCCACGAACCCCGCTCGGAATTTCGGGCCTGGGCAGCCATGCAGCAAACCGCACTCGCCCACCGCATCGACACCTGCCACCTCGCGCCCCACAGCGCCCTGCTGCTGAAAACCCTTCTGCTGGGCGACCGAGCCGATTTTCCGCCCGACCTGCGACAGTCGTTCTCGGCCTCGGGACTCTCGCACATACTGGCCGTAAGCGGGCTGCACATGGGAGTCATTGCCTCGCTGGTCTACCTGCTGCTCTTCCCCCTGGCCTGGAGCGAGACGGGCCGCAAGTTGCGCCCCCTGCTCACGCTGCTCGTGTTGTGGATTTATGCCTGCATCACGGGGTTGTCCCCCTCGGCCGTGCGGGCCAGCATCATGGCGTCGTTCCTGTTGACAGCCGAGTTTCTGGAACGACGTAACAGTTCGCTCAATGCCCTGTTTGCCGCCGCCTTCTTCATGCTGCTCTACGACACCCGCCTCGTGTTCGATGCCGGATTCCAGATGAGTTTCGCCGCCGTCGCCGCCATCCTGCTCTTCTACCGCCGACTAAACGTCGGGGGAAAGTCGCCCTACCGCCTCGTGCGCTGGGCGAGTTCGTGTACGGCCGTGTCGATAGCCGCACAAGCGGGCGCCCTGCCCATCGCCATCTACTACTTCCACACCCTGCCCCTGCTCTTTCTGGTTGGCAATCTGGTGGTACTGCCGCTCCTGCCCGTCATCTTCGGGCTGGCCCTGCTCATGCTGCTGCTCACCGCCCTGCATCTGCCCTACCTCTGGCTGGCAACCGCCACCGACCTGCTGCTGCGATTTATCGAAGGGCTGAGTCTCGCCATCGACCACCTGCCGGGCAGCCACCTCGAGGGGGTGTGGCTGGAACCCCGCTACCTGTGGGGCTACTTTATCGGGGGAATCCTCATCTACCTGACGGTGAAGCGGCGTTCGAAGCGACTGCTCGGGCTTACGCTGGGGGCCGCCATTCTCTTTCTGGCTGCCGACCTGGCTACCCATCGGGCTCCATGCCCTGAAATAGTAGTCTATGAAGACCCCCAATCGACCGTGGTGCAACTGAGCGACCGGGGACACTGCTACCTGTTACTACCCGATACCTTGCCGGTCGAGGGGCCACTGCCCGGCGAGCCCTATCGCCAACAAAACGGCTACGCAAGCTACACCCTGATACAACCGGGGACCACTCCGGTCGAAGGGCCGCAGCTCCTTGTCGACTACCCCTTTGCCCTCTTTCACGGCAAACGGCTGCTCCTGCTCGACACCCCCGGCCGGAAGGGCTCCGACACCCAACTACCAGGCGAACGGCTGTCAATCGACTATGCCGTGGTCGACCGGCAATTCGACGGACGACTGGCCGACGTGGTCCGGCTCTTCGACATCGGACAGGTTATCATCGGGGCCAACGTGCATCCGTCGCGGGCCCGCCTGTGGCTGAACGACTGCTACAAGCAGGGCATCGCCTGCCACGACGTGCGCACGGAGGGAGCCTGGACATACAGACCCGCACGCTGACCGAAGTCCCCGGGTAGCACCTCTCTCAAAGAGAGATAAACGACCGGCCATCCAACCGCCCCCAACCCTATTCAGCCTGGCCTCCCGACCCGGCAAAAAGAGAGGGGCCGCGACTCGAACGAGTCACAGCCCCTTGGTTTATCTGTTCGCCGTGCGATGGAATCGCACCTGATCGATACCTTGGTTTATTTGCTTTCGGCCTTGTCGGCAGCAGCCTCCTTTTCAGGTTCGGCATCGGCCTTCTTCTCCTCTACGAAATCGGTGTTGCCCGTCTCGACCAGCAGGTTGTACCAGCTGATGAGTTTCTTGATGTCGGTTACATACACTCTCTCGCGATCGAAGTTGGGGAGCACGTCGGCCAGATAGGCACGCAGCGCCTCGGAATCGGCTTTCTTCGTATCGAGCGACACTTTGCCACCGTTTTCTTTCTTCTTGATCGATTCCAATACTTCGCCCAGAGGCACATCGTCTTCGTCGGTAAAGATGGCGATGTCGCCCAGCGAGATGATTTTTTCATGGGCATAGGCAGGCAGACGTTTACCGGTTTGCAAAGATTCGACAATCAGCATATTCTTGGCTTGAGATACCAACTTATACAAACCCGGTTTCCCAGAGATAGATAAAATCGTTTTCAACATAAAAATTGGTGTTTTATATTTAATGACTTAATCAATTTGTCGTGCAAAAATAATATACTTGTCGGGTTTAACCGATTTATCGGGCGAAATTTTTTCTCACCGCGGCTCTTCCAAGAGCGAGAGCACGGCGGCAATGAGCGACTGCCGCCCATCGTTATAGAGAATGTGGGTGGCCCGACGGCGGCGCTCCTCCTCGTCCATCTGCGAGGCCATGCGGCGGCGCACCTCGTCGGCCGTGAGTCCGCTACGCTGCTGCACTCGCTCGATGCGCAACGCTTCGGGAGCGGTTACCAACCACACCTCGTCGACCAGACGGTCGAGCTGCGACTCGTAGAGGATGGCCGACTCGACGAAACAGAGCTCGTCGGGACGACTGTGGCTCCAGCGGTCGAAATCGGCCCGCACGGCAGGGTGCACGATGGCGTTGAGCCGGGCTACCCGGTCGGGGTGACCGAAGGCCCGCGAGGCGAGCAACGGACGGTTCAGGGAACCGTCGGTGTAGACATCGTCGCCAAAAGCTTCGGCTATCTGCCGTTTCAATTCGGGCGAGGTGTTCATCAGGCGCCGGGCCTCCGAATCGGTATCGTACACTCGGTAACCCATCACCCGCAGCAAGTTCGAGACAACCGACTTGCCGCTGCCTATGCCACCTGTAATTCCTATTCGTTTCATATCATATCGTATCGGGGATGGAGACGATAACCGTATCGGACGATACGGTAAAGACCGGTCTCTTCTGTTCCAGAATATAGTCGACACTGTCTTGCGACAGCACGATATTGCGCACAAAATCGGGAGCCTTCAGCACCTTGATGCCCAACTTGCCGGGAGCGGAACGACCAGACAGGTCGGCGTAATCGACCCCCAGCAGGAAGCTCTCTTCGCTGACCGAGGCAAACCGGCTAAAGGGCATCATGCACGAGAGCTGTACCGACGAGGGGAAGGTGATGAGTGACCATCCGGCGGGTACACTCTGGGTCACGACAGGTATATCGAGCAGTTTCGAGGTCATCTCTTCGACGGGAATCGTCACCTCGACCTGCTCGGGGACAATACGCAGGTTGGGTATGCGGGCAATGCGCACGGTCGTGCGCAAAGTATCGCTCAGCCGCTTGGCCTCGAACTCGGTGGTGTAGACCTCTTTGAGGTGCTTCAGCAACGAGTTTTCGCCATAGACCATGACCGAGTCGATATTGGCAGTCATGGGCCCGCTCAACACACATTGCGGGGTAGTCGAGGCGTGCCCTTTCACCACCAGCTTCACCCGTTTGCCGGCACTGTGGGTATACTGCACCTTCAGCGTGTCGGGGATAAGCGACAGAATCGTAGTGGTGGGACGCAGTGATTTGCGCATGACGGTCTCGAGTTGCGAGGGCGACAACAGGAACGAGCTGCCCCCCTTGTCGTACTCCTGGAAATTGATGCGTAACGGACTCAATCCTTCGATGGCATAGCCCAGCATCACGGGGCCCTTGTCGCGTATGCGCACCTCGATATGCGAGGGCAAGTCGTTGATAAGGGTGGTCTTCTCGGGCAAGTTTTGCAACTCGACCGGAATCTGGAACGAGTTCTCGACCTCCTCATTCAACCCCTGCATGAACCAGAATACCAGCGACAGCAACACGAAACCCAGAAAAGTGAACAACTCGCGCGTGCGCTCCTGACGAAAGGTTGCGCCTATCTTACGGGCAATCGCTCTGAATCGTGTGGCTATGCGGGCCGAAATCTTCTTTTTCATACTATCACGCAATGGCTATATACAACAAAGATAAAGTTTTTTATCGGGACCGTAGGTCTCTGCCGATAAAAAACTTTATCTTTTTATTTCTCCGTTAGAGGAGCCTATTGCACGAGGCTCTATTATTTGGCCTGTTGAGCACCGCTGTCTTTGGCATCGGCTACCGACGGATATACCGAATCCTTGGCAATGCGCACACGGGTATTCTCGGCAATCTCGATGATGAAGGAGTCGGATTTAACCTCTTTTATTTTTCCGAACAAGCCCCCGGCCGTTACGATTTTATCGCCGGCAGAGAGACCCTCGCGGAATTTGCGAATCTCTTTCTGACGTTTCGTCTGCGGACGAATCATGAAGAAATAGAAGATGGCAATCAAGGCGACCATCATCAGGATGCTCGACATTCCGCTGCTGGCTGCACTTTGTAAAAGAATGGATAGTGTTGTCATAATTTAGCTTTTAATAGTTTTTACATGTGGTCCCCTCAAAAATGAGAGTCCACAAATATATAACAAATTTTTTACTCTTTTGTCAGAACGCCCTCTTTTTTGAGATTATCGGCGATAGCATTGAGCACCCCGTTGACAAACTGGCCGCTCTTGGCCGTGCTGTACGACTTGGCCAGTTCGATATACTCGTTGAGGGTAACCCGCGTAGGTATCGAGGGGAATTTGTAGAACTCGCTCATGGCCACCATCATGATGACTATATCCATGAAGGCAACCCGCTCGATCTCCCAATTGCGGATGAAGTTCTCGATGTAGTTGCGATACTCGTCGCCATGCAGCAGGGTGTTGCGGAAGAGCTCCTTGGCAAACTCGGCATCGTCGTCGTCCTTGAACATGGGCAGCAGGGCCTGCGACTCGCCGTTTGCCTCGCTGAACTGCTTGATGGTCTTCAGCACGAAGGTGGTGATGATTTCCAGGTCGTCGTTCCAGTAGAGCGATTTCTGTTCGAGCAGCTCGAGCAGCTCCTCGTCGGTGCAGAACATGGTCTTGACCACCTTTTTCCAGAACTCGCAATCGTTCTCATACGAATCCTCGGGAGCCTCCATATACTCTTTGTAGAGGTCGCTCTTGACAATCCGCTCCGAGAAGTCTCTCAAAAATTCGGGGTCGTTGGTCCAGGTGATGGGTTTCTTCTCGTGATAATCCTTGTAATCGTTGCAATTCCGCAACTGCTCGATAAAGCGGTTGTGGACAAAGCGCATGTTGGGATTCTTCTCCTCGGGAGTTGCCAGGAACTTCATGCGGGCGGCTTCGACCCGGGCAGCCTGCGTATCGGTCAACTCAACCATCAAGGTCAGCAACAGATGATACAGCTCGTAGGATTTTTCGAAACTGAAGAAGAGTTCCTTTTCGGCATCCATCACCGTCTTGTCTTTCGTCAAGAAATAGGAGTAGGCAATCTGTATGACTTTGGAACGGATTAGTATTCTATTGATCATATTTTAATGAACTAATTGTGCGGTTATTTTTTTCGGTCACTCTCTACCTGTCACCCACCCCACGCCTGCGACAAGGGGAGTGTGCGAGAAAAATCTGCAAGCCGCACTATTCCATTTCGATAGTGCGGCTTGCAAGTATGCCTGGCAGGCTATTATTCGATAGCCGATTTTTCCTTTTCGGGGTTTTTGTAATAGATTTTACCCTCTATGTATTCTTGCGTAGCAATAAGAACGGGTTTGGGCAGCTTCTCGTAGTAGCGCGAGATCTCAATCTGCTCACGGTTCTCGAATACCTCCTCGAGATTATCGTTGCACGAAGCGAACTCCTGGAGTTTCTTTTCCAGGTCGGCCTTCATTTCAACGGCAATCTGATTGGCTCTTTTGGCAATAATACATACAGTCTCGTAAATGTTTCCCGTGTCGGAAGACAAAGCCACCATATCGCGTGTTACGGTGTTTGTCGGTGCATTTGTTTTCTTGTAATCCATTATTTTAAAGATTAATCTTTTACGTATTTGTTAGCCACCTTAAAAATATTCTCGGCCTCTTTGGTATATTCACCCGAAGGAAAGTCGTTGATAAACGAGTAATACTCGTCGATGACATCGCGGAAACGCTCGGGTTTCTTCTCTTCGATACTCTGCACGGCCTCCTGATATTTCGACTTCAGGATAAGCATCGAGAGGGTCTCCTTATAGCGGGTATAGGGATACTCTTTCAGGGCATTCTGTGCCGTGATGATGGCCGACTGGTAGTTGTTGCCCATGTAGTTGCCCAAGTTGTAATAGAGCTGAGCATTAAGCAACTCTTTGTAAACCAGCTTGTCTTGCAGTTCAAAGATAATATCCTGTGCCTGCTTGGCCCGCTCGCTGTTGGGGAAATAGTCGAGGAAGCGCTGCATCTCGTCGATAGCCTTGTAGGTACCGGTCTGGTCGAGTTTGGCCTCGGGAGAGTCGAGGTAGTAGCCATAGCCGCAGTAAAAGCGGGCCAACTCGGTATACTCGCCCTTGGGATAATTTTTGTAATAGGCCTGGAAATACTCGCCCGAGGTGACATAGTCCTTATTCAGATAATAACTGCGAGCCAGCAGATAGAGCGACTCTTCTGCCCTGTCGGTGCCCTTGAAGATAGCCACCAGTTCCTCGAGCAAGGTAGCGGCCTGCATGTACTTCTTGCGCTCGAATGCCTTCTTGGCATAGTCATATTTCAGCTCATAATCAGTACTTTTCAGTATCTTGTTATACTCACCGCACGAGACAAGGAGCAAGGCACAAACGATAGAACAGATCAGTTTTCGCATTATTCGTTTCTTTATCAGGTTGCAAAGTTAGAGATTTCGGCCGAATATGGAAAAGAAATAATAGAATTTTAACGGTAACCAAGACAAACAGGGACGATTTATCGGCTATCGCCCGGTTTATATCGACCAATAAATAACAAAAACGAACTAAGCCCATATTTTTAAAGAGATTTCCCCTCATAAACATTTTTTTCACCTCATATTATTATCTATCTTTGAAACATAAAAGTTGAAAACGGCTTTTTCATACAAACAAGAAACTCCAATAATGGGACTACTTAAGATTCTAAAAAAGATTATTATACCAGAAGACAAAACTCATTCATTGCCAGACAATGAATGCGAAACACCCGCAGAATACTCACAAGTCTTAGCCTTTAATTCTTCTTTTAAAGAATTATTATCTAACGATAAATTTATAGCCAGAAGTGACTATAAACACTTAATAAAAGAGTATGAGCACTTATCCAATTTTTTCAAAATTCTGGAATCATCCGACCTCTTAACTGATTATATTAAAAAGCATAAATTAGATAAGGACCAAATTATCTATTTCTCTAACGTATATAACGATATAAAAGATATACAAAAAGAGTCGTCCATTATCAAAGCTCACAACAACAAATATATCTCTCGCCATCTTGTTTCTGAAAAAGATTATTTAGATAAAATTCTTATAGAATGTGACCCGACTATATCGTTAGACGACGAACAGCGAGAAGTCGTTCTCTCTGACGAAGATCACACACTCGTCATTGCTGGAGCAGGAGCTGGAAAAACTACTACTATTGCAGCAAAGGTTAGATACCTTGTAGAAAAACAAAAAATATCTCCACAAAAAATATTGATTATTTCATTTACTAACAAAGCTGTAGGAGAACTTCGGGAACGCATAAACGACAATCTGCATATTGATTGCCCTATCACCACATTCCACTCCACTGGATATGCTATCTTAAAGAAAAGCGACACACAGAACCAACGAATTGTAGACAGTGGATACATGTATAAAGTCATAAATGAATATCTGAAGAGTAAAGTTCTGTCTAACAGTAATTTAGTAAATAAGCTCGTTTTATTTTTTGGTTCTTACTTTTCAGCTCCTTATGAAGGAGATAAACTAAATGATTACTTCCAATTTATTTCAAATGCCGACTTTTCTACTCTTCGAAGCGATCTTCATGAATATATACAACAAATCATATCTCGAAGAGATCAAAAAGCTTTAACCATAAATAATGAAGTATTACGTTCATTTGAAGAAGTCAGAATTGCAAATTTTCTTTACCTAAACAATATCGATTATGAATACGAGCCTATTTATCAATATCGTATTCTCGATGCAAATAAACCATATACTCCCGATTTCAAAATAAAACAAGGAGACAAGTGCTCCTATATAGAACATTTCGGTATCACAGAAAGTGGACAGAGCAATCGTTACACACAAGAAGAACTAAATAAATACAAATCGCGAATTAACGACAAAATACTATTGCACCGTAGTCATAAGACCGACCTGATATACACATTTTCAAAATATAATGACCATAGAGATTATATTGAACACCTCAAGGATCAGCTATTACAACGAGGTTACTCTATTCAACCAAGACCGGCAACAGAGGTCTACAAAAAATTAGCTGATACCGAAGAGAATAAATATATTTTCCGTCTTACTATACTAATTTGCAATTTTATTAGTAATTTTAAAACTCAAGGGTACCCGTTCGAACAATTCGACAAATTTAGAGCATCTACTAAAAATATACGCACCGACCTATTTCTTGAAATTTGCAGCGTTTGTTATTTGGAATATCAAAAAGCCCTAAAAGAAAATCATTGTATCGATTTTCAAGATATGATAAACGAATCTGCCAATATAATTCATAAGAGACTGATAAGCCAAGACATGCTTGACTTTAAATATATAATTGTGGATGAATATCAAGACATCTCTCGACAGCGATATAATTTAATCAAAGAATTATCCCAATTATGTCATGCCAAAATCGTGGCTGTGGGTGACGACTGGCAATCTATCTATGCTTTCAGTGGCTCCATACTTCCTCTTTTCACCCGTTTCTCTCAGGAAGTAGGCTATGCTCAAGAGCTAAAAATTACCCATACATATCGCAACGCCCAAGAAATAATCGACATAGCAGGGACCTTCATACAAAAAAATTCCAGCCAAATAAAGAAAGAACTTATATCACCTAAACGAATCAGTAATCCTGTTATTATTCAAACATATAGCGAAGATACTATAAAAGGACAAAAAGGAGGGCGATACTACAATCTTGCGATAGAGGTCGAAAAAGCGATTGAAAATATTATCGAATACAACAATCAAGAAGTCAAACATAGAGTAGCTTCTATTTTACTTATCGGAAGATATGGATTCGATGCCAGACATCTTTGCGTTTCTTCTAAATTCACTTATGATGAGAAATCGGGGAAAATATACTCCACAAAGTATAGCAATCAAATCAAACTTCAGTTTTTAACCGCACATAGTTCAAAAGGGCTTAGTGCAGAAAATGTAATCATTATTAACGCAAAAGATGAAATATATGGATTCCCTTCAAAAGTAGATGACGATCCGGTATTAAATCTTGTTGTATCCAACGATCAATCGTATAATTATGCCGAGGAAAGGCGCTTATTTTATGTTGCTTTAACTCGTACGAAAAATAGAGTATTCATTATTACACCCGAAAAGAGGCCTTCTGAATTTATCAAAGAACTGTTGCGAGATACCCAAAGCTATCCTAATGTTACTCTAATAGGAGAATTAAAAGTAAGTTCGAATGGGCCTATTACTATACAAAACAGATGCCCTATTTGTGGCTACCCCATGAAATTTAGATGGAATAAAAATTATGGCTTAAGATTATGGATATGCACCAATGACCAAGAAATATGCGGGTTCATGACTAACGACCGCCGAGGAGGAGATTTATCTATCCAAAAATGCGACTGGTGTAAAGATGGCTTCTTAATAGTCAAAAACGGAAAAAAAGGATTTTTTCTTGGTTGCACCAACTACAGAGACGATAAATCTGGTTGCGGTCGGATGCTAAATCCTGATCATTATCATGCTTGGAGAAAGAATGAATTCGGGACAGAAGACCTCTCAGTTACAAAACCCTCATATTCAAAAAGTTTTCAGTCCAAAACATCTATTACTCCACCTCAGATAAACCACACGGAGGATAGAAAAAAGAAGGAATCATCATCTACACCACTACGAAATATCGAAAACCTCGTCAAATATACCGAACAATTTATCGAGAAAGACGGATTCTCAGTAGTTACTGATTCCGAAGGAAAGATAATAACCGATATGAACCTTTTGTCAAAACTTCGCTCGCTTAGGCACAAAATTGCCTTAGAAAAAAACAAGCCAGCATATATGATTGCAAATAATGCTATGCTCGTCAAGTTAGCGACCGACAAACCTACTACGGCAGAAGAATTTTTGGCAATACCTGGCATTGGTACCAAGAGATATAATGCTTACGGCAAGCTATTTATTGATGCTATTAAAGAGTTCGTCATAAACCAATCAGGAACTTGATTTTTACAATTCAATAAGCAATCAATGAACATTTTGTTTTTACCCTTGCTTTGTTCTATCTTTGCAATAAATTGCGGAGGTAGGCGAAGTTTCGGCACAGCCGATGCGGAATCGGGCTTGCATGCCCGGGAGAGCCTGTCCCCGACTAAATTGCGACGAATATGATCAAACGACTTACCCGGCCTCGCGAGGGGCGCATGATTGGCGGCGTGTGTGCTGGCTTGGGCGAATACCTGGGGCTGGACCCTACGGTGGTTCGCATCATCTATGTGCTGCTGTCGCTGGGAGCCATAGGCACCCCGGTGGTGATATACATCATCCTCTGTTTGATTATACCCGAATCTTAAAGAAACGAATGTCATGGATTTCAAACTTATTTCTCCCTATCGTCCCACCGGCGACCAGCCGGAAGCCATCGACGAACTGAGCCGGGGCGTGCTCGACGGCACTCCCTACCAGACGTTGCTGGGCGTGACGGGCTCGGGAAAGACGTTCACCATGGCCAACGTAATCGAGCGGGTGCAAAAACCTACCCTTATCCTGAGCCACAACAAAACGCTGGCGGCCCAGCTCTACAACGAGTTCAAGGGGTTCTTCCCCGAGAATGCCGTCGAGTATTTTGTCTCCTACTACGACTACTACCAGCCCGAGGCCTATATCCCCTCGACCGATACCTATATCGAGAAAGACCTTGCCATCAACGAAGAGATAGACCGCTTGCGGCTCTCCACCACCTCGGCCCTGCTGTCGGGGCGCAAGGATGTGATTGTGGTCTCGTCGGTGTCGTGCCTCTACGGCATCGGCAACCCCGAGGACTTCCACAGCAACGTGGTCGAGGTGAAGGTGGGCGACAACATCGGGCGCAACCGGCTGTTGCGGCATCTGGTCGATTCGCTCTACTCGCGCAACGAGGTGGAGCTCAACCGGGGCAACTTCAGGGTGAAGGGCGACACGGTCGACATCTACCTGGCCTACGACGACACCATCGTGCGCATCGAGTTCTGGGGCGAGGAGATTGAGTCGATACGCACCGTCGACCCCGCTACGGGCAGCAGCACAGGCACCTTCGATGCCTACAAGATATTCCCGGCCAACCTGTTCGTGACGACCAAAGAGCGCATCGACAAAGCCATCGGCGAGATAGAGATAGACCTGGGCAAACAGGTGGAGTTTTTCAAATCGATCGGGAAGGAGCTCGAGGCCAAGCGGCTTTACGAGCGGGTGACCTACGACGTGGAGATGATTCGCGAGATAGGCCACTGCTCGGGCATCGAGAACTACTCGCGCTACTTCGACGGCCGCGAAGCGGGTACCCGCCCCTTCTGCCTGCTCGACTATTTCCCCAACGATTTCCTTACCATCATCGACGAGAGCCACGTGACCGTACCGCAGATCAGGGCCATGTACGGGGGCGACCGTTCGCGCAAGATGAACCTGGTGGAGTACGGGTTCCGCCTGCCGGCTGCCGTAGATAACCGGCCGCTGAAGTTCGACGAGTTCGAGAGTCTGGCCCGGCAGATTATCTACGTGAGTGCCACCCCGGCCGACTACGAGCTCGAGAAGAGCGAGGGCGTGGTGGTAGAGCAGGTCATCCGGCCCACCGGTCTGCTCGACCCGGTCATCGAGGTGCGGCCCAGCCTCAACCAGATAGACGACCTGCTCGAGGAGATACAGCAGCGTATCGAGCGCGACGAGCGGGTGCTGGTCACCACCCTGACCAAACGCATGGCCGAGGAGCTGAACAGCTACCTGACCAAACTCGACATCAACTGCAACTACATACACTCCGACGTCGACACCCTCGACCGCATCCGCATTCTCGACGACCTGCGGGCCGGCGTCTACGATGTGCTCATCGGCGTGAACCTGCTGCGCGAGGGGCTCGACCTGCCCGAGGTATCGCTTGTAGCCATACTCGATGCCGACAAGGAGGGATTCCTGCGCTCGCACCGGTCGCTCACCCAGACGGTGGGCCGGGCCGCGCGAAACCTCAACGGACGGGTCATCATGTATGCCGACCGCATCACCGAGAGCATGCAGAAGACCATCGACGAGACCAACCGCCGCCGCGAGAAGCAGTTGGCCTACAACGAGGCTCACCACATCACCCCCAAAGCTATCCAGAAGGCCAAGAGCTCTTCGCTGCTGGGAGCCAACACCGAGGCCAAACCGCAACAGCCGCAACTGGCCAAGCCGGCAAAAGCTGCCAAGCCGAGCCAACCGGCCCGGGCTTACAGCGACGAGTATCTGGAGCATGTGGATGTGGCGGCCGACCCAATCGTGAAATACATGAATCGCGACCAACTGCAAAAGGCCATCGAGCGCACTCGCCGACAGATGGTCGAGGCGGCCAAGAAGATGGAGTTCATCGAGGCGGCCCAGTATCGCGACGAACTGATAAAACTGGAAGATTTGTTACAACAGGCAGCGGCCGACAAGCCTACTGCCTGACCAACCTATACCGCTACGAAAGTGATGAAAGAATACCGATTGCAAGACTGGTTGCCCACGACCCGCAAAGAGCTGGAGATGCGGGGCTGGGATTATGTCGACGTGATTCTCTTCTCGGGCGATGCCTATGTCGACCACCCCTCGTTCGGGGCTGCCGTCATCGGACGCATCCTCGAGGCCGAGGGGCTGCGGGTGGCCATCGTACCCCAGCCCAACTGGCAGGACGACCTGCGCGATTTCAAGAAGCTGGGCACGCCCCGGCTCTTCTTCGGCATCTCGGCCGGAGCCATGGACTCGATGGTGAACCACTACACGGCCAACAAGCGCCTACGCAGCGACGATGCCTACACCCCCAACGGACGGCACGGCATGCGCCCCGACTACCCCACCGTGGTCTACAGCCGCATACTCAAGGAGCTATTCCCCGACACGCCGGTCATCATCGGCGGCATCGAGGCATCGATGCGACGCCTCACCCACTACGACTACTGGCAGGACAAACTGCTGCCGGGCATTCTGGCCGAGTGTCCCGCCGACCTGCTCATCTACGGCATGGGCGAGCGACCCATCGTCGAGATTGCCCGCCGGCTGCAACAGAGCGAGACCATCGACCGCCTCACCGACATACCGCAGACAGCCACCATACAGCCGGGCGCCAATACCCCCTCGACAGTCGAGGATGAGCACAACATCGTGCTGGCTTCGCACGAGGAGTGCCTGCAACACAAGCGCAAGCAGGCCGAGAACTTCCGCCACATCGAGGAGGAGTCGAACAAGTACCACGCCAAGCGGCTGTGGCAGCGCGTGGGCGAGCGGGTAATCGTGGTCAATCCGCCCTACCCGCCCATGACCGAGGCCGAAATCGACGCCTCGTTCGACCTGCCCTACACCCGCATGCCTCATCCCCGCTACAAGGGGAAGATGATACCGGCCTACGAGATGATCAAGTTTTCGGTCAATCTGCACCGGGGCTGTTTCGGCGGGTGCGCCTTCTGCACCATCTCGGCCCATCAGGGCAAATTCATCGCCTCGCGTTCCAAGGAGTCGATTCTCAAGGAGGTGAAGCAGATTATCGCGATGCCCGACTTCAAGGGCTACCTGAGCGACCTGGGCGGCCCCTCGGCCAACATGTACCGCATGCACGGCCAGAACCTGGAGTTGTGCCACAAGTGCAAACGCCCCTCGTGCCTGGCCCCCCAGATATGCCCCAACCTCAACGCCGACCACAGCGACCTGCTCGACATCTACCACGCCGTCGATGCCCTGCCGGGTATCAAGAAGTCGTTCATCGGCAGCGGCGTGCGCTACGACCTGCTGTTGCACCGCCACAAAGACGACGCGCTGAACCACAACACCCGCCGCTATACCGAGGAGCTGATTGCCCGCCACGTCTCGGGCCGGCTGAAGGTGGCCCCCGAACACACCTCGGACCACGTGCTGGCCATCATGCGCAAGCCCTCGTTCTCGCTCTTCGAGCAGTTCAAGCGCACCTTCGACCGCATAGACCGCGAGCAGGGGCTCAACCAGCAGATTATCCCCTACTTCATCTCGAGCCACCCCGGGTGCACCGAGGAGGAGATGGCCGAACTGGCAGCCCTGACCAAGCACATGAACTTCAAGCTGGAACAGGTACAGGACTTCACCCCTACCCCCATGACCCTCTCGACCGAGATTTACTACACCGGCATACACCCCTACACGGGCGAGAAGGTCTACACCGCCCGCAAGCCCGAGGAGAAACTGAACCAGCGCAAATACTTCTTCTGGTATCTGCCCGAGAAGCGCAACGACATACAGAACTCGCTCAGGCGCATGCACCGCAACGACCTGCTCGAGAAACTCTACGGCAACACGCCGTGGCGCAAACCGGCCCACCTCGTGGGCGAGAACAAGCCGCCCCGGCGACAGAAAGGGAAACCGAACAAAAACAATCTATAAACCTTTATTTATGAACAAACTAAATTGTATGATGATGGCAGGAGCTTTATTAGTAACAGCCTGTCAGCCAGCTGGAAAGACCGGCGACATTATCGGCAAGCAGCCCGTGAAAGTCGAAAACGGCATCCTGACTACCGAGGTGCTCATGGCTTTCGGCCGGGTGAGCGACCCTGTAGTTTCGCCCGACAAGAGCAAAATCCTCTTCGGGGTTACCTACGAAGATGTGAAGCAGAACAAGAGCAACCGCGAGCTCTTCGTGATGGACATCGACGGCCAGAACAAGAAACAGATTACCTGTACCCCCGAGTCGGAAGGGAATGCCGTGTGGATTAACGGCGGCAAACAGATTGCCTACCTCTCGGGCAAGAGCGGCGACTCGCAGCTGTGGATCATGGAGGCCGACGGCAGCAACGCCCGGCAGATAAGCCACCACGAGAAGGGCATCAACGGCTTCCTCTTCTCGCCCGACGAGAAGCACATCCTCTTCATCGGCAACGTAAAGTACAGCCAGAAGGCCTCGGACATCTACCCCGACCTCGACAAGGCTACCGGCCGCGTGATCGACGACCTCATGTACAAACACTGGGACGAGTGGGTCGAGGAGATTCCGCACCCCTACATCGCCTCGTTCGACGGTAAGGAGCTTTCGGGCATCACCGACATCATGGAGGGCGAGCCCTACGAGTCGCCCATGAAACCCTTCGGCGGCATCGAGTCGTTTGCCTGGACCCCCGACAGCAAGGCCGTGGCCTACACCAGCCGCAAGAAAACCGGTCTGGAATACTCCATCTCGACCAACTCCGACATCTACCTCTACGACCTGGCTACCAAGCAGACCCGCAACCTCACCGAGGGCATGATGGGCTACGACACCACGCCGACCTTCTCGCCCGACGGCAAATACCTGGCCTGGGGCAGCATGGAGCGGGACGGGTATGAGTCGGACAAGAACCGCCTCTTCATTATGAACATGGCTACCGGCGAGAAACAAGACCTCACGGCCGACTTCGACTACAGCACCGACGAACTGGCCTGGGCTCCCGACGGACAGTCGCTCTTTATCCGCTCGGCCTACCAGGGCGAGATTCACATCTTCCGCGTGGGCCTCGACAAGAAAATCGAGCAGATTACGACCGGCTACTACGACTACGCCTCGCTGGCTCCCGTGAGCGAGAGCTGCCTCATCGCCATGCGTCACTCGCTGTCGCAACCCGACGAGATCTACAGCGTCA
>OJNR01000799.1_pt1 | contig 18887 bp, 18 predicted proteins | sample 1597901 | NCBI WGS metagenome assembly OJNR01 (sample SAMN01915223, study PRJEB22387) | human gut metagenome | isolation source: stool | host: Homo sapiens | place: USA | reverse complement strand
GCCAAAGGGGGCAATCCTGCGTGCCCAAAAGGGTCAAAGTCGCGTGGCTTTTCCAGTTGCCGAGTATGCTGTCCTTGCACATTCCCACATAGTCCTCTGCGGTCTTGGAGCATTCCTTCCCAGTGAGCCTGAGATGCAGCATGGTGTTGTCCACCCCCGATATGCCTGCGGAAGAAGAGGCACTGGCGAGGGTGTGCATGATGTCGGCAAAAGAGTTGGAATAGTCTGCCACCTCTTTTGCTTGTGCAGACTGAAGCACCGATCTCTCATGCTTCATGACCGGCACGAAATAGGTGTTGAAATAGCAGTCGAGGCAGTATTCCACCTCTGACAGCCTTTTGGTATTGTGGGGTTGCGCCATTATCATTATGATAGGTTAAATTGTTTTAATAAGTTTTCCTTTGTCTGCTCGATGGCGTTATGGTAAACCTCCATCTGTCTGGGGTAAAACTCCTCAAGCATCCTTTCTTTGTCTATCCGGTCAAGCAGGAACTGTATCGCGCATTCACGCTCAATCTCCACAGCTGCCTCTCCGTCCTCCGAACCGTTGAACCAGGCCTTCGTCCACCACCGTATGCCCGACCTGTCGGGATAGACGGTCACAAGACGCTGTATGTCGAAGCTCCTGACGTCTATATCCAAGTCGGCAAGTGGGTCTATAATTCCGGCGGTGGCGACGGCTTCGTCATAGCTTTTTTTTTACTCGCTTCATTCATTGCCGACAGGAATATCCGGTGCCGCAGGGCGAGATAGTTCAGGAAGTCCCCGATGAGCAGGTTCTGCACCTTGGCGGCTATGGGCACCGACCGTTCGGTCAGTCCGAGGGGGTTGGCCATCGACGGTATGGCATCATAAAAGTAATTCCGTGCCGCCGACAGGGAGAAGATGTTGCGCAGCGACTGTTCGGTCTTGTCGGGCACGCTGTATAGCCCTCCCGCCACTTCCATCAGGTATTCGGGATAGAATCTTGCCATAAGGCCCTCTATCTCCTCCATGTTTTCGTCATAGTCCGTAGGGATGTCCATGTCAAGGGTCTCGAAGTCGGGCATTCCGCCCTCCGTGCCGGACATCATCATGTTCCCGAAAAGCATTTTCAGGAACTCGACGGGGTCTATCTCTTTGCCGTCATACTTCACTTCCAGGTGGAGGGTGTTCCCGCTGATGGCGAGGATGCTCCCGGCTTTGACACGTTTGCCGAAGGTGGCCATCGCGTTGCGTATGCCGCCGTAGGTCACATCGTATTTTCCGTAACGGGCTGTCTGGTAAAGACCGTGTTCCCTGTCCGTGCCGATACCGGTGACGATGCCGTCCGCCACAGCACGCAGGACATAGCGGTCTGCGGCGAAGTCTATGCCGCTGTTAAAGCTCCCGTCCTCCTGCTTTCCGTAGGTACGGGTCAGCACTACCTCTTCTTTCCTGTCACTGAACGGCATGCAGTAGCCGCTGTCTGACAACAGGTTCATTTCCTGTGTATATTCCATTGTTATATCCTTTATGTATGTTTACTTGTAGCCTTGATACTGTGGACGGGACACCGTTCAGCGATGCCGCCCTCCCTGTTGCTTGTTATCCGCTTGTGGGTTCTCCTGCACCTGCGCCACCCGTGAGTTGTTGCCGATAAGCATCATGGCGAGCAACGCGCCGCCTATCTTGCCGAGCCATCCAAACCGTCCGAATATCATCAGGCCGGCGGCCAGAAGTCCCACGATGCTCAGCCCTGACACGTTGCCTTTTCCTATGTTGGAGAAGAAGTTGCCGAACATGCCGGTGCCGTTGCCCCCGCATACGTTTTTCAGGAACTCGGAGATACCCCCGAATGTACTGTTGGCCTGCTGCACCGTCCCGTTCAGTTCGGACACGGATTCCTTCACGTCACGCACGGTCTCCTGCACGTTACCGACGGTCTTGCCCGTGGTGTCCACCACCGCATCCACATTGTCTTTTCCTATCGCTATGTCGGCGACCGTCCTCACTACAGGTTTGTCGTTGACAAGCGCTTCCCAGCCGAGGTAGCCCACTCCTGCACCGACCGTGGCCGACTTCAATGCGGTTCCCGCGCCGGCAAGTGTGCGCTGGGGATGGATGACGGCTTCGCCGAGACTCCGTGTAGCCGGATTGTTGATGACGTATCTGCCGCCTTTGAGTATGGTTGACCATTTGCCCATATCTGTTTTCTTTTTATTGTGTTATCGTATTGTCTGTCTGGAAATAAGCCTCACATCGGAAACCTTTCCGGGGTGAGAAGTCCTTGAAGCTGCATGACTTGAAAAGCATCGGCTTGTTGACATACTGCGCGAGGTCTTTGGCATATTGCGACGGCCGGATTTTGTTGTCAAAGTCCCGGTATGGCATCACATAGGGCTTGATGCCAAGCTCCCGGCACCGCTCGATGCGGTACAGGTCCTGCTCCATCGTCGAATTGTAGCCGACAAGGATATAGCACATGATTTTCATGGCTTTATGTACCGCGTGACCTCGGTAAGTTTCCGGGTCAGGTCTATCTGCGGCAAGTCCCATGCGATGTGTATGGACTTGTGAAGCCGCAGCCTGTTGAGCCAGTATGCCTGCTCTTCGTCCATGATGCGCACGTCCACCCCGTGGAGGTTTACCTTCTGCCCGGTTTTCAGCAGATAGTCTATGGCTGACCGCCATTCCGGGTTGGCGAAGAAATTGTTGTCGAGCACCTCGATGTGCTGTCCGGCGGGGTTCAGCTGCACAGGCTCCACAGGGTGTATGCCGCCCTCCTTGTCATGCACTAAGCAGAACGGGCATTTTCGGATACATCCTCTGGAAAAGAACTGGATGGAATAGTTGTATTGCGGATAGAGGGAGTAGTCCATCAAGGTCGATGCCTCGATTTCCGGAGCCAGCCGGTCTCTTATGTCATAGCCGGTGCCTCCCTTTACGACCTCGCACCTCCAGGGGGTGCTGTCGTCCGGCGAGAACGTGAATATCTTTGACTTGTAAACACGTTCATAGCCGTTCCCGAACAGCGCGTCGGCCCATCCGACACTGTCGCCTTTCGACTTGTGCCAGGCCGCCAGTTTCATCAGCGCGAAATTGGGGAAGTGGTGCCCGTCAACATCTATCAGTCCTATCCTCATAAGTCTTGTCACATTTTATTTTTTATTGTTTCCCTTTCTTTACCTGTTTTTGCCATGCCTCATTTACGGGGCTTTATCTTGCTGTTGCTGCGCCAGCGTTCAAAGGCTTCGTCCGTGATTTTCCATTTGTCCACATCGTAGCTCTTTGCACTGCAGTCTATCTCCCGCCACACATCGGACAAGGAGGTGTATTTGACCGCAAGCGTGAGCCTGCGCAGGTTGCGGTTCAGCAGGCGGAGCTTCGGGCGTATGCCGAACACAATCTCTATGCGCTCTTTCTCCGTCATTTTCATGTCCGAAAGGCATACCAGCCTTATGTCGTTCACGATGTCGATGCCGCCAAGTATCAGTTCCCGGTATATGGCACTTCGGCGTGGTGTGAGTGCCACGGCAAGCGCGTTGTCGGGAGACTTCTCCAGCTGGTGCCCCAAGTCCCCGATGTTCTCCGTCAGCTTGCCTATCTCGTGATAGAAGCCGTATATCTGTGCCGCATAGCTGATCACCGAGCGGAACGAATCGAGGTAGTCGTTGAACTGCCGCTGGAAGTCGGCCGTGGCTTCCACTTCCTCTTTTGTCCATATATGCCCGGTGGTCTGCAACAGCATCACCTTTTCCTGGGCTTTGAGTTGTTTTTCCGCCTTGTCGGTGTATAGGACAATCATTCCGGCCAGTGCCGGGTCTGTCTGTGCGTGCCCCCTGCAGATGCCGATACACAATGCCAATATGATTAGTGCCGTCTTTATCATGCCGCCTCCTTATTCTATGGCTCTTGCAGCCCGTTTCCACCTGTCAAGGGCGTTATCGGCTATGCTGCCGATGTCCCTGTCCAGCATTCCTGCGGTGATGTTGTTCCACACGTCCGTGAGCGTATAGTACCGTATGCTCAGGTACAGCCGGTTCAGCTTCTTGGAGAACGAGCCGAGCCTGTCGGACAGTGCCCAGAGTGTCTGCGAGCGTTCCGCTCCCGTGAGCATGTTCGTTTTCCCTCCGGTGGCTATGGCTTCACGCAGCAGCGTATAGACGGAGACCAGCTCCGTAGCCGTTTCCAGATAGAGGTTGTTCATCGACATGGTGGCGACAATCCCCTGCGGGTTGGAGCCGATGGCTTTCTTGAGTTCGCCCAGGGTGATGAAGATGCGCACGCCGTCCTCGTACAGTGTGGCGGACGCTTTCAGCGACGAGGCGAAGCCGGAAGCGGTCTGCAGGTAACCGGAATATTTCTTCTCCCATTCATGCATTTTGGTGAACTCGGCGGCGATGGTGTTCTGCAGGGCGGCTGTCCGTGTCTGCGCGTCGGTCTGTTCGTGCATCTGTCCGTTGATGGCCTCGTTCCCTTCGGCGAGGGCGAGCCATTCCAGCGGGTTGGACACGACAAGTTGCGCCCTCGCCTGCATGGAGGCAAGGACGGCAAGGAGGATGGTCAATATCTTAGCGGTTCGTAATCTCATATATTCCGTTTCTTTTGCGGCTTGCGCCCACTCGTTCACGTATGAAGGGGATAAGGTTTTCGCTCGCGTCCATGCCCACCATGTCAAGGCGCGGAGTGGAGCGGTCCCCGGAGTATATCTGTATCGTTTTCAGTCCGAATATCTGTTGTGAAAAGCTGCTTTCTTCCCGAAAATCGACAATGCGGTAGAGTTCCAGGAAGTCACGGGTACGCCGGAACACGCCGTGCTCGTAGATGAACTGCTCGTCAGTGATGACGAACTTCATGCTTCTCAGATAGAGGAAGCGGTACACGAGGCAGGCGGCGACGGACAGGGATGCCCACAGGAGGACATTGCCCATGAACACACCGTCAATGCCTGCCACGGCGAACCCGGCAAGGCAGACGACGGTGATGACAAGGTCGTTGGCGAGGTATTGCCTCGCACGGGGACGGAACGCCATGGTTCCGAAACTGTATGTTGGTTGTGTCTGTGTCCGTGTTTTCATCTTCTCATTCCTTTCGTCTGTGTTTCCTCGTTTTCCATGGGCTTGTCAAGCAGTTGGTCGTTCCAGTCCTTGTACCGTCCGTCGCAGGGTTCATATCCGATTCCGCGACCGTCGATGCCCAGCCTGTCGCACACGTCCTTGAAGTCGAACGGTTCTATCGGCAGTTCGTGACGGCTGACACCTTTGGTCAGGTCGGTAACGACAAGCCTCTCCTTGTCCTGCGACAAGTGGGAGGTGAACACCCTTCCGTCTTTCTGCAGGGCGAAGTTGACGGTGAACATGCGTCCGGCACGGTCACGGTCAAAGCAGAGATGATGGACGGCCTCGGGCGTGTGCTCTATCATTGACGAGAACTGGCGTTTGGTGGGCGACCCTCCGGTTGACACATACACGGCATTGGCGAGGTCGTGGTAGCCCACGTTCCCGGACTCGTTTATCTTCAGTTGATAGTAGGCCATGGCGTCGAACGCGCTCTCGAACCAATAGACATCCTTCGCCCCGCCGATGGGACGGGTAAAGCCCTGGTCGCTGCGGTTGTCTTCCAGACGCGCAATCCAGAGACCTTCGGCGGCGTTGCTGCCGGCGGCCATGCCCTTGTAGGCGGTCTTTCCCTCGGCGTTCGGCCTGCTGCGCTCCTCCAGTCCCACGATTTCCCGGCCCGGCCATGCGGCAAGCGACAGCGGAAACGAAAGGTTGGTGTATTTCTTTCCGTCGCCGCGCTCCCTCGTGGCTAAAAAGAAGTGGCCGGAGAAGGCACGCTGGGTTTGGAGGCTGATGCCCCTGTGTTGGAAATAGGGATAGAATCGCTTTTGGGAGTCCCAGTCGCCGTTGACGAAGCCCTGTGTCTCATAATCGTGGAGGTCGAACGGACGTGCCTCCCGCTGGCTTCCGAAATCCCGTGGCGCACGGTCGGCCACGGGATGGTTCAAAAGGCGGTTGCAGACAAGGTTGACGAGTCGGTCGCCCGATATGCCGGGCCTGTATTCGGCGAACAGCTCCGGATGCTCCTTGATGAAGCTGATGACATTGTAGTTCTTTCTTTCGGGAGGCTGGAAGCAGCACAGGCCGTTGGCGGTCACTATGAATTTGTCGCCATGCACGCGCCTCCCGTCACTGCCGATACGGACGTAGGAGGGATAGCGCATGCCGTCCCTGCGGTTGAGCTGGTAACCGGCATCCACCAGCAGGTCCTGGATGTTCACCCTGTTCTTGAAATCGTCGTATGTTAGTTCTGACATGGCCGTTGGTTCGTGTTACTGTTAAAGCCCGTGCCCCATGCCGGGAACACGGTCGTCGGGCAGGTTTCTCATGGTGTCGAACTGCCGCGCCGCGACATCCGCCAGACTGTCAACTCCCGGCTTGAAATAGACATGCGGCATGGGGCCGCGGTGTCCCTCCACATAGATGTCGGGCATGGGGCGGGGACCGTGGAGAAGGTCATGTGTCACCACGGCTCCGGCAAGCAGGGCGGCCGAGATTTTCGTGCCGAGTCCCACGGGGTAGCGGTCTTTCATGTCCACCTCATCGAACACTTTTGAAAAAAGCTTCATGCGGTGCAGGTCATCCAGTGCCATGAACTTCTCGTATTGCTTCTGTGAGATCTCGTGGCTCACCACCTCGCCGTCGATGACAGCCGTCATGCGGTATTTAGCCTCGCCGGTGCCTTGCACGGGTTCCACCCGGATATCATCGACGGTGACTTCACGTCCGTGCCGCCCCTCGCGGAACCAGCCCTTGTTGCTGTCTATGGCTCCCAGCTCGTTGCCGTCCATGACCACGCCGCCTTTGGGCAGGTTGTCCCGGAGCGAGGGTTCGCTTTCCACCCGGTAGTCCTGTGGGAGCGTTTCCTGACGGTAGTATTCCTCCTGCCGGTTGATTTCCCGGTCGAGGTCTGCCTGCACTTCGGGATGGAGCTTGATGCCTATCAGCTTGTCGTTGTTGAGCATGTCCATGGTGACGGAATCGGCGAAATCCTCCTTGATGACACGGTTGAGTGTCTCAAGGCGTTTGTCTATGGGATGGTCTTTAACGGAATTGGAGGTCAGCACCGCCAGCTCTTCATCGGAGAGGCTGTACTGCAGGTCGGCTTCCAGTGCCGACGACTGTATGGTGACGGTCTTGTTCCCGGCATCCACGAGTATGCCGTGGCTGGCAAGCACCTCCTGCCATTTCTCGTTGGAGAAATAGACTTCCGAAGTGATGGCTTCCTTGTACGGGATGGCCGGTACGGTCGGTCTCTGCGGCCCCTCAAGAGGGGTTATCACCGTCTGCAGTTCGGCCAGTACGTCTTTTTCAGCCACGGGAGCGGTGTTGTGGCCCTTGTAATAGAAGCCGTAGCCGCCGCTCTGCAGCTCTCCGGGCTTCATGCGTCCGTCGGGGCGGTTCGGCACCATCGGGGCACCGGGATAGTAGAGCTGCCCTCCGATACGGCGCAGGTGGAATCCTTCCTGCATCCTCGGTGTCCATCCCAAGAACGACCACCCCATCATGTGGTGCGGCTGTACGGGAAAGCGGCGGTGCGGTGCGACCCGTCCGTATTCGCCGGTGCCGATACGGTAGCCGTGCAGCCCCATGGCCACACGGCCGTTGGCGTTGCGGGCATGGACGAAATCCTTGGGCATGTCGAAGTCTGCGGCGACGATGCTCGCGAAAGTGTTGTAAGCCCTGCGGTTGACGGTGTTGGTGCCCCAGTCGGTAAGGGCTTTCAGCTGCTTCTCTGTGATGGGATAGGTCAGCAGCGGTGAGTCATGCCCCTGCACGAGCAAGGCGAAACCGTTGCTGCTTGCGGCCACATGGCCCTGCATCCCGTTTCTGAGCAGGATATCCTGCAGTTCGGGGGTGAGTTCCAATGGGCGCGGATTGGTGTTTGTCCTTATAGGCATGATGTGTCGTGTTTATGCGTTTCCGTTTTCCAGTGCCTCGTCAAGCAGGCCGTCCCTCATTTCCATGAAGCCCGCTGCCGACTCCTCAAGGCCGGGGTCAAGCCCCTTGCGGTGGCAGTGCCGTTCGTATTCCTGTGACAGTTCGCGCGAGTGGTGGCAGATGTATTCTTTCCAGCCGTATTCACCGGACTGTACCTTCTCTATCAGTTCCTCTTCGGGTTCGTATCTCATATTTTCGGCTGTTTAGTGTTTGAGGGTCATGTTGTTGCGCTTGCGCATCTCTTCCCACAGTTCCTCGGTGTAGGACGCTTCGGGAACATAGTCGAGGTTGCCTTCTCCGTCGGCGACCCAGCAGCCGTTCAGACCGAAGTTGTATCTGCCGAAGCCCTGCCGTTGTTCTTCGCGCCATTTCTTCTCGTCGCCGCGCGTGAGGCGCACGCCTGTCTTTTCGTTGAGGTCGATGCCGATGGTATAGAGATTGTCGCCGTCCATGACGGTGATGGGCAGGCCTTTCTGCAGGCAAGTAAGCTCCGCATTGGTGAGCTTCATCTCGTTGGCGGCATACTCCAGGTTGCGGCCGATGACGGGGGTGGGCACGTAGATGATTTGGTTGGTGCCCTGATCTATCTGGTGGAATGCCTGTATCTCTTTCCCTTCGGACGTGGTGACGGGGGCGATGACGGGACGGTGTTCAAGCAATGCCTTGCGCTCTTCCTCCGTGAAGCGGTCAAGCCTGCCGGCCTTGAGCTGCGGGTAGAATACTACGTCCACGCTGTTGTCATCCATGCGGATGAATGCGAAGCGGGTGCGGGCATGGATCTCTTCTCCGTTTTCGTCTGTGACACGGATGGGAAGCACTGGGGAGCGGCGACCGTCAAGGATATCCTCCACCGCCTTTTGGGGCAGGTCTTCAAGCATCTCCTGTGTCAGCCCGAATCTGTCGAGTATGCCGTATGGCAGTTCCTCGCTTTGAAATCTCTGAATCTTCATCTTTAGAATTTTTATGGGTTGTCGTTTCCGCAAAATTAGATGCCCGGTTCCGAAGATAAAGTATATGTAAGTGTGATTTTGTTTCTGCTTATGTTTATTTAATATAACGACTTATAATCATACTCACTTTCATATTCAGACAGTAAAAATCGGATAAAATGGATATTTAGAGTATGATTTTTGGTACAACCGAATATACAGCGAAATAAGACGTGGTTTTATGCTGGTTTGCTACCTTTGCACCATGTTAAGGATATTATTATTGTCTATTGTGGGGCTATGCCGCTGCATGGTATCGTCTGCACAGTTCCATACGGTAACGCCCCACACGGCACGCTACCGGATTGAACGTGCCGTACAAATGACGGACGGAAAAGAAGTGGAGGTGACGGAAAAAGCGGCACCGGCAGTTGGACCTGTCGATACCGCTTCAATACGGAAACAATGGATAGACTGCTATATGAGCGTGGCCTATCCGTTGAAAGAAATCTATGTGACCTCGCCTTTCGGTGTCAGGACAGACCCGTTCACGAAAAAGAGGAAAAGGCACAACGGACTGGACTTGAGGTCAGACCGTAGCGAAGTTTATGCCATGATGCACGGCATCGTGGTGAAGGTCGGACAGGACAGGGTGTCCGGGAAATATGTCACCGTGTGCCATGGGGACTTCTCGGTCAGCTATTGCCATCTGTCCGAATGCCGTGTGGCACGGGGCGACTGCGTGAAGCCGGGGGATGTGGTGGGGATAAGCGGCAATACGGGACGGTCAACCGGACCGCATCTGCACCTGACTGTCCGAATGGGACGGAGGCACATCAATCCGGGGATACTGCTGCAGTTCATCGACAAAACACGGCAACAAGCGTTGGAGAAACTGTCCGAATGAAGCCCCTGATGTTTCTTTTCTGCCTCTGAATGCATTTTTAAGGTTGATTTCTTCGGAAAAATTTGCAAGATTGAAATTAAAGCTGTACTTTTGCAGCGACAGAATCCGCCACGCTTCCCGAAGAACAGCGAACCAGGGCGGGTCTTTTATTTTATATGGAAACGGAATATACTAAACCCGCCTTAGATACAACTGCCATCATAGAAAGGCTCAAGGCAAACGGATTGGGCATCCTTGATGAGAAGGAAGCCTTGCGAAAGTTAGGAATTATCAGTTATTTCAGAATTGCCGCTTACCTCCGGCCAATGGAGGATGATAGGGAAACCCATCATTTCAAACTTGGAAGCACGTTGGAAAACGCATTTGCGTTATATGAGTTTGACACCAAGTTAAGGCAACTCATATTTGCGGCAATACAAGAAATTGAAATTGCATTGCGTGCCAAGATTATTCAGCATTTCTCATTGAGATATGGACCGTTTTGGTTTATGGATGTAAGCCTCTCTGAAAATGAACGCCTGTTCGCCCAAAATCTTGCGGCGATTGACAGGGAACTGGAACGCTCCCGTGAAGATTTCATTAAGGCGCATTTCAAAAAGTACATTAAACCGGCATTTCCTCCGGCATGGAAGACATTGGAACTCGCCTCGTTGGGCACTTTGTCTAAATTGTATTACAACTTTTTGGATAAGAAAGTCAAGAAAACCATTGCCCGCGAATTTAACCTGCCGAATCATGAAATACTGGAAAGTTGGATGCGTAGCATTGCCTCATTGAGGAACTGTTGCGCACACCATGCGCGTATATGGAACCGCAGCCTTTCAGCGACGCCACAAATGACCGGTAAAATCAGAGGAAACTGGATTACCTATACAGATATTGACTCCAACCGTTTGTATGCGGTTTTATGCTGCACGGCATACTGGATGGATTCCATAAATGGAAAAACTCATTTTGTATCAGGATTGAAAAGCCTGATAGCACAATATCCAATGGTCGATGTTGCCGCGATGGGATTCCCAACCGATTGGGAGAACGAGCCGCTATGGAAGTAGAAGTAATACTTATGGTATATGCCCAAATCACTATTTAGAATTATTGCCTTCAGATGCCTCCGACCTGAAAATCCTTTGGCGGAAGAACCTCATTATGTAAATCGTATGCAACGTTCGTTATCAACGACCGACAGGTGGTATAAATTCTACCGGGATATAGAAGTTGATGACGATGGCAGTCATGTCATGATACCGAATAGCTTCACTAATGATGCGATGATTTACGATACAGACAGTTTGAGCATTAGCGTGAGTGCGGTTGTTGGTGAAAATGGTAGCGGGAAGAGTTCAATCCTTGATATGATGGTGAGAGTGTTGAACAATGTTGCTACGGCTTTAATGGGCGAGAAACCTCAATATGCTGCAGCAGAACATGTGCATTACATTGAACATGTGTATGGTAGCGTGTTGTTTGTTCAGGATGAAAAATTGCGAAGACTGAATGTAAAGGGCAGATTGGTTGAGTTGGTTGAATACAAGAAGGTGGAAAATGAATATAATGACAGTAATATTCATTTTCGGGCAAGAAGACCTGAAGTGTGGTTGGACGCACAAAATGGCAATGTAGATAATCTCTTACCCAGACAAACGAACAGTTTGCACAAGTTGACAGAACTGTTCTACACGGTTGTGTGCAATTATTCGCTATATGCTTATAATCCAAGTGATTACTGGGAAGAGTTTACCCAAGAGGTCCGCATCGAAAAGATCAGACCTAAAGTAGATTATATCCATTACCCTTATCTGAGGTGTTGGCTGACAGGATTATTCCATAAGAACGATGGCTATCAGATGCCTTTGGTTCTGAACCCCATGAGAAATAATGGTATCATTCATGCTCCCAAAGAGAACAATTTGGCCAAAGAGAGAATCTTGTCTATGCTCTTTTATAAAGACGACCGAAATGACCGCTACCCATTTAGAATCATCAATCGTGACCATGTAATCGTGGGGTTAACACTGAATCCACGAACGGACGAGGAAACAAGATGGACAAAGGAATGGATGGTAGGAAAAGGATTATTTGGAAAGCGGAGTCGGCTATACACAGAATACGAAGAGATTGAGAATGAAATACTTAACTATCTTCAAAGCATGGAGGGCATTGATAGGGAAGGCTACAAGCATCCGTTAGCTTGTAGATACCTTGTGTACAAGACAATCAAGATAGGGCTGACTTACAAAAAATACAACAAAATAATAAGTAATCTGCGGAAGGAGAATCGAAGCATCGATTTGTTACACAATCATTTGGACGAACTTATAAAAGACCAGTCGCATATTACTGTGAAATTCCGCCGAACATTGATGTTTCTTATTACTGGGATGTACAATGCTGAACAGATATATCATTTAAGAGATATTCAAAATCAAGCAGAAAGATATGCCAACGATAATAATCAATTCGATGTTCTTCCTCATCGTGATTTGGCGGATTTCCTACCGCCTCCCATTTTTGATATTGAATTTAGAATAGTACGAAGAGAACAGATTGATGAAAATGGGGACTATGACAATAGAGACATAATTCCTTTTTGGAATCTTAGTTCTGGAGAACGTCAGGTGGCATACGTTATAAGCAATTTCGTGTATCATCTTGTTAACATCAACTCTGTTCATACTATAGAGGATGAGAATGTAGCAGGTTTGCCTCTGCTGAAATACAAATATGTAAACGTTGTGTTTGACGAGATAGAGTTGTATTTCCATCCAGATTTGCAGAGGCGTTTTCTGTCTCTGATTATCTCTGCACTGCGAAATATTCATATTGAACACATTGAGGGCGTCAACCTGTTGATGGTTACTCACTCGCCATTCGTATTGAGTGATATTCCAAGAAGTAATGTTCTGGTATTGTCCAATCGTGAGGAAATGGCTGGAGAGACTTTCTGTGCCAATATCCATGATATGCTGGGACAGAGTTTCTTTATGGATTATTCCATGGGACAAATAGCCCAGGAAGAAATAGAAGAAATATTCAGCCAATACAATAGGAATCAGCCAATCAGTGAAAATGATTGGAAACGATATAAGTATGTGGCGAGTATTGTGGGTGATGAGTATTTGCATTCTGCACTTGAGCGGGTGATGAAGCAGCTTGAACGCCAATTATAAAGGAGGAATGAATAATGATAAAGATGGACTATGGCGACACCAAGCATCAGAAAAAACTTGAGGACACTTTTGTGGCATTGCTGGACGATGCTGCTGAAAGGCAGAATACATGGGCTAAGCTCAGAAAGCAGCTATACAAATTGAAGGATGAGTTCAAGAAGCTTTTACCCACTCAATTAAAAAAACTGATGACATCACCCTATACACAACTTGCAGAGATTTATGATACTTATATTGCATTAAGACTTGATGAAAAAAGTCCTTTACATTTGGAATTAAAGGAGCTGTTCAGTTATACAAAAGATAAAGGGGGAAGGTTCAATGCCTTAAGCGATTCCATTATAGGCTTCTTTAAAGATAAAAACAATGGTTTTGAGATTCATACCTGCCATTATTGCGATATGACATACATTAACTATTTCCAATATGAGGAAGTTACAAGAAATGGAAGAAGAAAGGGAATAAGAACCCAATTTGATTTAGACCATGTACTTGACAAAGGAAGATGCCCTCTCGTCGCTTTAAGTTTATATAACCTTGTCCCCGCATGTCCAACATGTAATGGACCTCATATCAAGGGAAAGCGTATGATGGATGTTACTTTAATCCAACGTCAAAAGCTAAGTCCGACATCAATTTTATACGACTTTGATAACCAGGTAAAAATTTGGCTTTGCCCCAAAGCGGAGAAAATACCTAATACTGACTTCTTAAAGCATTTTGATGATTATGAACTTGATTTTGATACATTGTCAGATGCTGACTATGACAAGGAAATAAATTTTCTCTATCTAAGAGAACGGTACAATTATCATAAATGCAAGGCTCTTAGATTGGCGGATTTAAAAGTAAAATACACACCATCAAAAATAAAAGAGATGGCAAGGATCATCTGTAATACAGGGAAAGAAGAACAGAATGAACCGACACATATAACTAATGTGATAACAGAACAAATAAGAAGAGATATCTTCGGTCTGGATTTTTCAAACGAACATCACCGCACCTTCCACAAACTACGCAAAGACATATTGAATTTTAAAGGTGAAGAATAAACACAGAGAGAAAGCTGTGATTTGATAAACTACTAAGCATATAATATAGCATAGGTCTTCTATGTAGTGTTTCAGGAAGGCATCCGCACATAAGGCTGTAGTGTTTATCCCTTGAAATCCCCTTTCGCATTATTTCTATGAAAAAGCCCTTGCCTCAAACTAATATTGATGAGACAAGGGCTGAATTGAGATGAAAATCAGGAAATAACCGGGCTATTCCACCGTGACAGATTTGGCAAGGTTCCTTGGCTGGTCAACATCCTTCCCCTTGTTTATAGCTATATAATAAGCCAACAACTGCAATGGAATGGCGACGACTATCGGGGTCAGGCACTCGGGCACTTCGGGTATCTCCAGACAATGGTCGGCTATATGCACCATAGAACGGTTCCCTTTGCTGACGATGGCGATGACGGAGCCGCCGCGTGATTTCACCTGCTGCACGTTGCTGATGATTTTATCATAAAGCGAGTCGTTCGGTGCAATGATGACCGTAGGCATCTCGCTGTCGATAAGGGCTATCGGACCATGCTTCATTTCAGCGGCGGGATACCCCTCCGCATGTATGTAGGATATTTCCTTCAACTTCAAAGCACCCTCCAAGGCTGTGGGGTAATTATATCCGCGACCCAGATACAAGAAATTGTGTGCGTAAGTATATATGCGTGACAATTCCTTGATGGAATCGGCCAAAGCCAAAACTTCTTTTATCGTCTGCGGTAATTTCATCAATGCCCTTGATAAGAATTCCACCGTTTCCTCACTTACGGTCTTACGCATCTGCCCGGCACAAAGAGCCAGCAATGTCAGGACTGTCACTTGACCGGTAAACGCCTTGGTGGAAGCGACTCCTATTTCCGGTCCAACATGTATATACGTTCCCGAATCGGTATCACGGGGGATGGATGCGCCCACCACATTGCATATTCCATAGACGAAAGCCCCTTTGCTTTTGGCAAGCTGGATGGCGGCGAGGGTATCCGCCGTCTCGCCGGACTGTGAAATGGCAATGACCACATCCTTATCCGTGATGTAGGGACATCCGTAACGGAACTCGGAGGCATACTCCACTTCCACGGAAATCTGGCACATCTCTTGTATTACACGCTTGCCTATCAGTGCGGCATGCCATGATGTACCGCATGCCACGATGATAATACGGTTGGTGTTTATGAAACGCTCCTTGTTCTCTATGACGCCGGACAGGACAACACGCTTGCAGTCATCCGTGATGCGTCCTCGGATGCAGTCATGCAGCGTGTCAGGCTGCTCGAATATTTCTTTCAGCATGAATGTGTCATAGCCGCCTTTTTCCAGTTGCTCAACGCTCAGTCGTAATGTCTGTATATTAAGTTTCGAGGGTTTCCCGTCAGTAAGCGACTGTATTTTTGTCGTTCCATCCCTCTTGATTTCAGCAATTTCATTGTCTTGTAGATAAACGACCTTGTCGGTCAGCCCCACAAAAGGGGTAGCGTCTGAGGCAATGAAGGTCTCGTCCCTGCCTATTCCGATAACAAGTGGGCTGCTCTTCCTTGCCACCACCATCATGTTGGGTTTTCCTTTTTCCACTACGGCGATGGCGTATGCGCCTTCCACTTGGTTCAATGCCTCTTTCACCGCGTCAACCAGCCCGCATCCGTTCTCGTTCCTGACATATTCAATGAGTTGCACAAGCACCTCGGTGTCTGTCTCGCTCCGGAACGAATAGCCATGCCTTGCCAAGGCCTCTTTCAGCACGGCGTAATTCTCAATAGTACCGTTGTGAACGAGTGCCAAGGTGCCATCCTGGGATAGGTGTGGATGGGCGTTCACGTTGTTAGGTTCGCCATGCGTTGCCCAACGTGTATGCGCTATGCCCAATGTTCCCTCCAAAGGCTTGCCCTCCACGCTCTGTTCCAAGTCTGCCACCTTGCCATGCGACTTGTAAACGTTCATCGTGCCGTTTTCATCTATAAGAGCCATCCCCGCACTGTCATACCCACGGTATTCTAAACGAAGAAGTCCCTGTATAAGTATGTCGTATGCCTTTTTCTTACCTATATATCCTACTATTCCGCACATGGTAATAAAGTGTTCAATTAAAAGTCCTGTTTATGTTCATTGTCATCATCCTCAAAGTCAGTATTCTCGTCATCGATAATAATTGCATGACGCGTCTCCCAGACAATCCATGCGATAAAAATAACAGTAACCAAGATAAAATGAAAGCCATAGTATTGTAAATTAATTGCCATGTCATTGTAAACTACACTTAAAAGTTTGGTCTATTTTGGGGAAAGTCGCAATATCGATTCCGATTAGAAGAAACACTTACCATTTCCAGTCAAACCGCTCGATATCCTCTTCGACAAGCAGGTCACCGGACTGCACTTCTATGAAAGTCAGGTCGGATATTGCCTTGACAGCGTGTTTGACACCTTTCTTGATTGTAATCGTATCCCCCCTGCCAATGACAGTTCTGATACCGTCGAGTACCAATTCTCCCTCGCCGTCAATAAACGTCCAGACTTCATCGCGATGGCGGTGTACCTGATAGCTGATACCCTTACCTGATTTGATTTTCAGTTGCTTGGTAAGGGATTTGTAACCGTCGGGAAACTCGGCGGTATCAATAACTTTGTATTCACCCCAGCGGCGCTCCTCGAACATCGGCCGATGTTGCAGGCGGTCAGCGTAGGTCTTGATGTTTTCACTCTTACTCTTGTCCGAAATCAGGATTCCGTCATTCGATGCCGCAATAACCATATTCCGTGCGCCGATGCACATGATAGGCAGTTCAAGTTCGTTGATGATATGTGTATTCTCGGATTCATCGTCCATAACGACATTACCGATAGCACGTTCCGACAGTTCGTCCGTGAGTGTATTCCATGTGCCCAGATCTTTCCAGTCACCGGTAAAAGGAACGACGGCTACCGATTGTGCCTTTTCTGCAACTTCGTAGTCAAAACTAATTTTCAGAAACTCTCCATAACGGGAACGGATTTCCGCAAACGTATCGGCTTTGATATACCGGGCAATGATGTCCGTCATATACCCCAATCGAAAAGCGAACACGCCTCCGTTCCAGAAAGCGCCTTCTGAAATCAGCTTCCCAGCAGTCGTTACATCCGGCTTTTCCGTAAAACGGGATACCCGATATATTCCGGACTCGGTATTATCGGACATCGGTACCACATATCCGTATTTTGCTGACTGATACGTGGGCTTAATCCCCATCAGTACCAATTCGGCAGTTTCACTTTTCACGACCTCCGCCATCCTGCGAATCGTTTCATAATAACCAGTTTCCGTATAAGGGTCACACGGCATCACCACTACAATTTCATCGGGAGGACATTGCATCTCACATGCCAGATAGGAACTTGCAAGTGCTATTGCAGGAAACGTATCGCGTCGTTCCGGTTCCGTTACTACTGAAATTTCTTCTCCAAGTTGATTGACAATTACATCCTTTTGGGATTGGCTCGTTGCAACGGTTATCGAATCACTGATTCCGGCCTCCTTGAGTTGCCGTATAACTCGCTGTACCATTGACTCTCTGCTTCCGTCAGGAGAAGAAAGCAATTTTATGAATTGTTTAGATCGTGTGCTGTTTGACAATGGCCACAGGCGTTTACCAGAGCCACCTGATAGAAGTATGATTTGCATACAAATATAGTTTTAGTTGGTGAGAAATGAGGGATTTTGGAAGGATCCCTCAAAACCTGTTGGAAGGTTAGATTTTCCAAACGTCAAGTAACTCATCTTGTTTTTCCTTGCACTTCAAGTTCTCGTATAATCCATATACATTCAACTGTGCAGCGAACTGCTCTGATTCATCCTATGCTGTATAGGACTAATAGACATCATGAGACATCTATGCAGCGGTAAGAAAAAGGAGTATTGCTACCGTCCATCTTGACAGCCTCGTCTTCCATTGAGAGAGGCTGTCCTAAATGCTAAAATAAGTTCTCATATTTCAGATACTTTTAAGTTAATAATTAGGTTTATCTCTCTTCGGCGATTACCTACTCTCCCGCAAATAGCAGTACCATCGGCACAGACAGTCTTCACTTCTCTGTTCGGAATGGGAAGAGGTGTATTCCCTGTCGCTATTATCACCATATTATTTATATTGTCTATATTATCTTTCCGCCCTCATGGGATTATTCAAAAAGTCATCGTATGAAAGGCGTATGCCTTCCTCCAGTTCTGTCATGTAAGTCCAGCCGAGCGAGGTCGCTTTAGAAACGTCAAGGAGCTTGCGGGGCGTGCCGTTAGGCTTCGTGGTGTCCCACTTGATCTCACCCTCATAGCCGATGACTTTGGCCACTAACTCCGTCAGAGCCTTTATTGTCAATTCCTTACCTGTCCCGGCATTCACCGTTTCATTGCCGCTGTATTTGTTCATCAGGAACACGCACAGGTTGGCGAGGTCGTCCACATACAGGAACTCCCTTAGCGGGCTGCCGTCGCCCCAGCAGGTGACTGAGGGCAGTCCTAGTTCCTTGGCCTCGTGGAAGCGACGGATCAGAGCGGGGAGCACGTGGGAGTGTTCGGGGTGGTAGTTGTCGTTGGGGCCGTATAGGTTGGTCGGCATCACGCTGATGTAGTCCGTGCCGTACTGCCGGTTGAGGTACTCGCAGTATTTCAGTCCAGAGATCTTCGCCAGGGCATACGCCTCGTTGGTCTTTTCCAGTTCCGAGGTAAGCAGGCAAGATTCCGGCATCGGTTGCGGAGCCATGCGAGGATAGATGCATGACGAACCAAGAAATTCCAATTTCCTGCAACCGTTCTTCCATGCCGCGTGAATTACGTTCATCTCCAGTTGGAAAAGCCACGCGACTTTGACCCTTTTGGGCAAACAGGATTTGCCCCCTTTG